>ERZ1066139.6-NODE-6-length-310724-cov-25.003647_pt1 | contig 310724 bp, 277 predicted proteins | sample MGYA00382786_ERZ1066139 | MGnify/ENA primary metagenome ERZ1066139 (study PRJEB33369, sample SAMEA5778369) | biofilm metagenome | biome: Industrial cooling water; feature: Water cooling tower basin; material: Biofilm | place: United Arab Emirates | collected...
ATTTGGCTGCGGGTGAAGCGACTCCAGTGGCTTTGACTGCGCCTGCTATCAACGGTTAATCACCGCGATGGTGCGGAGTCGGCTCAGCGCGATGCTGACCTGACCTGAACAGCACTAGCCAGAAGCGTCTCCTCCGGGGGGCGCTTTTGGCTTTAGGTTTTATTTCTGAAATGTGAGCATGAAACGTCGATTGGCTGAAATCTATACGGTGATGATGCTCAGACCGGAGCGACAACCGCTGGTTTTGCAGATGCGCCCGGTCATGTTTTGGTTGGTTGCTAGTTCTTTTGCGATCGCCCTATTGGTGGCTTTTTGGGCCGGATGGCATCAGGGCCGCAGCAGTGTCGGTGAACTCAAACGAATATCGCACGCTGACTTTCAGCCGTCATGCCAAGAACCGATGTGATGCGCTAGGCTCTTATAGCCGCGCTTGAACGTTTATTTTTCTAAAGAGTGTAATGTTTAGCAAAAATCGGTCTAACGTTTCTTTAACCTATCTGGCTCCAAACACTGAGTTTCAAGGAGATTTGCACGTCGCTGGAAATCTTCGGGTCGATGGCATTGTGCACGGCAATGTGGAAGTTCGGGGTGATTTAGAAATTTCTTCGACGGGGCTAGTGGAAGGGGATGAGGTGCGGGCGCGAAATTTGTTAGTGCAGGGAGTGCTGAAAGCGCGAGTGATCGCTGAAGGTCGGTTAACTTTGAGCCGCACAGCCCGTCTGGAAGGTGACGTTGTAGCCAATGCGTTGGATGTGGAGGCCGGTGCCTTTTACGTTGGGTATATTGAGACGGGGGAGGCCAAAGTCTTACCTGGCGTGCAGTTGCGGCCTGAATTGATGGCTAGCCGGGAGGAGGCTTAGCAACGTGGTGTCAGGCAACGGGCGATCGCAACTCTGACTGGGCGATAGAATCAACGGAAGCTGGTCAGAGGATGTGGAGCAATGACACTGACACAGGTTTGGGGAACGCTGCTCATTTTTATTGTGTGTCCCTTATTAGGAGGGATACCGCTGATCCAGTGGATTATGGCTTTGGGGACGGGCCAGTCGGTGAACCAACTGGGCACGGGAAATGCTAGCGTTTCGGCGGCGTTTTACCACGGAGGGCGCTGGCTCGGTATCTTAGCTGTCGTGGCGGAAGCGACCAAAGGGATTGCCGCAGTTCTGCTGGCGCGGCAGTTTTTTCCGGTTGATCCGGCCTGGGAGATCATTGCCCTGATTGCTTTAGTGATGGGGCGATACTGGTTTGCTCAGGGCGCGGGCACGACGAATGTGAGCTGGGGCTATCTCGTGCACGACCCGATCGCCGCTGGCCTGGTTTTTGTTCTGAGTGGGGTGAGTTTTACCGTTTTGCGGGAGCGACAACTGGCTAAGTTTGGGGTGTTGGTGATCTTGCCGCTGATGACGGCTTTGCGCCATCCCGATGATGCCGCGTTGATCACGGCGACGGTCAGCTTGGCTGGGTTGCTGGGCTGGATCTACACCAAAATTCCTGATGATTTAGAATTAGACCCCAGTGCGTCTCAAACGGAATCTCGTGCCATGTTGCAATTTTTTCGGGGCGATCGCGGCTTACGAACGTTGGATCAGGCGCTGTCGGTGGCGCAATGCGGGCAAAAGGCAACGACATTATCGGTGCTGAAACGGTTGGGGTGTCCGGTGCCGGAGGGGGTGGTATTGCTGCCTGGTGACGATCCGGAGAGTGTATTAGCACAGCTAGAGCCATCGCCCAAAACGCCCGTGATTGTGCGGTCTTCGGCCGTGGGCGAGGATAGTGAAACGGCCTCTGCTGCCGGACAGTATGAAAGCATTGCGGGGATTACCAGTCGGGAAGCCTTATTTCCGGCGATCGCCCGGTGTTTTGCCTCCTACAATCGCCCTGGCGCGGTGGAATATCGGCGATCGCGCAATCTACCCGACCAGGCGATCGCCGTGCTAGTGCAGCGACAAATTCGAGGCGTGTTTTCCGGGGTAGCCTTTAGTCGTGATCCGGTGCTGCGGCATGGTACCGCTGTGGTGATCGAAGCCTTGCCCGGTAACGCGGCCCAAGTTGTTTCTGGTCAAAAAAATCCAGAAGCCTATCGCGTGGATATTCCAGACTCTTTGCCAGCGGCCCTGGCTTTTGCGCCGTCCTGGCGATCGCCGGAGGGATTGGCCTTTGCCGTAGAAGGTCAGGGCACCGTGCCCCCCAATGTGCTTCAAGAGGTCGCCTATTTGGCCCGGTGGTTAGAGGCTCATGATCACGGCGTGCCCCAGGATATTGAGTGGACGTTTGATGGGCAACAAGTCTGGCTGTTGCAGAGTCGCCCGGTCACAACCATGCAACCCCTGTGGACGCGGAAAATTGCAGCAGAAGTCATTCCAGGGGTGATTCGGCCGTTAACATGGTCGATTAACCGTCCGCTGACCTGTGGGGTGTGGGGCGACATTTTTACCCTGGTGCTTGGCGATCGCGCTCAGGGCTTGGAGTTTGATGCAACGGCCACCTTGCATTTTTCTCATGCGTATTTCAACGCGACTCTGTTGGGCCAAATTTTCCGGCGGATGGGCCTGCCTGCGGAAAGTTTAGAATTTTTGACGCGGGGAGCCAAATTTACTAAACCGCCTCTCTCGTCTACAGTGCGGAATCTTCCCGGTTTGCTGCGGTTGGCCCGTCGTGAATTTGGTTTGATTCAGGCATTCCAGCGCGATCGCCACCAATGTTTTGATCCCGTTTTGACCCGGTTGGCCACTCAGCCCCCGGAAACGTTGTCTGCACCTGCCTTAATCGATCGCATTGAGACCATTTTGCAAGCCTTGAAACAGGCGACATTTTACAGCATTTTGGCTCCGCTGAGTGCAGCTTTGCGACGGGCGATCGCCAAAGTGGATGAGGCCGACCTGGACAATCGCCAAACCCCTGAAATTGGGGCGGTGCGATCGCTCCAAGCCCTGGCCACCGAGGCTCAAGCGGCGATCGCAACCTGGGGCGAGGAAACCCAAACCATGACTGGGGCTGACGTGTTAGACCGCTTGGCGACTCAACCCACCGGACAACAGATTTTAGCGCGTTTAGAGCAAATTATTGCCGAGTTTGGTTATCTCAGCGAAGTCGGCACCGATATCGCCATTCCCACTTGGAAAGAAGACCCTCAACCCGTGCGGGACTTGTTTGCCCAGTTTTGTTTGAATCCGCCCCCCAAAACGCAACCCTCTACCGCCAAACGGCCGACCCAGGTACAGCGCCGAGTGGATCTCAAAGGGCAGGTGACGGAGGTTTATAGCAAATTGCTGGCCGAACTGCGGTGGAGTGTATTGGCCTTGGAGCAACAGGGCCGTCAACAGGCATGGCTCCCAGCAGAAGGAGATATTTTTTATCTCACGTTGGACGAAATCCGGCAGAGGGTGGCAGCGGGGCCTCTGGCCGACGATCGCCCCCTGGCCAGCCTCATCACAGAGCGGCAAGCCCAACTGGAACACGATCGCGCCTTGGCCGCAGTGCCCTTCATCGTGTATGGAAACGATCCGCCCCGCCCTGGAGTTTGGTCGCGATCGCCCGCCACCAGTCAGCACCTCCAGGGAATTGGCGCGAGTGCAGGGCAGGTAGAAGGTACCCTGCTGGTTGTGACGAGTTTGCAGGCTTTACCCGCGATCGCCCCCAACACCATCCTGGTTGTGCCCTACACCGATTCTGGGTGGGTGCCATTGCTGGCTCAGGCCAGTGGACTCATTGCCGAGGTGGGCGGGCGCTTGTCTCACGGGGCGATCGTGGCACGGGAATACCAGATCCCAGCCGTGATGGATATTCCCCACGCTACCCAGATTTTGCAAACGGGGCAGCGGGTTCGCTTAGATGGCCAACAGGGCACCGTTGAAGTTCTGACCGATACCTAGCAGATGGCCCACAGAGCGATCGCCCGGTTGCGGCTTGCTAGCACCATAGAACCCTAGCGTACTGAAAACGCATCATTAAAGCGGCGCGTCACAGGCTCGATCAAGAACGTCAAAATGGATTTCTGCCGTGTCACAATTTCGCCCGTTGCGGCCATCCCTGGAGTCAGTTCTACCTCCTTACCCCGCACCGAAATTGCCCGTTTCTTCAGCTTAATGCGGGTGGGGAAGACTGGGCCAAGAGATTGCCCGTTTTCGTTCTTTTCCACGATCGCGTTCGGACTAACCTTGACCACTTCGCCTTCCACAATGCCAAATTCTTGGTACGGGAACGTGGCCAGTTTCACCTTCGCCCGTTGACCCACACGGACAAACCCAATATCCCGGTTCAGGACTTTGACTTCTAGCACCACGTCTTCACCATCGGGCAAGACTGAAAGTAATTCTTCACCTTGCTGGACTGGGCCTTTCGTCGCTTTGATGGAATACACAGTGCCATCAAACGGTGCTTCCACCGAAGACAGTTCCCGTTGTCGTTTGGATTGTTGAAGTTGCCCTTTTAGCTCCGTTAGTTCCTCTTTGCGCTTCGTCAGTTGGGTCAAAATTTCGCTCTGACGCTGGGAACCTAGCCCTGCTGCTTTACTCCTTGCCGCTTGATAGGATTCTTGGGATTGGCGAATGCGTTCCTGTTGAGCATCAATTTCTTTTTCCAACGACACCACTTTGTCTTCTGCGTTGGTCACGTTGTCTTTCGCCCGGATGTACTCTAACCGGGGCACGGCGCTGTCATTTAGGAGGGTGCGGAGGCCGCGCTCTTGTTCTTTGGCGTTGGCGAGGTTTTCGCGGGCGTTAATCAAGTTTTCTTCCAGGCGGATCAAGCGGGCTTTGGCTTCGCTGATGGAGGCAAATTGTTGGTTAGCCTCGGCTTCGGCGGCGGCTTTTTCTTCGTCAAAGGCCCGCAACCTTGCATTCAGGAACTCGTCTTGAATGGCGATGCCAGTGTTGCTGCTGCCCGATCGCTCGGCTTCGAGGCGGGTAATGTCATCTTGAACCAGGGCTGAGGTTTTGCTTAAACGATTAATTTCTGCATCCAGCACTTTGGTTTTATCCGGTTCCACCTCTAGCAACACTTCCCCTTTTTTCACGGCTTCTCCTTCCTTCACCACCACTTGTTGAATGGTGCCGGGGCCAAGCGATCGCACCGGGCGTACCTGGGTAGAAGGGATCAACTCTCCTTGGGCTACGGCGACTTCATCGACTTTGCTAAAGTGCGCCCAGGCAATGCTGCCGAAGATCAAGACACTGATGGTTCCGGCCAGCAAGCGAGTATAAAGCGGGGGGAGTTCCTGCACGGCTTTCCCCAATTCGTAGGAGAGGGATTCGTCAGGATTGGCCAATTGTTGCCGGACTTGCCGCGATTGGGCTGGGGATGAGGAGCCAGGTTGGGGCGAGATCGAAACTTTCATGGGCGGTCAGAAGAAGAGGCCAGTAGCAAGCTCCTCTAGGGTAGCGAATCCTTGGGGGAACGCCTAGCGCGATCGCCGGGAAAGGGCCGAGAAAGCCGCTTCTCGTAACCTTTCTTTGCAAGTTGCACCAGAAATGCCCAGAAGGGAAAATGGCCCCTTAAGATAACAAAAGTGTTCTTTGTCCGTTGCGCCCACTGCTCCCCACGTTGCTACTGTGTTTCCACTGCTTTATCCCATTGTTCATGCGCTTCAGCCGTTTTTGGTGCCGCTGTGTTTAGTGTCGGCCTGGGCGATCGTGTTGATGACTGGCTGGACGTTGCTGGCTGGCGTGAAAGCGACTGCCGATCGCACCCGGCAACTGCACCAAATTCCCTGTGCAGGGTGTCAATATTTCACGAGCAATTACCATCTCAAGTGTACGGTGCATCCCTCAACGGCCTTGACGGAGGAGGCGATTCACTGTGCCGATTACGAAGCCAAGCTCTCAATTTATCAAACTAAGGAGTAGCGGCCACCGGACAGTTGGGGGTGGTAGGGAGCAAATTAGGAGCGGAGTGAAATGTTGATCCGTAAATTGCTGGACTGTGAAGAATTTGTGGCGGGGGATGGCACGCTGCTGCGAGAGGTGTTGCACCCGGATAAACAGGCGGTGGCGCTGCGCTACAGTCTGGCCCATGCGATCGTCCCGGTTGGCCACACGTCGATTCCCCACGCGCTGGCGACTTCTGAGGTGTATTACCTGCTCAGTGGCCAGGGCGAAATGCACATTCAGCCTGAATCCAGTGAGCTTGAGGTGCAGCCGGTGAGTGCGGGCGACCTGGTTTATATTCCGCCCCATGCCAAACAATGGATTCGCAATTGTGGCCCGGAGCCGTTGGTCTTTCTTTGCATTGTTGATCCGGCTTGGCAGGCGGCGGATGAAACGGTGTTTACTGACTGAGGCGGGATGCGCGATCGCGCCAAGCCATAACGCCCAATCACAGAGTTGCCCCGATCACACACCAGACTGACGGGGCGATCGGGGCAATTCATCGGTATTTGCGGTCAAAAAGCTGCGTCTTTAGTGGCCCAACCGGGCCGCAGCGCACCCCAACTTAATCGGGATTGCCTTCCGACGATCGCTTATTGTGGATTTGTTCTGCTTCAGGGCAGTCTTCAGAGACGTTGGGTTCCACGTTGCCCTTCGGTACAGAGGCCAGCTTTTGCGTAACTGCCCCAATGCTTTCTAGCCGTACCATTTCTTCCCAAGAGCACGTTTCGTCTTCTTCTTCCGTTTCGTAGCGCAGGGTGACTAAATCCCCTTCAATGTCCAAAATGCGGGCGCGTTCGATCCAGCGTTGTTGATCCCGCAAGAAAATCCATACTTCTCGCCCGTCAGAACACAGTTGATAAATCTTGCGGTGCAGCATGGTTGCTTCTCCTAAGCGTTCAGATGATTGGAAAAACTGACAGTTTCGAGCGGTGAGGATGACTGCAAGCTAGCTCAGGTTTGAAACCGATTGCAAAAAAGCTGCTTCTCAGTCAGCGACAGCAAGCAGCTTTCAAAGGATGAGTTTGTAAAGCGTGTGTAGCGAAGCAAGGGCGGTGGAGCGGCGGGCAGACCTAGGCAAGCATAGGAACACTGGTGGTGTGAGGTGGGCAGAATGGCAGACCAGATGAGGTTGCTTGCTGTTAAGAGAAGAGGTTAGAGTCATTATTCAATGATAATCGACAGCGTTCGCAAACGGGTTGAATCGCGACAAAAAGCTGATAGGCTCCTTCTGGGGGGCTATGCCCTTGGACTGGCGGCCTGAGCGGTAAGCCGGTCAAAGCGGCGAATCTGACTTGGTTTAATCCATGAAACGGACTCCAGCGCGATCGCTAAACGGCGGCTATGGCGTTGATCTGTCTTTGGATACTTTTGCTTCTACTTAAGTACCGGATTGTATCAACTATTCTAGCGATTGTTAAGTCAAAAGCGGGAATGCCTGGGGATCGCTAGAGAGGCTGGTTGGTGCAAGGACGGGGTAGAGTCATGATGATGGCACCGTTTGTTGGTGGTGGGCGGGGGGGATATTGTTCCTGGAAGCATACAAAACTTAATTTGTGTTCTCGTTGTTATCAGAAGAAATTGAGTGATGACCTTGTTGCATCTCAGTACGTGGCCGGAAGTTGAGGCGTATTTGGCGCGATCGCCCGGTATCATTTTGCCGATTGGTTCCACGGAACAGCACGGCCCCACGGGCTTGATTGGGACAGATGCCATTTGTGCGGAGGCGATCGCTCGGGGCGTGGGCACGGCCACCCAGGCGCTGGTTGGCCCCACGCTCAATGTGGGCATGGCCCTACACCACACAGCCTTTCCCGGTAGTATTAGCCTCCGGCCCAGCACGTTGATCTTGGTGGTGCGGGATATGGTGGCGAGTTTGGTCAAAGCCGGGTTTACGCGCTTCTTTTTCATCAATGGGCATGGGGGCAATGTAGCCACGCTGAAAGCGGCCTTTGCCGAAACCTATGCCACGCTGGTGGATTGGCAGTTGCCCCAGGCGGAGCAGGTGCGTTGTGAAATCAGTAATTGGTATATGTGTGGGTCGGTGTATCGGTTGGCGAAGGAATTGTATGGCGATCAGGAAGGTTCCCATGCTACGCCGAGCGAGGTGGCGCTGACTCAGTTTGTCTATCCAGAGGCGATTAAACAGGCGGAGTTGAGTGCTGACGTAGCGCGGGGCTACCCGATTTATGGGGCGGCGGAGTTTCGGCGGCATTATCCCGATGGGCGCATGGGATCAAACCCGGCCCTGGCGACTCCGGCGCATGGTCAGCAGTTGTATGAGTTGGCGGTGAAAGAGTTGAGCAGTCGGTATTTGGAGTTTGTGGCGGCGGAGTAGGGGGCGCGATCGCAAGTCGTGATGGGGGCGATCGCGCCTAAACGCGGGGCACTGCTTTAGAATCTGGGGGCAAAAGTCAGCCGGGAATCCAGGGTGAGGGTGAGGTCAGATTTTGTGTCAACCACAATGACTTCGGTTTTCTTTTTGCCCAATAGCAAACCGCCCAAGGCTCCGCTACCTGCCCCTAGCAGAATTTTGCCGATGGTGATCCGCCGATTGCCCAACACCCCCGATAGGATGGTTGCCGCGCCCGCCCCGATCGCCGAGCCTTTGATCAGCGCATCCCCATTTGGCCCCGGTTGGACTTCTTGGCGGGTGGCAATGACCTCGGAGCGGGCGGCCAGGGGGAGGCGGGTGCCGTTGGTCAAGACCAGGGTTTCGGCGACAAACTGGGAACCCCCATTGACCGGGCGGATACTACCCAGCACCTGGCTGCGGGCGGGAATCAGGAGGGTGCCAGCAGTTGTGCGGATGTTGTTGGGAATGGTCAGGGTGAGGGGGAGGGTTTCGTCGGGGGCGACCAGGATGCGCTCGGCCGCTTCATACCGGGCGGGGAGGCGGGTGCCGGGGGCGAGGGTGATGGTCTGGGGTTGGGCGGAGGGAAAGAGTTGGGCCAGGGTTTGGGGCGCAGTGGGGGCGGCGATGGCAGGGGCCAGAGTGAGGGGGACGATCGCGGTGGTGGTGAGGCTGGCGATCGCGAGGAGGGCCGCTGGGGTTTGCCACTGAGGAAAATAATGCATAGGTTTTAACCTGTCTTCCGTGGTGAGTGAGGTGAGTGTGTAGACGGGGATCTCTCAGCAAAGTTCCGGAGAAGATGGGACTTGGGGGGCGATCGCGGGATCAACGGGCGTTCACAAATCGTTCCTGGGCAATCATCCGGAGCCGTTCTAGATCTTCGCGGCGGGAAACCGACAGGGGCACTGTGGAGCGAATGGCCTGGAGCAGTAACTCAGTATCGAGGGCTTTTTGCAAAAATAGGGCGTTATACAGGGCTGTCACCACGGCCTGTTCAATTTCGGCCCCGCTGTAGCCGTTGGTCGCCGCTACTAAATTGGGCAGATCAAACTGTTGGGGATTTTGTTTGCGTTGGGCCAGATGAATCCGCAAAATCACGCCCCGCTCTTGCTCGTCGGGCAAATCCACAAAAAAGATTTCGTCAAACCGTCCTTTTCGCAATAGTTCTGGCGGAATTTGGGAAATATTATTGGCGGTGGCGACGACAAACACATCTTCGGATTTTTCTTGCATCCAGGTGAGAAAGCAACCAAATAACCGCTGGGAGAGGCCACCATCGGAGTCGGAACCGGAATGACCCAGGCTTTTTTCGATTTCGTCAATCCACAATACGCAAGGGGCCATCGACTCTGCTAGCTTGATCACTTTGCGGAAGTTTTTTTCTGATTCGCCCACATATTTGTCGTAGAGACGGCCTGCATCCAGTTTGAGCAGGGGCATTGTCCAGGCGTGGGCGATCGCCTTGGCGGCGAGGGATTTGCCACAACCCTGAATGCCCACAATCAAAATGCCTTTGGGCGGGTGCAGGTTAAACGCTTGAGCCTGGGGACTGAACCCAACCCGTGCCCGCGTGAGCCACTGCTTTAGCCCCGCAAATCCCCCCAATTCGACGGGGGCCGTGGTGGAGTCGGGTTGTTTGCCGTTGCCGTTGATGGGGATGTATTCCAACAAACTTTCTTCGCGAATAATTTGGGCTTTGCGTTCCAAAATGCGATGGACATCGTTAATGGCTAATTTGCCGTCTTCCAATGCGGCATAGGCAATCACTTGGCGGGCTTGTTTCAAGGTCATGCCCCGTAAGGCTGTGACCAGTTGATGGACATCTTGATTTTGAATGGAAACGTCTACGCGGTTTTTGGCCCGGAGCGATCGAATCACGTCGCCGACGGCCTGTTGCAACTCGTCCCGACCGGGCAGGCCCAGGTCAAAGTAAACGGCATCGTGGGCAATTTCGGAAGGGAGGTTGATGCTATCACCACTGAGGACGAGGGCTGAGCGGGTCTGGGAAAAGGTTTGGGCGACTTCGCGGAGTTGCCGCGCTAGGACGGGATCGCTGAGATGGGTGGCAAAATCTTTGAGCAGAAAGACGGAGCGGGGAACGACTTCTTGGATGGCTTTCAGCGCCTCGAAGGGGTCATTGGTGCGATCGAGGGCGGCGGGTTTTTGGGCACTGGCGGGGGCACATTCATCTGTCCAGCGGTTGTCTACCCGCGATCGCGCTAGCCCTTGGGTCACGCTCCATTCAAATAGGGCCATTTTCATATCCTCTACCACTGCGTTGAGCAGGGTTTGGACGCGCTCTTCCTCGACGGTTTCGATCACAATGATGGGATGGAAAGACAATAACAATGTCTGGAGCTGGCGGACTTGATGGGCGAGAGTCATGAGGGGCTGTGGGGCAAAGATGACAGGTTTAGTATGCCCATACCTTCACGGAACAACCCGATTTCCCCGGAGAAAAAGATGTAATTTTGGTGAAGGGCCACCTGGTGCTAGCGGCAGGCTGGGAGACAGGGCACGGCTCCAGAGCGTATGATGCAAAGACGGGCGGCGATCGCGGTGGTAGCCTTGGGTGGTCAAATTTTGCAGTGTAGGGTTGAGCAACTATGACGGCTGGACAAAATCCTTATTCACTGTTGCAGCAGACGCAACGGCAACGGGTGAGCGATGGACAGCAGCTTGGTGTGCTGGCGGGGTGCGACTGGGCCGATCGCGTGTTGGTGCTGGTGTTGCCGCAATTGGGGGATTTTGACAGTTTGGAGTATGCCTGGTGGGTGCAGCGGGCGGCGGCGCAACTGCAAGCGGCTAAGATCGCAGTCCGGGCGGTGGGCATTGGCGATCGGGCGGCGGGAGAGCAGTTTTGTGCTTATACGCAATTTCCGGCAGAGCAGCTCTTGGTTGACCCAACGGCAGAGTTGCATCGCGCTTTGGGGCTATACCCAGGCTTGGCGCTCAAAGTGCCGGGGTTCTCGGCGGGCCAAAATGCCTGGTTCAATTTGCTGTTGATGTGTGCCGGAATCGGCAGTCCGGGGACGTTGGCGGAAGTGCTACGGGGCTATCGGGGCGATCGCCGTGCTCCCCAATTAATTGCCGATGACGAAACCGTTAAAGCGGCCTTTCTCCCTCCCCTGACGGGCGCAACCTTTCACCTGGCGGGGGGCAAAGGCTTTCAGCGTCCGTTTGAGCTAGCCACTTTGCGCCTGCGGAATATGGCGGAAGTGTTGGGCCGTTGGCGTACTTATGTTCCCGATCCGGCCTATCTCACCCAACGGGGCGGCACCTTTTACTTCGATCGCGCGGGCCAGCTACTGTATGAACATCGCGATCGGGGTATCCTCGGCTTTGCTACCGACATGAGCAATCCCCTCGCATTTTTGGCTTTGGAACCCCTACACTACATTACTCAATAAGTGTTTAATAAACACCTTGAAGCCTTTTCGGAAAAAGCTAAGTTAATATAACGATGAAGTTCAACTATTTAAGCTTAGCTTTTTGTACTCAGGTGAGTCATAAAAGGTTTTTAATGCGTGAATACGGTGCACGATAGAGGGATGAGTGCCAAACAATTCTGAAATTTTTGCAGCGTCATTTGAATTGAACTCATGTCTTTGATCTAAAAGAGCCTCAAGATCCATCTGCTCAAAAAGTTCTCGGCCAATTGATAGCTTAGCAAGGGCTGAAATTGCGGCATTAAGATTTCTGCAAGCAATTAAGCCACCCCTATCGCAAGTATACTCACCTTTTCTTGACCACCATAAAAAAATGAAGCCAAGTATATTGGAAACAAATGGTATTTGAGCAAAATTTTCAGCAGAATCGGTTAGAAGTAAAAAATTAGTATGACCGCATTTGATATGAGAAAATTCATGGCCTAAAATAAAAATTATTTCGTCTTGAGTAAGTGCTTCGACCAAGGTGGAGTGTAGGACAACTGTGTATCTATCGTCTAAAAAACCCGTAGCAAAAGCATTAATTGTCGGAGATTGCTTTATAAAAACATCTGGCATTTTCATGCATAGTCGTTTAGCAGCAGTCTGAGCTTGAGAGTTGATTTCAAAAAATTGTTTGCTGGATACTTTTACAGAATCCCCAAGTAACTGACCTTGTTGTATTTTGATCCAGAAAGCAGATACAGCAATGACTAGCAGAATAAGACCCAGGCTGACACTCAACAAAATTAGGGCAATAAACCCAGCAATAGCTAGACTTATATACAAAAGTTCTTGTTCGCCTGAGACACGAAAATCTTCCGCCTGGAGGACTGAATAAGATTGAGTGTTATCTTCTTTGAACGAGTTATCTTTAACCTCTATACTCTCGGCCTGATGTAGATCTATCTCATAAGTCCAGTCTGGAATTTCTTTATCTATCTGCTTGGCATATAACCTAAGTTTTCCAACTGAACGTGGCTGTAATTTTAAAAAGCCATTTCTGATGGATTTTACTGTGCTATCCTGATTAATTAGTTTGTCGGACATTAGTAAAATTTGTAAATCGCTGTTCTTGCGAACAACTTTGATTTTAATATTTTTTATCTGGAAATAATGATTAAGGAGAAGGGAAATTGCTTGAGGGTCTCCGTCTTTTGCCCGCTGCACTATTTCTTCTGTTCGACTTTTCATAAGTGTCTGAAAGCGCCCCTGAACATCTTTACTTTAGAAAGAGTTCCCCAAAAATCTGAAAACTATCACACGTTGCCGAGTTGTAGGAAAGCCACGAAATAGAATATCAGCTTAGCTAGTAGCCGAAGTCATTAGCCTCTGTTGGCTTTTTATATATTTGCTTAAGTAGTGGAGCTGACGGGAGTCGAACCCGTGTCCGCCCTGGGTATTAATACATCACTCATTCACAGGCTTAGCATCGTTAACCCTTGATGCGGGGATCGTTAATTATCCCTAACGATGGGATGCTCTGGTGAAGTCTTAGCTAAATGGAGACCAGAGGCAACCATTTAGAGCATCCGTTGGGGTTTTGTCCACAATCCTTAACGGAGTCGAATTACGGACGCTCGAACCAATTAGAGGTGTTTAGGCAACAGCAAGAGCTGGCTTACGAGCAAAGGATACGATGTTGTTTGCATCTATTTTTTTGAGCCTGGATTTACGAGAGGTACTCACTCTCGGCCTGCATCACAATGTAACTTTCGCCAAAACGTCGAAACCGTTACAGCCCCATGATGTCCTTTGATTATAGCGTGCTCACTTCCCGAATGTGTGGAGTAATACTTTATTTGTCAGTGCTGGCCCGCTCCGGGTGGTCGTGAACCCGTTCAAGGCGCGATCGGGGTGCATTCACGATTTGTTGCTAAAGCCTTGGTCTGGGGCGATCGCCCAATCTCAGGTAGGAAGGGGCGATCGCCTTATTCAGTTTTCCACTCGACTTCGGGAATATTAGCGGCAATAAGAATGTTGCGAAGCGTACCGATTGGTAAATTCCGTCCTTTATGGTACGGCACGATGACCTGAATCTCATCGGAGTTTCGCCATTTGCGATGACTACCTTTCTGCGAAATTAGTTCAAAATCATACTTTTCGAGAAGCCGCTCAACCTCATCAGCATTCATCCGTCGCATCCGAGTCATCCAACAATGACCTCTCGAACGATCGCTCCTGGCACAAGTTCAACCGGTGCAGGTTCGATGTAAAGGGCGATCGCCTCTTGAATATTGGTTAGCGCCTCTGCTTCACTTTCTCCTGCCGATGTGCATCCTGGCAATTCTGGACACCATGCTGCCCAATCTCCAGTTTCGCTATCAGGTTCAAGCACAACTCGCCACTTCATATCGCTGCTTCCCCTATCAGGCTTACTCAATATTCGTCGCATTACAACTATTCCAATTTTACGCGATCGCTCCCTTCTACCCATCGTGCCGCTCCAAACAAAGAGCGATCGCCCAATCTCAGGTAGGAAGGGGCGATCGCTGTAAAACTAAGTGCTAAATAAAGAAAAATCTAGCCTTGGCATAAGTCACGATGTCTAGTGTTTAGCCCCATGCAATAGCAGCATTACGGTTTACACTGTAACCCATCCATTCCATGCGTTGGAATACACCTTCGGTCAATTTTGGATCTAGTCCGTAGAGATCCATAATGCCATCCATCCCTAAGCTAGGGTCATATTGTGCATCATCTAAACCAAGGGCGTGTCCTAGTTCATGCATCGTTAGTCGGGTCAGTTGATTACTGGTGAGGCGACTCATTTGACTACTATTATAGTGCATACGAACTTCACCCGCTAAATTCGGAGTCAAATCATATCGAGCATTTCTTTGATAGCCATAGTCTGTCCAGGATGTTTCAGCCCACATCCCATTCCAACCACTACCATTCATCCTGCCAGTACCTTGAGTTACGGCAATACGAAGCACTCCTGAGGGAACTTTATCACGAGTAATAATATTCTCCCAATTACGAGCAGCTTGTTCAATAATATTACGCTGCGATTGAGAGAAGGTGCCGTAAAAATCAAGCTGGATATCAATATCAGGATTACCTACAGGCTGTCGCCAAGAGGGTTGAGCACCTGGCTGCAAAACTTCTAGCCAACCAGTATCCCAGTTAAATGCAATGCGTCCACCTTGAAAATCTGCAAAGACAGTATTCCCATCGAAGTATTCGCGGCGAGTTGGCATTCCTAACCAACTGCTGGCCCCACCCATGTCAGTGTAGCGACTACCAATTGATCCCCAAGTGGCAACAGATGCTGAACCAAAGAGGTTGTGAATGCGGGCTTTACCATCGTCCGCCGCAAACTGTTGCCAAACCCCTCGTTTCCCATCACGCCCATTGGTAAAAACGTTTTCGTTGGAGCGCGGATATCCCAGAAAGACTCCACGACCGTCGATTGTCTTGCCAACCGGACCGCCCATGAATAGGTATTCATCGAGATTACTACCTAGCACGGTGTAGGCGGTATTCGCTCCATCTTCTAGCATAATCAAGACGCGATTACCTCTCGAGTCGCGTAATTCCTGAGTCCAGCCATTCCCCCAACGGTACGCATTACCAATAGGTGCATAGTCATAGTTTTGACCAAGAACTGTGTCAAATGCAGCCCGGAAAAGCTGTGGTGAACGCGATCCTGCCCCTAACATTCCGCGAATAACTGCGTTGTTTGCATTAAGGCGAGTCCCTGTGCTGGTAATATTTTGCATTGCAGCCGTGCGATCGCCACTTTGAAAAATTAGATCGCGAACCTCGGTCGCCGACCGAGTTTGATTTTGGGCGTACAACAACGCTGCCACGCCTGCAACATGAGGTGCTGCCATTGACGTACCATCGAGTGAACCGTAACGGTTATTGGGTAAAGTGCTGACAACGTCAACGCCTGGGGCACCTAAATCAACCGTATTCCGACCGTAGTTAGAAAAATTAGCCCGTTGGTCAAAACGATCAGTTGCTGCCACAGAGATCACATTAGGCAGATTGTACGCAGCCGGAAATTGAGGCTGAAAATCAGTATTGCGACCATTGTTACCGGCTGCTGCTACAAATAAAACGCCGGAACGATTTGCCCTTTGAACGGCATCAAACATCGCTTGGGAATAACCGCCACCACCAAAACTGGCATTGATGATTTTTGCTCCCATCGTTGTGGCATAGTTTACTGCACTAACAATATTCAAGAGAGAAGCTGAACCATTGCTACCAAAAGATTTCAGCGGCATCAACTTGACGTTGCGGTTAATACCAGCAACACCAACGTTATTATTACCAACTGCTCCAATCGTTCCGGCAACGTGAGTGCCATGTCCGTTATCATCCCAAGGATTATTATCCCGATTAGCAAAGTCGAACCCATTTACATCATCAACAAAGCCATTGCGATCATCGTCAACGCCGTTACCTGGAATCTCGCGTGTGTTGCGCCAAATATTTGCAGCTAAATCCGGATGGCGGTAGTCGATGCCTGTATCAATCACGGCGACTGTTACATTGGGGCTACCAGTTTGAAACCTCCAGGCTTCTGGTAAGTCAATGTCCGCATCTACACGGCCACCTGATTGACCCGTATTGTTCAGACCCCAAAGTTCGGTAGAGAGCGGATCGCGGCTGAAATCGACTGTCATTTTGTAGTTGAGGTCGATCGCGCCAACACTGGTGTTTTGAGATAGCTCGGAGCGGACTTGCAACAGGTTTGTGTCTGGAGCAAAACGCAAGACTTGCCATTGAGAACTTGGATCGGACGGATCAAGAGACTCAACAGCGATCGCACCAAACTGTTGAGCGATCGCTTGAATTTCAGCAGGAGATGCATTTGGTGCAAACTGAACGAGGAGATCGCCGGGATAGTATTCGGCTCCCGTTGCTGGATCGATAGGTAATGTTGGTAACTCTATTGCCCGAATATGGTCTATGATCTGAGTCCCGATCGCGGTATTTTGCCAGTCTTTGATGTCATCAATCAGGTCGCTGAGGTCGATCGCGGTGGCGGTGGCTCCCCGAATTTGGAAGACCATATCGTTGTAGTCGCGATCGCTATGGCCGTCTAGGCGCAAGTCTTCAAAGGCAAAGACGGATGTATCGCCCGTATCGCTGGTGAGTTGGCCAAATTGCTGGGTGCCCTTAGGGTTCCACTCTGCCATCGAGAAGAGGGTTTGGTATTTGTTGCCGTTGGGGTTTTGCAGCAAGTCTTGGAAGGTGCCGTTGGCGACGGTGACAATGCCGAAGCGATCGCCCGCCGTCATTGTGAAGGCTTTGACACCTAAATGATCACCGTGGTTAAAGTCACCTTCCCAGCCAAGGCCACTGTTGAAGCGGGCACCTTCGAGGGCATCAGAAATTGCCAGATAACCTGCCGTAGACTGGCTTAAGACTCGGCGGGTCACTTCCTGAATCAGTTCATTGGAACCTAAAGTGTAGGCTTCTAGCCCAGATAAACTGAAGATGCCTAATTCGCCTTCAAAAGCACCGCCATCAAACAAATAGTCAATGCTAACGTTGCCAGAGTCGCCGACTGTAAACCAGCCAGAAGCAGGGTTAGAAACTGGATTGAGGGATACCAGTGAATTTAACTCTGAAGTCGGTAGAGAGCTACTACTTTGATATGGATGGAGCGGATCTTGAAATGGGCTAGATGGCAGGATTGAAGGTGCGATGCCGGAGTTGAGGGGGGCTTGAGACTGAGGCAAAAAATCGGCAGCAAAATTGGTAGAGTTACCCGACATGGAGATACCCCGTAATGATTGAAATGATGAATGTGTGCAAAAACTCGAAATCTGTAAACCGAGGTTCGCTGATTTCCGGCTACATTACTCTCGGTTGGATGCGATCGCAATTACGCAAACTGCGCGGGAACATGAGTTAATTTTTATACAAAATTTAAGCATATAGGTATGCCAATGTTGGGTTTAGCCTAAAATTGACCTAAACTTTACGATTCGCTAAAAAATAATAAAAATTAGTAGGTTGCTTGAGCTGTTTTATGGATTCTGGGGAAGCCTTGGCGGCAATCGAAGCTGTGTTGCAAATCCAACTCCTATTTCCCAAGTCGGCGATTTTTCGAGATGCCTGGGATGGTTTGACTTACACTGAGATGCTTTCGCACTGGTCGCGGCAGTACGACGAAAGTTACATCCGTGCTCAAGGGGCGGCTTTGTGTGAAGAATTGGCGATTGGCCTGGGGGGTGCGGTTCGCAAACGCACCTTTCGCGAGGATATTCTGGCTGGGTTGGAGCGGCGTGCCCGGGGTGGGTCGGTACCCAGGGCAGAGGCGATCGCGGCGGTAGAGGCTGCCACCCTACAAGCGGCTGGCACTCAGCGAGGTAAAGAGTCTCCAGCCGCTTTAGATAGTGCTGTCACCCGCTGGGTGGGCCGAGAAACTCTTGTCGCGGCATTGGTGCAACAGTTGCAAACCGAGTGTCGCGTTTTAATGCTGGTGGGCTTGACTGGGATTGGTAAAACGGCTCTCGCTGCCCGCTTGTTGGTGGATCTTGAGTTGCAACAGCACTTCCCGGCCCGCTATGTGGTGGTGTTGGATCACACATTACCCAACATTGAGCAGTTGACCCAGGCGGTGTTGGGGCCAACGGCGATCGCCACCCCAGAGTTGCAACAGGCCCCAGCGAAATTGGTGGCGACTTTGTTGGCTCGGCTCAAGGCGAAACCGGGTTTGCTCGTGTTGGATATGGCAGAAGAAGTCTTAGTGCCTCAGCCTGATGGTTCCCATACCTTTGCAAATCCCGTATTTGAGCAGTTATTAGCAGCAGTGGTGCGGGCCAACGAGATGCCCAGTCGGATTCTCATTACTTCCCAAGTGCAACCGCCCCTGCCGTTACAAGGCCGCTATCCCGCGCGATCGCGCCTGCAACCATTGACGGGATTGACCACTGCCGAATCGCTCCAACTGTTTGCGGCCTGGGGCGTTGCGCCCGCTTTTGGGAGTTCGGCTGAAGCCTTGTTGCACCGGATCATTCGTCTGTACGAAGGCCATCCCCTTGCGTTACAAGTCATTGCTGGCGAACTGCAAGCCCCTCCTTATCACGGGAATATTGATGTGTATTGGTCAGAATTTGGGCCTGAATTTGTGCAAATTGAGCAGCAGCAGACCGCAGTCGAAGGAGAGTCGCCCAGGGATGATTCCCAACTCAGTTGTTATCGCCCCCAACTACAGGATATGGTGCGCGATCGCATCGAACTCACCTTTCAGCGGTTGCGAGTTGCCCATCCATTGGCCTATCGCTTACTGGTCATGGCGGCGGTCTATCGACGAGCTGTTGAACCTGGTGCCTGGTATCGATTAATTGACGAGTATTCCTCTGAATTAATCCGGCCTGCATTTAATAGTCTTGAGCGACGTTACTTAATTGAGCGAGAGCGTTATCAAACCCAAGTCTTATATCGTCAGCATAGTTTGATTCGTTGTGTTGCGCTTAAGCATCTGTCTCAGTTTTCAATGGAGGTCTAAGCGTGATTGCTTATGAATCTCTTGCACTCCATCATGTGAATCCTATTTGTATTCAGCAGTTGTGTCTGAATGAGGTTGGACAGATTGTGGCGTTGTCGCCCCAGGCTATGGTAGGTACGCCAGCGGTGTCTAAACTGTCGCTTCATGCCTTGGCTCACCTCAAAGCCGCAGCCTACTGGTTACACGCCTACGATCCCGGCCCCAACCCCCAAAATGGAGACTATGTGCGGGGCTATCTCGAAGCTTTTTATCATTTCAGTGAACTGGCTGTTTGGGAGCTTGCCCATGCACTTTTGCATCGACCGATTCAATTACCAACGCAACCCACTTTGCCGCCTTATCCCCTGTATAAACAACTTGAAATTTGGGGGAATTACCAGGAATTAACAGAGATGTTGCGATCGCTCTTGGGGCATTTGGATGCGGCAGCAGAGTGCTTTTGCCTCATTCAGTTAGGTCGCAGTTGTCGATTTAGGGGACTGTTTGAAGCGGGAATCACCTACCAGCAGCAAGCGATAGAGTGTGCAAAGCAATTGGATGACTTGGCCGCAGAAGCCCAGGCTCACCTGGAATTGAGCAGCATTTATGGTGATGCAGCCCAGCCGCATCTGGCCCTTCAGCATGGTCAAAATGCTTTGCAGCTTGCGACCCAGATACAGAGTAGTCGAATACAAGCAGAAGCCTTCACTAAAATTGCGACAATCATCAGTCTACATCGCATTGAAAAATTTTATCAGCAACAGGCTTTAGACTATGGGAAGCGGGCGTTGAGTATTGCCCAAACTTTGAGTGATCGACGATTGGAATGTGAAATAATTGGTAATCTGGGGATTATTTTGCATAGAATTGGGAATCTTGCCGAAGCAATTAAATATTACGAGCAGCAATTTGCGATCGCGACGTTAATTCAGGATTTGTATAATCAATGGGTTGCTATAAAAAACTTGATTACGACTCACTTTATCCGTAAAGACTTTCAACAGGCTTATCCTTTAGTGCAGCAAGCCTTTGCGATCGCGCAACAGTTCAACAGTTCTTACTATAAAACGATTATTCTGATTAATTTAATTGGTGCAGGCATCGGGATTGCAGAGTGTCAGTGTTTTGAATCCGATTTTGTTGAGCTGTTAGTGCAAGCTCAAGCTACAGGCGATATCTATCAAGAATGGCTACTCCATCAATGTTTGGCGGCCATTTTTCTGAACCGCGACCTTCCCGCTGCTTCTCAGGCGTTGGTGGCTGCGACTAAACTTTCTCCCCAACTCCGACGGAGCGTGCCCTGGTTAACCCAGGCAGATTGGCTCAACTTCACTTATTTGCTGGCGCGGGTTGGGCTGTGGCGCACCAGTTTGCGGTATGCCCGTCGGGGTTTGGCAATGTCTAGACGGGGGCAGCATCGTTATCACGAGTTGTCGTATTGCCTCCTGATTGTCTATGCCTACTGGCAAGGACGGCGATATAGCCAGAGTTTGGGGTTGCTTTTGGTCTACAGCCCTAAAATTATTGTGGCTATGCAGCAAAGTCCAGATTTTCGGTTTTCCTGGCAAATTGGCATTCAGTCACTCCTTGAGCCAATGCTGCGGTGGGGCCGTGCTTGGTGGCGAGTATTGTCCAGAACGGAAGCGGGGGGCTAAGTCGGTGGGGCGTGGGGGCGACTCGTTTGGAGCGAGATTTTACCTGACCCAAGCGTCGGCAACAGCAGAGCTAAGGGGTGTGGCCAAGCACAAATGACCAGAATTGCCGCGATCGCCGCTCCCCGGTTTAGCGATCATCCCTTTGAACCATTTGCTGAACGCCAGGTTTAGACTAAAATCAGAAGTGTTAAATTCTGTTTCTGCCGAACTGAGAAGTCTTTTAGACAGCCCGCAGCTACTGCTGTTGTCTTGAGTCCGCTTCTCAGGCTTTGGACTTTAACTGATTGAACCAAGTAGTTAGCAGAGAGAAGACCGATGGCATTTGAACAGCCTCCCCTCCCCTACGCAAAGGATGCTCTAGAGCCTTATGGCATGAAAGCTGAGACTTTTGAGTATCACTATGGCAAGCATCACGCTGCCTATGTTGCCAACCTCAATAAATTGACTGAAGGCAAAGATCTGGCTGACAAATCCTTGGAAGAAGTCATCAAGACTGCCTATGGCGATGCTTCAATGGCCGGGATCTTCAACAACGCGGCCCAAGTCTGGAATCACACCTTTTTCTGGAACTCCCTGAAACCCGGTGGTGGTGGCGCGCCGACCGGAGATTTGGCCGCTCGGATTGACAAAGATTTTGGTAGCTTTGACAAGTTCAAGGAAGAGTTTACCAACGCGGCAGCAACGCAATTTGGTAGCGGCTGGGCTTGGCTCGTTGAAGACAATGGTACCCTCAAAGTCACCAAGACTGCCAATGCTGAAAACCCGCTGGTACATGGTCAGAAGCCACTGTTGACGCTGGATGTGTGGGAACACGCCTATTACATCGATTTCCGCAATGCAAGACCTGGGTTTATTTCCAACTATTTGGATAAACTCGTAAACTGGGATTTTGCTGCTGCTAATTTAGCGGCTTAGCCTCAGCGTTGATTAGTGCTTAAAGTTTGATTGATGCCTTTTTGCAAAGCAGTCGCGATCGCGGCTGTTTTTTATATGTTTAATTTGTGTCTATTTGGTCGGCTAAAAACTGTTACTAAACACCTTAAAACGAGTAATTGCTCTGTATTTGTTAATCGGTAAAATGCCTGGATGCAGTTGGTTTCTAGCCTGGGCCGCTGCTTCAAGCTGATGGCAAAACACAGCGCGATCGCCCCAACCACTGTTTGACTTTCTTCAATCGATAACTAGACCGTGTAACGGTAAAGTTGTGCGGCGGCAGATAGCCTCAAACTCTCATTGATAACCTCCGTTCCGTCCGCACCAACGCAGTGTTAGACCGCTTTAGTTCGTGACTCTAACCACTTTGTAAAGTCTTCTCGGTCAAGTAAACCTGCTGCTAGTGATAGAATTACTGATTCTTGCTCGTCAACTGGAGCAAAGATTTCCAAATCATTCATAACTAGAAAAGTTTCCATCGCCGCATGTCCAGTTCTTTTATTGCCATCAACAAAAGGATGATTGATCACCAAAGAAAATGCTAGAGCGGCAGCTTTATCAACAAGCGTTGGATAGAGATCTTCTGCCCCAAACGTCATCATAGGTTGGGCTATGGCAGATTCCAGAGAACCTAAATCTCGAACTCCCGCTGTTCCTCCTGATTGCTTGAGTATCTGACCATGTAAACTCATTACTTCATCTAGCGTAAGATAGCGAATCATGCCAGACGTCGGTATAGTTCAGCGTTTTTTTCTAGTACATAACTTGCTGCCTCATTAAAGCCATGTTTAGGCTGGCTCCGCTGAAACTCAGCTTTGGAGGAGAGCAATACTTCAGGAGAAATACCATTTTCTGTAGCTATATCTCTTAACCTTTGAACTTGGTCGGTTGGACTGCTAATGGTAGTAGCAGCTATCACTTCTGCGACAATGCGTCTTAGTTTCAAAGCTGGATCTAAAGTATCAATATCTAGATTAGTGACTACCTCTTCTTTGCCCAGATCACAATCATAAACAACATACGTCCATATTCCTGGCTTACCCGCCTCCGCCCTCTCTCCTTCGTAAAAAGTGGTAGTGCCATCTTCCTCAGAGCCGTAGTAAGCAGAGTAAATGTCCTCCCACTCGCAATCTGAGCTTTTCAAAGTCTCTCGAATGTTGGACAGCACACCAGCAATATGGTGAGGTTGGGTCTCTACTTGTACTAAACGGACACCTTCCCAAGTGAAGTTGTGCAATTCGATGGGCATAGTGGCTCCTGCAATGTTTTGAGCTGGCGCTATACCTATAAGTATATTAATCTTAGGCGAATCCTACTTAAGCGAATCCTGGACGAGTTGCTTCAGCGGTCTAACTATTGATTAGAGAGAAATCCATCTGTCTAATCCTTCGATTCAGAGTGATTAGGTGGAATTATTTCAGCCTAACTCCCTAATTTGGGGTGGTTAGGTGGAAATACGTCAGCCTAATTTCCTAATTTGGGGTGATTAGACTGATTGAATGCAATCTAACTACCACTTCAATTAATGTCCTAAATTCGTTAATTTTTGGGTTGTAGCTTTTTGTCGCTGGATTGTGTCGGGCTGTCTCGCACTGGTAGTTTTTAGTAAAGCGATCGCTAATGGGGCAATCCGGATGGGGGCGATCGCCCTATTCTTTGGGCATCTCCGGGAAACTGGATAGACTTCTAGCCGTTAAACTTGAAGCGTGTGCGGGTTGTCCAAGATAATAACAAGACAGCACACCGCGATCGCATTTGTTATACTACAAATGTTACATCGTAATTATCCATTCAAGAGTGACATCCTAAATCATGGTTGCGACAGAACCCGGATCGTATAAAGACACTGTAAATCTGCCCAAGACTGGCTTTGATATGCGGGCCAACGCCATTAAGCGGGAGCCGGAGATCCAGGCATTTTGGGCAGAGCACCAGATTTACGAAACCCTGTCGCAGACCAATCCCGGCGAGATTTTTGTCCTCCATGATGGCCCTCCCTACGCCAACGGGTCGCTGCACATGGGGCACGCCATGAACAAGGTGCTGAAGGACATCATCAATAAATATCAACTGCTGAAAGGGCGCAAAGTTCGCTATGTCCCCGGTTGGGATTGTCATGGGTTGCCGATTGAGCTGAAAGTGCTGCAAGCCATGAAACCGGAGGAGCGCAAAGGTTTGACTCCCCTGGGCATCCGGCAAAAAGCACAAGAATTTGCCCTGAAAACCGTGGATGAGCAGCGGGAAAGCTTCAAGCGCTATGGCGTGTGGGGCGACTGGGAGCATCCGTATCTGACGCTGAAGCCGGAATATGAAGCCGCGCAGATTGGGGTTTTTGGGCAGATGGTGCTGAAGGGCTACATCTATCGGGGTCGCAAGCCGGTGCATTGGAGTCCCAGTTCCAAGACTGCCTTGGCTGAAGCGGAGTTGGAATATCCCGAAGGCCACACCTCTCGCAGTGTGTATGCAGCCTTTGAAGTCACCAGTTTGCCGCCTGCCCTGCAAGATCCCTTTGATCCGTTTTTGGGTGAGTTGGGGGTTGCCATCTGGACGACGACTCCCTGGACGATTCCGGCGAACCTGGGCGTGAGCGTGAACCCGGAATTGGTCTATGCCGTGGTGGAAGTGGGCGACGGGCTGGACGTGAAAACCCGCCTGGGGCAAATGAAGTATCTGGTTGTGGCGCAGGATCTGGTCGATCGCCTCTCGGAAACTCTGGGCACATCGCTGACGGTGAAAGCCACGGTCATGGGCAAACTGCTGGAGCACATGACGTATCGCCATCCCCTGTGTGATCGCGACAGTGCAGTGCTGATCGGGGGCGATTATGTCACGACGGATTCTGGGACGGGCCTGGTGCATACGGCTCCCGGTCACGGTCAGGAAGACTACGGCGTGGGCTTGCGTTATGGGTTGCCGATTCTGTCCCCGGTGGACGATAACGGCAACTTTACCGAGGAAGCCGGACAGTTTGCCGGGTTGAATGTGTTGGGCGAGGGCAATGGCGCAGTCGTCACCGCCTTACAAGAAGCAGGGGCATTGCTGAAAGAAGAACCCTACGTTCACAAATATCCCTATGACTGGCGGACGAAAAAACCGACGATTTTCCGGGCAACGGAGCAATGGTTTGCGTCAGTAGAAGGCTTCCGGGAAGAGGCTCTGAAGGCGATCGCGGAAGTGCGGTGGATTCCGGCGCAGGGGGAAAACCGGATCACGCCAATGGTGGCAGACCGCTCCGATTGGTGCATCTCGCGCCAGCGCAGTTGGGGCGTGCCCATCCCTGTGTTTTACGACGAAGCCACCAACGAACCCCTGATGACCCAGGAGACGATCGCCTATGTGCAAAGGATCATTGCCGAAAAAGGCTCTGATGCCTGGTGGGAGTTACCTGTTGCTGAACTGTTGCCGGAACCCTACCGCAGCAACGGCAAAACCTACCGCAAAGGCACCGACACAATGGACGTGTGGTTTGACTCCGGTTCCTCCTGGGCAGCGGTGGCACAACAACGCCCTGAATTGAAATATCCCGTGGAGATGTACCTGGAAGGTTCCGACCAGCACCGGGGTTGGTTCCAGTCCAGTTTGCTGACCAGCGTGGCGGTGAATGGTCACGCGCCTTACAAAACGGTGTTGACCCACGGCTTTGCCCTGGATGAACAGGGACGCAAAATGAGTAAATCCCTGGGGAATGTGGTCGATCCGGCAGTCATCATCAACGGTGGCAAAAACCAGAAACAAGAGCCACCCTACGGAGCCGATGTGTTGCGCCTGTGGGTGTCTTCGGTGGATTACACCTCCGATGTGCTGATCGGGAAAGCCATCCTGAAGCAATTGGGCGATGTGCGCGGCAAGATTCGGAATACAGCCCGATTTTTATTGGGCAACTTACATGATTTTGATCCAAGTCAACATGCAGTGCCCTATGAGCAACTTCCCGAACTCGATCGCTATATGCTGCATCGAATCACAGAAGTCTTCAATGATGTCACCGATGCCTTTGAAACCTTCCAGTTTTATCGGTTCTTTCAAACGGTGCAAAACTTTTGCGTCGTCGATTTGTCTAACTTCTACCTCGACATTGCCAAAGATCGGCTTTACATCAGTGCGGCGGATTCTCCCCGGCGACGCAGTTGCCAAACGGTGATCTGGGTGGCGCTGGAAAATCTGGCACGGGCGATCGCACCCGTTCTGTCTCACCTGGCCGAAGATATCTGGCAATTTTTGCCCTACGCCACGCCCCACCAGTCCGTGTTTCAGGCAGGCTGGATCACGTTGGAAGAGCAATGGAGTCAGCCGAAACTCGCCGAGAAATGGGAAAAACTCCGGGCGATCCGCACCGAGGTCAACAAAGTGCTGGAACAAGCGCGCACTGACAAAGCGATCGGCTCTTCCCTGGAAGCCAAAGTGTTGCTGAATGTCCCGGATGCAGACCTACGCACGGCATTGCAGGCATTCAACCCCGCTGATAGCTTAAGCGGCAACCACGTCGATGAACTCCGCTACTTCTTCCTGACTTCTCAGGTGGAATTGCTGGAGTCTGCCAAACCCTTGGATGGCATCAAATACGCCGCTCAAAGCGATGCGGTTGGTGTGGGTGTGGTCGATGCGGATGGGCAAAAGTGCGATCGCTGCTGGAACTACTCCACCCACGTTGGCGAATCCAAAGAGCATCCCCTCCTCTGCGAACGCTGCATCCCAGCTTTGGACAATCACTTTTAGAGCACAATCTAGTCTTCGTTAGGAGGCTGACCAATGGCAATTCAACCGCCAACTAGCCAAAAGCAACTGTATGAAACTGACTTTGTGCAATGGATTGAAACGACTGCCCAACAACTTCGCGATCAAAACTACGCGGCCGTCGATTGGGCAAATCTAATCGATGAGATTGAGGATATGTCTCGACGAGAACGCAAAGCGCTCAAAAGCAACCTCATCGTTGTGCTGTTGCATCTGCTCAAATGGCAATTTCAACCAGAGCAGCGATCGGGTAGTTGGCGAAGCAGCCTTCGGGAACATCGCCGTCGGATTAACGATGACTTGAACGATTCACCCAGCTTAGTTCCCTACGTGCAAACCGTTTTTGCAGAATGCTATCTCAACGCCCGCGAACAAGCCGCCGATGAAACAGGTCTATCGTTGCAAACATTGCCCGAATCCTGTCCTTACACAATTGAACAAATCATTGATCCGGCTTACTTGCCAACGGATAAATAGGAGCGTTGGGATTTGTCTAGTGCGATCGCTCTCTATTAGAAAAAGGGCGATCGCTTTGTAGTTTAAAGCAACTTTTAAATAGGATATTGAACTCAAAATATGGGCGGTAGACAGAAATTTACTCCTAGATCCACTTCTGATCGCGAAATATACAGCAAGTGATTCGTTAATTTGCGCCCAAGGAGAATTTCTAGCTAAACTCTCTAAAATAGACTGTTAGAACACAATGGATTTGGGCAATATAAGGAACAGAGATACTTTTCACAGGGCAAGCGATGGTTCATAGGCAACAGCGGAGATTACGTGCTCGTTGAAATCCTTGAAGTGTTGTTTGGATCTTCAGATATATCTCTGTACCCCATACCATTTAAGGAAGCTTTATGTTGAGCAAGACAACTGCTCTTTCGCAAGACGCTCAAATCCAGGAACTTCTGGAAATTCAAGATCAACTGCGAGACGCTTTGAAAGCGATCACTACAGAACTGAAGGATAAGCTCAAAGCAGAAGAGCTAAAAGCTATTGAAACAGAGTATCACGCACTAATTGATTTATTTGAGACTCTCAAAGATGGAAAGATTAGAATTGTTCTGTTTGGCAAGACAAATGCAGGTAAGTCATCTTTAGCTAACTCAATTCTTGGTGCTGATGTCTATAACGTAGATATAGGAATGGGTGCGGAGGTAAAGGCTGATGGAATTACAGATTATGGAAAGTGGAGAATTATTGACAGCCCAGGATTCATGTATTCAAGTTTTGACAATGACCAGGCACTACAAGAGATTAAACGCTGTCATGGGAGAATCTTTATCCTTGATTCTGAGCCATTTGAACCTGAGATAGAAATGTTTGATCACGTCGCAGGTCTGTTTCATGCTCCAACAATTGTTTTCTTCAACAAATGGGATGCTGTGCAAAGAAATATGCCAACAAAAGAGCGTGAGAAAGTCCGTCAGCTTGTCATTGGGAAAATGTCTAAATATGTTAAAGATCCAGAGAAAGATATTTTGTTTGGTTCGGCGCAGGTTTATGACGCAACACTTGATGATTTTGTGCGCCAGGACAATCCATACCTGATTGATCGGATGTATGACATGGCGGGAGATCTAGGATTAGTTATTAATATTATTAACCCTGCTGAGAAAATGAGCAACAAGATTAACTCACGGATCTACGAGATTCGTGAACAAACTGCACGTAGAATCATTGCTACTTATGCAGACTTGTGCGCTTGGGGTGCGCTGATTCCATTTTCTTCTGTAACCACGACACCGTATTTGATTAACAAGATGAACCGTGCAGTATGCAAGGTCATGGGAGTAAACGAAGAACAAACACTGAATGCTGCTCATATCACTGAATTATTTTGGGAGGCAATTGGTCGATCTACTGCTGTTGAAATTGGTTGGTCAGTTGCAGCGGTTGTGCTAACTCCAATTTCTGTTCCGCTTTCAATCTGGGGAACTACCAGAGAATGGGAAAATAATGTTCTTCGAGTTCAAGCAGTTGGTGAGGCGCTGTTGGAGTATATTTGTTCAGACTTTAAACCGATTGGTAACGTGAGCGAATTTTTTGAGCAGATGAAACATAAAATTAGAGCGCAAGGATTGTATTCCAGTAGATAATTGATATTATCTGAAAGCAAAATTTAGGGTGGGTCATGGAAATAAAGGTAAACTTAATTATGGTGATCGCCACCAAACCGGAGAATGTGGGGGTAATTGTATTGTTGTGGCCATAGCTGATTACCTGGGAGTATTCAGAAAATTGCGCCCGATAGAGCTGAAACCCTTGCCTTTTCTTTCGACAATCCAGAGTTTATACAGAATTCTGATCGCTGCCGATTTGGGGGTGGAATTTTTCCTGCGTTCTCTGTCATCAGAGCGCCTGTTAAAATGGACAGCAGGTGGAGTGAGTGACCGGAATGCCTACTGCTGCTCAATTAGAGAGTTTGTATCGCGTTAGCTATCAATTGACGTATACCATGCTGCAACCGATTCATCTGGTTTGTGTTGATCGGCGGACTCGCAACGTGTATCTCCTAGCTGGATATGGTGAAGACCTTGAGTTTGAAATTGTACCAAATGGAGAGGTGTTCTGATGAGTCAAGTAAATTTTGATGCTATGAGTGATGCCGAATTAAAACGGTACTTCCTATCAAACCGTCAAGATCAAGCTGCTTTTCAGGCATATTTGGACAGGTTCAGTCAGCGCCCGAAATCTCTTATTGCAAGCCCAAGCGATCCTGATTTTGACGCAAAGATTCAGGCAGCAATTTGGCAGAAACTAGATTCATCGCGTAGTAGCCAGTCAGCTAACAATACAGTGGAGCGGATGGAATAACGTTTTTGTGCTACGTTCTAGTTCTCTCGCCACCGCTTACTTTAGCTGTTAGTTCGTTTGAGGGTTTGTTTAGACTACGTTAAAGGATTAGAGGCAATTAGGAATTTTGACGATCGCTCTATCCTTTGTTAGACAGTACCAAAGATTGGGGTTTGAGGAGAGGCGCGATCGCAATTCCAAATCCCAAGCGGGCGATCGCGTTTATACAAATATATTGATCTGTTGTTTACCTAATGAAGAGAGCTAAGATAGCGGGAGAATTCAGTCGCTATGAGGATTGGATTTTTGGCGCGATCGCGGGTCAAGGTGGAGATATTTGAAGTCCTATGTTTAAACTAAAGTTGAAAGTTTCTAGACTGCTAGTGTTGTTCCTGTCTATCTGCTTTGTTTTCTTTGCCGTGCAGGTGACACAGGCTCAAACAGTTGCTCCGGCTGACAATCCAGCGCAAATAATGGCTCAGGCAACTTCTAAGGAACAGTTAGCCAGTGAGGTGTTGTCTGCGATCGGTATTGCCCAACGATATGATATGCACTTTGATCACGTCATAGGGATGTTGCTTGGTCAAGATAATCTAGGTTTATCTGCCAAGTTCAAGAAGATGTTTATTCGAGAAATTGGGTGGAAACATTTTGCAGATGCCTATGTGGAAAGGTTAGTCGCCGATTTTTCTGAAGATGAATTAAAGGAGTTATTAAAACTAGCGAAGCAACCATTGATGCAGAAGATTTTGCAGTCTGAAGTTAAAGCGTATGCGGATACATCTAAGCAAAGATTTGGGATGGGAGTTGTATTGTGGGATCGCTATAACCAAGGGCAAATCGATTTACCAGCCGATTAGTTTTTTAGCCCTTTATGGAAATGGGTAGCGCAGATTGAACTGTTTGACGATCGCGTTTTTGGGGTTGGGAAGACTCAAAAATGAGTTTGAGGCCAGGAGGCGATCGCCGTTTGAATTAACGATTTTGGAGTTCGGCTTGAAGTTTGGGTAGGTCTTCGATGACGAATACTGTGAGTTTGCCGGAATAGGCGAAACCGTCTGGGCGGCGGGCAATTTCGAGCCAATAGGCGTAGCGATCGCCTTCCCGGAGTTCCCCAGCGAGGGCGGCGAGTAAGGGTTCGGCCCGGTTCACGGCTTGCCCAATGGTGGCGGTGGTGGGGTAGGCATAGACAGGGCGGGCGGTGGCGTAATCCTGGTAAATGGCGGGGCCATAGATGGAGCGCAAGGATTCTTCCAGGCGGGTGCGGGTGATGCCGTTGACCATATCGAAGAGGGTCAGTTCTTCGGTGCGGATGATGCCGCCGCCAAAGCCGATCGCCGCTTTTCCGACTTGCATCGGCAGGGCTTGAAATTGGAATCGTTTGGCGGGGGTTTCTGATTTTTTGACGAGGAGACGTTCTCCCCGATTGGGGCGCAGGGTGGAGTTACCTTGAATCCAGGCGGCAGCTTCGTCGGCGGTTTGACCGGGCAAGGCTTGGGCCGGAGTCGCGGCGATCGCGAGGCTGAAGCCAAAAAGGATGACGGTGAGCGGTGTGCCTTTGCCCATGACAAGGGTGCCTCCATGCAGTCAGTGGATGTGCAGTCAGTGATGTTGCCATCTTGCCATCAGTTGGGCAGATTGGCGCAGTCGTTTGGGGGGGAATTGGCCGGAAGCCGGGGTTGGGCGATCGCGTACACGGCGGCTAGGGGTAATTGGGCAAAATATTGCCGCTGAAATTGTTCTTCTTTGATCAGGAGGAGAAACCGTTGGATGGCGATCGCGGCGGACTCTGAAATCGGTGTATCAGAAGGTGTTGGGGCTTGAATGGTGATGCCAGCCTCCGTGGCGGTGAGGCGAAACCCCAGGCTATTCAGGGCTTGGAATCCGGCTTGGAGGGGGCGATCGCCAATGCCCAGTTTGTCGAGGAGTTGTTGGCGGGGGGCGGGGCGTTGGGTGCGGCTGAGGTATTTGGCGAGGCCCACGAGTTGTGTCCAGAGGGCGATCGGGTCGGGGAAGGTGGGCGGTGGGTAGGCGATCGCCAGGGGTCTGCCGGTGGCTTCGGCCCGCTGGAGCCAGGTCCGCCATTCGACCCAGGTCGCGGGACACTGTTGCATCACAATGGGAGTTAGTGTGGACTCGGTGCCGACTGGAATTGTTGGAGTCTGTCGCCAGTCCCAAAGCCAATCTGGCAAAGCACTTGGGGTGTGGGGAAAAAACGCAGGGGTTTGAGCACGGAGGGCGATTAACCGCACTTCATACTCGCGGCTGTGAGCATTGAAATCGAGTTCGGCGATCGCGTCGCAAGGGCCAGAGGGAATTTCGTTGGCGTAATGGCCCCACCAGGTGCCCGGAAAGCCGTGCTGGGCTGAGTCGTCCCAAAGTTTAAATTCAGTCTTGATGTACTCAATCTTGTGGCCTTGGCGATCTTTTAACTTCCGATGCCAGACATTAGTAAAGCGGACGTTTTGCAGCAATAAGCGGGGGACTGGATTGCCCATGCCACAGGGTTCCAAGGCTTTGAGCGACTGAAACAACGGTTTCCCCAGGTCGCTAACAGTCACGGTCAGATCGGCCTGGAGGGTGGGGGCGATCGCCTCAATGGAACCGCTCAGTTGGCGCAGGTGTTGATTCAGAGCATCGGTCAATAAGGGAATATTTTCCACAGGTAAACTGAGTCCGGCAGCCAGGGGATGTCCCCCAAAGCGATGGAGCAGGTGGGCCTGGGTGTGCAGCAGTTCGTAGAGGTCAATGCCATTGGGCGATCGCGCAGAACCACGGGCCAGGGGCGTTGGCTCATCCGGCAAGGGCAAACTTAACAAAAGCGTGGGCCGTCCGTATTCCTGGGCAATTTGGCCCGCCACTAATCCCAACACCCCCAACGGCCATTGGACATCTGCCAACACAATCACCGAGGTTGTGGACAAATCCAACTGGTTGAGCTTGGCCGTCACCTGTTGCACTACATCTTTTTGGAGGGCTTTGCGGCGAGTATTGGCGAGTTCAGTGGCTTCTGCTAACCGCCGACAAACCTGCTGATCCCGACTGGTCAACAATTCCACGCAAAAGTGAGCATCCCCCTGAATCCGACTGACGGCATTGATCCGGGGGCCAAGGCCAAAGGAAATATCTGTGGGGCGATCGCCCGTGCGTTTGCAGTATTCCAGCAGCTTGGCGACTCCGGGCCGCGTGGCAGTGGCGCGATCGCCCTGTTTCTGCAACTGTTGAATGCCCCGTTGCGCCAGATAGCGACAATCGCCCTTAAGTTCTACCAAATCGGCAATGAGGCCGATCGCCACCAAATCCAACAAGGCCGTCAGCGGTTGCTGGGGCACCGTGGGCAAGGCGGCATACAACGCTTCCACCAATTTGTAGGCAACGGCCACACCGGACAACGTGGCCAGAGGATGGTCGGCGGGAAGCGATCGCGGATTAATCAACGCCACCACCGGGGGGCGATCGGGGAGCAGGGTATGGTGATCGGTCACAATCACATCCAGCCCTAAGGAAGCTGCATAGGCCAGTTCTTCTACATTGGTGCTGCCCGTATCGCAGGTGACGATCACCCGACAACCCTGAGCCTGGAGGCGATCGAGGCCCGTATGGGATAGCCCATGCGACTCGGTAAAGCGATTGGGAATGAAATACACCAACTGGGTATTTGGCGCAAAAAATTGCCCCAACCCTTCCCACAAAACCGCCGTCGCCGTCACCCCATCCGCATCAAAATCTCCCCAAATCCCTACCATTTCTCCCTGCGATCGCGCCTGCTGCAACCGTTCCACCGCCCGCTCCATCTCAATCCCAAACTCAAAGGGACTCGCTGGCGTATACAAATCTGGATTGAGGAAACCGGGAATGGTCGCCGGATCGCGGATGCCCCGTTGCCACAATAAGGACGCGACAATGTTGGCTTGTACCGTGGGCGCAACCCGCTGCACCACTTGCACGCACCAATCCGGCGGCTCACTGGTCTGGATCTGCCATTGCGGCGAATCTGGCATGGGAAATGGCTTTAGCTGAAATCACAGAATCGTCTTATTGTAACGAATCTGGTGCTTGGCTTGGCCTGTGGGGGCGATCGCGACTACATCGCCTATTTCTTATAAATTTCCTCTTCGGGCGCAATATAGGGTAGGAAACCTTTATATAAAGTTTACATATTTGATCAGGTTTTTAAACTTGTGGACTGGAAAGATAAACTGGACTTCTATGAATTGAGCAGCATGAGCTTTAACAATTCGTTCTCGACCGATGAGGCGTTGCTAAATCTACGTATTGCAGCTAAAGGTGCAGTTGCAGCCCAGAAAATAGCTCACGTTGAATATGTTAAAGCTAAAAATGAGCTAGAAAAGTGGAAAAAACGCCTTGATTCAGCTCTAAATTCTGGCAAGAGCAATTCAATTGAAGTGGCTAAATTTCAGGTAGAGCGTTATGAAATGATCGTTTCAAAAATAGAACCTTTGCTAGTTGATCAAAATGCTCAAGTAGAAAAAATAAAAAAACAAGAACAATATTGGCAAGATAAGATTAGCTATAAACAGCGTGACGATGTAATTGAAGTTACTACTCATAACGAATTGTCTCTTGAAAACAAATTAATTTTTTCTAAAGGATCATTTGATACCTTTTTTGATGAGATTGATTTAATTATAGAGATAATCACTCAAAAGCTATCTAATAAAATTGAGAGTGCTACTGATTTAGAGGAAATAAGTGAGTTTATCAAGAGACTGGGAAAAGAGATATTAATTAAAGAAAAGATGATTGCCGAGCTTGATTTTCGGCTTGTCTCTCATCAAATCGAATATTATCAATTTCTTAAAGAGGCTAAGCTTTGGAAAGCACGAGTAAGAGAGGTCGATAAATGGGGCGTAGATGAAATTAGGCAATTAGCCAATGCACAGTTTCAATCTTTTAGGACTAAAGCTATTGAGGTAAATGAACCGATTAAAGGAGTTGAAGAGAATATTGCAAATGCTAAGGATTTGATCGTTCAATATTGGCAAAAGCTTGATGCTTTGAATGAACAATACTCTAAACTTCATCAAGAATTTTCCTCAATTGAAACTCAAGCGGATGATGATTCTATTGATGCAGAACTTGAGAGTCTTAAAACGAAAATTGATAGCTTATAACGCTTTCTTCTGTTGCGATGGCCTTGTTACCTTGGGGTGCGATCGCTAGGATTTGGTGGGGCGGCGGGGGCGTTTCCAGTCGTTGCGGAGTTTTTTCTCTTGTTCGTAGGCAATGAGTTTGCCGTAATACTCGTGTTGGCTGAGATCCATTGACAGAAAAACGTGTTCGCGGCTGGTGCCAAAGCCTTTGCGGCTAAAAAATTTGACGGCGGGAATATTTTGGGGATCGGTATCGGCCATCATAAACTGTGCGCCATCGTCGATCATGCGCTCGATTAGTTTATCGACTAGCTTGTCGGCCACCTTGCGCCGCTGAAATTCGGGATTTACGCCTAACCACAAAATGTAGCCATACACCGAGGGGGCTTTGTTGATGATGGTGCCCAAGACGAAACCTGCAAGGCGATCGCCCGCTTCGGCCACCAAACAATACTCCGGGTCGGTGTTATACAGCCCAATCACTTCCCACTCATCCCAAGTGCGATAGATGAAGGGATACAACTCGCTGGTAAAGAGGGTATCGCCTAAATGAAACACTGGGGCGAGATCGTTGATATCCATATCTCGCACGGTGATTGAGCGGTGGGTTGAGTCAGAAGCAGTGTCTACCATTGCTGTTTTCGATGAGGTACAAACCTCTGGGTCGGGGAGGTCGGGTCAAGCGGCATCCTTGCTTCCAGCTTACAGGGGAATTTCCTCAATCTCCGACCAGGCGGGCAAGGGCGTGGGAAAAGCTTGGGGGGCGTTGGCGCTGGGTTCTGGGTCGCGATCGCACCGACGGGCAAACGCGCAAGTGTTACAGCTTTCGGCCCCAAATGGCAGGTCTGGCAGGGGTTGGCCTTGTTCGTAGTCATGTAGAGCGACGGTGAGTGCTTGGAGCAGTTGGGTTAAATCGGCGCGGGTTTGCTCGTGTTGCTGGGCGCTGTAGGCAAAGGTCAAGCTTTGGGGGGTGTCGGGTGCTCCGGCGGGAGTTTGGAAAAACCAATAGATTAGTTCGATGTCGGCGGGGGTATAGGCGCTGGTTTCTGCCAGGATGAAGGGATAGAGACGGGTTTGCCAGTTGGTGGCGAGCCAGCGGCGATCGCGGGGGCGGGCATAGGTTTTCCAGTCCAAGATCTTTGCCTGGTGCGGCGTGGTCAGCAGGAGGTCATAACGGGCGGTGAGCAAGTACCCTTGAAATTCCAAGGTGCGATCGCATTCCGGCGATCGTTGGGCTTGGGGATCGGCCAGGGCCAAAATATCGGGGGCGGCTCCCTGGAACGCATCAAACCACTGGTGCAACGCAGGATCGGAGGCCACCAACGGCGCGATCGGCAACGTCAACAACCATTGCTGCACCAACAGATGAAACTGCGCTCCCTGCTGCATTCGGGTTTGCTCGTCGGGAATCAGGGGCGCGCCCAGTTGCTCTAGATAAAGATGCTGAAATTTGCGCGGACATGCAGCCAACACATTGAGTTGGGTTTGGGACAGGCGCAATAGGGTCGTCGGTTCTGGTGTCATCACAGGAAGGGGCCAAGTTAGGAGGCTTTGGTCAACACAAACACGCTGCCTTCGTTCCCTCGGCCAATCCGCAGATCGTGATCGAGATAAGTAATATCCAGCCAGCCTTGCTGATCTCGGTTGGTAATGTTGGTGTCCAAGGCCCGAAAGGACTGCCCTGCGGCGATCGCGGCAATAAACTGGGCCGGGGATTGATAGTCAATGAGCCGTTGCAGGCCAATGATCGATCGCTCAAAGGTAACGTTGACTCGGCGATCGCTCACAGGCTGAAACCGCGCCCCTACGCTAACAATACCGTCTAACAGTGGCACCCCATACAATTCGGCAATATTATAGAGATGGGCATCTTTGGCGCGGATACATTGATAGACTTGGCCCAGCTTCAGCAGTGGTACTTGATCAATGCCCAAAATGCCGCGACTGGTAGTGTATAGGAGCCGCCAATCCCCGTCTAATAATTCCGCCGCTTCTACCGGGCGAGGGGTTGGGTTACGATCTTCAAGGCGGGCGATCGCCGCTAAAATGGCCTGTTTCTGGTCTGCGGTCGCGAGAATGCCTCGATTTTTACCGGCGATCGCTTCCAAAAGTTCTGACTTACCAATCATTTCCGTATTCCCATGCACTGCGGTTGAAATTCCTGGTGGAATACCTGTTGCGTTAGAATAAAAGGCTTGCAATCTTTAAAAAGGGTGATACACTCTGGGTGACTTCACGGTCTGATTGGCCCAATTTGGGCTAGTCTATCCCGGCTGAAGTCTATGGCAGAGTTGATCCCAGTATAACGATTGCGTTCAACTCCTTATTCATCCTAAACCTCTATGACCAACAACCCTTCTCTGCGTGAAGAACCCCGCGACAAGCGAGCTGGCGTATTAACCCAGCGCCAAGCCGTCGCCATTCTAGATTGGTTAGAGCAATCTGGGCGGCTATTAGCCCGTGAAGTCGGTGATTTTGATTATTCTGCGGACGATGAAGAAGAAATCAACGCGCTGATGGCTGGGGAGGATAACTCCTTTGATGACGATGACGACGATGATGACATCGACCTGGATGACTAATCACAGCCGAAAAAGTTCCCCGGCTCTGTCGGAAAGATGTTTCCTAAATGGTAACTTACGTTTAAGATTTGTGTGGATGTGAGTATTTGTGTGTGTTGTGTGAGGAGTGGAGTGAACGCTTGTGGATGCAAAACTGTTTTACCGTCAGACATCTAAGCTTTCCGGTTCCCTTTTGTTTGGTATTTTGACGATTGGCTTGAGCGTTGTGGCAATGCTGCTGGATTGGAAGGCGGGGCGATCGCTCGTTCAACTACAATCCCTGACCTTGCCGTTTTGGGTTGCTGCTCTGGCAACAGCCGCTATTGGCTTTTGGGCCATTCCCCTCCTGCGATCGCTCAAGGCAGGGCAAACCATTCGGGAAGATGGGCCAAAGTCTCATCTCAAGAAAGCGGGCACCCCCACGATGGGCGGCATCTTCTTTGTCCCAGTGGCGGTTGTCATTGCGCTCCTGTGGAGTGGGTTTAACCCCCAAGTGGTTGCCGTGTCAGCTTTAACTCTGGCCTACAGCGCGATCGGCTTCCTGGATGATTGGCAGATTATTCGCCGCCGTTCCAATAAAGGCATCACTCCTCGCCTCAAGCTGCTCTTGCAAGTGGCTGCGGGCGGGGCGTTTTGTTTGTGGGTCGCAGCGACGCAGCCCTTTGATCTCACACAACTCGCCTTGCCCTTTGGCCTGGTGCTGCCCTTGGGGATTGTGTTTTTTCCCCTCGGCTGGTTTGCCTTGGTGGCAGAAAGCAATGCTACGAACCTGACGGATGGCCTGGATGGGTTGGCCGCTGGTACGGTGGCGATCGCCCTGCTCGGCCTGGGTGCCTTGGTTGCGCCCCAGTCTCCCGATTTGATGTTGTTCTGTGGGGCTTTGAGCGGTAGTTGCCTTGGCTTTTTAGTCCACAACCGCAACCCGGCCCAAGTCTTCATGGGGGATACAGGTTCTTTGGCCCTGGGGGGTGCCTTGGCGGCGGTGGCCCTGTTGACCCATAATCTCCTGGCGCTGTTGATTTTGGGGGGTGTGTTCTTTGGCGAAACCCTCTCAGTCATTATCCAAGTGACCTATTTCAAAGCCACAAAAGGCCCAGATGGCATTGGTAAGCGGTTTTTCAAAATGTCGCCTTATCACAATCATTTAGAGCTGTCGGGCTGGTCAGAAACGCAAATTGTGTCCATTTTCTACGTGGCAGCGGCGTTGTTGGCTTTGCTGGTGCTTTCCATTTTCTAAGCGAGTTTGCCGCGCAAATTTGGCTAGACGGCAGGGGGCGATCGCTCTCTGCCGATTTTGGTTTAAGGAGCTTGGGGGCCAGGTTGAAGCAGGAGCTAGTCAACGTGTACTGGGCGCTTAAAAAAATCACCGATAAAATCGCTACGGTGCTGTGGAATTCTGCTATCATAAGTAACTGACACCTGGAGAGGTGGCTGAGTGGTTGAAAGCGGCAGATTGCTAATCTGTTGTACGGATCGTAAGGCCGTACCGAGGGTTCGAATCCCTCCTTCTCCGTTTTAGTTTTGCTATTGTTATTCCTTCTGGTTTGAGTTAGCAGGCTGAAGGCTGACAAAGCTTATGGGGCAGCTCTTGCATGACTCGTTGAAACGGCAGGGGATTGCCCATGCCTTGCGCCACAATCAACGCTCCTTGGATGGCAATGACGGCATCTTCGCCCCGCTGACGGGCCAGGGTCGGCTCTAAGCCAGCTTCAATTAAAACATCGGCGATCGCCGTGATCCAGCTATCCAACAACCGCTGAAGCCGCTCGTGAAACACCGCTTTTGCTGAGCCAAGCAACAGGGAAGCCAGCAAACACGGTTTTTGGCCATCTTCATACACGGCCCGGATGCGATCGCTCATCTTTTGCAACCGCGTCACTACATCTCCATCCCCGTGCAGCGTTTCCGCAAGAATATTTTCTAACCCTGCTTCCAGGGTGATTAACACCGTTTCGACCATTTCATCCTTCCCACCGGGAAAGTGATGATAGAGGCTGGCTTTGCCCAAACCCGTTGCCTGCGAAATCTTGGACAAAGTCACCCCGTCATAGCCAAACTGCCGAAACAGGTTCAGCAGGGAAGGGACATGCGCTTGTTTAGACATGATGGCCAGCAATTCCCAAAAAAATGGTTCACCTGTTGACATTATACCGAACGAACGGTACAGTCGGAATATACCGAACGAACGGTACAGTAATCGAGCCAAGTCCAATAGCAGTTCAAAAGGTGATGCCTCAACGGCTCTGCCTCAATGACCTCATGCTGTTGGCGATGGATCTATCGTTTTACCAAATGCTCACAACGCAAGGATTGCCACAATGATTCAGCTATATGGTCATGAATTGTCTGGAAATAGCTACAAAGTGCGCTTGTTTTTGGAACTGTTGAAGCTTGATTATGAATGGATCAAAGTGGATTTGATGAAGGGCGAACATAAGTCGCCAGCATATCTGGCATTGAATCCCTTTGGTCAGGTGCCGCTGTTGGTGGATGGAGAGATCAAGTTAGCCGATGCTCAGGCAATTCTGGTTTATCTAGCGAGACAGTATGGCGGTGAACAATGGCTGCCAACGGATGCGTTGTCTCTGGCTCAAGTCGTGCGCTGGTTGTCTACCACGGCGGGGGAAGTGCGTCAGGGGCCTGAAAATGCAAGGTTGTATTACCTGTTTGGCGCAACCAATATCAATATTGAACGTGCTCATCAAAAAGCAGACTATATTCTGACCCAGTTGAACCAACACTTGAGCGATCGCCCCTGGCTGGAATTCGATCGCCCAACCATCGCCGATCTTGCGATTTTTCCCTATGTCGCTCTGGCGCGAGATGGCAACATTGATCTCGATGCCTATCCCAACGTGCTGGCCTGGATCGATCGCATCAAACACTTACCAGGCTTTATGCCAATGGCAGGGATTACAGCCCCGGTTGCGGCGTAACTGTTGACTGAATGAAGCATCGCGATCGCATATAGCCAGAGACGACTAACAATCATGAATGCGCTCTCGTAAAACTTGAACAATACTCACTAACGAGCTGCGATCGCGCCCAAATAAATCATTCTTTTGTAGGCTTCTAACCTGAAGAACGACCCAAGCTTAAACAAATATCATCCAGCTCATTTTAGACACGGCAATCAAGGCCGTGGGAGGGACAATGGCCCGGAAATTTGGAGAAATTGCTTTTACCCCTGAAGTGCAGGCCGCCCAAGCAGAACGGGGATCGCGGGAAACTTACGAACGGTATATTGCTAAGGGGCCGGCCAACGATGCGATCGCACCCCCCCTGGCCGAATTTATTGGCACGCTGGAGGGATTTTATTTGGGCACCGTGGGTTCGAATGGGTATCCTTACATTCAGTTTCGGGGTGGGCCACCGGGCTTCCTGAAAGTATTGGATGAGAAGACCTTAGGGTTTGCAGATTTTTCAGGTAATGTGCAGTACATTACCGTTGGCAATTTATCAGGCAATGACAAGGCGTTTCTCTTTCTGATGGATTATCGTCATCGTAAACGAGTCAAAATTTGGGGCAGAGCCGAATTTATTGAAGGTCAATCTGACCTAATTGAGCAACTGCAAATGCCAGGTTATCCTGCAACGATTGAGCGTGCCATTGTGTTTCATGTGGAAGCAACCAGCGAAAATTGTCCGCAACATATTCCCATCCGGTACTCAGAGCAAGAGGTTGAGGAAATGCTTACGCCCCTCCGCGATCGCATCACCCTGTTAGAGCAGCAGCTAGAGCGTCAATCTGCGACTCAATAAAACGGTTGCCCCATGAAAAAAGTGTGATTGTTAACAGTTTGTTTTTTAGCCTTGAGGAAATTGAAATTATGTCTGATACAACAGGCCGTCCACCCTTCCCTCCATTTACTCTGGAAACTGCGAAAGCAAAGGTGCAAGCAGCGGAAAATGCCTGGAATACCCGCGACCCAGAACGGGTTGCCCTGGCCTATACCGAAGATTCTGAGTGGCGGAATCGGGCCGAGTTTTTGCAGGGGCGGGCTGCAATTGTGGAGTTTCTCAACCGTAAGTGGGCAAAGGAGCTAGATTATCGCTTGAGAAAAGAACTGTGGTGTTTCATGGATAACCGAATTGCGGTGCGGTTTGAATATGAATGGCACGATGATTCGGGTTTTTGGTATCGCTCCTATGGCAATGAAAATTGGGAGTTTGCTGAAAATGGACTGATGATGCGCCGTTTTGCCAGCATTAATGATGTGCCAATTAAGGAAAGCGATCGCAAATTTCGCTGGGAACGCCAGAGTCAAAGCTGATGGTGTAGCGTCCTCTGCTTGTGGCCTAAAATTATGACTAAACTCTTGCTCATTAAGGTTGGAGCCTTAATGACTCAACCTCGTCTTGAGGAAAGCTTTCGGGGCTGATCTGGGGCTTGAATTGTGGAGTTTAAATTCAATTGGGAGGTCAGTTTTTCTAGTGCAATAGACCTGGCGGAATATTAGCAAGAATTAATGATTTGCCAGGTCTGTTGCAAATCAAAAAATATCTTGTCAGGATCGATTTTTTAATCGAATAAATTCGTCCTCAAAACTAAACTGATTAGAAATGTAGATAGATTGGCTTCTGTCTATTTCCTTGTGCTTGCTTCATCTTTATCTTATCGAATACTCATGCTTAAATTAATGCATCGTGTAAGAATATCGATAAGAATCGCTAGAAAGTAATAACTCTGATATGTCGCTAATTGAAAGGTTTAACGAACTCATTAGTTCTCCTATTTTTCGAGCAGGGAATGAATCAATCTCGCTGCTTTGGCTATTGAAGTTATTAAGCTCATTACTCATCGTTTTTATTTTAATAAACCTTTTCAAAAGACTAATTCGAGATTATTTGCTGATTCGATTAAACCTGTCTCAAGGAAATCGGGAAGCAATTTCTACCTTAGTAAGTTACAGCACTGGCACGGTTGCCTTTTTAGTGGTGCTATCCGTCAATGGTCTAGATCTGGCATCGTTGGCGGTTGTACTGGGTGGCTTAGGCGTAGGGATTGGGTTTGGCCTGCAAGAACTCACGAAAAATTTGGTTAGTGGGTTAACCTTGCTGATTGAAGGCAAACTCCAGGTTGGCGACTATATCGAATTCAACGGTTTGGCGGGTTACATCAAAGAAATTGATATGCGTTGTACACTAATCCGTACCTTTGATGGTGGTGATGTGGTTGTGCCAAATAGTACTTTGGTTGGCAATCAAGTCCTGAATTGGAGCTACAAAAACTATACGGGTAAAATTCGGCTGCCAATTGGGGTTGCCTATGCTAGCGACCCAATTTTGGTGACGGAAACGCTGTTGAATTCTGCCTATATGGAACCTACGGTTTTATATGAACCTCCACCCAGAGTCATTTTTAAGGGATTTGGAGATAATGCACTGAATTTTGAACTATGGGCCTGGATTAGTCGGATTGATGAAGGAATTTCGGTCAAAAGTTCCTTGAACTACATTATTGAGTACAATCTGCGGCAGGCAGGCATTAGGATTCCGTTTCCGCAACGAGAATTGTGGCTGAATAATCCAGAGGTTCTATCCGCTGCATTAATTGAGGGCGGGGCGAATGGGGGTGCGATCGCTCCGGCTTCCTCGCTGCCGATGGCTGAACCTGTTTCAATTCGGCATTTGTTAAAGCAAGTACCTTACTTTGAACAAACGTCTGATTTATATTTGCGGGGAGTGATTGAGGCAGGTTATCGAAAATTGCTGACCGATGGCGAAATTCTATTTCAAGAAGGTGACATCGCAGCCGCAGTTTATATCGTTTTATCAGGAAAAATTGAGGCTCTATCTGTACGATTAGACCAAACATTTAGAACTTATGTCGCGGGGGAATTTTTTGGGGAAGCTCCGGTGATGTTAAATGTCCCGTATTTGGTCACTGCCCGCGCCCTGGGAGATGTTTGTTTATTTGTGATTCCGAAAGCCAACTTTGAGAAACTTCTTCATGCCTGTTCTCGCTTGGCAGAAACTTTTGCTGAAGAAGTTTCTAAAGAAGAGATGGAATATTCTGGCTTGCGTCAGCAATTGCAGGATTTGGGTTTGTTGAGTATGACAAACCGCGATCGCGACTTTGTATCATGGGTGCAAACCCGACTGAGGAATTTGTTTAATGTCGCCCATGAATGAAGGGAGGATAAGTTGTAATCAGGTCGTGTTAACCATCACTATTGTTTACCGTATTTCATCTTGACAAAATCATCATTGCCCATATCCCAGTATCCTTCTATGGTGGAAGTATTCTAATAACGCTGGTTGATTGACAAATCTATTGTTGTCGGTTGAGTTGAACCGTGTGAAACCCAACCCTAGCCTGGATTTTGTTGGGCGACGTTAACACTAACCCAATCTACGCAAGCATCGAGGTTTCAGAAGATTTGTCAGTCAATCAGCCTGATAACGTCATTCTTCCCGATTCAGCTTCAGGAAGCCGTTATGGTTCGGTTTGCAGTTTTCGTCTATCCCGAAACAGAATGAACACCACTCCCCATCGTTGGCAATTTTGGATCGATCGCGGCGGCACGTTTACGGATATTGTGGCGCGCCGACCCGATGGTTCTCTCCACGTCCACAAGCTGTTATCCGAAAATCCCGATCGCTATGCTGATGCTGCGATTCAAGGAATTCGGGAATTGCTCGGTGTGCCAGCGGCAGATCCCCTCCCGGCTGACCAGATCGAAGCGGTCAAAATGGGGACAACGGTGGCGACCAATGCATTGTTAGAGCGGAAGGGCGATCGCACGGTGTTTGTAACGACTCACGGCTTTCGGGATGTGTTGCGGATTGGCTACCAAAATCGGCCCCACATTTTTACCCGTCAAATTGTGCTGCCAGAGTTGCTCTATGAACGGGTGGTCGAAGTCCACGAGCGCTACACCGCCCAAGGCGAGGAACTGGTGGCCCTGACGGCGGCGGAACTGGCGCGGGTGCAAGTTGAATTGCAAACAGCCTACGCGGACGGGATTCGGAGTTGTGCGATCGCGTTTTTGCATGGCTATCGTTATCCTGACCACGAACAACAGATTGCGGCGATCGCCCAGACCATCGGCTTCACCCAAATTTCGGTTTCCCACCAAGTCAGCCCCCTGATCAAACTGGTCAGCCGGGGGGATACCACCGTTGTCGATGCTTACCTTTCGCCTATCCTGCGCCGCTATGTGAACCAGGTCGCCGGGGAACTCGGCCACGACACCCCCGACACGCCTGCACCCCGGCTGATGTTTATGCAATCCAACGGTGGCCTGACTGATGCCTACACCTTCCAGGGCAAAGACAGCATTCTGTCGGGGCCAGCAGGGGGCATCGTGGGGGCTGTGGAAACTAGCAAAATGGCCGGACTCGACAAAATTATTGGGTTCGACATGGGGGGCACGTCTACGGATGTTACTCACTATGCGGGCGAGTACGAGCGGGCCTTTGAAACGGAGGTGGCCGGGGTGCGGATGCGAGCACCGATGATGGCGATTCACACTGTTGCGGCGGGGGGTGGCTCGGTGCTGGTCTTTGATGGGGCACGGTACCGGGTGGGGCCAGAGTCGGCGGGGGCGAATCCGGGGCCAGCGTGTTATCGGCGGGGCGGCCCGTTGACGGTGACGGATTGCAATGTGATGTTGGGCCGGATTCAGCCTGATTGCTTTCCAGCGGTTTTTGGGCCAGAGGGCAATCAGCCTTTGGATGGTGCGGTGGTGCAAGACCAATTTACGACCCTCGCGGCTCAGATTGCTCAGGTCACAGGGAATACGCGCACTCCCGAACAAGTCGCCGAGGGGTTTTTGGCGATCGCGGTAGAGAAAATGGCCAATGCGATCAAGAAAATTTCGGTGCAACGGGGCTATGACGTGACGGAGTATACGCTGTGCTGTTTTGGCGGGGCGGGGGGGCAACATGCCTGCGCGATCGCAGAATCTTTGGGCATGAAGCAAGTGTTCATTCATCCCTATGCGGGAGTCTTGTCAGCCTATGGCATGGGGTTAGCCAATCAAACTACCATGCACCAGCGCAGTATTGAAGCAGAACTCACGGCAGACTTAATTCCGTTGCTGCGTCAGCAACTTGGTGAACTCGCCCAGATGGGGCAGCAAGACTTGGAAAATCAGGGTTTAACCTGCGATCGCTTGGAGGTGATCCAAAAACTTCATTTGCGTTATCAAGGCACTGACTCCGCTTTAATTGTGGATTTTGCTACGATTCAGGCCATGACGACCCAATTTGAGCAGATTCATTTCCAACGCTATGGCTTTATTACAAATCATAAGGCACTCATTGTAGAAGCGATTTCGGTGGAAGTTGTGGGCAAGATGGAAGTCGTTGTTGAACTAGATCAAGAGAATTTGAGAACTCAACCACTCACCGCGATCGCCACCCGCTCTGTTTATCTAGATAACATTTGGCAGACTATTCCCCTCTATCAACGGAGTGATCTCTATCCTGGCGATCGCATTGCTGGTCCTGCCATTATTTTGGAGGCGACTGGAACCAATTTGGTTGCCTCGCATTGGGAAGCGATCGTGACTGCAAAATCGCATCTGTTGCTGCGTCATCTAGCACCGACGACTAACTCCACCGCGCCAACCCTCAGCCAAACCAATCACGGTACGCCCGACCCCGTGCTGCTAGAGATTTTTAATCATTTGTTTATGGCGATCGCCGAGCAAATGGGCTTCACGCTCCAAAACACCAGCTATTCCGTCAATATCAAAGAGCGGCTTGATTTCTCCTGCGCCATTTTTGATCATCAGGGGCAACTGGTCGCCAATGCACCCCATATTCCGGTACACCTGGGATCAATGGGGGAAAGTGTCCAAACCTTGATGCGCGATCGCGGTGCGACATTGCGATCGGGGGATGTGTACGTCTTGAATGATCCCTATAACGGCGGTACTCATCTTCCTGATATCACCGTGATCACGCCTGTTTTTGCCACTCAGGATGCGGTGACTCCCCTGTTCTACGTGGCTTCGCGGGGCCACCACGCCGATATTGGCGGTGTTACCCCCGGTTCCATGCCCCCCAACAGTCACACCATCGACCAGGAAGGCGTGCTGATCACCAATTTTTGCCTGGTGCGGCAGGGAGAATTTCAGGAAGCGGCCTTGACCAAACTCCTCACGAGCGGCGAATATCCGGTGCGGAATCTGGCGCAAAATCTGGCCGATCTCAAAGCCCAGGTTGCGGCCAATGCCAAAGGGGTGCAGGAACTCCAAAAAATGGTGGAACACTACGGGTTGGCGATGGTGCAAGCATACATGCAACACGTTCAGGACAATGCGGAAGCGTCGGTGCGGGCGGTTATTGAGGCGCTTAGTGATGGTCAGTTTGCCTATGCGATGGATGACGGGAGCCAGATTCAGGTCAAGATTACGATTGATCGCCGCGATCGCGCCGCTACCATTGATTTCACTGGCACCTCCCCCCAACAAGCGACTAACTTTAACGCGCCCCTCGCGGTTTGCAAAGCTGCTGTCCTCTACGTTTTCCGCACCCTGGTGGATGATGATATTCCCCTGAATGCGGGCTGTCTCAAACCGCTGCATATCATTGTGCCAGAGGGATCGCTGCTCAATCCTCGGTATCCTGCTGCTGTGGTGGCGGGGAATGTGGAAACCTCCCAAACGGTGACTGATGCCCTGTACGGAGCTTTGGGGGTGATGGCCGCCTCGCAGGGCACGATGAACAACTTCACCTTCGGTAGCGATCGCTATCAATATTACGAAACTATTTGCGGCGGTTCTGGCGCAGGCCCAACCTTCGATGGCACCGATGCGGTCCACACCCACATGACCAACTCCCGCCTCACCGACCCCGAAGTGCTGGAATGGCGCTTCCCCGTCCTGCTTGCAGCCTTTACAATCCGGCCCGATAGTGGGGGCACGGGTTTGCATTGCGGGGGCAACGGGGTGATCCGGCGTATCCAATTTCGCGAACCCATGACCGCTGCCATCCTCTCTGGTCATCGAGCGATTGCGCCTTTTGGTCTGAAGGGTGGGCGATCGGGCCAACTAGGTAAAAACTGGGTGCAACGCCAAAACGGCACCATCGAAACCCTCGCCAGCCAAGCAGAAGTGCAAATGCAACCGGGCGATACCTTTGTGATTGAAACCCCCGGCGGCGGTGGCTTTGGCTCCGCTTCCTAGCATTGCTTCATGGCGGTGGCGATCGCCCCGCCCCAGGTTGCAAAACCAAGCCCCGCGATCGCTCCTGTCACATTCCTGCAAGCTCTATCAATTTACTCAGTCAGGGCATAGCGCTGTCCATTAAGTTCCACTGAGATCTTTACATACGGATCATTCCAACAAATCATCTATCAAGCTAATCTGCCAACTATTGTTAACGATTTGTGTTTGAAGGTTAGAATTGTTCTGAAGTAAATTAAGAAGCTTCTTGTCGGGGCAAATTATTTTCATTGTGCTTCTTAATGGTTGCCCATAGTAGCTATAAAAACTCTTACTTAATGCTGCAATAGTAAAACAATTTTCTTTGCTGTTTATTGTTAGGCTTTTGATAAGTTCCATTAAAACAATGTTTAGATCCTCGATTGATTTAATTGTGGGAATCAAAAGTGGCTGATATGTGATTTTCTGTTGATTTGCTTGAAGGCCAACTTCTTTAGCCCCTTCAGACCTCAACATTTTTATCAGGTTTGCGTCAACCTTCCAGGGTTTCTTGATTACATATTGAATAGGTTTTTTCTGACTGTCGTCATAATTAGGAATAACTTTTGATAATAGTGCTACATAAAATTTTTGTGGTATTTGAGTGCCGTAGACTGCAAAACATTTATTTTTTCTGAAGTAGTCTCTCAAGTTGTTGCCATTGCCTTGAGTCCGTACTATATCTTCAAGCTGAACCTTATGCCGATCAATAAAAAGGTGACATAGCTTGTCTATGCTAATCCAGGGATTATTGCTTTGGCTGGATTCATGATCAATCAACTTTTCTAAGGCTTCAAGTAATTGCTGGGATGAAAAATCGGAAAACGGAAGCGGTGATGACTCCATCGGTAAAATTACACCAGTGCTTACGTTGGAGAATACACTAAGGTTTTCGTGCCTTTCCTAACTGCTTAAATACAGATTTCCTCACCGTAAAAACTCGGACTCCATGCTCAAAGTTGATAGTGATTTGACGGTGATAAAAATAAGTAATTTCTTTGTTGTATTCAATCGCTCTGTGAAGAAATTTTTTCATATCGGTTTATACCTGGTATTTCTACGAAGATAAAACTAAAGGGGTTCATGAGCTTCTAAATTCTCTTGAGCGATAAATGAAGCTGGTTTTAAGTTACTTAAGATAAAAGTACGCATCAGGTTTCGCTAACTGGCGGGTGAAAGAGGTGGCACAGTTAGCTGGAATGGGTTGGGGGGATGGGCTATTGATAGAGAAGGGCGATCGCCTGCGAGTTTAGAGCGCAATCGACGGAATTATGGGCATAGGCAACACAGAAGCGTATAGTCAGGTTTTGGCAGCGGTGCAATCGGCGGTGGGGGCGTTGGAATTGCCAGCGGAGCATCCGTTGAGTCGGGATGTGCGAGCGGTGGCGGAGCGGGCGGCGACTCCGGTGGTGCGGGTGGTGGTGTTTGGGCCGTTTAACTATGGCAAATCCACGCTGTTGAATGCGCTGTTGGGGGAGCGGGCCTTGCCGATTGACTTGATCCCGACGACGGGGGCGGCGATCGCTGTGCGCTATGGGGCCGACCTTGCAACTGAGATTCACCTGACCGATGGCGCAGTGATGCATGAGGCCGGAACGGAGATTTTGCAACAGTTTGCGATTTTAGATGGCGATCGCCGAATGCGAGAGGATGTGGCCTCGGTCGCTGTCACTTGTCCTCATCCGTGGTTGCGAACGGGGGTGGAATTGGTGGATTTACCAGGCACCGATGACCAGGACGCTCAGGATGCGCTGGTGAAAGAGCAGTTGCTCACTGCTGATTTGGTGGTGCAGGTGTTGGATGGGCGCAAGTTGATGACGCTGGGAGAGCGGGAACATTTGCGGGATTGGTTGCTCGATCGCGGCATTGAAACGGTGGTGTTTGTGGTGAATTTTTTAAACTTGCTGGAACCAGAGGAACAGAAACAGGTTTACAATCGCTTGCGGTTTGTGGCGGAGAGTTTTCGGGCCAAGTTACCACCGGGAGTCAGCAATTTATATCGGGTGGATGCCTTACCAGCGTTGCGGGCGCGGTTGAAGGGCAATATGGCAGCGGCGCAGGAGTCGGGTTTGCCCATGTTGGAATCGGCCTTGCACACGATTGTTCAGTCCCTTCAAGCTGACCCCGCCGCCCGGTTGCCCCGTCTCCGCGCGATCGCCCACCGAGTTCACACTAGCCTGGAGCAAAAGATCACAACGCTCCGCCACGAAATTGACCCCATCGACGACAAACAACGCCAGAAAAATGAAATTCGGCAACAAGCCGCCCCCTTGCTCCAAGTGGGATTTGCCAAAAGTACCCAAGCTTTTGCCGATTGGCTGGCCTTGACGCAGCTTTTGACCACATACCAGGCCCCCGCCGCCCAAGCCCTCCAAACGGGCACCTTCAAAAGTTGGCTAATGGGGGAGTTTAAGCGCACTGCGATCGACCATCAGCAGGCGGTGGTGAAGTGGGTGCATCAAGCCTGCGAGTTTTTTGAACGGGAGAAGACCCACCAATTTTTGGTCAACTTTCCGCCTGAACCTGGTTTGCCTGCCCCACAGCCCACGATTACCCCTGCGCCACCGAAAAAAAGTGATTTGCCCCCGGAGGCGATCGCGGGAGGCGCGGTGGGGTTTATGTTGGGTGGCCCGGTGGGTGCGGTGATTGGTGGTGGTGCGTCCTATTTATTGAACAAAACCTGGGATGCGGCCAAAGGGCGATCGCCAGCGGCTCAACCCCAGCCTGCGATTGATTTCTATCATTATCAAGAAATTGCGCGAGAGTATTTAGCACACTTCAGTGAAATTAATTTGGCGGCGCTGCAACGCTACAAACACAAGAGCGATCGCCTGCTGCACTACGAACCTAAAACCCTTCAGACTGTTGATTCTCATCGGCAATATCAACTGCAACTTTTGGTTGGTCAAGCCGAGCAATTACAAACTATTCTGACGAGTCTAGATTAATCTGGTCAAATCTATCAGTCTAGTTCAATCAACCAGACCTACAATGGGGAAAAAGTTCTGATGGAAGCGCATGGACTTTGGAGTTTTACCCCTGCGGGCGATCGCGTTTCAAGGTTTATTTTTGCTCCTTGCGATCGCGTTAGAAGCAGTGATTTTGCATCAACGCCTGAGCCTGGATATTAAAACCAGTGTTCGGTATTCGACATCCATGAATTTATTTTCCACTTTCCTGGGGTGGATAATGTTTTTTATTATTCAACCCTTACTGCCAGAAGATTTACGCATTCAACTCATTAGTTTCTTTTTCTTTGAACGATTTTTTCCCAATCTCTGGGCCAATAGTATTGCGCCTTCTGTCATTTTATTAGCACTACTAATTTTTCTGGGGGTAGTGTTTGTGGAGCTACAAGGACTCAATCAACTTGAACGACTTCTGGGCAAACACCCCCAAGACGACGATAGTATTATCAAAAATCGAGTTCCTCAACGATTTCAGCGGTTACAAGGCAGCAGCTTTTTGTTTAAGAAAAACGATCGCACTTATACTATTCTTTTGGCAAACTCAATTAGTTTTAGCTTTGTGCTGTTTGTCTTATTTGTGCGCTGGGCAGATAATTATTTCTTTGCCCGCTAGGAAATCCTATGCTTGATATTCTCCGCAACCTGCTACCCTTTGGTATTTCCTGGATCGTCATTGTGATTGCGATCGCGGCTTTGGGTGGGCTGGGTTATTTTGCGTTTAATGTTTTAGCCATTCAAAAGTTTCTGGGAGAAGTTGGCAAACTCCTGGGTGAACTGTTCAATATTCTGCTGCCGAAAAAGTGGGATTCGGCCAAAACTTTGATCTGGCTTAGTATTTTTTCCTGGGTCATGTCGATGTGGGTGCGGCCTGTTTTACAATCTGCGATCGCCTTTATGGGCTGGATTTTTCTGATTGCCGGGGTGCATTGGGTGATGCATGAGGAGAAAAAACTTAAAAATCTCCTCACTGTTTTTAGTGTTTTTCTTGGCCCGTGGATTACAGGTTGGCTCATTTGTTATTTTCTGTTTGCCACACCTGACTATATTCCGCAGATTGCTTTTGTGCTGTGGCCTCCTATCTCTGCCATTATTGCCGGATTGCCTAGATTTATCAGTTCTGATGGTACTTATCAAACTCCGATTTGGCAGTTGCCCGGTGCGGGCGATCGCCAATATTTAGTCAATTTAGCGCTGTTGAATCTGGTGATGAGTTGTTGGATTCAACTCACTTTTACGACCCAAAACTGGCTGGCTGAATATCCCAGTTTTATTACTGATGATTTGAGTAATAGTGCCTTTGTGGTGAATACTCAGGCTAATACTGAAATTAAATCGCGGGGTGTGGATATTTTGAATCGGGCGGAAGTGCAACTCAAAGCTAATTTACAAGGCCAATCTTGGTCGCAGGTCGAACGCTGGTTACTCAATTTTGAACCCAATTTAGAGCAGATTGAAACTACAGTTTTAGCGGACTTACCGCCAGCCCGTGAAAATAGCTATTGGGCGATCGCGGGGCGCATTTTGGCTGGGGAATATAACGTGCAATTGTTTGCCACTTGGCAGGGGCCAGCATCCGATCCAGCGGGCTATTATTACGCCAAAACCTGCCAAATTTCCCAGGTGGTGCCTGCGGATGTGGCGGGTAAACCGGGGGCGATCGCCAGTACCATCCCGGCGGTGGGCAATGCCAAAGTGGAATGTGGCCCCGTGGAAGGCCCGGAAAAAGGTCAACCAGAGGCGAAATCTGCGATAAATTAAACTACTTGCGGCCAGTGTGCCAACGCCGTCGCCATTCGAGGTTTCCAGAGGAGTGCCACCATGAACATTGCCAGGGTATGGGTGATTGCGACTAATGTGTTTTGGGAGGTGATTCGCGATCGCATCCTTTATCTGGTGGGGCTGTATGCCGTGTTGATGGTGGCGAGTCTGCGGTTATTGCCCGAAATTGCCGCCAATACAGAAAACAAAATCATTCTGGATGTGGGCTTGGCCGGAATGCAAATTTTGGGCCTGGTGATTGCGATTTTTGTGGGGACGGGGCTGGTGAACAAAGAAATCGAAAAGCGCACGGTGTTGGTGCTGTTGGCAAAACCCTTGAGTCGTACCGAATTCATCGTTGGTAAACATTTGGGCTTAACGGCGGTGCTGACGTTGCTCGTTGCCTTGATGACGGCAATTTACCTGGGGGTGCTGGCCTTTGGACAGGTGGCTTATCCCCTCAACAGCATTTTGGTGTCGGCGGGTTTTTTGGTGCTGCAATTGTCGCTGATGACGGCGGTGGCGATCGCCTTTGGAGTGTTTACCAGTTCGCTTTTGGCCACTCTCCTCACGTTCACTGTGTTTATCATGGGCAGTGCCAGCGCCAACTTGGTGGAACTGGGTGCCCAGAGCAAAAATGCCACGGTGCTGGCCGCGACCCAAGCCTTATATCTGGTGTTGCCGGATTTATCGCGACTTGACCTGAAAAATCAGGCGGTGTACGGGGTGTTGCCTTCCCCGGAGACGCTGGGGCTGAATGCGGGATATGCCTTGCTGTATATCATTGTGTTGTTGGCGATCGCGACGGTCATTTTTTCTCGCCGCCAGTTCTAGGCTCTGCTTTAAAAGTCCAGGCTAAGTGTTTTAGCCTTTGAAGATCCCCCTTTTCTGGTATGCCCAAAGGGCTTTAATCCCCCTTGAAAAAGGGGACTTTGAGCGGTTCGCCCCCTCCTTTTTCTACGCCGCAGGCGCATCCCCGCAGGGGCTTAGGAGGGTTGGGGAGGATCAAAAGGTTTTAAAACACGTCCTAGCCCTGCTTCATTGGGTCAGAAATTCGTAGGTTTCAATGAGCCGCTGCACCATTCGCGTTTGCGATCGCACAATGCTCGGTGGATCAAACCCCGATGGCGCATGAATAATGGTTTCGCCCACGGTTTGCACGGCCCGTTGATTGATCAAATCCACCAACTCTTCCACCGAGACAAAATTCTCCTGGGCCAATTGCCCCAAGGCTTGGAGCACGTTTTTCCGAGTGGCGATCGCCTGCAATGCCTGCAATTCGCAATCCGGCAACTGCACCATCAAGTCTGTCCACACGTCCGGCAATCCGTGGGCGGGGGGTTCTGGCGCGGTGGCTTCTTCCAAGGTCACGGTTAAGGTGGTCTGGGGCCGCGTCTTGAGGCCGGGTTTGGGCGAGGCGTAGGGCGCGAGGGTCGCCGGTTCTGGTGCGGCTGGAGCCGCCGGGGCGATCGCCCGGTGTTTGTGCTTGCTGGGTTTGGTTTTGCCCGGTTTGGGCGGTTTGGGCGCGGCGGCGAGTGGTTCTGCTGGAGGCGCGGCGGCGGGGGTGTCTACGGGGTCAGCGGCTTTGGGGGCCAATTGTTGTTCCAGTTCCTCCTTTTCCCGTTGGCGATCGCGCACCTGTTGGTCGAGTTCTTGGAGCACGGTTTGCACCCGCCCTAACTGCTCCTGTTGTTCCTGCAAATGGGTTAACTGGTGTTCGAGCGCGATTTTTTGCTCACTCAGCGATCGCACTTCGGCCTGGGTGCTGTGTAACTCGGCTTGGGCCTGGGCTTGGGCGGCGATCGCCTGGTCTAAGGCCGTTTGCTGGGCGGTGTGCTGCTGCTGGCCCGCCGCGATCGCCTGTTCCAACTCGGTGCGCTGCTGGATTAGCTCCTGCACCGTTGCTTGCAAAGCGCTGACTTGCTTCTGTTGTTGTTTCGCATTGGCCAGTTCCCGCTCCAGCAAAACTTTTTCCTGGCGAGTGGCCGTAATGCGCTGTTCCAGGGTTTGCAACTCGGCCCGCGATGCATCCACCTGGCTCTGCAACTGTTTCAAGGCTTTTTGCAGCGGATTGGTTCCGGTTTCTAGCTCCTGCCGTTTGCTCTCAATATAAGCCACATATTGCTCTCCCTCCTGCCGACACTGTTCCAACTCGGCCACCTCTTGGCGCAAGGCGATCGCCCCGGCTTCCAGGTGGTCTTGCTGCTGGTTCAACTGCCGCAACTCTTGCAGTAACTGTTCCCGCAGGTAGCGATAATCCTCGACTTGGGTGTGCAATTGGGCCAGTTCCAATTGCAGCTGCTGCCCCTGGGTGGGTGCAATCACTGCCTCCGCCCGACTGTAGGCCACCTCCCCGTCATAGGCTCCGGGGGCCATCCCATAACCGGGGGCGATCGCCCGTCCCTGGGGCACCATCTCGATCGCATCATCGGCTTCGGCGGATAGATCCCAACTCAGGATCGGTCGCCCCCCCAGCCCCCCGGCTCCAGCGAGTTGATATTGGCGCACCTGCATTTGCATCCCATTCAGCGAAGCCCCGATCCGCTCTCGCTCGGCCTCCAGGGCCAAAATAGCCGCCTCTTCCTCCTGGTACTGCCGCTGCAATTGCCGAATTTGATATTTCAGCCCTGCCAGCCGACTTTCACTCGAACGGTTGTGATAGCGATTGACCACTGCCGCCGTGATAAACGCCGTTCCCAGGGCCGTCGCCCCTGCAATCAGCGAGCCGCCCAGATCCTGACTCATCAGCAGGTTAATCCCAAAGCTTGCGAAAAAGGCCAGGGTTCCTAGAATCAACCACGGGTTTGACATCGGCAATACATCCTACGGCAACAGGCTATCCTTTCCATTCAGACAGGTAGCTTTAATAGTATGCGGTCTAGCCAAAATGGGGGATGAGCTATAGGAAAAGGATAGATTGGATGAGAGGGGACGATCGCCACGCGGCAATGACGGCAAGGGAGAGGGCACATGCAACGCTGGATCAAATGGGTGGGCTGGGGCTTGGGGATTGTGGCTGGGAGTGGTTTGGGCCTTGCAGGGCTATTGGCGATCGCCGCAATTACCCCGCGTCGGTGGAGTTTTCCGGCCAGCTATCCCTGTGAAGTTACCCTGTATGTGGCCAGCGATGGGTTCCACACGAATTTTTTTGTCCCGGTGCAGGCCGCAGGCTTCGATTGGCGACAACACCTGGACTTGGCCCAAATTGCTCCCCAAAATCCCGCGACCTATCGCTACTTGCAGTTTGGCTGGGGCGATCGCATCTTTTATGTGGATACCCCCTCCTGGGATCAGGTTAGCCCCACCAATGCGCTGCGTGCCCTGTTCTATTGGCAAAATACCTCGGCCTTGTTTGTCAAAGGGTATGCCACGCTCCCCACCCAAAGCGGCGAGACCTTCCAATGCCTGCGCCTCAGCCAAGCCGATTATCTCCGGCTGATGCAGTTTATTGAGCGATCGTTTGAAACCGATGCTCAGGGCCACAAACAACGCATCGCCAGTGGCCAAGATCAGCAAAGCAGTTTCTACGCCGCTCAGGGGCATTACTCCGCCTTGAAAACGTGTAACTCTTGGACTGCCGATGGTTTGCGCCAAGCCCAGGTGAATACCCCCGTCTGGGCCGGACTCGCTACGCCGCTCATGCAACAACTCCGCAACGGGTGCGCCTGTGCCATGTCGCCTACCCCACGCCCATAAAGCCCAGCCCCAAGGGGCGATCGCGGCCTTGCTCACTCACCTCCAGCCGGGAAATTAAGACATTTCATCGCAAAATCTTTCAGCACGTCTCCAGAACCGTCTATTCTACTGAATACGGATCAAAGACCACGAAACAATGCAGTTTTCCAAAATTCTGATTGCCAACCGAGGCGAGATCGCCCTGCGGATTCTTCGCACCTGTGAAGAACTGGGGATTGCCACCGTTGCTGTGCATTCCACCATCGATCGCCACTCGCTCCATGTGCAATTGGCCGACGAAGCCGTTTGTATTGGCGACCCGCCCAGCAGCAAAAGCTACCTTAATATTCCAAATATCATTGCCGCTGCCCTCACCCGCAATGCCGCTGCGATTCATCCCGGCTATGGGTTTCTGGCAGAAAATGCCCGGTTTGCCGAAATTTGCGCCGATCACCAGATTGCGTTTATTGGGCCATCTCCCGAAGCGATGATTGCGATGGGCGACAAATCCACCGCCAAGAAAACGATGCAAACGGTCGGGGTGCCCACCGTGCCCGGTAGCAAGGGATTGGTGCTGGATGAAGCTGAAGCCCGCGCGATCGCCCGCGAAATTGGCTATCCCATTTTGATCAAAGCCACGGCGGGGGGCGGCGGACGGGGAATGCGCCTCGTCAAAGAAGACGAAGAACTGGGGCCATTGTTTGCGGCGGCCCAAGGCGAGGCGGAAGCGGCCTTTGGCAATCCCGGTGTTTACATTGAGAAGTTTGTGCAAAAGCCCCGGCACATTGAATTCCAGATTTTGGCCGACAGCTACGGCAACGTGATCCACCTGGGCGAACGGGAATGCTCCATTCAGCGCCGCCACCAAAAATTATTGGAAGAATCCCCCAGTCCGGCGTTGACCCCAGAACTCCGGGAAAAAATGGGCCAAGCGGCGGTGCGGGCGGCACAATCCATCAACTACGTGGGCGCGGGCACCGTTGAGTTTCTGCTGGATCTGGACGGTAGCTTTTACTTTATGGAGATGAATACCCGCATCCAGGTGGAACATCCGGTGACGGAAATGGTGACGGGGTTGGATCTCATTGCGGAACAAATTCGGATTGCTCAGGGTGAACGCTTGGGCTTGCGGCAGGAAGATGTGCTGTTGCGGGGCCACGCGATCGAGTGTCGGATCAATGCCGAAGACCCCGATCAAAATTTCCGGCCCCATCCCGGTCGCATCAGTGGCTATTTACCGCCCAGTGGCCCCGGTGTGCGGATGGATTCCCATGTATATACCGATTACGAAATTCCGCCCTATTACGATTCGCTGATTGGCAAGTTGATTGTGTGGGGGAGCGATCGCACGTCGGCGTTGCGGCGGATGCGGCGGGCCTTGCGGGAATGTGCCATTACGGGACTACCCACCACTATTGGCTTCCATCAGCGGATTTTGGAAACTCCAGAATTTCAGCAGGGGGATGTTTATACAAACTTTGTGGAACAAGTGATGATGATGGGCCGCAAGTAGGCAGTTCCCTGTTGGCAACTCCGCGATCGCCCAGCTCTGGGTTCTGCTCCAGGCAAAGCGCGATCGCTCCCTTCACTTTCCTTAAAACCGTGTCATCATCGTCAACAAGCCCTGTTGGCCCAGTAAAATTTCGCGGACAAGGCTAAAAATTCCGACCCAGATCACTGGAGTAATATCCACTCCACCCAGGGGCGGGATCACTTTGCGGGCAGGGGCCAAAAACGGCTCCGTGGGCAGTGCGACGACATTAAACGGAAACTGCGTTAAATCCACTTGGGGATACCACGTCAGCACAATCCGAAAGATGAACAAAAAAATCATGAATCCTAAAATTGGCCCCAAAACCCAAGCCGCAATTTCAGCAGTATGCATAACCGTTTAGCTTTAAGTGATGTAAATATTCTCTCATCATCTGAGCGGGATTGCCAAAACGCCAAGCCGTGCCCAGCACACTGATTTAGCAAATATTGAGCAACGTTTTGTAAAATCTCTTCATCTGAATGCTTCTCAAGGGTTGTAACAGCCCCTTACAATAAGCAATAAATCAATTCTTGAAAACGAGGCCACAGGGTTTATGACTCCTTCATTGTCCAACTTTTTGTTGAGTTTGGTTGCTGGTGCGGTAATCGTTATTGTTCCGGGCCTGATCGGGCTGATTTTTATCAGCCAAAAGGACAAAGTCCAGCGGCAGTAGTCAGCGTTCATCCTTCGATGGTGCTGGTCTAACCGGTGGTTTGGCTTCACTTTTGTTGACCCATCCAGCCCTTGGTCTTGGCCACGATCGCGATCGCGGTGGTCGCTAGACTGAGGGCCATTTTGTATGGCGGTAAGTTTCAGGTTACACTGCGGTCAGATCGCTCATTGCTCAGCGTGGGTCAGGTTGCTAGAGAGCACTGGTCGCCCAGGGGCGATCGTGCCACTGTCGGTCAACGCAATGCCTTTGACTTTGGGGCACCAGGTTTTAGGACGGGCATTGATTGGATGAATCTGGGCACAACTCGCTAACATGGGATGTACTTAGGAGAGATTTGCAATGGTCAATGTCGGATTAGGTTGGAGCAGTCTTGTCGGCATCGTTCTGGCTGCCGCAGGGCTATCCCTATATTTCTTACGCTCCCTACGCCCCAAACTGGCCCGCGACCACGATATTTTCTTTGCAGCGGTCGCTCTGCTGTGCGGCGGCATCTTATTTTTCCAGGGGTGGCGGCAAGACCCGATCCTGCAATTTGGCCAATTTATGTTGACGGGGACGGCCATCTTTTTTGCGATAGAAAGTATTCGCCTGCGGGGAGCCACTACTGAACAAGCCAAACGCAATGCTCCGATTGTGGATGAAGAACGCCCGGTGAGCCGGGTTTATGAGGCCAAGCTGGATGAGTATGGAGCCTTTGACGATCGCGCTCCTCGGACACGCCGCATTCGGGGTTCCCAAGAGGGGCGATCGGGGCGGGATGAGTATGATGAAGTGCCTCGCCGTCGTTCCATGCCCCCCAAAGCGAGCCTAGATGACCGCTATGAAGCGGATGAGCGTCGTCGTCGGCCTCGTCCCCCAGTCGATGAACCAATGGGGCCACAGGGGTATGTCCCGATGACGGATGATTTTGATGCGCCCCGTCGTTCGGGTCGGCCCGATCGCAATGCTCCGCCCCCCAACCGTTCTGGCAACCAACCCCCCCGCACCCGCCGCCCCAATTTGGATGAACCCCCTGTGCGTAGTGGGCGCGATCGCCGACCTGGCGGCAACGTCCCCCCAGCGGAGTATGTGGACTATCGGCCCATCGACAATGGCGATGAAATGGACAATTGGGGCGACGAATAGACAGTGGATTGAGTGGATTGTGCCCTGGCGATCGCCCTTGCTGCTGCCAATTCCTGGCTTGTCCTGGCTAAAGCGAATGGGGTTGCTCAGTAGCGCAATCGCCCTCACGGCTTGTAGCCCAACCCCGGCTCCCTCTGGCCCTGTGGCCCTGGATAGCCGCTATAACGATGAGCAACCCGCCCTTAGTGGAGATGGGCGCTTTTTGGCTTTTGTCTCCAATCGGGAGGGAATGCGGAATATTCTGCTCTACGATTTGCGGGAGCAACGCTACCTGCCCCTGCCCCGCCTCAACCGCCGCGACGCGATCGCCGAAGCCCCCAGCCTCAGCTACACGGGCCGCTACATCGCCTACATGGCCAGTGACAGTGCCCGCCCTGAAGTGGAACTGTACGATCGCGCCACCCAGCAAACCAAAATCCTGACCATTGGCTACCGAGGCTGGTTCCGGAATCCCAAAATTAGCCCTGATGGTCGTTACATCGTCTTTGAAACCAGCAACCGGGGGCAGTGGGATATTGAAGTGCTGGATCGTGGCCCCGGCGTGGAGTTGGATCTGCCCGACTACCAACGCCCCCAGCCCAGCCCGACTTCCTCGTCCCCCTAGGGAAACCCCGCCTGTGAACGTGTTGCCACGCGCCCTCTTTAGCCTGACGGTTCTTAGTCTCCTCGCCAGTTGCACGGGGCCACGGTTACTCAATTTTCCCTACGATCCCTCTGGGCGCGGCCTCAATAGCCAATTTTCCGACCAAAACCCGGCGATCGCCGGTCGATACATTGTCTTCGTCTCCGATCGCCGCAACAGTCAATCCATTTATCTCTACGACACGGTGAATCGGGGCATTGTCGAACTGCCGGGACTCAACGCCAGCGACCTGCTCGCCGAAACCCCAACCCTATCGGATGATGGCCGCTACATCGCGTTCACGGGTACCCGCAACGGCGCAACCGACATTTACCTATACGATCGCACCACGCGCCAACTCCGCAACCTCACCACCAATCTCAACGGCCAAGTTCGCAACCCCAGCCTCAGTGCCAACGGCAACGCGATCGCCTTTGAATCCAGCGCCACCGGCCAGTGGGACGTTTTAATTTACAACCGCTTTGGCCAACCCATCAACGGCTGGCCCACTCCTGCTAGTCCTTGAACACGGATACCCGGCAACGCTCTTGCGTCAGCGCAGCCCCAGCCAGGTAAAGAGATCCTGTTGGGTCACAATTTCAATCAACAACAAAGCCACTAACCCAATCATGGCAAAGCGGCCATTCAGGCGCTCGGCATAGGGCTTCAGGCCAAATCCAGGTTCGGGCTGATTGTCCGCAGGTTCCGGCGGAACGGGTGTTGTTTGTTTTTCTGGCGTTTCGCTCATTCGTTAGCCACCTACAGGTTCAGGAGTATCGGTATTCATTTCAACTTGGGCCGACGGGTCGAGTGCTTGCACGGCTTCCACCAGCGATCGCACCGTCTGAGTTCCCTCTGATGGCTCAAACCGCAGCGGAAACTTCCCCGTAGATATCATACGCAATCCCAGCGGCCCTAAACTCATCAGCCCACCCCAATCGCGGAAAGAATTGCCCACCACACGCAACCCAAACTGCCGCTCATCAATCCAGCCGCCTTGCTTCACCAAATCAATCAAGGTTTTCCGGTGGCGAATGGAACGGCTCGCTTGGGCATCTTTCCGGGCCAAAATGGCCGATTTAATCTTCCCAATCTGATCCATTGGGGCCACCTCCATCGGACACACCGCATTGCAGTAATAGCAGCGGGTACAGCCCCACACCCCCGCCGTGCCCTCGTTATATGCTTCTAAGCGGTCTTCGGTGGCGCGATCGCGGGAATCTGCCACCATCCGATACGCCTTTGCCAAAGCGTGTGGCCCCACAAATTCCGGGTTCACCTCCCGCGCATTACACTCCGAATAACACGCCCCACAGAGAATGCAATTGCCCACTTGGTTTAGGCGCGATCGCTCCGTTGGGCTTTGGAGAAACTCCCCCGTCAATTCCGTTGGCACCGTTGCCTGAACTGCTGGATCAACCGTCTTTAAACCCTGCCAAAACGGCTGCATATCCACAATCAAATCTTTCACCACAGGCATATTCCCCATTGGCGCAATCAACATCACCGGGGGGCCATCGGGCCTGACCCCAAACCCCGCTGCCTGGACACTAGCCGCCGCCTCTGCCTGTTGCAACCGTTGCAGTTCACTGCCCACATTTTCCTTGCAAGCCAGCGCCGATCGCCCATTAATCCGCATTGCACAGCTACCACAAATCGTATTCCGGCAGTTTTTACGAAAGGCTAAGGTGCCATCCTGCTCCCATTTAATCCGATTTAAACAGTCCAAAATCGTCGTTCCCGGCTCCACATCCAGGGCATACTCCTGAAAGGTCGCCGCCGTCGTGGGCAGTTTCCGAAAAATCTTGAAAATAACCTGCATTGGGGAAGTGAGTACTAACTGAAGAGCTGTTTTAACCATAGTTCAGACTATGGCAAAAGCGGGAATATTAAACAGCAGCTTAAGATCCCTCAAGGTGGGCCTGGGCTATCCGCGATCGCCTTGGCTCCGTGCTCTACCCCTTGCCCCTGTTCCGGCTAACCCGGATCGCTTTCCCCCATTGCTGGCCCTGCGATCGTTCAGGGCAACCCCAATTTTTACGCCAAAAAAAAGCGCTCTTCCCAGGCGGACTTACTGATTAGGTTCTCCCCTTATCGGTGCAGACCTTCATTAGATTTTATGATTTGACACCGTAGTATTCAACGAACAGAAATATTTTTTGATCCAACATGATGACCAGTCAGCCTCTTTCCCTGAGGCAAATAACACCATTTCACCGCGCCTCAAGCACCACTCAAACGAAAAGCGAAATAATCAAATAAAAATATTTACGCAGAAATGACCTTTGTATTCTTGCCAAGATCCTGGGTAATAAGGATATATTTTTATAGTAATGAATTGATCTAAGTTCATTTTCAGAAGATTCTCAAACCTAAAAGCAAATGGCAGATACTTCACCAACTCCGTTAACAGGGAAAGCGTTACTCCAAAAAGTGAAAGAACTTTCCCATCTTCCCCGCCGAGAAACTGCTAAACGCTGTGGCTATTACACGGTTACAAAAAATAAGCAGACACGAGTGAACCTCACCGATTTCTATGATGCCCTGCTTGTCGCAAAAGGGTTGCCGCTTGACCCAGAAGGAACCAAAGATGGGCGGGGGCGGGAACCGACCTATCGTGTCAGCGTGCATAAAAATGGGCAGATTGTCATTGGTGCTGCCTATACCCAAGAGATGGGTTTAAAGCCGGGGGATGAATTTGAAATTAAGCTAGGCTACAAGCACATTCGCCTGATTCAGCTAGATGGCGGAGATAGTTCTAAAAACGGGGCAGATCCAGAGGAATAAGGCGATTAGTCAGCAGTTTTTGAAAATGACGTATCAGCTAGATTGCCATAATTGACAATCCCCCAAAGACAATATTTATACAGCCGAATTGACTCAGCCGATGAGGTCTGAATTCGGTTAAGGCCATTTAGGTCTTGAAGTATTGTTCTTCCTCTATCCTTGCTTTTATGGCATATCCATCCTTGCCTTGGTTCAGTCTGTCATAAGGCTGCTGTCTGTAGGCCGCAGCAGTTTTAAGCAAGTTTAAATCGCTCGAATCCTGGCCGGGAATCGGTAGGATTGGCATTGTTGCGATTGGCGTTGTTGCAACGAGGGCATCATGCGGTGTGCGATGTTCATAAGCCACTGGCAATGACTGCCCTCGCCCCATTTCACGCCGGAGGAGCGGAGGCTCAAAAGGCTTTGCTCCTAGGAGGGTGTAGGTGGGGGCGGCAGTGTCTTCCAGGGGGTGTGGGTGGGGTCTTAGGAGGATTGTCGCTGGGGGATGCCGATGGGCATTGGCGATCGCCATTCACCCGCACGGGGGGTTAAGGGGATCTGCCTGGAGATCGGGAGTTTGGGCCAAGGCGGTCTGCGATGACTAAATCTGCAACGACTAAAGTGACGGGATTCAGCGGCGACCACCGGGTCAACGTGGCGACGGGTAGCGATCGCGAAACCTGTACCTGGAGCGAGTGGTATTGCCATTGACGAGCCACTTTGGGGGCGGTCTCTGCTGTTGCCAGTTGGTTTTGGGTCTGGAGCCAAGTTAAGGCTGTGTGGAAATGTTCCAACGTCGCCAAAGCCAACACCAGCCGTCCCTGGGGCCGCAATTGGGTTTCACAGAGGGCCAAAATCGCCGGGAGTTGCCCGCCGCTTCCCCCCACAAACACGCGATCGGGGGCAGGCAGGGTGGCCAGGGCATCGGGGGCGGTGCCATGAATCGGCGTAATGTTTTCGACCTGAAAGCGCTGACAGTTTTGCTGAATTAGCGAAAAGCCGATCGCGGTTTTTTCAATGGCATAAATGTGGGCGGTGGGACACAACCGGGCCATCTCGATCGCGACGGAACCCGTGCCTGCCCCAATGTCCCAGATGACTTGCTGCGGCTGGATCGCCAATTCTGCGATCGCAAAGGTGCGGATCTCCCGTTTGGTCATGAGACCGGGGCGATCGGGAAAACTTAAAAATGCGGTATCGGCCAGTCCTAAAATGGGCAATTCGCTCAACTCCAGGGGGGTGGCAGCGGGAGGGTGGCGGGCCAAGATCACCACATTTAAGGCGGCTACCTCAACCTGGTCTAAATCCGTCAGGGAATGCACCGTGAGAATCCGCTCTGCGGCCCCCCCCAAATTTTCACAGACCCACATTTGGTACACCGCAAATAAATTTAAGGCGGTCAATAGGTGAGCGATCGCAGTGGGTGAGTTGTGGCGATCGGTCAAAACCGCAATTTTAGCGGCCCCTTGCTGGAGTACCCGAATGAGTTCATCCAGCGATCGCCCATGCACACTCAGCAATGCGGCATCTTGCCAGGGCAATTTTAAGCGACTAAACGCCAGTTGCATCGAACTGAGCTGGGGATGAAAGGTCAACTGCTCTGGTGGCAGTTCCGCCAACAGCAACCGCCCAAGGCCAAAAAAGAGCGGATCACCCGATGTGAGGATCACGACTGTTGGTTGGGCTGTTTGGGCTAGATAGGTGTGCACCGCTGCGATCGCGGCCACAAAATCTTGCACACACAACCGTTCTGCCCCGTGGTCAGGAAAATAGCTGAGATGGCGCTCACTGCCGACCAAGAGCGTAGCTCCTGCAACCAGCGCCTGCACCGTTGACGAGAGGCTAGCCTGCCCTTCCAGACCAATCCCAACCACATGAATGGGAGTCATCCTACTCCTGCTCCCAGGCCAAAACCAGTAAGGCGTTGAGAATGGCCGCTGCCACCGGCGAACCCCCTTTTCGCCCTTCCACCCGAATTTGGGGTACCGGCGTTGCAGCCAGGGCTTGTTTCGATTCAATGACGGCAATAAACCCCACGGGCGCACCAATCACCAAGGCGGGCTGGGCGATCGCGGGCACCTGCCGACACAGCGCCAACAACGCCGTGGGTGCATTCCCAATGACATAAATGCCCTGGGGATATTGGGCCAGACACCGGAGTAAACCCGTTTCGGTGCGGGTTGCCCCAGGATCTGCGGTGGTGGCCTGTTCTACGGCGCTCACGATGGGATTGTGAAAGGTTTGCTGCACCAGGGTTTGAATGCCCTGCTTAACCATTGAGACATCCGTGATGATGGGCGTTCCCTGGCGGAGAGCCGCGATCGCCCCCGGAATCGCGCCAGGGCCAAAGCGCAGCAAATCTTTAAACTCAAAATCCGCCGTGCTGTGGATCACTCGGCGGACGATCGCGTATTCTTCCGGCGCAAAGGCATGGGCACCGATTTCCTGATCGATCACCGCAAAACTTTGTTTCAAGATGGGATGAAGCAAGGACACAGCTACACCAATGACATCGCGCCAAGAACACGAAATGCGACTCAAACCCCGACAAGGGCCGTTCAATAGAGTAGCAAACCTTAGGGGTGAAAATTAAATGGGGCGAAAATTAAATAACTTCGCCCACGGCACCCCTCATCCTGCCTGCGGCCCCCCTATCCTCAGGGAGCGGCGACGGGCGGGCGATCCGCAGCATCAGATGGGATTAAATCCACGATCCTGAGGAGCGATCGCCGCACCTCACCCGTCTCATTGCCTCAAACGGATGACTAAAACTGGAAAGTGGGCCAGTTTGCCTCGCGATAGTAATGGGTCATATTATCAAATTTCCGCAATTCGGCCTGGGAGACCCAAAACATGCGGGGTTCACTGTCCAGCCATTCCTGGTTGAGGTCAATAATGTCTTCGGCCAGATCACCGCGTTTGTCGATGGGGGGCGTGGTGCCGAAATAGCCGAGGGTGATGTGGGGCGTGAAATAATATTGCTGTTCAATGCCCAGCCCAATCAAATCCCGATTTTGGTACAGTGCCCGCCGAAACCGCAGAATCCGTTCGTAGGCTCCTTCATCCGTTGGCGCAAGGCACACGCCGATCGCCCGCGTCATCACCATCAGGCCCAACACCTGAAACTGGATTGCCGTTTCCTGGCGCATCCCAGCACAGGTGTGAAAAATTTCCCCAATGCGATCGCGGAGTTGGGTCTCAAACTGGTCACTGGTGGCGATCGCGTGTTTGTAGGCGCTGTCCCAAATCAAATCCGCCAGCGTTAAATGAAAACTTGCTGCTGGCACCGGCGCAAACACCTCCGCCCCCAACCGCTTCACCAACTGCTGCTGAAAACCTTCCAGTAATGGAAAGAGTGCTTGGTTCTCGGCGCTATCATCTGGCCCCGGCGGGGACACAATGGTATAGCCCGGAAATGGCAAGGCTTCCAGCCCCAGTTCGGCATGGCGCTGATATTTGGGGGAATCTTGGATATGTTGCACCTGCGATCGATAGGTTTCTGGCAATGTCATCCGCATCGCCCGATTCAGGTAAGTCTGAAAGTTCTCGTCCAATCTTCAGTCCCTCATCTGGGTAACTTGTATTCAATCCTTGCCTGCGTTTCCTGGCCACTGCTCATTGAGTGCTAATTCACGTAACCCCACTCCACTCCTACACCCAAGCCTTTACAATCAAACCACCGTTGAAGCCACACGGATTGTGCATCAACGCTGTCAGAGACTTGCTCAAACCAGCCCCTCACAGGACATCATCCGGAGGAAAGCAGACAAAAGGATGCACCGTTGGGTAACCAACGCATTACCGATAGTATGCCCACATTGCGCTTAGATCCAGTCTGCCAGGATTAATCGCACAAAACAATGATCATCAGCCAGGGAAAAAAGCCAAAATGTCCGTGTGTTTTTATTGGGGCGATGATGAATTTGCGATCGCCCAAGCGATTAAACAACTCAAAACCGCCATTCTAGATCCCACCTGGGAGAGTTTTAATTTTGAGAAAATTGGGCCAGACGTTCCCAATGCCCTGAATCAAGCCCTGAATCAAGCCCTGACTCCGCCCTTTGGCAGCGGCAAACGCCTCATTTGGCTGGCGGATACCCCCGTGGGCCAACGGTGCCCCCCAGAGCAACTCAGCGAACTAGAACGAACACTTCCCAGTTTGCCCGATACCAGCGTGCTCCTGTTCACCAGCACCAGCAAACCGGATGGTCGGCTCAAAAGTACGAAGGTGCTGGAAAAATATGGCACGGTGCAGGAATTTTCCCTGGTGCCGTCGTGGAATACAGAGGCCATGCTGAAGCAGGTGCGCCAGCGATCGCAAACCTTGGGGCTGTCTCTGACCGCTGCGGCGATGGATACCCTGGTGGATACCGTGGGCAACGATACGCGCCAACTCCAAAGCGAACTGGATAAATTGTGGCTCTATGCCAATAGTCTGGGGCGATCGCTGGATGTGGCTGATATTGAACGCTTAGTCACCGCCACCAACCAAAGTGCGCTCAAGCTGGGGGAGGCGATTCGGTTGGGCCAAACGGCGCGATCGCTCGAACTGGTCACCGAACTCTTGCAGCAAAACGAACCCGCCCTCCGCATTGTCAGCGCCCTAGTCAGCCAATTTCGTACCTGGACATGGGTCAAACTCATGATTCAAAGCGGCGAACGGGACAACACCGTCATCGCCAAAGCGGCCGAACTCAAGAACCCCAAACGCATTTACTTCTTGCGCCAGGAAGTGCAGCCCCTATCCCTATCGGCGTTGTTGGCCACCTTGCCCCTCTTGCTGGAACTAGAAGCCAACCTGAAACGGGGCGCAGACGACCTGCAAACTCTCCAGATCAAAGTCATCGAACTGTGTGCTCTGCACCAACCCAAATAGGCGGTAAATGGCCTTTGTCGCATCGACGCAGATCCTATTTCGCTCTGATGTGGCTCCAAATAGTCGTGTTACTGCTGTGTTGAGTTGTCGCGATCGCCCCACCTTGCCCGCCAAAGTGATGGCAGAAAACCCGTAATATAATTTTCTATAAAAACCATGAAGATCTGCGATCGCCAGCGGTATTGGCCCACAGCCACCCAGCGGCACCGTTAGCATTGCTGCTTGCAGTGATCGGAGCGAGTCCGCTAAGGTAGGCCAAGATCAAAAACGATTGGAGAAAACACCTTTCTACTGGAACTTATTCCCAGGAAACACCTTCAAATCTTTTATCAACCTCTGATGTGCTTACATCGTTTGGCAACAACTACAGACTTATGATGAATCGTTCTATCGTTCTTCGGCCTTTGCCAACTGCATCTTTCCTGCGGGTGGCGATCTTGGGGGGCTTCTCGGTGCTGGGGCTATGTTCGGCGCTGTTGATTGCGGATGCCGGACAGGCGCAATCCGCCAGTGACCTAAATCTTTACGGTGATATTGCCCGCAAAATCGAGCGCAATCGCCGTGATCAATATAACCAGGTGAAACAAATCATGGGGGGCAATGTGCCTGCCAATGTCTGTCAGCAGGGTGGAATTCCGGGGGAAGTGCGGAAAATTTGCGATCGCTTTGAAGATCAATCCCGCGACCTTATCACCGGCAGCGGCATGAGCGTTTCTACCTTTAATGAACTCACTCGTTACTGTCAGCAAAATCCTAAACCCAAAAATTGTCCTCGTTAGGCGCTACAGTAAACCCAACAGCGTTTAGAGGCAAATCGATGGGGCGCTATGTCGAAGCCGACCCATATCCCTATCCTTACAACGGGGATCTACGGCCAGAAAATACGGTCTTTCTCATCATCGACATGCAGACCGATTTTTGCGGGCCGGGGGGATATGTAGATCAAATGGGGTACGATCTCACCCTGACGCGGGCACCGATCGCCCCCATCCAGCAAGTCTTGGCGGTGATGCGGGCGCAGGGGTTTCATGTCATGCACACCCGCGAAGGGCACCGCCCGGATCTGGCCGATCTACCCGCTAATAAACAATGGCGATCGCGGCAAATTGGGGCAGGCATTGGCGACCCCGGCCCCTGCGGCAAAATTTTGGTTCGGGGTGAACCGGGCTGGGACATTATCCCCGAACTGGCTCCCTTGCCTGGAGAACCCATCATTGACAAACCGGGCAAAGGCTCGTTTTACGCCACCGATCTGGATTTGTTACTGCGGCAACGGGGCATTCAAAATATTTTGCTAGCGGGCATTACCACCGACGTTTGTGTTCACACCACCATGCGGGATGCCAACGATCGCGGTTACGAATGCTTGCTTTTGTCGGACTGTACGGGCGCAACGGACTATGGCAACTACCTCGCCGCCCTCAAAATGGTGACGATGCAAGGAGGCGTGTTTGGGGCGATCGCTCCGTCCCAAGCGGTGTTGGCTGCCCTGGCCTGATGGCCGCGTCTACAGCTTGATGGTGTGTAAGTGCGATCGGGGATTGGTGCTCCGGTTCGTGCGGATTTTTTCGTACAACTCCCGCTCACTCGCAGTCAACTCTTTGGGCGGCGTAATCACGACCCGCACCATCTGATCGCCGCGCCCCCCTTTGGGATTTGGCCAACCTTTCCCCCGCAAGCGCAACGTCTGCCCCGACTTGACCCCCGGTGGCACATTCACTGTCACCAGCCCGTCTGGTGTGGGCACTTCTACCTGTGCGCCTAAAACGGCTTCATCCGGCGCGATCGGCACTTCACAAACCAAATTGTCGCCATCAAACTGGAAAAACGAGTGTTTGGCAATGTCAACAATCAGGTAGAGATCACCCCGTTGCGACGTGTAGTGAGGGCTGAAGCGGCCCTTGCCCCGTACCCGAATCCGACTGCCCGGTTTTGCGCCGGGAGGAATGCGGACATCAATTACTTCATTGCCAACGGAAAGCCGCTTCTGCACGCCAGTGAAGGCTTCGGCCAAAGTCAGGGAAATGGTGGCTTCGCTATCTAACCCTGGTGCGCCGCCTGTGGCCCCGTAATTTGGCTCCCGCGCAGTACCGCTGGTTGGCCCTGGTGTCCGGTAGCCCGTTTGGCCCCGGAAGGGATCGCCGCCCCCCATCCGGCCTAAGAGTTCGTTGATGAAGTCGTCGAAGCTGGAGTAACGGCCAAACTCGAAGCCATCAAAGTCCATGTTCATGTTGCCGTAGGGCGATCGCACCTGGTCAGCTTGTTTCCAGTACTGCCCAAATTGGTCATACTTGCGGCGTTTATCTGGATCAGACAGCACCTCGTAGGCTTCATTCACCTCTTTGAAGCGGGCTTCGGCTTGGTTGTCTCCCGGATTCATGTCGGGGTGATATTGCCGCGCGAGTTTGCGGTATTTCCGCTTGATCTCGTCCGCCTCCGCCGACTTGTTGACTCCCAAAATTGCGTAGTAGTCTTTGAAATCTGTCGCAGCCATCAACCCTCACCTCATGGGTGTATCTTCTGTCGCCATCGTAATTCAACATTAACAAAAACCTGCCGGAAACCTTATTCGGTTTCAGCCGTTGGCCGTGGCGCAATTCCCGAACCTGGCAAGCCGCGATCGCCCGGTTGCGATCGCTCAGCCTCACGCTCTAGGCAAAAATGGCCCGTAATCACAAGTGTGTTTAACCCGTCGGCCACAGAGGGCGGCGCTGCTAGTAACTGCCGATGCATTCGGTCAATAATTGCTGCTGGCACCGGGCGATCGCGGGCTTGGTTCCGGGCCAAACACAGAGCTAACGGCAGATTGAGCCACCATCCCGTGATCTGCTCAAACCCACACTGCCGCGCCAAGGCGATCGCGGCCCGTCGGTGTTGCCGCACCGCATTGGTGGCATCGTAGATCACCCCGTCTACCTCCCCAGCCTGAATCAACCGCACTGAATTCCGGAACTGGTGCTCTACAGCCTGCCAAATTAGGGGCCACGGCCCTTGAATGTGCGCCGCTCCAAATAACTCCGCTCGAATGGCATCGGTCGCCACGACCCGCCAAGCAGGGCGATCGCGCAACCATCGAGCGGCCAAGGTCGATTTGCCACTTCCCGGCACTCCAATCAACACCGTCAATCGTGCCAATCGTTGGGCCATTTTCCTCCGAGCCGCGCGCTACCCCAACGCCCCAGCCGCCGCGATCGCTATCCGTCGTTGTGTCGAGAGATGTTTCATCTCAGCCCAGAGGCTTTGCCTAAATAATTGTGCCGTCAGGAATCGTGGCCCCTTTGACGACCACCACAATGCCGCTCCGAATGTAAAACCCTAAATGTTCCTTCTCTGCTTCTTGCACTCGATCCTTGTTAACGATTTGCACATTAGCTCCAATCCGGGCATTTTTATCCACGATCGCCCGCCGAATGGTAGTGCCCTTTCCGATCCCCATCGGAATTGGATCAGCGCCAGCCATATGCTCCGTCGGCACCTTGTAATAGTCAGCCCCCATCAACATCGTATCTTCAATGACACAGCCCGACTCAACCCGCGTCCGCACCCCCAGCACCGAATGGGTGATCGCGCATTCTTTGAGAATACAGCCCTCGGCAATGATCGACTCCTTCACCGTACAATCCAACAGTTTGGTTGGCGGCAGATACCGGGGCCGGGTGTAGATTGGCGCTTTCTCGTCGTAAAAGCTAAACGGTGGGCTGGGTTGCTGCGTCAAGGCCATGTTGGCTTCATAAAATGCTTCGATTGTTCCAATATCTTCCCAATAGCCGTCGTAGAGATAGGCTTGAACGTTGTAATCCTTCGCCGAAGCCGGAATAATTTCTTTCCCAAAGTCTGTGCTGTCGGGGGCATCTTTGAGCAGCTTGAGCATAGCCTCCCGCTTGAACACGTAAATCCCCATTGAGGCGATATAGGGCGACTGTTTGGCGGCTTCTGGCGTGAGGCCCAAAACTGTTGTGTCAACTTGCATTTGCTTCAGGGCTTCGCCTTTGGGCTTTTCGCTGAAGTCAACTACCCGACCAGAAGCATCGATTTTCATTAACCCAAAGTCAGACGCACGCCGCTCGTCAATGGGGACAACTGAGATCGTAATGTCGGCGTTGGTGTCTCGGTGGCGTTGAATAAAGTCGCGATAGTCCATGCGATACAAATGGTCGCCAGACAAAATGAGATATTCATCGGCATCCCACTCGGCGAACAGCCAAAGGTATTGACGGACAGCATCAGCGGTGCCCTGGAACCAGTTGGGGTTTTCGGGGGTTTGTTGCGCGGCTAACACTTCAACAAAGCCTTCGCTGAACCCGGAAAAGGTGTAGCCCCGTGCGAGGTGACGGTTCAACGAGGCGGAGTTGAACTGGGTCAAGACATAAATCTTATAGATTTCCGAGTTGATGCAGTTACTGACCGGGATGTCGATCAGGCGATATTTGCTAGCAAGGGGCACTGCTGGCTTGGCCCGCAATTTGGTCAAGGGGTATAATCGCGTTCCGGCTCCACCGCCCAAAATAATCGCTAGTACACGCTTCACAACATCCTCTCCTTTGCCATTCTCTCCATTAGTGTGAGACGGGATGGCATTCTTGGCAAGAGTCACAGGAAACAAGTCTGCTGGAAGGGGGGCTAGTTCTGATTATCAGATTGAACATATTTTTTAATCCTTAGTTCTGTCTTTTGACCGATTCCGGGGGCGATCGCGCCACAGTCTGTTACATTACGTAATCATATCTTTCGCGTACCGATCGCTGGCATTAAGGGCAACCGCCATGATTCTGCTTGACCCGCAGCAACGCACCAAATTGGACGATACCGACGACACTCTGTTCTATGCGTCTCCTCGGTTTGTGACCCATGTGGATGAGGGGTTTATTGATCAGTTGACCCAACTGTATCAAGCTCGGCTCCAACCGCGATCGCGCATTTTAGACTTGATGAGTAGTTGGGTGTCCCATTTGCCGGATGGGATGGAGTTTGAGCATGTCGAGGGGCATGGTCTGAATGGGGCGGAGTTAGCTAAGAATTCCCGACTGGATCACTACTTTGTCCAAAATCTTAACCAAAATCCTCAATTGCCTTTGCCCGATGAGTCTTTTGATGCTGTGTTGAATACGGTTTCAATCCAGTATGTGCAGTACCCCGAAGCCCTATTTGCGGAAATTCGCCGGGTGCTGAAGCCGGGGGGTATTGTGATCATTAGTTTTTCTAACCGGATGTTTTACCAAAAGGCGATTCAGGCATGGCGGGATGGGAGCGAGGGTAGCCGGGTGGAACTGGTGAAGCGGTATTTTGCGGCAACGCCTGGATTTAGCCCGCCGGAAGTGGTGGTGCGGCGATCGCCCACGCCGCCCATGTTGCAGTGGCTAGGGATGAATGGCGGCGATCCATTTTATGCGGTCATCGCGACACGCCAACCCAATGAGGCTGAAGCGTTGCTGGATCGTTAGCCGTGGGTGCAGGCCAAGGGTTTTGGTTGAACGCCCTGTACCCACGCCGCTCACCTTTGTAGGCTGATTGTTCTAGGGGCATCCCGGCGATCGCGGGGGTACTTTGCATTGCTGCCATACCAAAAAGCTATTCAAATTGATCCGGTCACTCGTTAGTTACCAGTTGGTTCTGGGCATACTGGAGGCAACATCAAGCCAATGTGAAGCCAAACCAAGCCGCAATCATTGAAATTGCGTATTTTTGCTAGAGAAAAAATTTATTGTTTCACCTTCTTGAAGGATGACAAATCAAGGTTCTATTCGCTACTGCGGGGCTTTTCTCCCCTGTCAGAGCCGTTAGGATCTAGTATTTCTTGCTGAAGTTTTTACAAACTTATCACTTTGGCTCATTGTTGCTTTATAGACATACTTAGATACGAAGATTACGATTGTAACGTCAGTCAATACTTGACTTAACAAGTCCAATACAGGCGTAATCTCAAGGGGCATAACACATGAAAGCAGTCATTCTTGCCGGTGGATTAGGTACACGTCTGAGCGAAGAAACCGCTATTAGACCCAAGCCAATGGTAGAAGTCGGTGGCCAGCCGATCCTTTGGCATATTATGAAAATCTATTCTGCTCATGGCATCAATGAATTCATCATTTGCTGCGGTTACAAAGGTTATGTCATTAAAGAATATTTTGCGAATTACTTTTTAAGAATGTCTGATGTGACATTTGATATGCGTACGAACCAAATGGATGTTCATGCTGGTAATGCGGAACCGTGGCGTGTCACCCTGGTTGATACGGGGGAAAGTACGTTGACTGGAGGCCGACTGAAGCGTGTTCGAGAACATATTGGGGATGAAACATTTTGTTTTACCTATGGTGATGGGGTCAGTAATGTCAACATTACTGAATTGATCAATTTTCATCAGCAATCAGGGACGTTGGCGACTTTGACGGCGGTGCAACCCCCCGGCCGATTTGGCGCGATCGCCTTAGGTAAAGAGCAAACCAAAATCACTCAATTTCATGAAAAGCCCGGTGGCGACGGGGCCTACATCAACGGCGGCTACTTTGTGCTAGAGCCAGCCGTAATCGATTACATCGCCGACGATTCCACCACCTGGGAAGAAGAACCCTTACAAAAACTAGCCCACTTAGGTCAATTGTCGGCATTTAAACATAATGGGTTTTGGCAACCAATGGATACCCTCAAAGATAAGAACTATCTTGAAGGATTGTGGGCCAAAAATGTAGCACCCTGGAAGGTTTGGTAGACCGCTGACCCTGACCCATCGATTTATTTGATACTGTTTCTTAACCTGTCAATCTCATGTACGACTTTGCAATTATTGGTGGTGGTATTGTTGGCCTTTCAACGGGCATGGCCCTGGGTCAGCGTTACCCCAATGCTCGTATCCTAGTCTTGGAAAAAGAGAGTAACTGGGCCTTTCATCAAACTGGAAATAACAGCGGTGTCATTCACTCTGGGGTGTATTACAAACCAGGTAGCTTTAAGGCTAAGTTTTGCCGCGATGGCGCGCAATCAATGGTTAATTTTTGCCAGGAACATAACCTGCCCCATGAAGTGTGCGGCAAGGTCATTGTTGCCACGGAAGAGAAAGAACTTCCCTTGTTAGAAAACCTCTATCAACGGGGTTTGCAAAATGGCATTCAAGTTGCCCGTATTACGGCCGAGGAAGTGAAGGAAATTGAGCCTCATGTCAGTTGTTTGGCGGGGGTTCGGGTCTTCTCAACCGGGATTGCAGACTACAAACAAGTGTGCCGTAAGTATGCGGAGTTGATTGAACAACAAGGCGGCGACCTTCGGTTGAATACAAAAGTGCTGAAAATCGTCAACACGCCCCAAAGTAAAGTTTTGGAAACGACTCAGGGCAAGTTTGAAGCTGAAGTGATTATCAACTGCGCGGGGTTGTATAGCGATCGCGTCGCCAAGATGAGCGATGTTGATCCAGAAGCCAAGATCGTTCCCTTCCGGGGCGAATACTACGAGTTAGTTCCCGAAAAGCGGTATCTCGTCAACACTCTAATTTACCCCGTGCCAAATCCGGCTTTCCCCTTCTTGGGGGTTCATTTCACCAAAATGATTGATGGCAGTGTCCACGCTGGGCCGAATGCGGTTTTGAGCCTTAAACGCGAAGGCTATACCAAAACGGACTTCGATCTGCGAGACTTTATGGAAGTGATGACCTATCCCGGCTTCTGGAAGCTGGCATCTAAATTTGCCGACGAGGGCATCAAAGAAATGGTGCGATCGTTTAGCAAAGCCGTCTTTGTGCAGAGCTTGCAACGACTCATTCCAGAAGTGCAGATAGATGACGTAATCCCCACCCATGCCGGAGTCCGTGCCCAAGCCCTCAAGGCCGACGGTAATCTGGTGGATGATTTCCTGATCGTACAGGGCGAACACTCTGTTCATGTGTGCAATGCTCCCTCCCCAGCGGCTACCTCGTCACTGGAAATTGGGAAAGCGGTTGCTGAACAAGTGCCTGTCCCCAAAAAACTGCAAATTGCAATTCGCGCATAGGACATTTTCATGAAAGTATTTGTAACTGGTACCGAGGGGTATCTTGGGTGTTTATTTGCTCCGTTGCTGCTGGAGCATGGGCATGATGTGGTTGCGGTAGATACTGGCTTCTACAAATCCGGCTGGCTCTACAACGGCACCGATCGCACAGCCCAAACCCTGACCAAAGACATTCGGAACATTACCCTGGAGGATCTGGAAGGGGTAGACGCGATCGTCCACATGGCCGAACTCTCCAACGACCCCACCGGGCAACTCTCGCCCACCATCACCTACGACATCAACCACAAAGGCTCTCTGCGTTTAGCCGAACTCGCCAAACAAGCGGGCATCAAGCGCTTTGTTTACATGTCTTCCTGTAGTGTTTATGGCGTTGCTACCACCGCTGGCGATGTAGACGAAACCACCCCCGTCAACCCTCAAACCGCCTACGCCGAATGCAAGGTTTTGGTTGAGCGGGATGTGACGAAGATGGCAGATGATAACTTTTCGCCCACCTTCATGCGAAATGCCACGGCGTTTGGTGCTTCACCCCGGATGCGGTTTGACATTGTATTAAACAACTTGTCGGGGCTGGCCTGGACAACGAAAGAGATCAAAATGGTGAGCGATGGCACGCCCTGGCGACCTCTGGTACATGCTCTGGACATCGCCAAAGCCTTGCTCTGTGTGCTAGAAGCGCCCCGCGACATTGTGCACAACCAGGTTTTTAATGTCGGCGACAGTGCCAACAACTACCAGGTGAAAGAGATTGCTGAAATTGTGGCAGAAACCTTCCCCGGTTGCCAACTGAGCTTTGGAACCGATGGATCAGACAATCGGAGCTACCGCGTTTCGTTTGAAAAGATCAACACGACTCTGCCCGGTTTCAAGTGCGAATGGGATGCACGGCGTGGGGCCAAGCAGCTTTATGATGTGTTCCAGCAAATTGATATGACGCGGGAAATGTTTGAGTATCGCGGCTTTACGCGCCTCAAGCAGTTGGAATACCTCATCCGCACGCAGCAAATTGACAAGGATTTCTTCTGGAGTGTGAAATGATTTTTACCGCAACAACGCTGAAAGATGCGTATGTAATTGATTTGGAATTACGGGAAGACAACCGGGGAGCTTTTGCGCGGACGTTTTGTGCGAAGGATTTTGAAGCCCACGGCTTGAAGCCAACGGTGGCTCAGTGCAACTTGTCTTACAACTACAAGGCGGGGACGTTACGGGGGATGCATTATCAAATTCCTCCGGCGGCAGAAACGAAGCTGGTGCGCTGCACGAAGGGCGCTATTTATGATGTGATCATTGATATGCGGCCTGATTCGCCTACCTATTTACAGCACTTTGGGGTGGAGTTAACGGAGGATAATCACCGTGCTCTATACATTCCAGAACTGTTTGCCCACGGGTATCAAGCGTTAACGGATGGGGCCGAGGTGGTTTACCAGGTTGGGGAATTTTATACGCCTGGGTACGAGCGGGGTCTCCGGTATGATGATCCGGCGTTTGGGATTCAGTGGCCGATGCCCGTTACGGTGATTTCTGAGAAGGATGCGGCGTGGCCATTGTTTGAGGCGGTTCCTGCTTAACGCTGGTCTGGAGAATCAGTTGGCGCGATCGCCCCTGGTTGATCTGGCGATCGCGCAGTTGGGCTAAACCATCGTCAACTCCCTGTTTGATCTCTGACCTGAATCTCTTCGTTTTTTATAGGAGTTTGTTTATGTTGATTGTCGATACCGCTTTGAAAGCACGGCAAGAAGCTGGTAATCCAGTGCGCGTGGGGATGATTGGCGCTGGTTTTATGGGCAGTGGCATTGCCAATCAAATCATAAATTCGGTGCCAGGGATGGAACTGGTAGCGATTTACAACCGCAACGTGGAGAAAGCACTCCGGGCTTACAATCAAGCTGGCATCGACAATGTGCAAGTTGTCAGCACAGTCAGCGAACTGGAAGCCTGTATTGCTCAGGGCAAGTATGCCGTGACGGATGATGCGATGTTGCTGTGTCGGGCGGAGGGGATCGAAGCCCTGGTGGATGTGACAGGGGCGGTGGAGTTTGGTGCCCATGTGGCGATGGAAGCGATCGCCCACAAAAAACACCTCGTCTTGATGAATGCCGAACTCGATGCCACCATCGGCCCCATCCTCAAAGTCTATGCGGACAAAGCTGGGGTTGTCCTTTCTGGTTGCGACGGCGACCAACCCGGTGTGGAAGTGAACCTGTACCGCTTTGTCAAGAGCATTGGGCTAACGCCATTGCTGTGTGGCAACATCAAAGGCTTGCAAGATGCTTACCGGAATCCAACGACCCAAAAAGGGTTTGCGGACAAGTGGGGCCAAAATGTTTACATGGTGACGAGCTTTGCTGACGGAACGAAGATTTCCATTGAGCAGGCGATCGTGGCCAACGCCACAGGAATGAGCATCGCCAAGCGCGGCATGTTGGGCTACGACTTTAACTTGCACAAAGACGAACTGGTTGAGAAATTCAACCTCAACTACACGGGCCACGTAGACGACCTGACCAAAATGTACGACGTTGACCAACTCAAAGAATTGGGCGGCATTGTGGATTACGTGGTCGGCGTGAAGCCGGGGCCAGGGGTGTTTGTCTTCGCGACCCATGATGATCCGAAACAGCAGCATTACCTGAACCTCTACAAACTCGGCGAGGGGCCACTGTATAGCTTCTATACCCCCTACCACTTGTGCCACTTTGAGGTGCCGCTTTCTTTGGCGCGGTTGGTCTTGTTCCGCGATCCGGTGCTGACTCCGTTGGGTGGCCCCTTAGTGGATGTGGTGACAACCGCCAAGATTGACCTCAAAGCAGGCGAAACCATTGATTGCATCGGCGGCTACATGACCTATGGCCAATGCGAAACTGCACCCATTACCGCAGCCCAGAATCTCTTGCCAATGGGGTTGGCGGAAGGCTGTCGCCTCAAGCGCGATATTGCGAAAGATCAGGTGTTGACCTATGACGATGTGGAACTGCCGGAAGGGCGCTTGTCGGACAAGCTGCGGGCCGAGCAAAATGCTTACTTTGCCCAAACCCCAGCCCTGGCAGCGGTCTAAGGTCGGCGACTGTTCGACTTCTGCGGGTATGAGTTAAGTTCAGTATCTAAAACTCCGGCTGTGGCTCTCAGGTCGGAGTTTTTGTTTATGATCGCTGAATTATGCTGCACTCTACCGCAGGATGCCGGAATTATGGAACGACGCAGACTTTTGCAATGGTTGGCTGTTGGGGGCTTTGGTACGACGTTGGGACTGGGCACGATCGGGCTGGAGCGATCGCTGGCGGAGGAAGGAAAACACTGGGGCTACATTGGGGCCACTGGGCCAGAGGCATGGGGTAAATTAGCGCCAGAGTACCAAGCGTGTCAAGCGGGCACCCAGCAATCGCCGATCGCCCTGGAACAGGCCATCAAAGCCGATCTGGCTGAGTTTGCGCTCAACTATCAGTCCATTCCGCTGACCATTCTCAACAACGGGCACACCGTTCAAGTCAATGCGATCGCAGGGAATACCTTGACCCTGGATGGGGAAGTCTTTGAATTAAAACAATTCCATCTGCATCACCCCAGCGAACACACGCTCAACGGCAAACCATTCCCGATGGAGGCCCACTTTGTCCATGCCAACGCCAAGCAAGAACTCGCCGTGGTGGGAGTCTTTTTGCAGGCTGGAGCCGCCAACCCCGTCTGGCAAACGGTTTTATCCGCCATGCCCCCCCAGCCCACCCCCGCCAAAACCATCGGCAAAACTCAGATTGACCTCAAACAGTTGCTCCCCAGCGATCGCGCCTTCTTTCGCTACTTTGGTTCTTTGACGACTCCGCCCTGTTCCGAAGTTGTCCGATGGGTAGTGATGGAAACCCCAGTTACCCTTTCCCAGAGCCAAATCCAGCAGTTTAGCGCCCTCTTTCCGCTGAATGCCCGCCCGGTGCAAGCGATGAATCGCCGCTTTTTGTTGCGATCGCGATGACCGCGCAAATGGATACCGGCCTCGTGACTGGAATAGCACGGGGCACGGCCAGATAGAGCGGCCCTGGGTTCAAGGCAGCATGGGGTGAAAATAAAACGCGATCGCCAAAATCGTATAGGTGGCCAGCAGCAAAATTCCTTCTAACCAATTCGATCGCCCATCAGAGCTAATCGAATTGGTGAGCAACACCGCCACCGCCACCGCCACCAACTCAAACGGGCTGAAATTGAGATCCATTGGCTGACCAATCAACCACCCAATAATCACCAACAGCGGCGCAACAAATAACGCAATTTGGAGACTGGAACCCACGGCCACTGAAACCGACAAATCCATTTTGTTTTTCATGGCCACCGTCACGGCGGTTGCATGTTCTGCCGCATTGCCCACCACAGGCAGCAAGATCACCCCGGCAAACAGTTCCGTCAAGCCCAACTGGTGCGTCGCCGCTTCCAACGTCCCCACCAACAGTTCCGATTCCACGGCCACCAAAATCGTTGCTCCCAACAATACGCCAATCCACAGCCACACATTTGGGCGGATTTCGGAATCATCTACGGCGAGATTGGCATCTGCTACTTCTTCGGCGGCTGTTGGCCCATCGGCTACCCCAACATCATAAAGATAGGTATGGGTTCGCATGGAAAAGAGTAACGTCAACCCATAGACCCCCATGAGCACAAACGCCACCGCCACCGACAGCGTTTGCATGGAGGGCGGAATAATCCCCTCGGCGGTGTAGACCAGAGCCGTTGGCAGCAGCAACGCCACCACCGCCAGGTTCATGGAGGAGGCATTCACACGGGCAATGATGGGCTGGAATTCCTGTTCTTTGTACCGCAAGCCGCCTAAGAACATGGAGAGACCCATGACGAGTAACAGATTGCTGATGATTGATCCGGTGAGGCTGGCTTGGACAACGTTGATCAACCCGGCATTCAGCGCCACGATCGCAATAATTAATTCCGTCGCATTGCCAAAGGTCGCATTGAGTAACCCGCCCAGGGTTGGCCCTGCCACAACGGTAATTTCTTCGGTGGCTGTCCCCATCCAGCCTGCTAGGGGAATAATGGCGATCGCGGCGGTGAGAAACACAATGACGGAATTCCAATGCTGAAGGTGAGCGGCGATGGAAATGGGAATAAAAATGAGCAATCCGTAGAAAATTAGATTTCGCAGCAGCATAGTGTCCGGCTCAGTTCACATGGTTCACTGTATAGCAAGTGGCCAAAGTCAGGGTGATCTTTTATTTTTTCAAAAGTTGAATCCTGCTGGGTGGGACAATCTCCTCGACAACCGGATCAGGACGTGTGGGCGATCGCCTGCTTTGAGGCCATGCCTCCCAGGTTTCCGTAGGCTCGGTTTGATAGTTTGCGGTGTATTCGGGCACCCTAGAATTACACTTCGCAATATTATCGTCCTATCTATTAATCTCTATGGATGTGTTGACGGCTGGATCACTGGATGTTGAAAGTTTGCCGTCGCCAATGGCGCAGACTTTGCAGACTTTAATTGAACTCATGCCCGCTGCGATCGCGGTCTTAGATCCAGCCATGCACTGTTTAATGGTGAACCAGCAATGGCGCTCCTGCTATTCCCCTACCGAAGCCACCCTCCACACTGCCCACCACCGCTTGTTTCCTGCGACTGCCAGCCAATGGCAACACATTCAACAGCAATGCCTCGCCCAGCACACCGTCACTGGCCCCGCAGTCGCTTGCCGCAATGCCAGTGGCCACACCGAATGGATGCAATGGGAGGCGCGGCCCTGGATCGATGACCGTGGCGACGTGCAGGCGATTCTGCTCTGGACCCAGTGCATTACCCCACAAAAGCGCCTGGAAGCCGCCCTGGCCGAAGCCAACGCCAGGGCAGAAGCCTTGGCCGAAGAGGCCGCCGCCGCGATCGCCCTGGAAAACCAATACCAATCCCTGGCCCAAGCTGTCCCCGTCGGGATTTTTCGGACAACCCCCGATGGCCAGTGCGTTTACGTGAATCAACGCTGGTGTGAAATGGCAGGTATGAGCCTGGAGGACGCTCTTGGCTATGGCTGGGCAAATGCGATTCATCCCGATGAGCAAGACCATGTGGTGACTACGTGGCAAGAGGCCGTCACCACAAATCGTGTCTTCCAACTAGAATTTCGTTTCCAACAACCCAATGGTCGTGCTTTTGGAGTCTATGGGCAAGCCATTGCTGAACGCAACAGCCAAGGCGAAATTACAGGCTATGTAGGTTCTGTCACCGACGTTAGCGATCGCCAAGCGATCGCCAATTTGCTCCAGGCCAGCGAAGCCAAATTCCGGCAACTGGTAGAAAATGCTCACGATCTCATCTGGTCTTGCACCTTGGAGGGCGCGTTGACCTACGTTTCTCCTAATGCCGAACATTGGATTGGCTACACCCTGGAGGAATTGCTGGGGATGAATGTTGCTGAGTTGATCCACCCGGCAGAGGTGGAACCCGCCATCGCCTTTCTCGAAAAAATTGCAGAAACAGGCTTAAACCATAACAGCATCGAGTTTCGCCACCGGCGCAAAGATGGCAGTTATTTTTGGGTCGCATCCAAAGTCACGGCGACGACCAATCCGGCGGGCGAAATCATTGGGTTTCAAGGCATTTTACGGGATGTGAGCGATCGCAAGGCGATCGAAGAAGAACTGCAACAGAATAAACAACTGTTAGAACTGGTCATGGATGCCCTTCCCCAAAACACCTTTTGGAAAGATCGGCAGTCTGTTTATTTGGGTTGCAACAAACGCTATGCCCAGCTTTGTGAGCTGAGCCATCCCGACCAAATTATTGGCAAAACCGACTACGACTTGCCCTATCCCGTCGAAGAAGCAGATTGGTATCGCCAACTCGATCGCCAAGTCATGGACAATGACACTCCGATTTTTGGCGTGATCGAACCCCAGCAGCACCATGAAGATGGCCGCCGGCGCTGGTCGGAAACCAACAAAATTCCCCTTCACAATCAAAACGGCGAGGTGATTGGGGTTTTGGGCACTTTCCAGGATGTCACTGCGCGGGTGGAAGCCCAAACCGCCCTGGAAGCCTCCGAGGCCGATCTACGCCGCCAAACCCAAGCCCTGGAGCAAACCCTGGCCGAACTCCGCCGCACCCAAACTCAGATGATTCAGGCAGAAAAAATGTCCAGTTTGGGGCAACTGGTGGCGGGGGTGGCCCACGAAATCAACAATCCGGTGAATTTTATTTATGGCAATTTAATTCATGCCCAGGAATATACCCAAGATCTCATTGGGCTGATTCAGCTTTATCAAGACCAGTTTCCTCAGCCTGGTACCGCGATCGCCGAGGCGGTAGAGGCGATCGACCTGGAGTTTTTGTTGGCAGATTTGCCCAAGTTGCTCCAATCCATGAAAGTTGGTGCCGATCGCATTCAAGCCATCGTTGCGTCCCTGCGGACTTTTTCTCGCATGGATGAGGCGGATATGAAAGCGGTGGATGTTCATGCGGGGATCGATAGTACGCTGGTGATTTTGCATAACCGCATTAAGGCCAAGGGCGATCGCGTCGAAATTGCCATTGAGAAGCACTATGGTGCTTTGCCCCTGGTGGAATGTTATGCGGGGCAACTCAATCAGGTCTTTATGAATTTACTCAGCAACGCGATCGATGCCCTGGAAGAAGGCTTGCTTGCCCATTCCTCAGCCCTACCTCCGGCGATTACTATCACCACGCAGCTCACTCAGACGGCACAAGTGGAGATCCGCATTGCTGATAATGGTACCGGAATGCCAGCGACCGTGCGCGATCGCATTTTTGACCCGTTCTTTACGACCAAACCCGTGGGCCGGGGCACCGGAATGGGCCTCTCCATCAGCTATCAAATCGTGGTGGATAAACACGGCGGCACCCTGGACTGTCAATCGCAACCGGGCCAAGGCACAGAATTTGTTATCACCATTCCTCTGTTTCAGGCTCCCTAAGCTCTGGGCTTACAACAAGCCCTCTTGCTCCAGGGTCTCAATGAGTTGCAGCCCGCGCGTATCCCCCACTTTCAGCAGTGACGATCGCGCGTCATCCCGCACCCCCAAATCCTCGTCTTCCACAATGGTTTCTAGCAGGGCATCGATCGCCGTTGCATACACCACATTAGAGGGTAACTCCCGGCTCAATTGCCCCAACGACCAGGCGCAATTACTCCGCACCGCTGGCACTGCATCTTGCCGCATCGCTTCGATCAACGGCGGAATTGCTCCCAATACAGTTTCATAGCCCACTTGGGCCATCTGGGCTAAGGCACTCGCTGCCCACAACCGCACTGCCGGAATATCTGTCTTCAATGCATCAATCAATGGCGCTAAAGCACGGCGATCGTGGCAATTGCCCAACGCCCACACCACCCCTTTCCGCACGTAGCCATTCCAATCGGTGTTGTACTGGTGAATCAGAGCGTCTACCGCTTCGGGACTGGGGTTCCGCCCCAACCCATAGGCCGCACTCACCCGCACCAGGGGACAACCATCCGCTAGAAGGTGTGTTAAATGCGGGACTGCCCGCCGATCTTCGATTTCGCAAAAAGCACGGGCTGCTAGCATCCGCTGGTTGGGATCTGGCGAGATCAGCAATGCCAACATTTCCTCTGGATCGGGCTTTGGCTCAGCGGATTCAGCATCGACTGGCTCTAGCTTGTCCAGAGGGCTTTCTAGCTCCTCATCCTCGGTGAGGATCAATAGGTCTTCATCTTCGTCATACATACAATCAAATTTACCGCACCAGGGGGAGGCTATTTGCGTGTCAACGTTTTACAACAAAAGCTTGACGAGACAAAATAGTTGCCCTCGATCGCGACCGATCGCCCCCTAGTCCGATTCAGTGATGGGTTTTAACTTTGCTTATCCACAATGACGAGTAAGCGATCGTGGGGAAACTGCCGTTGGATAAATTTCAGCCGTCCCTCCGCATCGGAGTGGCTCCGGAACCGCGCCACAATTTCCAGTTCTTTAGACTGAAGTACACGAGCGATCGCCCACCGATTGAGGCGGGCGCGGTAGGCGGAGGTTGTTGGTTGCTCCTCCATCTCTGGGGTCAACGCAGCCGTCTCGGTATCAGAAGATGCCATACAGTCAAAACTCCGCTAGAAACTGCCAGGGCACCGTTCATCGCTTGACGGAGAAGCCGATGCCCTACAAAAATCACCGGGGATTGGCCCCATCCGTCAGCAATCAGAATTTATACTTATTTAGTTTGCTTCTATGTCTCAACTCTACCGCGACTTGGCGAAATTCGCTGGTTTTTACAGATTGATTTTTGGAAAGGTCGTCTGCAAAAAGGCTGCGGCCTCGGCGGGGGATTGCACCACCCCATCCAGCGTGGCGGCGGTGAGGGTGTCCAGCATGGTTTTGAACTGTGGCCCTGGGGTGTAGCCCAAGGCTTGCAGGGCTTTGCCGTCTAGTGGGGGCTTGACCTTGGCCCACTGTGTCAGGTATTGCCAGATGGTGCGCCGCTGGTGACGATCGCTCCGCAGGGCCACCAGGATTAAGGTGGGCGGGTCGTATTGCCGGAGTAGTTCCACGATTTGGCTGGGCTGGGCGGTGGGTGGCAGGTGGGTGGCGATCGCGGCTTGGGCCGTGGCGAGTTGCCCCAGACAGGCAATGCTATCAGCGGGGAGTTGAAAGGCCGTGGCGATCGCCGCGCGATGCTCCGGGGCAAGGTGGGCCAAAATTACTTCGAGCCGCAGGAGCCAGTTGGGTTGATGGGGCACCAAGGCCAGTCCTGGTTCTGCCGATCGCTGACTCGTCCGCCGCAACCAGCGATCGACCAGCCGGAGTTCTCGCCACAAGGCCAGGTTGACTTCCAGGCTGGGATGAATGCACTGGAGAGCCTGGAGCCGATCCAGTAAATGCAGGGCGGCTTCCCAATAGGGGGCTTGCAGGATGTACTTCAGTTCCGCTTTGAGGCGGGTTTGCAAGGCCGGGGCACGAAAGTTGGGGTCGGCTTGATTCTGCACGCGCTGATAGACTCCACTGGCGATCGCGTGATGAATGTACCGCTCGGTTTGGGGTTCAAGCTGAAAGCCCAACCGCACCGCAAACCGCACGGCCCGGTAGATGCGGGTGGGATCTTCGATAAAACTGTTGGCATGGAGCACCCGAATTTGCCCCGCCTGCAAATCTAAAATGCCGCCAAAAAAGTCTAGCAGTTCCCCCGGTTTGGGCTGGGTGAGCCGCACCGCCAGCGCATTAATCGTAAAATCCCGCCGATAGAGATCCTGTTGAATGGAACTGGCTTCTACCTCTGGATTAGCCGCCGGATAGGGGTAAAACTCGGTGCGGGCTGTGGCCACATCGACCCATAAAGACTGAAACACCGGATCGTGATGCCAGAGCAACGCCGCAGTCTGAAATTTGCCATGCACCTCTAACCGGGCCTGGGGATACCGCGCCTGGAGCGATCGCGCCAGGGCTACCCCGGCTTCGGTTTCCGCCGCTTCATGAAAGCCATCTACCACCAGATCAATGTCTGCGATGAATTGGGAGGCTGGCTCTGTCTCCCTGGCTGCGGCCAACTGCGTGAGCAACACATCCCGCACCGCACCGCCGACCAGATAAAGCTGCCAGCCCCGTGTTTCGGCTTCCTGGGCCGCGATCGCCAGCAATTTCCACAACTCTGGCATCAACCGCTGCCGTAACAGAGGAAGCAGGTTGCCCAGGGCTAATTGCAGGGGGCGATCGCCGCCCGTGGGCAACGTGTGTTGCTGCTTGGCCCCACTGCGCTGATGCAATTGCCGCAAGACATCGGTGCGGGTCACAATCCCAATTAACTGCCCCTGCTTCATGACGGGTAAACGACCCACATCATACGTCACCATCAGGGATTCGATTTCCGGCAGCAAGGTATCCGGCGTGATGGTCTTGAGGTTGGTGGTCATGTAGCCTTTGACGGGGGCATGGCTAAAGCCGTGGTGCAGGGCAATGTCGATATCCCGTCGCGAGATAATTCCCACCAGTTGCCCCGCCTCATCCACCACGGACAACCCCGAATGCCCGTACCGCAAAAGAATCCGTTGGGCTTCGGCGATCGCCGTCTCAGGCCGGATCGTTCGCACCGGGGAAGACATTAACTCCCGTGCGGTGGGCGGTTGGGGGAGTTGGGCCTGGAATTGTGCGACCAGTTGGGCCAAAACCTCTTCCCCCCGGACGTGATGGAGATTGGCCGCTGCGGCACGGGGATGGCCGCCGCCGCCCAAGGGTTGAAACAGCGCGTTTAAGTCAGTGCCCTCGATCCGCGATCGCCCAATCACACTCAACGACTCGTCTGCTTCGTCGCCCTTCCGGTGATATCGCGCCCCCAATACCAACCCATCCAGCGCCAATACATCCATCAACCGGGAAGCCAACCCCGACAAACCGGGTAAAAACTGGTCTAGCTCCAGCAACACCCAGGCCACAACATAGCCCTGAATCGTGTCGGTGTGCAGCGTGGCTAAGGCCGTCGCCAACAGATCTTGCAGTTCGGGCGAGAGACCCGGATCAACATAATCCGCGATCGCCCGTAAACTCGCCTCCTGTTCCATCAACCAGGCCAGCGCCCGTGCATCCCGTGGTGTGGTGTGGGCAAAGGTCAGTGAGCCTGTATCCACATGAATCCCCAGGGCCATGACTGTGGCTTCGATCGCCGTTGGCCGGATGTGCTGCTGCTGCAACTGTTCCACCACCAATGTCGTCACCGCGCCCACGGCTTCGATGTAGGCCACCTGGGGCGACAAATCCGACTCGGTGGCCAGATGGTGGTCATACACCGTGAGCCTGACCTCAGGCTGATCCAGCCATTCCGCTACTTTTCCTAACCGCGATCGCTGCTGCGTATCCACCACAATGAGCGATCGCACCTGCTCCGGAGTCACTGATCGCCGTTCAATCAAAGGATATTCATCCCGATGCAAGGCCAAAAAATCCCGCACCGCCGGATGTAACCCCCCCGCCAGTACAATCCTGGCCCCCGGATGCAGCCGCGCCAACCCCACCGCCGCCCCCAGGGTGTCAAAATCCGCCGTCGTGTGGCACAAAATTAAATCCATCGGCTTGATCAACCGTGCTTTTCCCCGCTGCTATCCCCATTCTCACAAATTTTGGAGCCATTCCCGCGCCTGCGCTGCCCTGGCTGGGGCGTGCTCAATGCAACCCTTAAGACCCATTAACAATTCCGACCAATTTTCTGATAGGTTAATGATTAACCCTATTTGCCTAGTTTATTGCCGTATCGGGAGACGCAAATATGTTCACCATCTTGTTCCAATTGGCGCTGGCCGCTCTAGTTCTGTTGTCCTTTGTGCTGATCATTGGCACTCCGGTCGCCCTCGCCACCCCGCAAAACTGGGATCAATCCCGCCGCTTTATCTTTCTGGGTTCTGGCGCTTGGACAATTTTGGTCGTCGTCGTTGGTTTGTTGAACTACCTCGTTGCTTAAGGCACATTCTCTCGATCGCGTTGCGTAGCTGGCTTCCCGACCAACGGATCAACAGTTTTACAAACAACCCATAACATCATCATGATATTCCCGTGAGCGATCAGTGGTGCTTGCGGGAATTGTTTTGGCTGATTCGCGTTATGATCTCTCTCGGTTTCGTCCGTGGCTAATGGGCGATCGCTCCGTTTGACCCCGTTTCAGCGGCCCCACTCATTGACCACGCCCCTCTCATCCCCAGGTTATCATGGCAGTTTTTGAAGGCTCGTTTACTCAATCCAGTTCCTTTCGGTTTGCGATCGTCATTGGTCGCTTCAACGATCTCGTTACTACCAAGTTGTTGGAAGGTTGCCAGGATTGCCTCAAACGGCACGGAGTTGATGTGGACCCCCAAGGCACTCAGGTCGATTATGTGTGGGTGCCCGGTAGTTTTGAAGTGCCTCTTGTCGCGCGGCAACTCGCCCTGAGCGATCGCTACGATGCCATCATTTGTCTAGGGGCGGTCATCCGGGGCCAAACTCCCCATTTTGACTATGTTGCCGCCGAGGTCTCCAAAGGGATCGCCGCCGCTGGCTACCAAACGGGTGTCCCCGTCATTTTTGGCATTGTCACCACCGACACCATGCAGCAAGCCCTGGAACGCGCTGGAATCAAGAGTAACCTGGGCTGGAACTATGCCATGAGTGCCCTGGAAATGGCCAGCCTCATGGGGCAGGTAAAAAGCTTGATCCCCCCAGAGCCAACCGGAAACCATACTGCCAGTTTGCCCGGTAGCCCGCTGAAGAGTGCGGCCCCAGAGTTGCCCTCTAGCTACGCTGAATAAGCCGCGCACGCCTGTCTTACCCCTTGCCGGATTGGTGCTCCTGGGCGGGGATGGGGGCGTTGCCTTGGCATGGGTTGCCCCAGGTCGAAGCTATATCCTGTTGGGCGGATGGCGATCGCGCTGAAGTCGTGTCAACCGGGGTGGGCATCAGCCGAAGGAAAGGGGGACGCTGGATGGGTATTGCATCCCCCACCAGGATTAATCTTTTCAGATTTCAGCCCAGCGATAGATGATTGAATCAGCCGTTAGACGTGAATGTCAGCACAAGGATCGGTGAGGCGATCGCCCGCATTACCCTGTTTGTATCATGACCATCTGTGACTGCGATCACATGCATGGGGGCAGGGTTGGGCTTCAAAACATCCACTCCAGCGACAGTCCAAACCGCGTGTCTTTCTTATACTTGGAGTTTTGCTTTTCAATGTCTGTTGAAAGCCGCAGGGATTTGGTCAAGGCATAGCCGAAGGACAGTTTGGTCAGGCCGACTTCTTCGCTTTGGCGGGGCGCAACCCAGGTTTGACTGAAGGCAATATCGGCCCCGCCCGTGCGCGACAGAACGAGTTGCGCTTTGACCCCAACATTCAAGCCATCGGTGCTGTAACGCGGCGTTTCCAAATAGCGATAGCCCACGACTGGCGTGATGTTGAAGTAGCTGCCCAGCGGTAAGAGGTAATAGCGCAGTTCCGCGCCGCCAGCCTTGCGATCGCCCGTAAACGTCGCCTGATAATCGCCGCTGAGAGTCAAAGGCGTTTTGCCCAAAAAGATATCTTCTACCCCCGCATTCCAGCCCAAAGAATCAAAGGTAGACGGGAAATAGGACAGGCCCAGGCGGACACGAGTCCGAAAACTGGGGTCGTTTTTGATGTCTGCCAACACGTTGGGCACCTGTTGCCGCCATTTTTGGTAGACCGGGCTTTTGTCTAAATCGCTGGGATTTTCTTTGGGTGCTTCAGTAGGGGCTTCAGCAGGGGCTTTAGGCGATGGGTTGGCTTGGGCCAGGGGGGCGATCGCGGCTTCAGTGGAAAGGCCAAATTCCAGCTCCGGTTTGCCTTCCTCTGGGGAGGCTACCGTGGGTGTGGCCGTCAATTCCAACGGGGCCAAATCCCTGGCGGTGTGGGAGATCGGTGGGGCCGGATTTGCTCTAACTGGAAGGCCGATGCCCCCCCACAACAACAGCGCCAGACTTGTCCCTGCTGGCCACCCAACTACCCGCAATAATGGCATGAACACCTGCATACAACGCTTCCTCCCACAACCAATCCTGACCTTGCCAATAGTGTCCCACAAAAAAGAATCCCCGTACCCAGAGTTGGATAGGGGGATTCTAGCCTATAGGCTCAGAACGATTGTATTCAACGGATTACTGCGCCATGCCTTGAGTGGCGGCGACATCAATCGGCTTCATCAAGTACAGGCGTGTAAGCTGCCAACCGTTTGCAAGGTAGTAGGGCAGTTTTTGGATGAGCTTGAGTGGGGCCGGGGCGTTGGAGTTGGCGATCGCTGTGAGTTTTTCGTTGTTTTTCACGCAGACTTCGAGGCGATCGTAAAATTCCGGCTTTTGCACATCCAGCACAATGGGGAAAACGCGGGCTGATGTTTCGTTAGTCTTGTCGATAACGTACTTGTCATAGTCCCGTGCATCCAACCCAATGGCCTGGTAGAAACCAGAGCGTTGCACATCGTTTAAGTACATGGTGGCAAACACCGACAGCAGGAAGAACCGACACCACAGTTTGGCTTTCCAGTCATTCAAAAACTGGGGTTGGGCCTGCATGATGGCATCAAAAAAGTCGCCGTGGCGGTTTTCATCCTGACACCAGTTCTCAAAGAAGCGGAAGATGGGATAAATCCGATCTTCGGGGTGCTGTTCGAGGTGGCGATAGATGGTGATGTAGCGCCAGTAGCCAATTTTTTCTGACAGGTAGGTGGCGTAGAAAATAAACTTGGGTTTGAAGAAGGTATATTTCCGGCTCTTGGTCAAAAAGCCCAAATCCAACTGGAGGTTAAAGTCGGACATGGCTTTGTTGAGGAACCCAGCATGACGGGCTTCGTCCCGCGACATGAGGGCAAAGCACTCGGCCAAAACGGGGCTTTTATCCTTCAGCTTGCGGCTCAATTCTTTGTAGAGCAGGAAGCCAGAAAATTCTGCGGTGCAAGACCGCTCTAAAAATTCGATAAAGAGCTGCCGGGTTTCACCATCAATGTGATCCCAGGACTGCTCAAATTCGGCATCGCGGACAAAATGATGGCGATTGTAGTCAGCCCGGAATTCTTCCAGGATGGCTTGCAGTTCTTCTTCGTTGGCAGAAATATCCATCTCTGCCATTTCATCAAAGTCCGTTGTATAGAAGCGGGGGGTGAGAATGGTTTCCTTGGAAGGAACTTTCACGCCGGGGCGCATCTCTTCAAAAGCGGGCTTTTTAAGGGAATCTACCATGAGTCGTTTTTTTAGATTCTGATAATGCAGAGGTGGTGAACCGATCGCCAGATGTGTCTTCCCTTGTGTTAGCCAGAAGCGAACATCTGCCTGTGGTAACTCGACAATGCGGCAGCCCTACGGGATGGGAAGGCCGCGATCGCCATGTCACACAGTCTACCAAGCTGTGATGCGGGAAATTCCGTTCAAAACGTTAAGTCTTGCAAACTTTGCGATCGCAAATATCGGTTTGCCTCTATTCCCAGGGGCGGAGTTATCCCAATTCTGGGGCGATCGTGGATTTCTCCAAAGCTGTGTGCCCTGTGGGTGCCTGCCCCGATTCTCGGAAAACTCTTTATTATGAAAAAACGAACGCCCTCCACATAGTGCAAACACGTTATGAATAATGTTGGCACCGCTTATTTGCTCTGGCTGGGTTGCCTGTTCCAGGTGCATGGCCTGCATCGGTTCTACAATGGCAAAGTGGTCACAGGCTTGTTATGGATGTGTACCTTTGGGCTATTTGGCCTTGGGCAATTGCTGGATTTGGTACTGATTCCGGGACAGGTCGAGGCGCACAATACGCAATGGCGATCGCGCCACCCGAACTTGTCTCCCTATGATGCGGCTTTTCAGCCTACGGTTCAACGAGTGCTGGTAACGCCGCCGCCCGTTGAACCGCCCCGGTTGCAGCGGAATGAATTGGTGGTGAAGTTGGTGAAGGCGGCTGAGCGCCGAGGGGGGCGGTTATCGGTGACACAAGCGGTGCTGGAGACGGAAACCGAGTTTGAAACGGTGGAAAGGGCGTTGCAGGGTTTGGTGAAGACGGGCTATGTGGACGTGTATAACGACGTGCAATCTGGCATTGTGATGTATGAGTTCCGCGAGTTGTAGGGCGGGGTCGCTGGGGCGATCGCGCGGGGAGTTTCGCGGTGTGACCTGAGTTGGCAAAGGGCAAGGGTTTAAGTGTGCTTTAACCTGGGTTGCTAGCCAGCACCATTTGCCAGTCTTGGATGGCTGAGTCGAGCCAGAGCCAATTTTGTTGGAGGCGATCGGGCTGGAAGTTCACTCTGTCTTGGCTCAAAACGGTGGCCAGGTTGCGCCGCATCTCGGCTTGTTGGGTGGCTTGTTCTGGCGAGTTGGGGGCTTGTTGGTCAGCTTTTTTGCGGGCTACCAGGGCCAGTCCTGCATGGGCTGTTAAAACATCGGAATTTGCTGCTGCCGAGTCTCCTTTGGGCGAAAGGCGAATGGCTTTATACCAGGCTTCTTCTGCGGGGCCGATTTTGCCCTGAGCGTAGTAAGCAAAGCCAAGGGCGTTCTGCAATTGGGATGACTTTTGGGTTTGGGCGGCCTGTTCCCAAAATTGGCGGGCGGTGTCGATGCTGGCGTTGTCTTGTCCGGCCAGTCGGCGTTGCCATTCGAGTCGCCCTTGCAAAAACTTGAATTCTGCGGCGGGGTTGGTGGCGGTGGCGGTGCTCAGGAGTGTGGCGGCCGCAGCAATGTTGTTGCGATCGAGTAATTCGGCGATCGCGGCTTGGGCTGGCTCTAGTTGTTGCTGCTGGAGGTTGCTCTTGGCCTGGGCCACAAGTTCGGCATCGGAATAACGGCGCAGGGAATGGGTGCGGTTAGGGCTGAGAAATTCTAGGGGTGCGGCCAAAAAGCGGCTTAGGGGTTCGCGATAGACCCACCCCACTCCCAGGGCCGCGATCGCCAAAGCCCCTACTCCACCCCAAAGCCATTGGCGGCGCGATAACTGCTTGGAGCGGGGGCGATCGCGGGGCGGTGTCGGTTTTTTGGCGGGTTTGGTCGGGGGGGGTGGCTCATCATCGGTGTAGAGGGCCAAGCGAAGATTTGTACTAGCTTCCGTCAGGGTGGGATCAAGCTGTACGGCGCGACTGTAAGCTCGAATGGCCTCATCGACCCGTCCCTGCTGGTAAAAGGCCAACCCCAAGCGGTTGAACGCTGTGGCGTAGGTGGGGTCAAGCCGGATGGCCTGGTTGTAAGTCGAAATTGCCTCGGTCAAATAGCCCTGTTGATAGAGCGCCCAGCCAAACTCGGTATACGCAGCAGCACTGTCAGGATTGGCCTGGATTGCCCGACTGCCTGCTGCAATGTCTGGGGTGAGTTTGCCCATGTCGTGCAACACGTTTTCTAGCTCGGCGTAGACTCTGGGGTCGTTGCTGGGTGGCTCGGTGATCGAGGCTAGGGGCGGGGTTGGCCGTTGGCTATTGGCGATCGCCCCTGGCCATTCCGCTGGCTCCCAGCGTGGCTCATCTGGCTCCAGCACCGTCGGACTATGGGAAACCTCGTGGGCCAACTGGGCAACTTGTTCCTCCTCCGTGGGGGCAGGCTCTTCCAGGCCCACCTCATCTAGATCAATGTCGCTGTCTTCTAGCCAACTGGCCGCAGGCAAATCGCGGGGGGGGGCAGGGGGCTGGAGCAAGGACGCGGGCCATTCGGTTGGCGCTGGCTCAAAAACTGTTGCCTCGGTGGGGTGATAGTCGGCGCTGGCGGGGGGATAGTCTTGGTGGCCAGAACCTGGGGACGATGTCGCTGGCAGGAGGTAGCCATCAAAATCTGGGTGCAAATACAAGATTGGCAAGGCCCAATAGAGTTGGTCGGAGGTGTAAGACGAAATCAACCCCTGGCGCGATCGCCCCAAACTCAGATCAACGGGATGGGCTTCCTGCCGCAAATTGCGATAAAACAGCCGACTCAGATTCAGCGCCACATCATCGGGAATCCGTTCCGCCATTGCCAAGACCGCAGGCACCCCCCGCCGCAATAAAGCTTCCGCTAAATTGCCCTCTGCGGCCCGGTTTGACTCCGATGTGGCAGTATATACTCCCCGGCAAGAATTAAGCACGGCCATCCGCACCCCGTTGTTGACCAGCAAGCCCGCCAAATCTTCGCCGCTCAAACTTTCTGTTAAACCTGTGCGATTATTCACCAAGGACAAACTGCCCCCCGCCTGCCCCAAATTGCTATGCCCCGCATAATGCAGGACATGATAGGCATTGTGTTCTAGAGCTTGGGTGAGTTCTTCGCGACCCGGTTGTTCCAGGGTGGTGAGTTCGATCGCCGCAAATGGACTGCCTCCCGTCGTCGGGATGCGTTGGAGTTCTTGTTGCAGGTATTGGGCTTCTTGTTGCAACGCCAACAACGCCTGATCGCTAGGCGTGGCCAACACCATCAAAATCTTGAGGACATGATTCGGGCCAGTGGGCAGGCGCTTGGGCTGAAAAGCTTTCGTGACCGAAAAACTGGAGTGATAGCGCGAAAAGATGATGTCTGTGCCCGCGGCCAAGGGGCGATCGCCCTCATACAACACCTCCCACGGCAAGCGGTGTAACTGGGTGCCCTTCAAGCCGAGCCGAAACCGGAGCCGATGATGTTGGTGTTGGGCGATCGCCTTGGCCATCATCCAGCTATCCCGAATCGTGCCCTGAAACAACGCCCCATACAGCCGCTGCCCAAACGCCACCAAATTTGCCACGGCCTGTTGTTGCCCCACGGCATCTAACCCGCCCAGGTTGCTCCCAGGCAGCGTCCCCCGCAACAACCCCGACAAGGGATCATCCATCAACAAACTGGCTTCCATGAGCCAATCATCTACTCGCCAAATGACCTGTTCTTCCGCCAATGGCACACCGGGCGCGACATCTTCCGTTCGCACCAGATATTCATCATTCCGAATGGGCGTTACAGACAGGCGAAATTCCTGGGTCACAGCTTTTCTCCCAGAAAACAGTGAGTAGAGCAGTTAGGCAAGCAAACAACGGGACACGACAAACCTTAGACATTCAACCTTGGCCATTTTGAGCCGTTCAGCGGGCGATCGCTAGAGCCTGAGCACTGAGCGCACCACCCGCTCTAAACGAAGCCCACGCTGGGCCTTTGATTGGGCCTTTGTTTCATAATCAGCGATCGCCCCTTCAAATCAGGCAGAAAAAATCCAACTCTCGACAAATTAAACCATCCGGGTACCTCAAGCGTCCAAAACTGGATCAGCAGGCAAACCGACTCCAACCATACTCTAATTTTGCCCTGATGATTGAGTCTTATGGGCTGGCTCCAGCACCGGGCGAATCTACAGCACCACTGTGATCTTGCCACATTCACCGCTAGCCCGACGGGCTGAAGTCGATCCCGTTACTGAAACTTCAAACTCGTTGCCAGAATTCCAGTTCGCAAAACTCTCCGGACACGCCCCCAAATGACCAGAAACATAGAGTGGTAGATGCACCCTGATTTGGCACCCCGGCTCAGCAATGGGTCGGGGTTTCTTTTCGAGTGGCTCCGAGTCGGCGTAGAATACAAACAAGTCTTGCGGCTTGTTGTTGCGTGTTCTGCCAACGCGATCGCTGCCCTATCAACAGTATTTAGACTAAAGCCTTTACCAAAAGCGGCACTATGGCTCCCACCGTGATTAAATTTTCCTCAGAAGACTGTGGCATTTGCCACAAAATGGCCTTCTACGACCAAAAAGTGGCGGAGGAATTGGGCCTTGCTTTTATCGACTGCAAAATGCAAGATACGGCGACCTATCGGCAATACCGCAAAATTTTACTGGCTCAATATCCCACCAAAGCTGAGATGGGTTGGCCGACTTATATTGTGTGCGAAGCCCCAGAAAGCGATACGGTGACGATCCTGGGCGAAGTGAAAGGAGGCCACCCAAAAGGTGAATTTCGCAGTCGGCTCCAGGCCATTTTGGCGACGACTCAGACCGAATGAGCGGTGTGCGCCCAGGCTGTCGCTCCGTTGGGTTGCCCCAGTGAGTAATAAATCTTTTTACTCTTTTTACTCATTACTAACAAAATCTTCCTCCGCTTGGCTGGCCTTGCTGGTTTCGATCGCCGCCTTCAGGGTGTGCCAGGTGAGGGTGGCGCATTTGATCCGCACGGGGAACTGAGAGACTCCTTGCATCACGTTGAGCTTGCGGAACTCTTGGGGAAATTCCACGCCGCCTTTCATCATGTCTTGGAACTGTTGCACCATCTCCAGGGCTGTATCCACAGATTGCCCAGTCAGCGCTTCTGCCATGAGATCGGCGGAGGCCATTGCGATCGCACACCCCTCCCCTTCAAACTTCACCGCTTCGATGCGATCGCCCGCCGCATTCAAGCTCAGCGTCAGTTCAATGGTGTCGCCACAGGAAGGATTGTGGCCCCGCTGAAACCGATCAACAGGCTCCGTCTTACCCCGATGGCGAGGCTTCTTGTATCGCTCCAAAATGACTTGCTGATACAGGTCACGCAGATTGCCCAGAGAAGAAGTCATGAGTTAGATGAATCCAACAGTTCACTTTTCTTCATCCTATCAGGTTCACATCTGACTGACCGGAAATGCTGGCCGCAAATATCGCCAGAGCAGTGTTCCCACGATCGCCAGTTTCGCGCCTTCCAATCCCCAATAGGCCAGATGCAGCCTGTTCATCGCGGCGGGCACGGTTGCCTGGGCTGATACCCAATCCAACTGCAAACCCAAAGCACTCATTTGGGGCGTTAACCCATAGGTATCCAGCGCCGCGATCGCCAGTAACCCTACAGCCAACAGCAGCGCCAAAACCCCAGGCCGATGCCAGGGATGCCGTGAATAAAATAGCCCTAAAACTGCGGTCAAAATTGCGCCAGCACACACCAACTCCAGCCGATTAAAAACCCAAAATAGGGCATAACCAGCGGTGGCAAAACCAGGTTGTTCCATCATGCCAGACACATACATGGAAGGCATCACAATGCTATCCATGACTAAACAACTGCTGAGCCAAAATCCTAACAAACCAAATAACCATACCTGCCAGGGCGATCGCCCACTTTGGGCTTGAGGTTGAATCGCAATCATGCCTTTTACTCCTGACCCAAGCTATGGGTTTAATTTCACTACTTTTAGCTTAATTAGACCTGGCGATCGTAGTGAATAAAACCAGGAAAGTCTTAACCTCATAAGATACGTTTAGAAATGAAGCCTTGTAGAGCCTGAGCGTTATTCCAGGCTAGAAACAGTCATCACCTCTGCCCAAACATTTAAACGCAAACAAACCCGATAGAAGGCTACCGGGCTGTCTGACTTTTCCAATGAATTAAGTTCAAATTAAGGTGTACGAAGATAATATCTGCTACTACAGTGTGAGCCTGAAATGAATCAATTTCCTCCCTCAATTGTTAACACTTGACAGTATTCTTGAGAAGTAATTCAGTCTTGGAAAACGATGAAAGTAAACCGATTTAACTCGGTTAAAAGCGTTGCATTCAGAACAACGTTATTCGCAATATTCAGAGTGTAGATAGCAATGAACAAATCGCGTCAACTTTCACCTGTAGCGCAGTGGCTCTTGAACGGGGATACAGCTTCAAAAGCCTTAGTTTGTAGAGGTTTCTTCGCTCTCTGTATCCATATTCAAAATAACATTTTCCACCCTTAGCGCCAATGCATTTAACTGAAGTTAATGTCTGCTTAATTCCCTTAGTGTGCGTTTACAAATAGCAACAAAAGTGGTGCTTGGTGGTCAATGCCGTCTATTCGGACTGGGCTGTCGGGCTGGGCGATGGCGGTGCGGGCTGGGGCAGTGGGCTGGGCTGCAAATAGCCTTGGGCGACGGCAGCGGCCAATAGGTTTTGGATTGAGGGCCACAGGGGCGGCGCACCCACAGCGATCGCGCTGGCTCGATGTAGGGCGCGATCGTGGCTGATGCCATGTTGTTTCCAGGTGCCCCCCTGGGTTTGCCAGTTGTTGAGCATAGGTTGGAGGCGATCGAGGGCTGCGGCAAATTGAGCCGCTGGGGTTGCCTGGGCTTCAAATTCATCCCACAAGGCCCGGAGTTCTGTGGTTTGCGCGGGAGGCAGTAGACCAAAAATGCGATCGGCGGCCTGTTGCTCCCGGTCGGCTTTGCTTTGGTTGTGCTGCACGTCGTAGCAAAAGGTGTCACCCGCATCGATTTCGACCAAATCATGCACCAACAACAGTTTGATGACATGGCCAATTTCTACGCCGGGGGGCGCATATTCCGCCAGGACGATCGCCATCATCGCAATGTGCCAGGAATGTTCGGCGCTATTTTCTCGGCGGGAAGCATCGGTTAACAACGTTTGCCGTAAGATCCCTTTGAGTTGATCAATTTCGACAATGAATCGCAATTGTTGCGCCAGTCGCGGTGTTGAGGCGAAGGTTTCCAGGGTAGAAAGATCTAAATTGGGAGTCAATGGTCTTCGGGGTAAGGGGTCAAGATTTCGTAACCGTCTTTTGTGACGACGAGGGTGTGTTCACATTGGGCCGACAGTTTGCGATCGCGCGTGACCGCCGTCCAGCCATCATCCAACATTTCCACTTCGTAGGTGCCTTCATTAATCATCGGCTCGATCGTAAACACCATGCCCGCCCGGAGTTTTTTGCCCGTGCCCCGCTTGCCATAATGGGGGATCTGGGGTGCCGTATGAAACACATTGCTGATCCCGTGGCCGACAAAATCTCGCACAACGGAAAATCCTGCCGCTTCCGCATATTCCTGAATTGCTGCCCCAATATCGCCAATTCTGGCCCCTTCTTTGACCACGGCAATCCCCCGGCGGCGGCATTCTTCCGTCACGTCTACCAGCTTCTTGGCCACAGGCGACGGTTCCCCCACAAAAAACATTTTGGAGGTATCGCCGTGGTAGCCATCCACAATCAACGTGACATCAATATTGAGGATATCCCCGTCTTTCAAAATCTGTTTGCGGTGGGGAATGCCATGACAAATCACTTCATTCAGGCTGGTGCAAATCGATTTGGGATAGCCCTTGTAACCCAGGGGGGCACTTTTTGCGCCGTGGGCCTGTGTCCAGCGTTCGGCTTCTTCATCCAGTTCCCAGGTGCTAACGCCCGGTTTTACCAAGGTGCCCAAGTAGTGCAGCAGTTGGGCCGCCAGATGCCCTGCCCGCCGCATCTTTTCGATTTCGCGGCTTGAGAGGAGAGTAATGCGTTCAATTTCCATAGTTTCCATTGTATTGCTCGCGGCTTTCGTGAGTTGTTCGCAGGGATAAAGTACACGCTGGGTGCCATTTAGTAGAATATTCCAATGCAGGTTATCTGTGGGAGGCAGTGCATTAATGTGGATGAGCTAAGAATGGCTTTGGATCTGGCAACTGAAGAGGAGTTGCAGGATTTGACCGAAATTTTGTTTTGCCGCAAGTTTAATCCCATTGATTATTGGCGCACACCAGACCCGGCAGAGGTGCAAAGTAAAGAACGGGATGAGTGGCTGCTGGATTTGGAGGAACGGTTCCGGTTTTTGGCGGCAGATGGCATGACGGTGCTTAGTGGCAAAACGAAGCAACTCAGTTATCGCCAAGTCTTAATCCAGGTATGTCGCTATCTTAAGCTGCCTTACAAAAAATCCATGACGACGGTGGATTTGGAATCTGAGGTGTTTCTGGAATTGTTGGGGCGGGCGTTGAAACGGTTGCCCGCAGCGGAGCGGGATACGTTTGCGGTGGAGCTAAAGCATACGTTGACGCGATCGCAGCTTTTACCCCAGTTGCCAACGGCGGTGCAACAAGATCCCATGCGGCTGATTCTTAAAGGGGGCACCGCTTTAGCGATAACTTCGGTGGTGCGGCCTATGGTGATGCAACTGATTGCCCGTCAATTTGCGGTGCAGGTGGCCCGGTATCAACTGGCGCAACAAGTCGCGGTGATGGGGGGGGCGATCGCGACCCAACTCCCTCAGCAGATTGCGATGCAGACGGCGCGGCGGGGCATGGCTTTGGCCACAACTCGGTATACGGTGGCTCGGAGTGTATTTGCCTGCGTGGGGCCAGCCTTGTGGGCCTGGTTTTTTGCTGATTTGGGGTGGCGGGCGGTGTCTACCAACTATGCCCGGATTATTCCTACTATCTATGCCCTGGCGCAAATTCGGTTAACGCGGGCGGATTGCTTTGAGTTTGCCTAGGGTCGCTGCGGTTCGTCACTGGTTACGCCATCATCTTCCCCTGCAACGCCATACCGATCCGAGCTTGCGATCGCTCTGGAGTTGGGCACAATGGGCCATCTTAGTCTTACCGCTGAGTATGTTCTTGGGCGGGATCAGTGTGCTGCTCATTAGCCTGATCATGCTGTGGGCGAAATTTCGACCGATCGCGGCCCAACCCATTAATCGCGGTTGGCTAGTGTTGAGTGGATTGCTGCTGCTGAGCGCGATCGCCGCCTATTCCCCGCCGGATGCCTACTTGGGTTTGTTTAATTTTGTGCCCTATTTTTGGGTGTTTGCGGCCTTTAGCTTGATGGTGCGATCGCCCGTAGAATTGCGGCAACTGGCGTGGCTGATTGTTTTGGGGTCGGTGCCCGTTACGATGATTGGCCTGGGGCAAATGGTGGGGCTGGGGCTGGGGTGGCACCAAGTGCTCCATGTGCGGGTGCTGTGGGTGGTGATTGACTGGGTGATTGATTTCAACGGCACCCCACCGGGCCGGATGTCAGCGGTGTTTAACTATGCCAATGTGCTGGCGAATTATTTGGTGATAACTCTGGCGATTTCCCTGGGCCTGTGGCTGGAAGCATTGACCCAACTGGGCCACCCAAAACACTGGCGGAAAGGCGATCGCGGCCTGTGGGGCAAAGTTGGTGGTTTGGCTCTCGTCGTCGGTTTGAATGCGATCGCGCTGATTTTGACCAACTCCCGGAACGCTTGGGGCATTGCGGCGATCGCTGGCTTGGCCTATGCGCTTTATTTTGGTTGGCGCTGGTTAGTTGCTGGGGTCAGTGTGTTAGTAGGGATAATTTTAGGTGCTGCCTTTGCCCCACCACCGCTCCAAACTGCCCTGCGGACGGTGGTGCCAGCGTTTTTTTGGGCACGGCTGACGGATCAACTCTATCCCGATCGCCCCATTCCCACCCTCCGGCTAACCCAATGGCAATTTGCGTGGCACCTGACCCAAGAACGACCCTGGCTGGGGTGGGGGCTGCGGAACTTTTCTCCCCTTTACCAGGCCAAAACCCAATTTCTCCTTGGCCATCCCCACAATCTTGGCCTGATGTTGCTGTGTGAAACGGGGTTTCCGGCGACACTGTTGCTGGTGGGCTTGGTGGGGTGGGTCGTGGCAACTGGGACGCAAGCCCTGCTGGCCGCTCGTGACCCCCGCGATCGCACCATCTGGTTTATTGTGATCCTCACATTTTTGGGCAATACCCTATTTAATGGCTTTGATGTCACTTTGTTTGATGCTCGGATCAACATTTTGGGCTGGGTCTTGCTGGCCGGAATTTGGGGCAGTACGCGCGGCGATCGTCAACTTTTGGTCATCAATTCGGCCACAAATGGAGAACGTTAGCCAAGGAGGGCAGGAACAATTTCCGCCAGCCAGTTAGAATAGTTCAACAGTAAAACTTGTTCATTCAACGTCTAACAAAAGTGAGGCTGGCGTGGGGCAAGAGCAGGCAACATCGAACAACTGGTCTAGTCGATCCGGGCGAGAGTTTCATCGCAAAGTGCTGTCTGATAGTTATTACGGCCTGTTGGGGGTGCATCCCTCCGCGTCCGTTCGGGAAATTCGCCAAGCCTACCGCGACTTGAGCAAGCTGTACCATCCCGACACCACAACTCTGCCCCCCGCGATCGCCACCGCCAAATTTCAGCAACTCAACGAAGCCTATGGCACCTTGAGCAATCCAGAGCGCCGCACGGCCTACAACCTCAAAATTGGCTACTCTTCGGTGGCGGTGGTGCAGCCGCTTCCCCGGCTGGATCGCTTTACCCAAAAGCCCACTTACACCTCATCCGCTTACCTTGACCCGACCGATCGCCCCCTGTCTCCCGGTGAACTGTTTGCGCTCTTTATCCTGGGAGTGACGTTTGTGGGCTGTCTGTTTTTGGCGATCGCCGTGGGCATGACCCGCAGTGAAACCCTCTTGGGCACGCCGCCCCGCTCCAGCGCCCCGCCTGCCCTGGAACTGACCCAGCCGTCTGCCGCCGCCCCCCCTGCCCCGGCGATCGCCCCCCCTGTAACCTGATGCTCCAGGCAACCACTGCTCGTGTCCGGTGGCATGGGTCAGGGTGAGTTTAGGCCACTGGCGGATCTGGAGCCGGAGTGAACGCGGCGATCGCCCCATCTCAATGGCAAAATGAGTTAAGGTTTGTTAACTTCTCTTTTCGTTAATTTATTCATGCAACGGCTTCATTCCATGACTCTTCCTCCGGCTGACACTCCTTTGTATAACCATCCGCTGCCCGAAATTGAACAGTGGTTGCTGGATCATGGTTGCCAACAAGACCAAGCCGAGTTGCACTTTTGGACTCTGGCCCGCGAGACCTGGAAAGCCGAGTTGTGGCTGGATGCTGACCAACTCACCGTGCGCTACTTTAGCTTTGGTGAGGGCGATCGCGAAGTGCAGCGATCGTTCAAATACTCCCTCAGTCGCCGCGATGTGGAAGATGCCATTTTTGCGGGGCCATAGGGTTCCGCTGGTGGGGCCGAGTGGGATCATTCCCTAAACGGAAACTTTGCCAAAGCGGCGATCGCGCTGTTGATAATTTTGTAACGCTTGATGAAATTCCTGGCGATCAAAATCCGGCCACAGAGTCTCAGTCACGTAAATTTCGCTGTAGGCCATTTGCCACAGCAGAAAATTGCTGATCCGCATTTCGCCACTCGTCCGAATCAGCAAATCGGGGTCACAAATTCCGTCCGTGTACAAATGCTGGCTGAATACGGTTTCGTCGATTTGCTCCGGTGTGAGTTGCCCGTCCTGCACTTTTTGCGCGATCGCCTGACATGCTTGCAAAATCTCCTGGCGGCCCCCGTAATTCGTCGCCACCGTGAACTGAATGCCCTGGTTGGTGGCCGTTTGTTCCACCGCCCGCGCAATTTCCGCCTGGAGCGATCGGGGCAGCGCAGCCAAATTTCCCACAAACCGAATGCGGACATTTTCGGCCATCATTTCCCGCAATTCCTGCCGCAGCACCCGCTCAAATAGCATCATCAAAAATTCCACTTCTTCCAGCGGACGGCCCCAATTCTCCGTCGAAAACGCATAGGCGGTTAGCGCTTCGATGCCCCAATCCCGGCAACATCGCAGTAGATCCTTCAACACATCCACACCCCGACGATGGCCCATAATCCGAGGCTGCCCCCGACGTTTTGCCCAACGACCATTTCCGTCCATAATGACAGCAACGTGTTTGGGGAGACGTTCTCGCTGAAGATCTGTAGGCAAATCTTGCAAAATCAGTGAGTGTGCAGTCATTCCTTCTCCAGATAATGATTGGCCCGTAATGATCAGTGAACACCAGGGAACAAGGGTTTGGCTCTAACCGCCGCTGAGTCTTCACTTAACTTTTATGTTTTTGATGCCTTGTTAAGTGATTCAATAGCGTTCCGACTTTTGCGGTCAGCCGCCGACTTAAACCGCGTAGCGTGGGTGTGCCCGTTTCGCGATCGGCCGCCGGTGACAATCGCTGTTCCAATAGTTCCTTTAGTTTACTGCTCGTTAAAGGCCGATTTAAGCCCCCCCGCTCGGCCATCGAAATCGAGCCTGTTTCTTCCGAGACCACCACGCAAATACAATTTTCGACGCGCTCTGTGATCCCCATTGCGGCCCGGTGCCGCGTCCCCAACTGGCGGGAGGCCGTGCGCTCAGACAGGGGCAAAATCACCCCCGCCGCCACGACTCGTGTATCCCGAATGAGGACAGCGCCATCGTGTAACAGGGTACTGGTCTGAAAAATAGTTTGGAGTAATTCTTTGGAGACTTCGGCATTGAGGCGGACTCCCGGCACCGAAAAATCTCGCTCGTCGATGGGGCTACCCGTTTCAATGATCATTAAGGCTCCGGTGCGGTTTTGGGACAGTTCTTTGACCGCATCGACAATTTCATCGACTGTGTTGGAGGATTTGTGGGCACTACGCTGGTAGGGCTGGATAAGCTGCAAAATTTGGCCCCGCCCCAATTGTTCTAAAAACCGTCTAAATTCTGATTGTAGGATAAAAGCCATCGCCACGGCAGACCCCACAACCAGGTTATTCAGCACAAAACTGAGGAGCCGCAGTTCCACACGGTTGCTGATGGCGGCGGCTAACATCAAAATGATGAATCCGCGCACCATCCACAGGGTTTTGCGCTCACCGATGACGACGAGCATCATGTAGGTGAGGATGACGACGAAGCCAATGTCAACTAGCGACCAAACCGTGTCCGCTAAATTGGCTGGTAAAAAACGGGAAACCGGATTTTGAGCCAAAAAGCACAGGGATGTTATCCAGCTAGGATTGACCAGCCATTGCGTCCAAAGATCTCCCATTGATTTGGTTGATTGAATCCTGTGCCTGTGTGTTGAGCCGCGATCGCAGCGATGCCATAACTGTTAAGAATCTGCATCCGAGGTGGAACGCAACCGCTCTGGTAATCGATCTTGGCGAACCAGATCGTTGTAAGTTTCGCGTTGGAGAATTAGGTTGGCTTCTCCAGCATTGACTAGCACAGCGGCAGGCCGGGGAATGCGATTGTAGTTAGACGACATGCTGTAATTGTATGCGCCTGTTGCCGGGATGACGAGGGTATCTCCTGGTTCGGTGGCAGGAAGGGCCGCGTCTTTGATCAGCACATCCCCTGATTCGCAGTGTTTGCCCGCGATCGTCATGGTTTCGGTGAGGGGGGCGTGCATTCGGTTGGCAATGACGGCCCGGTAGACGGATTGATAGGTGATGGGCCGGGGGTTGTCTGACATCCCTCCATCGACGGATAAATAAGTGCGAATGTCAGGAATTGTTTTTTGGCTACCGACGGTGTAAGCGGTGACGCAGGCGTGACCAATGAGCGATCGCCCCGGTTCACACAACACTTTAGGATAGGGAATTTGGCTGGCCTCACAGGCTTGGGCCAGGGATTGGGCCACCACTTTGACCCAGGCTTCGATGCTAGGTGGGTCATCCTGTTCGGTGTAGCAAATACCCAGACCGCCCCCTACGTTTAGTTCTTGGATGGTCAACTGGTATTGGCTGGCTTTGGTTAACCATTGCACCATCACGCCCCCTAAATCTTGGTGGGGCTGGAGTTCAAAAATTTGGGAGCCGATGTGAGCGTGTAGCCCAATGCAGTTTAGTCCTGGTTCCTGGCTGAGGCGTTGAAATACGGTATCGAGTTGATTGGGATCAAACCCAAACTTGCTATCGAGGTGGCCGGTGCGGATGTATTCGTGGGTGTGGCATTCGATGCCGGGGGTGAGGCGCAGCATGATGCGGATGGGTTGGCCTCGATCGCCCGCGATCGCCACCAGGTTTTCCAGTTCCAGCCAATTATCCACCACCACCGTACAGTTGGTTTCGGCCGCAAACTGGAGTTCGACGTAGGACTTATTATTGCCGTGAAAATAGATTTTTTCCGGTGCCACCCCGGCTTCTAGCGCCGTATACAGTTCGCCCCCGGAAACCACATCCATACCCAAGCCTTCTGCCGCTGCGATCGCGCAAACCGCCAAGCAACTCCATGCCTTCGAGGCATAAATCACCTGAGCTGCCCCTGGATAATGCTGGGCAAATGCTCCCCGATAGTGGCGACAGGCTTGCCGTAAACTAAATTCGTCCAAAATATAGAGCGGCGAACCAAACTTTTGCAGGAGATCGGTCACATCACACCCGCCAATCTCCAGGCAGCCCCGTTGATTGACCTGCGCTGTGAGTGGGAATAAAGATTGATTTGGAGAGGTGGAATCGGTGACAGAGGCTGGTAAATAAGATTGACCAGACTGTTTAACCTCGGAGATTGGAGTCGATACCATCGCGCAACTGGTTTCCTTTCTTCGGCAAGAACGCACAAATTTCAACTATATCAGTTTACAATCGTGTGCTGTGCATTCCTTCGCTTCCGGCTTCATGTTTGTAGCGCATCTTGTTCTTGCCCCGTTGACCCTGGCCCAAGTGCCTGAGGCGTTGGCCCTGGATGCGGCAGCTTTGGGCGGCTTGTGGACGGCAGAGGGCTACACGCGCGAAATTGACAGCCCCAACAGTGATCTGTTGCTGCTTCAGGCTGTTCTTCCGGCCAATGCCCCTACGCCGCACCAGCCCCCTCTGAGTTTAGCGTTGGGCTGTGCCTGGGCCATTGTGGAAGAAGCGCATATCACGGTGCTGGCGGTTCATCCTGGCTATCAACGGCAAGGCTTGGGCCAACTTATGTTGTGGGCGTTGCTGCAAGCGGCCTGCGATCGCCACCTCGAACGGGCCACCCTGGAAGTGCGGGTCTCAAATCAAGCCGCGATCGCCCTTTACACAAAATTTGGCTTCAAAATCGCGGGCACCCGCAAACGGTATTACCAGGACAACGGCGAAGATGCCCTGGTGTTGTGGCTCAACGGGCTGCACCAGCCAGCCTTTCAGCATTGCTTGGCCAATTGGCAAAACCAACTCCGCGATCGCCTCCAGCCCCAATGGCACTGCCCCTTGCTCCTTGCCCCCCGCGAACCGGGCCAATCCTCCTAGCCGTCGCCAAACCGCACCCTGAAGCTTGCCAATTGCTTGACTTTAGGGGCATTTTCACTCCACAATCTCCCCTTGGGCTTATTTTTGCGTTGCGTCGTCCCATCACCCCAGTTTTCACCCAGTACGGGGATCACGAATCGAACCGACTGTAGGCCGCCGAACAGTCGAGCGTTTTCACTGTGCTAGAATCAGCAGTACCGGCACGCGCAGGTGACAGGAATTACGCCATGTTTGAACGCTTCACAGAAAAAGCTATCAAGGTCATTATGCTTGCCCAGGAGGAAGCTCGCCGACTGGGGCATAACTTTGTTGGAACTGAGCAAATTCTTCTGGGTCTGATTGGAGAAGGAACTGGCGTTGCAGCCAAAGTACTGAAATCGATGGGGGTCAACCTCAAAGATGCCCGGATTGAAGTCGAAAAAATTATCGGGCGAGGCTCTGGCTTCGTGGCTGTTGAAATTCCCTTCACGCCTCGAGCAAAAAGAGTCTTGGAGTTATCTCTCGAAGAAGCTCGTCAGCTCGGTCACAATTACATCGGAACTGAGCATTTGCTGTTAGGGCTAATTCGCGAAGGCGAAGGTGTTGCTGCCAGAGTGCTCGAAAATCTTGGCGTAGACCTCTCCAAGGTTCGCACCCAAGTGATTCGGATGTTGGGTGAGACGGCTGAGGTTACGTCCGGTGGTTCGCAAGGCCGGACAAAAACCCCTACCTTAGACGAGTTTGGCTCGAACCTGACGCAGTTAGCCGCAGAAGGTAAGCTTGACCCCGTCGTTGGACGACAAAAGGAAATTGAACGGGTGATCCAAATCCTGGGTCGGCGGACAAAGAATAACCCAGTGTTGATTGGTGAACCCGGTGTGGGTAAAACCGCGATCGCCGAAGGTTTGGCCCAGCGCATTGCTAATGAAGATGTCCCGGACATTCTTGAAGAAAAGCGTGTCGTCACCTTAGATATTGGTCTGCTGGTTGCAGGTACCAAATACCGAGGCGAGTTTGAAGAACGCTTGAAGAAGATCATGGATGAGATCCGTTCGGCGGGTAACGTCATCCTGGTCATTGACGAAGTGCATACATTGATTGGGGCTGGGGCCGCAGAAGGCGCGATCGATGCGGCAAACATCCTGAAGCCAGCTTTGGCGCGGGGTGAACTGCAATGTATCGGTGCAACCACCCTGGACGAGTATCGCAAACATATTGAACGGGATGCGGCCCTAGAGCGTCGCTTCCAGCCAGTGATGGTGGGTGAACCCAGTGTGGATGAAACCATCGAAATTCTCCGAGGTCTGCGGGAGCGGTATGAGCAGCACCACAAGCTGCGTATTTCTGACGAAGCCCTAGATGCAGCGGCTAAGTTATCCGATCGCTATATCTCTGATCGGTTCTTGCCCGACAAAGCGATCGACTTGATCGACGAAGCGGGTTCACGGGTACGGTTGATCAACTCCCAACTGCCGCCCGCTGCTAAGGAATTGGATAAGGAATTGCGTCAAGTCTTGAAAGACAAAGATGACGCCGTTCGTTCCCAAGACTTTGACCGGGCTGGTGCCCTCCGCGATCGCGAGATGGAGATCAAAGCCGAAATTAAGGCGATCGCTCAAAACAAGAAAGCCGATTCCAACAGCGATCAGTCGCCCGTGGTAACGGAAGAAGACATCGCTCAAATCGTTGCTTCTTGGACTGGGGTTCCGGTCAACAAACTGACCGAATCCGAGTCGGAAAAACTGCTGCACATGGAAGATACCCTGCATCAGCGGTTGATCGGCCAAGACGAAGCCGTGAAGTCAGTCTCACGGGCGATTCGGCGGGCGCGAGTTGGCCTCAAGAACCCCAACCGACCGATCGCCAGCTTCATTTTCTCTGGCCCCACCGGGGTCGGTAAAACCGAGCTAACCAAATCCTTGGCCTCTTACTTCTTTGGTTCCGAAGATGCCATGATCCGCCTGGATATGTCGGAATACATGGAGCGCCACACGGTTTCTAAACTGATCGGTTCGCCTCCGGGCTACGTAGGCTACAACGAAGGTGGCCAGCTCACGGAAGCGGTTCGTCGTCGGCCTTACACCGTTGTGCTGTTCGACGAAATTGAGAAAGCCCACCCCGATGTCTTCAACATGCTGTTGCAGATTTTGGAAGATGGTCGCTTGACCGATGCCAAAGGCCGCACCGTGGACTTTAAGAACACCCTGCTGATCATGACCTCCAACATTGGCTCGAAGGTCATTGAAAAAGGCGGCGGCGGTTTAGGCTTTGACTTCACCTCGGAAAACGAAGAGGAGTCACAATACAACCGCATCCGGTCTTTGGTGAACGAAGAGCTGAAGCAGTATTTCCGCCCAGAATTCCTCAACCGGGTTGACGAGATTATCGTCTTCCGTCAGTTGAAGAAGGACGAGGTCAAAGAAATCGCCGACATTATGTTGAACGAAGTCTTTGGTCGCTTGCGGGAACAAGGGATTGTGCTAGAAGTCACTGAAAAATTCAAAGATCGCTTGGTGGAAGAAGGCTACAACCCCTCCTATGGTGCGCGTCCATTGCGCCGTGCGATTATGCGGCTGTTAGAAGATTCCCTGGCAGAAGAAATTCTTTCCGGGCGGATCAATGATGGCGATACAGCGGTTGTCGATGTGGACGAGGGTGGCCAGGTTGTGGTGCGTCCCGGAGAAAAACGCGAGTTACTCCCGCAGGGGGCTGAATAAGCAGTGTTTTGCGGCTGTGGCCACTTAATCTAAACTAAAGCAAACGGTAGGGCAATTGTCTCTACCGTTTTTGCATGGGATTTATTGCTTTCAACCATCTTTTCGGTTATTGATCCAACACGTTCATGGATAATTCGTCTAAATCATCCCCTGCCCTCAAATCCGCTGCTAGTGATCCGGCAACACCGCCCAAATCACCCTGGAAGGTCTGGCTAGATAACTTTCAGATTTTGTTTGTGGCGCTCATTTTGGCTTTGCTAATCCGGGTGTTTATTGCCGAACCCCGGTTTATTCCGTCGGATTCGATGGTGCCAACGTTGCAAATTGGCGATCGCCTGGTCGTCGAAAAAATTTCCTATCGTTTCCATCCGCCGCAATTTGGCGATATTGTCGTGTTCGATCCGCCGCCCCAACTCCAGGAATTGGGCTTTGCTAAGGATCAAGCGTTTATCAAACGCATTATTGGGCAACCCGGTCAAACGGTTAGCGTGGTCAATGGCCAAGTCGCAATCGACGGGCGATCGCTGACCGAACCTTACATTGCCGCCCCGCCAGACTATCAACTTCCCCCTGTCCAAGTGCCATCGGATCAGTATTTTGTAATGGGAGATAATCGCCCCAACAGCAATGACTCCCACGTCTGGGGTTTTTTGCCGCAGGATAATATCATTGGGCGGGCCTGGTTGCGGTTTTATCCCCTCAATCGCTTGGGGCTGGTCGAAATTCTGACTTCACAAGAACCACACAAAACCCCATAAATTGATACATGGGCTGAGCCTAATTCAACTAACTTTGTGATTTCCTTAAATCCTGTCTCGTTTGATTGACAACCTTTCTCCACAAAGATAAAACTGCGAAAAGAGTAATGTGGTGAGAGGATAGCTGGGCATGAAAACAAGACAGGGTATGCTGTTGGCGATCGCGGCGATCGGGCTGGCCCTTCCGGCTCAGGCTCAAACCCTGGTACAAACGGATACCCCCGCAACTCCACCCATCAGTACAAGTGCGAAGGATCTGCTCGTTGTCCCCCGTGCCGGAGCCAGTTACACCACATCGGGCGGTGGTTACGACGGATTTGGCAGTCTGCAAGGGTTTATTCCGCTGCATCAAACCCCCGGTAAAGATTTGCTGTATCTGGTGGGGCAGTTGATGCTGGATAATGACGCAAACCTCGGTGGCAACGCCATCCTGGGCTATCGCTACTACAGTCCGGGGGGCGATCGCATCTTTGGGGGCTACCTGGCCTACGACAACCGCAACACCAACAACAACGGCTTTGCTCAGTTTGGGCTGGGGTTGGAAACCTTGGGTACAGGCTGGGATGCGCGGATCAATGCCTATGTGCCCGTGGGCAAAACCCGCCAAACCGTTAGTGAGCAACTCTTTGACACGGGGTTGCAACTGAACAATCTTCGCTTTACCGACCATTACCTAGCGGCCTCCGGCACACGCCAGCAACGACTCGTGCGGGACGTGGAAGCCGCAATGGCCGGATTTGATGCGGAAGCGGGGGGCAGGATTTTGAATTTGGGCGACACGGGAGAATTGCGCGGGTATGCGGGCTTGTACTACCTGGCAGCGGGCGAAACTGCCGTTGGGGTGCGCGGTCGGCTGGAAGCTCGGCCCTGGGATTACCTCACTGTGGGCTTAGGCGTGCAGCACGATCGCATTTTTGGCACCAATGTTGTGGCCACTGTCGCCCTCACCTTTCCGAGCAGTCGGCCTGCCAAAGCCCAACCCCGCACCACCCTGGCCCGGATGGGAGAGCTACCCTACCGCAACCACGCGATCGCCGTCGATCACCAGCGGGAAATCAGCGACACCAGCACCGCCTTTATCGATTTATTCCTGACCAATCCCGCCACGGGCCAACCCTACTTTTTCCAGCACGTCACTGTGGGGGCAGCAGGCGGCAACGGCACCTTCGAGAATCCCTTTGGCGTTGTGCAATCGGCGTTGAATGCTACCCGCTCCGACGGCAACGATATTGTTTATGTGCAAGCAGGCACCAATCCTGGCATTCCGGCCTTTACGATCCCGAATCGAGTGCAGGTACTTTCCACTGGCCCAGTTCAAACCCTGCCTGCTACCCTTTTGGGGCAATTTTTTCCGGCCTATCAACTGCCCCTCTCTGGTAGTGGTGTTTATCCGAATGTCAATGGCACGATTACGATGGGCAGCGACACGGTGTTGTCGGGCTTTCGGATTACGAGTACCACGGGGCCGGGGGTTACGTTTACAAACGTGAATCAGGTGGAAGTGCGGGATAACTTCATCCAAAATACGGCGGGGGCAGGCATTGCCGGGAATGGGGCCGCGATCGCCAACCTCTTCCGCAATACGATTACAGGCACCGCTGCTGCGGGGATTACGGTACAGGATATTGACCTGCTCACCCTCACCGACAGTGCGATCGCCAGCACGGGCAATAGCGGCATTACAGGCATTGACATCGGGACGGCGAACCTGCTCCGCAACACCATAACTGGCACTGCCGCCCAGGGCATAAATATTCAAGCGGTGGACGTGCTTACCATCGCCGATACCGCGATCGCCACCACAGGCGACAGTGGCATTTTAGGCATTGATATTGGGACGGCGAACCTGCTTCGCAACACCATCACCGCCGCCACTAATCAAGGTATCTATTTGCAAACGGTTGACTTCGCGATCGTGTCCGACAACACCATCAGCAATATCGTTGCAGGAACCACCACCATCGCCAATCCCATTACGGGGGACATTTCCCTTGGCCCCGTCACCATTCCCAATCCCGGCAGCATCATTCCTCTGCCCAGTGGCCAGGGCATTGTCTTGAGCAATATCACCGGACGGGCCGATGTGCTACGAAACGCGATCGCGGGCACCGGACGGCAAGGGATTGTGGTGTTGCAAGTGGTGGGCAATGCGGCGATCGCCAACAATACCATTGCCAATACCGTTGGGGCGGACTTTGCCACCACCGTTCCCAACCTGGGCACCATTGCCGTTCCCACGGGTCAGGGCATTGTGGTAGCCGGAGTTAACGGCTCTGTCGATGTCACCCAAAACACCATCAGCAATGTGCGCGGCCAGGGAATTACCGTCGCTGGCGCACTCAACGGCACCACCAGCGTGACTAGCAATACCGTCCAGGGGGCCGTGGATCAAGGCATTGTCATTGCCGGAACGGCGGGTACTACCGCGATCGCCAACAATCAGATTCGCAATGTCGCCACCCGCAACGTTTCCATTCCAAATCCCACCGGCATCGGCCCTGCCACCGTCACCATTCCCACCGGCCAGGGCTTAGCCCTACTCAACGCGATCGGTACCGTCGATATTACTGGCAACACCATTGAACAAATTCAGGGGGCTTTTTCCCCCACGCCGCCAGTCCCCGACAGTGGCCAGGGGCTTGTCGTCGCCAATTTTGCGGGCAACGTGACCTTGAATATCGCCAACAACCAAATTCGCAATAATTTCAACGATGGCGTTTTACTCGTCTTTGCGGGACGCCCCACAGCCACCACCACTGCCGCGACCGGAACGGTTGCCATCACCGGGAACACCATTGAAAACAACGGCAACGCCACACCTCCTGGCATTCGGGGCGACGGCATTGGCATTGGGCTAGAGCAAGATGCTGTGATCAATAACTTGCAGATTACGGGCAACACCATTCGGAACAATGGCGACGAAGGGATTGATATTCGTCTGGGCCTCCAAGCGTTTCCGCCAAATCCAGCCAGCCCCACCGGAAATCTCACCTCAGCGCAACTCACAGGCACCATTCAAAACAACGCGATCGCGGGCAATGGTCAAAATGGGGTGCAGGTGGAAGCCAGAGGGGGCACCACAACGCGGGTTGATATTGCGAGTAACACCGTCTCCAACAACAACGCCAGTGGCACGGGGCAGGCCGGTATTCTGGTGCGGACAACTAATTTGCCAACGCTGGGCCTCCCGCAAGTCACGGCTAATATCCGCCTCAACACCCTCACGGCTAATGCAGGTGCAGGCTTCCAAATCAACACCACAAATATTCCGCTGGGAGCGCAACGGATTTGTGTCAACCTGACGGGGAATACCAGCACGACACCCTCGCAAATTACCAATGCAGCGAGTTTGCCAGCCAACACATTACAAGTGGTGAATCTGGCGACGGTGAATGCAGCGAATACAGGAGGCGTAGGAACGGCAGGGGCGGTCACAACTGTTCCGGTCTGTCCGTAGTCACCCTACGTTATGTGGCGATCGCGCTCATCCCCCAGCCTTGGCTACCACCAGTCCTTAACAAAAACCAAAATTTTGGGCAGAACCTGCTGTTCTTTCTAACTCAGCGATAGACTGGTGCAAGCGCATTGGGTTGGCGTATCGTTTCATCGCGCATTTCAGGAGATTTTTTGCACATGGCTGAAATTGTTGGAACTCAGCAGGAGTGCTGTGGGGAACCCGTGGCGATCGCCTATGACATTGAGCAAGCGGTCTTAGAACGATACGAAGCCGGGGCCAAACAACCGGAAGCCTTGCTGTGTTGTCCTACCGATGGCTACGACTCGCGCTATCTAGAACTGTTGCCCCAGGAAATCATCGAAAAAGACTACGGGTGTGGCGACCCCACGCGCTATGTGCAGACCGGGGAAACCGTGGTGGATTTGGGTTCTGGGGCAGGCAAAAACTGCTACATCCTGGCGCAACGGGTCGGAGCCGAGGGGCGGGTCATCGGTGTGGACTTTAACCCGGAAATGCTGGCGTTGTCGCGCAAATACCTGGATGAGATGGGCGACAAATTGGGCTATCGCAATCTGGCATTTGTGAAGGGCAAAATTCAGGATTTGGCGCTGAATCTGGATGCTGTGCAAACGTGGCTGGATCACAATCCGGTGACATCCCTGGATGGCATGAGTGCGCTAGAAGCGGAGTGCGATCGCCTGCGCACCGAAGCCCCTCTGATTCCCACTGATAGCGTCGATGTCGTGATTTCCAATTGCGTGCTGAACCTGGTGCGGCCCAAAGACAAGCAGCAACTCTTTGCCGAAATTTTCCGCGTGCTGAAGCGGGATGGTCGGGCAGTCATTTCCGACATCGTGTGCGACGAAGCCCCAACAACCGCCATTTTGAACGATCCCCAACTCTGGAGCGGTTGCATTGCCGGAGCCTTCCGCGAAAACGAGTTTTTGGAAATGTTTGAGCAAGCCGGATTCCACGGCATCGAAATTTTGGTGCGACAGGAAGAACCCTGGCAAGTGATTGATGGGATTGAGTTTCGCTCGATGACCGTACGGGCTTACAAAGGGAAGCAGGGGCCTTGCTGGGAACGGAATCAAGCGGTGATTTACAAAGGGCCGTGGAAAACCGTGCAAGATGACGATGGGCATACCCTCTGTCGGGGCGAGCGGATGGCAGTTTGCGACAAAACCTTTAAGCTCTATACCGATCCGAGTGGCCCTTACCATCAGGATTTCATCCCCATTCTGCCTTACGAAACCATTCCGCTAGAGTCGGCGGCTCCGTTCAACTGCGCCCAAAATGCAGTGCGCGATCCACGAGTGACGAAAGGGCAGGAATACCACGTCACCATCACCGACAACGGCAGCGGGTGTTGTAGTCCCGAAAGTTGTTGTTAGGTTATTTCCTTGGAAGTCAATTTAAACTGGCGGCGCGATCGCGCCGTCTCTTTTTTCCGATAAGATTGAAAACCATTAAAGCCAATTTTATGTAGAGATAATGTTCTCATAGTGGTTCTTGCCTTTCTGATTGCGACGACGCTGTTTATGGCCTATGCCAACAGAGGCAATGACAAATTCAAGGGTGTTACAACCCTTTTTAGTCGTCAAACAACTAGCTACAAAACAGCACTAAAATTTTTCGGGTAAGGGTTTGCTTCCTGACGCGATCGCCTGTTTTTCTAGGTGTCAAGATAAAGCAGTGACAAAGAGATTGCAGCAGTCCAAGGAAGAACTTTAAACTCACCTTGGAATAGCGCAGTTTGGATTTCTTCACGACTCATTTTAATTAAATGTTGTTCTTCTAAGTCCTCCACATTAACTTGAGAAACATAATACGAATTCATTGCCAGAAAAAGATGAGCAACCCCTGCCCCCCGATTTCCATCAACATTAAAATGGCCCAAAGGCTGCCAGCAATTTGATCCATATCCTGTTTCTTCTAAAAGCTCCCGTTTAGCAGCTTCTAATGGGGATTCATTCACGTCAATATGACCACCAACAAGGGCTAAAGTAGTTCCGTTCACAGCATACTTAGTTTGCCGAAAACATAGAAAATCTTGCTCTTCAGTAATGGCAACGACATTAACATAATCTGGAGTAATTATCCATTTCCAATTATTGATCAGCTTTCCATTAGGCAATTCGATTGAATGATCCTCGACAACAAGCCAGGGCCTTTGATCGAGTAGAGTTTGACGTGATTTCGTTTTCCACGTCTTCATTTTACACACTCCTTAATCCTTAAACCTACCGACATCATCTTAGAAAGCGATAGAAAACATCTGTAGCTCAAATATTAACCTGAAAAAATTTCTTCTTTTCAACTTAAGCGTGCTAACTCATGCAAATTCATCAGTATCTTTTATTTCATGAACTTCTCTAATTCGGGGAACCAAAAGGGGCGATCGCGACAACGATAACGAGCAAGAGCATGGTAGCGATCGCAACAAGAAAAGCAAGCAAAAATGCAATGACAATGACTAAATATTGCCTGACCTATTGAGGGCATTGAACACCAACCTAGCTGCGGTTAGAGATATAACGGTTCGGGTCAGCGGTTGCCAGAGCATTTGCATCCAACCTAAGCGGCTTCGGTCAATCCGCTGCACCCGAATTGTTATGCTGCACTAGCTGTATGTGTAAAAACTTGGGCTAGCTGAGGTGGTAGTAACGACTTTGCAAAATCTGTTCCGTCTTCCATAACAGAAATTACAGAGATAGCGGCAATATAAGCATGGGCGAGATGTGAGCCTACCGCAGCCAAAGCCGCAAAATCAGTTAAATCCATTTCAGATTCAACCTTGTTACTTGCACGACCTTCAGTAAAACGGACTTTCATGTTTTGTGAATCAAGCCAGACACTCTCATGAGCAATAGCGTTCCGAATTCGCGGACAAGCTAGCCTACTAAATATGTAGAATGCACCGTTTTCACCACCAGTTAGGGCATTAAACTCATTTAGTTTATTAGCATAATTAGCATCAAAGACTTGTAAGCTAACTTGCCTGCCTAGTGATGTACGCCAAAGAATGATTAGATATGATAGCAATCCATTAAGAAACTCGTTATACGCTTGAAACTGTTTACAAATTTGCTGCCAAGCTAATAATCGATTTTGCGAGTAAGTCATCTCTCGCATAGCAAGGCTTGCTTGAGTCAGTGAACACCAGCGAAGCAACAGAGATGATTCCGGAAGCCCTGGATAATCCTCAATAAAACTATGAACAAACGTTAACGCAATTGCAGAATCTTTTTTCTTCGCCTCACGATACGCAACTATTAAAAGTTGACATACCATATTACGAATCTCAGCAATTGATTGATCATGCCGCTCAGTTTCTTCCCAAAACTCACGAGCCACTTGAATTAGGACAAAAAGCCCGTTGGGAAGCTCATCATATTTCTGCTGGGACTCCTTCACAGACTCACTGAACATACCTTCAGCAGCCATTTGTGAAATCTGTTGAATTAATTGTTGGTGTGAGTTCTTCACAACAGTTCTACTTCACCACAAACTTATACTACAAGTATAATACATTCATTTTAGAGGGGATAGAAAATTTGGGATAAAAGGCGCTTTAAGGAAATTGTCTCTACAAGGGTCTTAGCAGGATAACTATTAATTAGAGAGAATCTATCTGCCTAATACCCCGGTTTGGGGTGATTAGGTGGAATTATTTCAGCCTAATTCCCTAATTTGAGGTGATTAGGTAGAAATATGTCAGCCTAATTATCTGCATGGGGAGATTAGGCTGACTGGGTTCAGTATAACCACCGCTTCAATCGGTGTCCTGGATTTGTTGATTTTGATTGATGGTTTTCATGGGCGTACGGTGCTGTGTGCTTGTCTGAGCCATCTTTAAGGAAAGTGTTGGAGCAAGTTTGGGATGCTGTTGCTTTGAAACTATACGGATGTCAGTCTGAAGAAACCTAAGACAGTGGATTTGTCGGTATATTTTATTTCTCAATCAGCATATTGGAGATAGGAGATGAAGGTTCCAGCGATCGCGGGTGTTTCTTGGACTAATTGATCACTAAAAGCAAGGGGCGATCGCGTTTTCTTTCTTGTCCTGCCAGGGAAAGCATGGTTTATCCTGGACATCTACAATGCTGTATTCCAAGGATTTCATGCCATCTATTTCTAGGCTTGTGAGTTCAAGCATTTCTAGTTTTGCCATCATTCCTTTTCTGGTTGGGGGGTTGGCGGTGGGCTATGGCGGTCATTTGGCATGGCGAACCCAGCAGCAGCTCCAGCCACTTGTTGCAGCCAATGGGCGAGTGATAGAAAACCAGCTTCAATCCCATCGCAAGCGGATTCGCAAAAATGAAGCACCTTCGATGTCGGTGTATCATCCTGTTGTGGAATTCACGGCCCAGAATGGTAAGGTCGTTCGGTTTACTGATGCGGTAGGTACCGATCCGCCGGATTATCAAATTGGTGATAGCGTCACGGTGCTTTATTATCCGCAGCAGAGCCAGAAGGCGCAAATTCAATCCTGGAAGCGGTTATGGTTTTTCCCCACGATCGCGATCGCCGCTGGTGGCATTGCTATATTCGCCGGGATTGGTGCCCTATGGCAGTATCAACACACCCAGTCCGCTCCAGTCGCCGCCAAGGATGAATAACTTGATGACCCATCGCGATCGCTTGATTATATTTGCCCGGTATCCAGAAATGGGGAAAGCAAAGACTCGATTAATCCCGGCTTTGGGCGTTGAAGGCGCAACGACATTGTATCGACAATTGGCGGAACATACGCTCCTGCAAGTCTATCAGCTTCAACTTCGCCATGCAGTCTGTGTTGAGGTGCGGTTTGCGGGAGGAACGCGGGAGCGGATGCAACAGTGGTTAGGGCAAGACTGGATGTATACCGAGCAGGGCGAGGGGGATTTAGGCGCACGGATGGCGCGATCGCTCGAAGTGGCAGTGGTCAGCGGAATAACTCGCACAGTGATCATTGGCACGGATTGCCCGCAGTTGAATGGTGCAATCTTGGAGTCTGCGTTTCAGGCATTAGACCAGCATGATTTGGTGTTGGGGCCAGCGACGGATGGGGGCTATTATTTGATTGGTTTGCGGCGGTTTGTCCCGGAATTGTTTGTGGATATCCCCTGGAGTACGGCGGTGGTGTTTGCTCAAACTGTGGCGATCGCTCAGCAATTGCAATTAGCGATCGCAGTGCTGCCCACTCTCTCGGATATTGACTATCCTGAAGATCTGGCGATTTGGTACGCGCTTCAGCAGTGCCAAAGTTCAAATCCCTGAGCGTGCTGGATTTTGTCCTGCTTTTTTCTCGGCCCATGCAAACCCCTGTCACCCTCAAAACCATTGAAGATTTGCGGCGATCGCTCCGTCCGGGCCAGCGAGAATTGGCCGATTGGCAAGGGGGGCCGTTGGCGGTGGCGGCAGTACCCGGTGCTGGCAAATCAACCGGAATGGCCGTGGGGGCTGCGATCGCGATCGCGCGGCATCAATTACATGCACGGCGACAGTTGATTGTGGTAACGTTTACGCGATCGGCGGCGGCCAATATCAAGCTGAAAATTCGGGAGAACTTGCAAGCATTGGGGTTGCCCGTGCAAGGCTTTCAGGTTTCGACGCTACACGGGTTAGCCTGGGCGATCGCCCGCTCCCATCTGGAGTTAACGGACTTGAATGCCGACAGTGTGCTGGTCAGCCCCAACCAAACCCACCGACTGCTGCGAACCTGCGTAGACCAATGGATTGCCGCCAATCCCCGACTGTATCAACCGTTGCTGGAAGGTCGCCAATTTGACGGGGAAGAAACAGAGCGGTTGCGGCGGCAGTCAGTCTTGCGGACAGAAGTGTTGCCGGAGTTGGCGGCGACGGTCATCCACGAGGCCAAGAGTTCTGGGGTGTTGCCCGCAGATCTCCAAGCCCTCGCCACTGGGATCGCCGATGATTACTTGCTGCTGACGGTGGCCGCTGGGTTATATGCTGCCTATCAAGCGGAATTGCGCCGCCGCAACTGGATGGACTACGACGAAATGATTTTGGGGGCGCTGCAAGTATTGGCTGATCCGGCAGTCCGGGAATTATGGCAGCAGCAGGTGTTTGCGGTGTTTGAGGACGAAGCCCAAGATTCCAGCCCGCTGCAAACCCAGTTATTGACCATCTTGGCGGCAGACCCAACGGAGCCAGCGAATGCCGATCGCGCCAACTTAGTCCGGGTGGGCGATCCTAACCAGGCAATTAACTCCACCTTTACCCCCGCCGACCCCGTGTTCTTTCGGGAATTTTGCGATCGCTGCCGGGAGCACAACCGCCTCGCCACCATGACCCAAGCCGGACGCAGCGCCCCGCCCATCCTCGAAGCCGCCAACTTTGTCTTGCACTGGGCCAATCGGGCTGGCTTGACGGGGAAAGAACAGCCCTTTCGCGACCAAACTATTGCCCCGGTCGAAGCCGACGATCCGCAACAAAATCCATCACCTCTGGGCGCAGGGCTGGAACTGCACACCCCAGCGGATATTTTTGAAACGGTACAGCAGATTGGGCAACGGGCGATCGCGCTGTTTCAGGCCAATCCCCAGGCCACCGCCGCCATCCTCGTCCGAGAAAATAAGCAGGGGCAATTCGTCGCCAGGGAACTGACCCGTTGGTATGGGGAGGCGCTGAATCTCTACGAAGTCGGCCAACGAGAGCGCCAATCCCATGTACCGGGCGAGATGCTGGCTTTGCTGCAATTGTGCGATCGCCCCCACTCTCCCGATGCCCTGAAAGCCGCGTTGAGCACCCTGGTACAACGCAAATTGATTCCCACCCAAGACTTGAATGCCCTCACCAGTTTTCCGGAACAGTTTTTGTATCCCGGCCCCCTCGACCCCGCGCAACCAGAACCCATCGCCCAGGCCCGCCACTTTTGCACCCAACTGTTGCAAGCCCGGTTAGAACTACCGCCCTATCAACTCATTCCGTTTTTTGCGTTGACCCTTGGCTACGACCAATCTGAACTCGCCACCGCCGACAAACTCACTGAGCGCATCAGCCAGCAATTGCAAGGTCGGCAAACCCTCTCCGCCTTACTTGCCGTTCTTAGTGAAATTGTCAGTTCAGAACGCTTTGACCCGGTGGATATCGAAGCCAGCGACGATCGCTACACTCGTTCTGGTCAGCTCACCATCATCACCATGCACAAGGCCAAAGGACTGGATTGGGATGCGGTCTTTTTGCCGTTTCTCCATGACAATGTGGTGTTTCGACCTGCTCGGATTCCGCCCCAGGCTGGGTTTTTAGGCGAGTTCACCCTGGCTGAAGTGGCCCGTGCCCAAATTCGTGCCGCCCTGCATCAGCGGGATATTCCCGACACGATCGCCGCTTGGAACCAGGCCCAAGACCTGAAAAATGCGGAAGAATGGCGGTTGATGTACGTGGCCATGACCCGCGCGAAACAACTCCTGTGGCTTTCGGCGGCGGCCCAAGGCCCTTTTACCTGGAATCGCCCCGATAACCTGAGCGATCGCGCCCCCAGTATTCTCTTTTCAGTGCTGCAAAAATATTGCCCTGGGGCGATGCCAGCCTAGGTGGGGGGGAGAGCTTGAAGCCAGGTCGCCAAGTCGGCTGGCCCCTGAAAATCCAGCAACGCCTCGCCCAGCGATTCCAGTTGGGCCACAGAGAGCGATCGCACCTGAGCTACCGTTGCGTCGGCGATCGGGCCACAGCGCCGTTCCAATAAGCGCAGAATCAAAGTCGCTTCCCCTTCCTGGCGGCCTTCCTGGCGGCCTTGCTGTACCCCTTGCGCCAGGATATCTTGATAAATGACTGAATCTCGCATGACCGCTTCCCGCAGGATTTGCTGAACTAACGCTTTGTCTAATACTAATCCGGCCAGAATGGATGTGGCAGCGGCGATGTTGCTTTGGGTTCTAGGGTCGGGGATGGCTTCGATGCGTTGGGCGATCACCCGCAACGTCTCAGGCTGATTGGTAGAGCGGCAAAGAATAGCCAACGGTAACAACCCTGGAGCGGCCAAAAACGCTTCCGGCGCGCACTCCCACAACCGCACCACTTCAAACTCATGGCGCAACCCCGAAATGGCAAACACTGTTTGCTGCACCAATTCAGACCGACTTGGTTTCAGGTACAGCACCACCTGACGCATGGTTTTGGTGGGATAGCGGCGGTGGGTACGCAAGCGATAATCCGCCATCCGAAATGGCAGATCTGGATCAGGGCGTGTTTGAAACTCCAAATGCAACACACTTGCCGCTGCTTCCAACAAAACCAAGGCATCGGCACGGATGGGTTCCAGGGAAAGCTCCGCCGGACTGAGTTGGGTCAGGGGTACGGGCGCACCCAGCAACCAGGTGGCAAAATCCGCTGTAAACGTTTCCACCAAAAACTTGCAGACGTTATCAAACATAGGCAAGGGCGATCGCCAGGGAACCGATGAGGGGCAATCACGCCGATCGCTGATCGTGATAGAGGCTCACGATGCGATCGCACACTTGGGGAATCGTCAAGCCATCGGTGCTGAGTTCGATCGCGTCTGCGGCTTTGCGGAGGGGGGCAATGAGCCGGGTGCTGTCCTGGCGATCGCGATCGTGGATCGACCGTTCCAGTTCTGCCACATCCACATGGCCCAAGCCTTGCTCAACGAGATCTTGCTGCCGTCGCCGTGCCCGTTCTTGCACCGAAGCCGTGAGAAAAATCTTGAGATCGGCATCGGGAAAAACGTGAGTGCCAATATCCCGTCCTTCCATCACAATGCCGCCTTTGCGCCCGTAGGCTTGTTGCTGGCAGACTAGCTGCTCCCGCACGGAGGGCTGGGCCGCGATCGCCGATACTTTCGACGTAACCTGTAACTGGCGAATGGCCTGGGTCACATCTTGCCCGTTGACAAAAATGGTGGGGGTGGGGCGCAGGGTGCCGGGAGTCGCGGCCAAATCGGGGGTGGGGGTCGCCGCCGTCAAATCCTGATCCCGGAATTCAATCTGGCACCGGCTCACCAATTCTGCGATCGCCGATTCGTCTTGCAAGTCCGTGCCCGATTCCAGCACCAACCACGTCACCGCCCGATACATCGCTCCCGTATCCAAATAAAACAGCCCTAGCATCTGGGCCACCAAACGTGCTACAGTCGATTTCCCAGCTCCGGCTGGCCCATCAATTGCCACAATGGGTTTGCGATCGCTCAACACAACATTATCGATTAACCGGGTCGAACCCAGCCGCGCTGCAACCGCCAACAAACCAGCCTCTTTAACGTCTTGTAATGTTTCCATTGTGGTGGGATGAACGAGTTCAATATATTCCACGGCGATCGCTGGCTCTGCACTTAACACAGCCTTAACCGCCTCAACCAGGGTACTACTTAATCGTTCCCCTGTGCGATAGAGATCTTGCGCGTGCCGCAACCCTTGATACAGTTTGGCCGCAATGGCGCGATCGCCCGCCGCCAAATATTGATTCCGCGAACTCAAGGCCAACCCACTGGCTTCCCGCACAATGGGACACCCCACAATCTCCACGGGCAAATTCAAATCCTGCACCAAACGGCGAATCATTGCGAGTTGCTGGGCATCTTTCTGCCCAAAATAGGCCCGCTTCGGTTGCACGATGTTGAGTAACTTCGCCACGATCGTCGCCACCCCCTGAAAATGGCCTACCCGCGATCGCCCACACAAGCCCGTAGTCATGGCGCTGGGGGGAATGACCTGGGTGAGATTGCCAGCAGGAATCCCCTGTATTTGGCCTGTGGTGGCCAACTGAGCTACCCCCAACTCCACCGCATCTGGCACAAACAACACATCCACTCCAGCCTGCTCACACAACGCCTGATCCTGGGCCAGCGGCCGGGGATAGCGGTTGAAGTCTTCCTGGGGGCCAAATTGCAGGGGATTCACAAAAATACTGACGACCACCAACTTATTTTCCCGGCGGGCGTGGTCGATCAGGCTGAGGTGGCCCGGATGCAACGCCCCCATCGTCGGCACAAAGCCAATCTCCAGCGGCGGCAGCGCGATCGCCCCTGGCGGCAAAACGGTTTCCTCTAGCCGTGCATGGCTAAAGCGTTGGGCATTTAGATAGCACCTCAAACCGGCCACGGTGGTAAACAGACGCACGGAAATCCCTCTCTGTGGTTGCGATCGCCCCTGTGACGCATCCGATCTCCCCATCCGATGCTGCCACCAACACTCTAATTAACTTTAGCCAGATCTCCTAGTGGTTGCCAGCGTAATGGGAGTGAAGCCAAAATCACCTTGATGGGCAGAGCCAGCGCGTTACAATGCTTAAAGTGGTTTTCAGTTTGGCGCTTTATGCAGGTTCTCTCCAGTCCAGATGCCGTGCCCGGTCAGTTTTGGTCGTGGCGGCAACAGCCTATTTACTATGTCCACGCGGGCGAAAAACGGGGCGATCGCCCACCCTTGTTATTGATTCACGGCTTTGGTGCTTCGACGGATCATTGGCGGAAAAACGTGGCGGGTTTACAGGCCGACTTTGATGTATGGGCCATTGACTTACTCGGCTTTGGGCGATCGGCGAAACCCAACTGGCAATATAGCGGCGACCTGTGGCGGGATCAGTTGACTGAGTTCATCCAGGACGTGATTGGGCGGCCTGCTGTCCTCGTGGGCAATTCCCTCGGTGGCTATGCGGCGCTGTGCGTGGGGGCGCAACGGCCTGAAGCGACGGCGGGGGTTGTGTTGGTGAACAGTGCTGGGCCGTTTACAGATCTTCAGGGCACCACCAAACCTGATCCTGTCCGGGCTGTCATGGGGAATGTGGTGCGATCGCTGTTTCTGCAAGATTGGGCCAGTTATCTTCTATTTCAGTATGTGCGGCAGAAGTCGGTGATTCGCAAAACCCTGCAAAAAGTCTATTTGGATCAGTCTGCCGTTACTGATGAACTCGTGGAAGACATTTATCGCCCTTCCTGCGATCCGGGTGCGCCGAAAGTGTTTGCTTCTGTTTTTCGTACGCCTCAAGGGGAAAAGGTGGATGTATTACTGGGCCAACTAGAGCGCCCATTATTAATGCTGTGGGGCGAGGCTGATCCGTGGATCAATGCCCGCGATCGCGGGGCCAAGTTCCGGCAGTATCACCCCCAACTGACGGAATACTATCTCCAGGCGGGGCATTGCCCCCATGACGAAATTCCCGACCAAGTGAACGAAGTCATTCGGGCCTGGGTGTTGTCGGCGGTGTAATCCGAAGGGCTGGGCTGGTGTGGCCTGGGGGCGTGCTGACTGCGGTCGAATGGGGGATTGTCACATCGGTCGTGGATTTGGTCAGAGAAATGGGAATGCTTGGGTATAGAGCCGCAGAGCGTCCGCTATGAGCCTAAATCGTGTGGAATCTTCCCAGAACGCTGATTACCAGTCCTATTGCCTTCCCTCGGAGGCCAGGTCAACTTCGGAGTACCAACTTGATCGGGGTGGGGCGATCGCCGAACATCCTCTCGTGGAGCCAAGTGCGACGCTTTCAACCGAGTCGTTGCAACTGCTGGCTTTGCATGGGGCGATCGCCCATACCCTCAGCCGTGCCAGCGACCTCAAAACCGTATTGGCTGAAAGCTTAACCGCGATCGAACAGCATCTATCGGGGATTGCCGCCGTGCGCCTGTGGACTTTCAACCCCGAAGCGAATTTGCTGGAGTTGCAGGCGATCGCGGGTACTGTTGATCTCATGGATGCGTTTCCTGACCGGATTCCTGCCGGGATCTCCATCGTCGGTTTCATTGCTCAAAATCATGCCGCCTACAGCACCAACACCATCGGTCGGGATGCGGCGATCGGTGCCCAGGCCCAGTTGCAGCAAGCCCAGATCACGGCTTTTGCTGGCTATCCTCTGCTATTAGAAGAAACCTTGATCGGCGTTTTAGCGGTCTTCAGCCATGAGGCGCTGTCGCCTTTGGTGCAAACGACCTTAGGGACGATCGCCACCCAACTCGCGATCGCGATCGACCGGGTGTGGGCCAGGGATGAGTTAATCGTTGGGCGGGAGGCATTGCTCTTCCGCCTTGCGAACCAAATCCGCAAATCCCTCGACCTCAACATCATCCTGGCCAACGCGGTGCAAGAAATTCGCAACCTCTTGCAAATCGACTCCTGCCATGTGTTGTGGTATGTCCCGCAGTTTGACCAACCGTTGCTCTCCATTACCCACGAAGCCCAGGCCCCTGGTTTGGCCAGCCTGGTGGGCGAATATCCCGCCTCGCAAGTGACCGCGTTGTATGAACAGGTGATTGCGCTCCAACCGATTCGCACCCACAATGTGACGGTGGATGTCACCCTCAGCCCGGAGCTACAAACGGTCTTGACTGGGTTGGGGATTACGGCTCAACTGATGTTGCCGATGGAAATGCGATCGGGGCAGATTGGGGCCATTATGTGCAGTCAGCACGGTGGCGCGCGGGTGTGGACGGATAGTGAAGTGGAATTGTTACAAGCGGTAGTGGATCAATTGGCGTTGGCGATCGACCAGGCCGAACTCTATTCCCAAAGTCGCAGTGCCGCGATCGCCGCCCAGGCCCAAGCCCGCCAACTGAGCGAGGCGCTCCAAAACCTCAAACACGCTCAATCCCAACTGATCCAAAGCGAAAAAATGTCGAGTTTGGGCCAGATGGTCGCCGGGATTGCCCACGAAATCAACAATCCGGTGAACTTCATTACGGGCAACCTCAGCCACGCCAGTACCTATGTGCAAGATTTGCTGCGGCTGCTGGAGTTGTATCGCGCCCATACTCTGGCGGTGGCCGACGAAATTCGCGAATGGGAAGACACGATCGACATTGATTTTCTCACCGAAGATTTGCCGAATTTGTTTTCCTCTATGAAAATCGGGGCCGATCGCATTCGGCAAATTGTGCTGTCTTTACGCAATTTTTCGCGGTTGGACGAGGCCGAAATGAAACCCGTTCACATCCACGACGGGATTGATAACACGTTGATGATTTTGCAAAGTCGGCTCCGGGCCACCCCTGGACAATCGGCGATTCACGTCACTACGGATTATGCGGATTTGCCGAAGGTCACTTGCTACGCTGGCGAACTAAATCAGGTGTTTATGAATGTGTTGGGTAATGCGATCGATGCGCTGGAAGGGATGCGGGAGGAAGGCGCGGTGTGCAATGCGATCGCCTGCTCACTCCCCCAAATCCAGATCCAAACAGAATTACAAGAAGATTGGGTGTTGATCCGCATCCGCGACAATGGCCCCGGTATGACGGAAGCGATCAAGTTCCACTCTTTTGATCCGTTTTTTACCACCAAGCCAATTGGCAAAGGCACGGGGTTGGGCTTGTCAATCAGTTACCAAATTGTAGTGGAACGGCACAAAGGTAAATTTGAATGTGTTTCCGCACCGGGTGAAGGTGCAGAATTCCAGATTTATATTCCCCTTCAACCTCCGGCCTCATTCCTCAATGGCGATCGCCCCACCCACTAGAGGCTCTGGCCAGAAAGCCACTGGCTCGGAGCCGTTACCTCAATTGCGTCCAGGCCCAGGGCGAATCACCTGTTGGCTTGGGCTGCGACTCCCCGCCTGTTAGATAACGGCTGACTCTGGCGGCCCTCAGGTTTCGCTCCTGGCAGCAGCCCGCTCCCGGATCCCCAGGGCACAATGCCGTCTGGCGATGCAGTCGTTACAATCGGCAATAGCACATTGGTAACAAGGACGACGGTTATACGTGAGGCGTATGGGTAAGCGGCAATATCAACGGCCTCCGGTTGGGGGGTGGCAATGGCAGGTCTGGGGCGGGGCGATCGCGCTGGTGAGTCTTTCCGGCTGCACCTCGGCGCAATGGCCCTGGCCAGCTCAACCCGCGCCGGAGGCAACGCCGATCGTCGCTGCCCCCGCCCCTACCCCTCTCCCTCCTAGTCCTACGCCCGTTGTGATTCCTGCCGATGTATTGGAACGGGCTGCCATCAAAGCCGCCAGCGCCACCACCCTGGCCAAAACCGCCGTTACCCAGGATGACTGGAACTTAGTCCTGTTGCAATGGCAAAAGGCGATCGCGCTGCTCCAACCCATTCCCCGCACCCATCCCGCTTGGAAAGCCGCCCAAGCGCCCCTCGCCCAATACAAAAAATCCCTGAACCAGGCGCAACAAGCGGCTAAAGCGAGAGTCAGCCCTCCCGTCGCGAGCACCGATGGCGGCAGCATTAACCCAAACACCATCGGCATTGTGGGCGGTAGCATGGCAGCACCAGAGACAACGGTTGCCAGCGCGATCGCTCAACTGGCTCAACAACAAATCACCTTTTGGCAGCAACAACAGCGATTTGCCAAAACCCTGGCCGAATTAGGAAATACTGCGCCGGAACTGACTAATTACACGCTCAATATGACCCTGAGTGGGGACAAACGGGTACTGTTGACGGCGATCGCCAAAGCCGATGGATTGCCCAGCTATACCGGAACGGTTCTTGCGCTTGTCGCTAATACCGCCCCGTCGCCCAGCCCGCCCGCCTCAGAAAAAGCCGCTGTAACCCCAGCCACCCGCCTGTTGAGTATTGTGTGTGCCTCGGCTAAACCTGCCAAAGTTGCCCCCGGTTTGCCCACTGTGGGGAGCAATCAGCAGTTGCAATGTCCAACCGGCAGCGTCGTCGCCATCCCTGCTACCAGCACCACTCCCGCTGTCCCCCCACCATCCCCTAACGGCTAAAATCGCGATCGGCGTGAGCGGAAACCGGGCGATCGCTCCAGAATGCTGATTTCGCAACTCAGCAGTCGGATGGTTGGTGCTGAACCGGGTTGCTCATTGGCCCCAAGCCCGCCAAATTTTGCTTACGGCTCCAGTCCCCTGGATTCCAGGCCAATAGCTTGAAACAATCTGAAATCTCCCCCGGATCGCGCTGGGTTCAGGATAAAGTTATGTTGAGCGTAAATTAGCATTACGCCTAAAAAGATTTGATCGTCAAAAAAGCCTGATTCTGTTGGGTTTAGACAAATCGGGAACAATTTTCACAAAATTCCTTTCCGGATTGATTGCTCGTTTTCAGATAAGTGGAACGTGGGTTTTGAACCAGGAGGATGAACGGAGCAGCAGAGGCCGCAACCTAGTTTTAACGGCAGGTCTGTACACTTTTCTCCCGCTGGGAACCCCCCCAAAGTCACGTTTTACTACGGAGATATGAGCAGTATGAAACCAACTTCGTGCCTCAAGTTGTTGGGAATTGGTGTGCTGGGTTTAAGCTTGGCGATCGCCGCCAGCCAGCCGAGCTTTGCCAGAAAGAAGCCCAAAGTCACCGTTACCAAAGGGCCACTGACGAATAGTGCTGGTGATGTGGTGATCCCTAACCTCTCGACGGAGCCAATTGCCCCTGGCCCCGCTGCGCCTTTGCCCAGTGGTGCGATCGCCCCGCCCCCCGTGGCCCCACTGCCGGGAAAAGTGGCGTGTACTCCAGGGCCAATGCCTTGTGAACAGCCCATTGCCCAGGATTTCTTCTTCTGTGGTCAAAATCCCCACGGCATGCCAACGACTTATGTCAACACCCCCGGTGGCAACATTCCTTTGATCCGCTGGGTGTCTCACCATTTCAATCACTCTGGGTATACTCCTGGCGTTCGGTGTCAGGAAGTTTCCCAACGGTTTAACCGCTTTTACAGTCAAGGCATTTTGAACTACGTGACGACTGGATATGTGAACAATTTGCCGGTGGTCTGTGTGGCGGGTGAAATTGGTGGCCCTTGCACGGGAGTGCTGTTTACGCTGAAACCGGGGCAAGATGCCAGCGGCACCATTCAGCAGTTGTTTGATGTGCGGGCTGGAGCCGCAGGGCCATTGCGGGAAAGTGGCGATCGCCTGTATGTAGACATGAAACCCTACACCCAGGCAATTCGGGCCAACCGCTAACCTCCGGTCAGACCAAGGAAACAGCAACCTGCAACGCTGGTATCGGCCAGGATACCGGTTTGCTTGACTGGGTTGCCAAGGTGATTCAGGTTGGAAGCACGGGGCAAGCTTTACAGTCCCTTCAACCTGGTTGCGTTGCCCGTGCTCTTTCCGCACAAACCTGAATCGGCGCGGAAATCTATGCTCAACCATCGACCTTTCCCTTTGCCTGTCTTACAAAATCGACGGTGGCCAACCGTTCAAGGTTCCCCTCACCGCAATTTCTCGTTGTATCTGCCAGCGCCAGCGTCGGTGCGGTCTTGAAGCTTTGCCTGCTGGGCCGTATGGGGACAAAATCCGGTGTAAATTCATCTTGCTTGGGAGAAACAACAGTGACCTGGGTCATTTGGGCGATCGCTGCTTTGATAGCACAGAGTACCCCGCTGACAGCTCAACCCGCCTTGGCTGCGATCGCTGCTCAACCGACATTTGTCCCCTTTTGGGCTAAATCTGCCCCACCCTTTAATGTGGTGATTCAGCGATCGCGGGCCATCACCGTCCAAATCCAAACGACTGAACCTTTTGGTTCCGGCATTTTGATCCGGCGGCAAGGCATGGAATATACCGTGTTGACCAATCGGCACGTTGTCCAGCAATCTCTGCCTTATCTCATTCAAACGCTGGATGGGGTCACTCATCCGGTCAGTTCTGTTCGCAAAATTGATGTGCGGGGCACGGATTTAGCCCTGTTGACCTTCCAAAGTCCTAAACCTTACGCGATCGCCCATTTAGGTAGTGCCAAGACGTTACGCCCTGGGGATAGCGTTCTAGCGGCGGGGTTTCCCCTGGAACCGCCCAATCCGGCGAAAGATAGATTTTTTATTTCTGTTGGCAAAATTTCTCTGCTGCCCCTCCAAGCGTTTGCTGGCGGTTATCGCATTGGCTACACCAACTTAATTTTGCAGGGGATGAGTGGTGGCCCCGTCCTCAATCAGCAGGGTGAAGTGGTTGGGATCAATAGTCTCCACGCGCATCCACTGTGGGGCGATCCCTACGTTTTTGAAGACGGTTCCAAGCCTTCTCGAATGCAGCATCAGCAGATTCGTCAACTCAGTTGGGCGGTGCCGATTGATCGGTTTCTGTGTCTCAATCAGCGGCAACATTGTCCTGGTTAGGGTGGCCTGGTTCGGTCAATCTTTGGGCGATCGCGGTGGGGGAACTGGGGCAATCTGTCGTCGTCGCAAAGCTCAGAGCATCGGACTATAGGACTGGGTTGCTGGGGGGCGATCGCCCTGCAAGCAGGGAACAGTGCTCATGGCCAATGACCTAACAATCGCAGGGTAATCTACCGCTTGGTTCAACGGTGTGTGTATTGGAAGGAACCCGGTTAGCTATGAATCGTTTTTTGAGTTTGCCTGCTGTTCTCTTAGGAACAGCGATCGCTTTGGTGCAATATGAGCCAGTTTGGGCACAAATGACCCCAAAAATTCAGCCGATGGCCGAAAGTTTTACGGTGTTGATTGATGGGGTAAATCCTGGCTCCGGTGTAATTGTGGCCCAACGGGGCGAGACTTACTATGTCCTCACCGCGCGGCACGTCGTCGGGACGGTGGATGGGTATGTGATTCAAACGCCGACGGGCGAACGGGTGCCTGTGAACTATGGAGAAGTGGTGAAACTGGCCGGGGTCGATTTGGCGATCGTTCCCTTTCGGAGTCGGCAACGCTATGCCGTGGCAACCTTGGCCAATTATCCCTACGATGACAGCTTTCGCAATGTTTACACCACTGGTTGGCGGGCCACGCGATCGCGGGTGTTTACGGCGGGAATTTTGAGCGATCGCAGCTTTTCCCTGGCCCTGACCCAAGGACTACGGCAAGACGGCTACGACTTGTTTTACAGCAACCTGACTGAAGTGGGCATGAGCGGTGGCCCTGTTTTGGACACCGAGGGGCGCGTGATTGGGATTCATGGGCTGGCAGAGGGGGAAGAAGTCCGCGATGGCATTCGGGGCATTACCCGCGTCAAACGGGGTTTCAGTTCAGGGATTCCGATTTCCACCTTTCTGCGCCGCCAGGGACAACTGGGCCTGAATTTAGCCCTGCAAACGACGACTACCCCCCCTCGCGCTGTGGCTTTGCAGCAGCCGACCACCCTGCCTAATGCGACCTTACCGGGGGACAGTGCCGCCGCCTGGACAAATCGGGGCAATCAGCTTTATCGCCTGGGGCAGTTGAATGAGGCGTTAAACGCGCTCAACCGGGCTGTGCAGATCGATGCTAGTTTTCCGGCGGCCTGGTATGAACGGGGCAATGTGCTGTTTGCGCTGAAACGACCGTTGGAGGCGTTGGATTCCTACGATCGCACCATTCAGTTAAAACCTGACTTGTACGGGGTTTGGCGCGATCGCGGTGTATTGCTGGTGGGTATGAACCACTTTAGCGCCGCCTTGGGTTCCTTCGACAAAGCGACCGAACTCAAACCCGACGATTATGTGTTGTGGTACATGCGTGGCAATTTGCTGAACAAAAACTTTCAGGATTACAAGCGGGCGATCGCCTCCTATGACCGTTCCTTGAGCATCAACCCCACTTTTGCCGATGCATGGATGGGGAAGGGCAAAGCTCTGTATGGCTCCGGGAACTATAACGCCGCCCTCTTGGCCTATGAGCGAGCGTTGCAACTGAATCCGAATTTGGCGGTGGCCTGGATTTTGCAGGGCCAAACCCTGGGGGCGATGGGTCGTCGCCAAGAGGCCCAGACTGCTCTCCAACGGGCGCTGCAACTGCAACCCAACGATCCAGAAGCGTTGCGAATTTTGGCCACTTTCCGGTAGGCGATCGCTGCGTTTACCCTGAACTCGTCACCCCACCCAACCTGTAAGATAATTCCAGGCGAGTTCACCCAAGGTACGGTCAATCCAAACTATGCAAGTCCTCAAGTGTCTCCATACAGCGATTTTGGTGCGGGATTTGGCCCAGGCCGAGCAGTTTTATGGCACCGTCTTGGGCTTACCCAAAGTGAACCGTGTCTTGCGGTTTCCGGGGATTTGGTATGACATTGGGGGCTACCAACTGCACTTGATGGTCGGCAGCGTGCCGGAATTGGAGAACCCGGAAAAGTGGGGGCGCAATCGCCATATTGCCTTTGCTGTGGCTGATTTGGCCGCTGCCCAGGCTCGGTTGGCCGCGCATGGCTGTGTGATTCAAGCCAGTGCGTCGGGGCGGGCGGCCCTATTTACGCAAGATCCGGATGGGAATGTGATTGAGTTGAGTCAGATAGAAGGCATAAAGTAGGCAAGAGGCCGCGATCGCCCCTTACTGTTTCTTGGCTCCAGGCTCACTACTCCATTCATTCAGGATTGACCATGCAACCCAACCCCATTCTTTTGCTCACAACTACTCTTCTCCTGGCAGGTACGGCCTGTGCTGGCCCCGCCCCCGCCCCAGAGCAACCGTCTACCCCGCCGCCCGCGACCACCAGTGCTAGTCCCTCGGCGACATCCGCCGCTAGCCCTACGCCTGTGTCGGATGCCGCGATCGCCACTCAGTTTTTGGCCAAGCGTGAGCAATTTGGCGCTTGTCAGGATGAGTATCGCCCCCTGGAAAATAACCAAGGCACCGTGGCCTATCGCATCAACGACCAAACTTATTTGGTGCAAGTGCAATGCTTTTTGGCGGCCTATCAGGGCAACTACGAGTTTTTCGCTTATGCACCGGCTACGGATACGGCGAAGAAACTGACTGTGACGCAGTACAGCCAAGATGAACAAGGCCAATGGCAAAAAGCCGAAAATCCTTCTGTAGGTGGTCTGCCTGACTTTGACGCAACAACGCAAACGTTGATTATCAATACCAAATACCGGGGGTTGGGGGATTGTGGCTCGGTCGGGACTTACACCTTTGCCGAGAATAGTCTGAAATTGACTGAGTTTAAGGCCAAGGCCGAGTGCGACGGCAAAATGGAACCCTTTGTGACCGTTTATCCTCAGTGAGTGTTCACGGCAAGGCTGGGTCACAAAAAATCAATCTGGCGCTTCGGGTGCAACCCCCAAGGTGAAAGGGTTGGGCTGGGGGTGGAGCGTCACTGGAAAGACTTCGGCAAAGGCGATCGCGACTTGTTGCTGTACCGTTGCCAGGTCAATGTCAGGAACCCACTGAGCAAGACTCCCCACGGCTTTATCGGCAATGCCGCAGGGCACAATTTCGTTGAAGCCACTGAGGTCAGGACAAACGTTGAGGGCGAAGCCATGCATCGTAATCCAACGGCTCACCTTGATCCCGATCGCGGCTACTTTGCGATCGCCCACCCACACCCCCGTCAACCCCGGAATGCGATCGCCGACTAAGCCGTACAGCCCTAAAACCTGGATTACCACCGCTTCCAACTGGCGCAAATACCAGTGCAAATCTTTTTGGTAGTACGCCAAATTGATAATCGGATAGCCCACCACTTGCCCTGGACAGTGGTAAGTCACTTCGCCGCCGCGCTCAATCTGTACCAGGTCGTGGGGGCTAGTGGCGGGATCAAACTTGAGAAATTGGCGATCAGACCCTTGCCCCAGGGTATAAATCGGCGGGTGTTGGAGCAGGAGCAAGGTATCGTCTAGGGCGGGGTTGGCTTTGCGGGCGGCCACCTGCGATCGCTGCCACGCCCAGGCCACCCGGTAGGGCACGAGTTCTGCTTGCACCAGTTGACAGATTCGCCGCGTTACCAAAATATTCTCTGAATTACTTTCTGCAATGGATGATGGGCTAAAATTTCCTCGAAAAAGTTTTCTACCTGGAAAAAACTCAAAATCGTAGTTGACGGAGAATGGCGGCGAGATGTCTAAAATTTTGTGGAGAATTAATCCGGCTGCGAGCAATGTGAATTGAAGGGTGGATTTGAGGTGGTCAGGGATGGATTGGGGCGATCGCTGAGCAAGTCACTCGATACCAACCCTTATGTTTAACATGAAAATCTTGATTGCTTGTCCATTTTTAAGTTGTTTACAGATTCAATCCCAACTTAAACCCCCAACTATTCAGAATCCTGCAAAAACGGCACAGAAGCAAGAGGGTTTCAACGGAATTCTGCCACGATTTATCTTGGTTAAAATCAAGAATTATCAACGCATGCAAATCATTTTAAAGGCGACTGTTGTGAAGAATACAAAGTGCTAGGGTGAAGTTAAGACCCACCTAGGGTTACGTTAAACAACCCAGTTTCTAGGGGAGGAAACTCCATGAAGCTTGTCATTCAGGGCAAAAACATTGAAATTACCGACTCTATTCGCGAATATGTCAACCAGAAAATTGAAAAGGCGATCGCCCACTTTCAGGCGATGATTACGGAAGTTGATGTGCATCTGTCGGTAGCCCGTAATCCCCGAATAAACTCCAAGCAAGTGGCAGAAGTTACGGTTTATGTGAACGGTGCAGTTGTACGGGCGGAAGAAGCCAGCGAAACGCTCTATGCCAGTATTGATTTAGTGGCAGACAAAATCACCCGGCAGTTACGGAAGTTCAAAGAAAAGCGGCGCACCAAGCAGCATCCGGCGGTGAAAACTGCTGAAGCCCTGGTGGATCAGCCCGTTGTGACGGATATACTGGCCGAGCGCGAACCCGAATTGCCGGGGCAAGTCGTTCGTACCAAATACTTCGCGATGCCACCGATGACGGTGCAGGAGGCGATCGAACACCTGGAACTCATTGACCACGACTTTTATGTCTTTTGCAATGTGGAAACGGGTGAAATTAACGTAGCTTACGAACGGAACCACGGCGGATATGGCATTATCCAACCGCGCAAGGGCAATGGTCATACCCATCACTCCAATGGAACCCACGCGACCAATGGCAAGGTGACTCATGCTGAAGAGTTGGATAGTGTGCCGCTCGCCCAAACCTGACCATTGTTGACGATTGTTGACGGGCAACCCTGTCACCTCCAGACCGTCCAAGCGATCGCGGCTGTGTGAAACGCGCAGTTGTCTCCTTGGGCGGTTTTCTTGCAGGATAGAAAGGTAAAGGCAACCCTGAGTTTGCTGACTCTAAGGGAAGCCGAATTTCAGAAACCGCTGCACTTCATGGTGTAGTCATGCCAATGCAGGCAGAGATTATGCTGGACTAAGTAGCACCGCAATGATGATCGCCGCGATCGCAATGACCATTGCGGCCATAATCACGCCAGCCGCTAAGTTACCATCGCGGATTTCGGCCCGGTAATCGATGGGGTCAAGCGTATCAAACAGCCGCAAACAGCCATAAAAAATGACTACCGCAAACACTGCCCAACCCGTTGTTTCAGCAAGTTTGAGTAAAAAAGGCATGGTTTCCCCTGCATGACATTTTCGAGTCCGCATTATTATTGCACCATACGCCTGTTTACAGCCTAAAATCATGGCTTCTCAAACTCAAATTCGTCGCTCATCCCGGTTTACTGATCCGTTTTTTTACGTGTTGTGGCTGATTGTTGGCAGCATGATTTTCGCCTTGATGCTGGGTGCCGCCTGGGGGAACACTTTAATCTCGACAACGGTGCAAGTCGCGCCGGATGAGCCACGCACGTTTGCCCCTTTCGAGATCAAGCCGATGGCGATCGGGGCTTTCCGGGCCGATGTGGAGGCGATCGTGCCAGAGAATCGGTGGTTGACCTACGAACTGCAACTGAAAGATAACCAGGGCCAGGTCATTGCCAGTGCGCTTAAACAAGCCTGGGCTGAGAGCGGCACCTGGTATGAAGAAGGGGAAAGTGGGAGCTGGTACGAAAATGATCTGTCAGCGGGATTCGATTTCCGCACCGGTAAACCTGAACCTGTCACGCTCACTTTGGCGGTGCTGGAATACTCTGATACCAGTGGCCGCGAACTAGAGGAACCTGTGAGTTTTGCGATTACTGTGAAAGAGGGCGTAGTAGACACCCGCTATCTCTGGGCAGGGTTAGTGGGAACAAGCCTGTTGGGTATTTTAGCCAGCTTTAGTTTTGGGCAATCGGGGCGGTTAGTGATTCGGCGACGGGTGCCGGATAGCGAAGTCGGTGGACGAGCAATTTTGGGTGGCTCTAAAAACTTAGTACGGACTTACGTTGACATCAAAGGTGATGCTAATGCGCCTCCTTATATCACAGTGCAATTGTCAATTACGAACAGCAATGGAGCTGAAGTTTATCAAGATACGCATACTGTGAACTTACACCAAAAAAAATCTGACAAGGGCAAGGTGACTTCAACGCATGGAAAATTATGCAAGTTTTTTGAGCTAGAACCCCGTGACTCTTATAAGTTCTATGCTGTAGTTACACCAGCGCAGAATATTGATAATACTAGAATTCAGGTGCGGGAAAAGAGCCGTACTTTTCGCCCCGTTGAGGTGGTCTCCGTTCAAGCTTTGCTGTAATATTCCGTTCTGATTGATGGATTATGATTACTAAGATTTTTGTGGCGATCGCGGTTGTTATTGCTGTTTTTACTCTGACGGCGGGCTTTACACAACAGGCCGCGTTTGTCCTTCGCCAAGAGCAACAAACCCAGCACTGGCCGCGACACGGAACTCACCTCTCTGGCGTTTACCGCAGCGGTGGGTGGGCACCTTCGTCGGTACGGAGTTCCTACAGTGGCTTTCGGGGGGGTGGGCCAGCGGCAGGTAAGTAAGTTTGATGGCGGCGATCGCTTTAGTCTCACTGGGTAGGTTGTATTGATTGAATGAATAATGGCGACATGGAACCAATTGGAGCGATCGCTTCCCCTCGGCTACAGTCAAAACTGAGTCTATACCAAAGGTATTTGTTATTGATTACAGCCGCAGTTTCTTCTAGTTGTGGCTTGGCGGTAGAGCTACTCCTAGGTACTTTGGCTAGCTATTTAGTGGGCAATCAAGCTTTATCCTATGGGGTTGCTGTTGGTGGGTTCTTGGCAGCAATGGGTTTGGGTGCTTATCTTAGTCGTTTTGTTGCTCCAGATGATACGCACGAGGAACAACCCGCGCGATTGCAGCAGGCTTTTGTCTGGATTGAACTTAGTCTTGCTCCGTTGTGTGCGATCGCGCCCCTTAGTTTGTTTGCTTTGTTTGTGAGCGATGGCCCATTTTGGATTGCGTTGTTTCTCGCAACGTTGCTTTTGGGTGCGTTGTCGGGGATGGAATTGCCGCTGCTCACTCGTTTACTGGAACGCGATGAAGGACTGAAAGATGCCCTGGCTGGAGTTTTAGCTCTGGATTACATTGGGGCGTTAGTGGGTTCCTTGGCGTTACCCATTGTGCTGTTGCCGTGGTTGGGGTTGTTTCCATCTGCTGTTTTGATTGGTGCCGTCCAGGCGGGCATGGTTGTTGCCATTGGGATTCTGTTTCCCAGTTTCAAGCGTTGGGGGCGCATCGGGTTAGCCTTGGCTTTGGCCTTGCTAATCTTATTACCTGTTGTCGTGCCGCTGGGCGATCGCCTGGAAAACTCACTTTACAAAGCGCCAGTGATCAGCCGCATCCAAAGTCCCTACCAGCGAATTATCCTGACGCGGCAAGGGCGTGATGTGCGGCTGTTTTTGGATGGTAACTTGCAATTTTCTAGTTTGGATGAGTACCGCTATCATGAGGCATTAGTCCATCCTGCCCTTAGTGCGAACACAAAACTTAGACAAGAAGAAAACGCTTCACAATTGAGTTCTAAAACTTCTTCTGGCTCAGTCAAATCTAAGTTTCGTAAGGTTTTACTATTAGGTGCCGGTGATGGTCTGGCCTTAAGAGAAGTTTTAAAGTGGTCTGATGTCGATCGCGTTGTTTTAATTGATCTTGATCAGGTCGTGGTTAATCTTGCCCAACATCATCCTTTTTTAGTTAAAGCGAATGCTAACTCATTTGCTGATCCGCGTGTAGAAGTGATTCAAGGGGATGCTTTTCTGTTAGCGCCAGCCTTAGCTGAAACCTTTGATGTCATCCTGGCTGACTTTCCTGATCCTGATCGCCCCGTGATTGCCAAACTTTATGCCCAAGGCTTTTATCAGCGGTTATTGTCTCGTCTGGCTCCCAATGGCATCTTTGTCACCCAAGCTTCGAGTCCGTTTTTTGCGCCTCGTGCGTTTGCGTGCGTTGCGGCGACTTTGCGTTCTTTGCAACTGCAAACTTATCCCTACACCGTGGATGTTCCAAGTTTTGGGCCTTGGGGGTTTGTGTTAGCGACGCGATCGCCCCTGGAATTTGACCAACTGCCATTGCCTGTTACTACCCGCTTTTTAACTCAAAACTTACTTTCGACTTTATTTGAACTACCTAAAGATCTGCTATTAGAAGATGTTGAAATTAATCGTTTAGCTCATCCAGTTATTGTTAAATATCAAGATGATCCGCGCTGGTCATCCTATGATTGAACTTATTTTTGATTCATGAATGCATTAAGTAAAACTTTACTGATACTCCTCCAATCTTTGATGGAGCCTGATGAGATGTGACTCAAATAAGCTGAATTTAGGAGATTGCTGACACCATGTTGACATATGTTTGGTTAGGAATTGGCGCGATCGCGATCGGGGCACTCCTCTTAGTACTCTGGGAGCGACACCAACAAAATGTTTTGCAGGCACCACCAACTGCTCGCGAAAGCCCTCTGAACCGTGGTTTCTTGACCTTGCAACTCGGTGATATCGTTCAGTATGAAGGCGTTGACTGGGTGCTCGAAGAGCGTTTGACCTATGAAGAAGATGGGGATGTATGGTTTGACTATTTGTTGCAAGATCGCGATACTCTTCGCTGGTTATCGGTGGAGGAGGGCGATCGCGTGGAATTATGCTGGATGGAAACAATTACCGATTTAGAAGTCAGTCAACAACCACCAGCCCAACTCAATTACCAGGGGATTACGTACCGTCGCCGTGAAACTGGAATTGCCCAAATGACTCAACTGGGTAATCGTCTAAATTTGCGGTCAGAAACCTGTCACTATACTGATTATATTGGGCCTGAGCACCATATTCTTTCCATCGAAAACTGGGATGGAGATATAGAAATTACCATCGGTCAACAAATTCGACCAGACTCTTTAGTTTTGCTTCCGGGCGATGGTCGCAGGGTATACAATGACTGAGCAACTACACTCACACCATTGGTCGGCAATCTTGGTTGCTGCGACTGACTTAAAAACTTGGAATGAAACTCAATTTTTAGATACACTTAGAAGCTTAGTTCAGGAAGTTGGGCTAACGCCAATTAGTCATGCTGGATTCACTTTTAGACCTTATGGTGTATCCGTTGTGGTTTTATTAGAAGAATCCCATGTTGCGCTGCACTATTGGCCAGAAAAAGATAAGATAACTGTGGATATTCACATTTGCGATTATCATCACAATAACAAGCCGAAAGCTGAACGATTAACCCATCTCCTCACGCAATGTCTGAGTGAGGTGCCTGGAAACTGGCACTGCTTGAGCTTAGTGGAGTAAGCGTTTAGACATCGCATAACCTTCCTTGCGTTGCCTGGGGTTAACGATTTTTGCCATCTAGCTGGATGAAGTCTTTAGTGGACTAACTTTAGCGCGATAAAGCAACGTAGCTCCTTGTTGATAGCCTGTATAGCGCACGCGGACGCGATCGCCCGGATTTGCCTGTCCTTCCATCAGTTGATGGTATTGGGGATCGTAATCTACCTCTGTACCGACAACTGCGATCGCGACTACACCCCAAGATTGGAGCAACGTTTCTACTGGGCGCAGCAATGGCAGTAACCGCACTGCTGGAACTTGAGGATTTTGCTGCGCTGCGTGGGCTGCTGTTGGCCATTGCAATAGCCAGGATTCTAAGATTTGAATGCTACGGTGTTGAAACTCCTGTTCTAAATGTTCTGCCTGGGCGGCTAGTTGTTTTTGGAGGCGATCGTACTCTTGACGTAAGGTTTGTAACTGTGATTCTGGTTGTTTTTCGGTTGTTGTTGGCGTTAGCTGCAACTCCGCTTGATTGACATCTGCGCCGAATGTTTTTAGTAACTCAAATAAAGTTATTTGCAGGGCATGGCTCAGTTTTATTAAGGTTGAAAGACTCATTTTTTGAAGTTGACCTTGACGGAGAGCTTTGATTTGAGTGAGAGAGACTTGGGCTGTCAAACTCAGGGCCTTAAAGCTAGATAGCTCTACCTGCTGCATTCGTGCTAGTAATTGAGGAGTGTAGTCTTCGTGTTGGGGAGCCATAAATCGCGATCGCGCCCTGCTAAACGTATCGTTATTGTCTAAGATCTGTGTTACTTCCTCAAGTCAAACCGGGGCCGCATCGCTGGCACAACGATGTAGAGTGTAGGATGATAGAACCAGTATTGTTTGGATGAGGGCAGCGGCACGCATGAGCAATCAACATCCCAAAATCGTCGTTGTCGGCGCGGGTTGGGCTGGGTTGGGCGCAACGGATCACCTGGTACGCCAAGGGTATGATGTGACGTTGCTAGAAGCGGGGGCCTATCCCGGTGGCTTAGTTGCAGGCTGGCAGACCGCTCAGGGCAAGTCGGTTGAGGCCGGAATTCACGGATTTTGGTATCCCTATCGTAATATTTTCCGCCAGGTTGAGCGCCTGGGCTTGCACCCATTCACCGATTGGACGCGATCGTCGCAATATTCGCCCAATGGTTTGGAAGTGGAATCTCCCATTTTCCAGGCTGAACCCCTGTTGCCAACTCCGCTGGGCACGTTTTTGTATACTCGGTTTAAGCGGTTGCCATTGAGCGATCGCCTCTCTGCTTTACCGTTGCTCTACAGCCTGGTGGACTTCGATAATTCCGATGCGGCATGGCGACGCTATGATGCGGTGACGGCGCGGGAACTGTTCAAGCAATTTGGGGTTTCTGCCCGACTGTATCGCGAATCCTTTGAACCTATGCTATTGGTGGGTTTGTTTGCTCCTGGTGAGCAGTGTTCCGCCGCCGCTGCTTTGGGGATGCTGTACTACTTTATTTTGGCTCATCAACCCAACTTTGATGTAGTGTGGTGTCGGGGCACCGTAGGAGAACAGATCTTTCGTCCCTGGGTGGAACAGATCGAACAACAAGGTGGAAAGGTGCTGACGCAACGACGAGTCACCGATTTAATCCTTAAAACAGAGGATAAAAATGATTCATCTCTGACTCAACCTGGCATCGCTGGAGTCGTTTGCGGAGATGAGGTTTTTGAGGCGGATGCTGTGATTTTTGCTGTAGGTGTCACGGGGATGCAGAAGATTATTCAAAACAGCAAGACCTTGCGCCAGTTTCCGGAGTTTTGTCAAGTCATGAATTTAGGCGCGATCGATGTTCTGGCTACCCGGCTTTGGTACGATCGCAAAATTCCCGTGCCGCTGCCCTCAAATGCGTGTTTTGGGTTTGATGCCACAACGGGTTGGACGTTTTTTGATCTCAATACGCTGCATGATGAATTTCGGGATGCACCGGGCAGTGTCATCGAAGTGGATTTTTATCATGCCAACCAATTGCTTCCATTGAGTGATGAACAGATTCTAGCTAAAGTTCACCGTGACTTAACAACGTGTATTCCAGCATTTGGATCGGCCAAGATCATTGATAGTAGTGTCATTCGTCTACCCAAAGCAGTGACTCACTTTGCGCCGGGTAGCTACCAGCATTTCCTATCGGGAACAACGGCGATCGCCAATGTTTTGATGAGCGGCGATTGGATTGTGAATCGGCACGGCTCTTGGTCGCAAGAAAAAGCCTATGTGACCGGGCTAGAAGCGGCTAACCAGGTCATTGCTCGCTTTGGTTGGGGACAACCTGCGACAATTATCCCCGTTGAACCCGATGAACCTCATATTCAAGCGGCGCGAACCGTGAACCAGGCCGCAAAAGCGATCGCCGCAGTCTTCCCTAACCCCTGGTTGCCTTGAGCCGCTTCAATTAAACCATGTCGTTGAACATTGAGTGAGCGTGTAATAATTCCAACAAAACGCCGTTTGTCCAGCCAAAGCCAACTTCATTGGAACTGTAGCCAAAACAGATTTCATCGGAAACCTGAGAAGAACATCGTTCGACATCATATTTTTCAACGATCGCGCCTGTTTTTTCAAACTCTTTGACGACCATGTTCAGAAACTTCTCTGCAATGCGATCGCCTTCATTCCGGTATCCATAGCGATATAAACCTTGCACAGCAATTAGAGTCAACGGTGCCCAACCAAAGGGGGCATCCCATTGATTACCCGTCACTTGGGTGCTGGTTAATAAGCCCCCCGGTGCTTCAAACTGCTCTAAGTTTTCGACAATGCGCTGTGCTTGGTCTGCGGTCGCAATTCCCAGCCAAAGTGGATAAAACGTTGTCGCAAAGGGATATTCGCGGCGGCAGGCCGATGCAAAATGGTAGTCTAGATATAAGCCGCAACTCTCATCCCACAATAAGTGATTGATTTGAGCTTGCCGCAAATCCGCGCGATCGCGCCATTGCTGGGCAATTTCCCGATGCCCAAAATAATCGTTGAAACGTTCCAAATCCCGCTCAACTTGATACAACAAACTGTTGAGGCAAACTGGCGCATAATGCACAATATCCACGCTAAACGGGCCAAACCGATTAGAAATATCGAAGCCCGATTCCCGCATGGAGCGATCGCCCTTGTAGAACAAATCCGTCAATTCATCCTGCTCGGCATCGTAAAACAAACTGAGGTCATAATCCGGCACCTCGAACCGCTGGTAATATTCTCGGACGCGATCGTAATGACTTTTTCCAGCTTCGTCTCGCTCCGAAAATAGCACCTCTGGCGCAGGGCCATTGCCCAATGCAAAGTAGCGCGATAGGCCCGTCCCAGAATTTAAGTGGGGCGGCACTACCCAGTAATAATAGAACTGTTCCATCAAGGGCAACGCTTCGGCTAACCACGCTTCGTCTTGGGTGCGATCAAAGACTGCCGCGACCATCTGCGTCAAAATGGGGGGTTGCGATCGCGACAGCATATAAGTTCGGTTGGCATTCAGAACCGTACCGTAATGCTGCACTTCGTAAAGTAACTGATCGACCTGGCTTTTAGCGAGTTCCAATTCGTCATCCTGTAAAAGTCCGAGAACAATAAAATAACTATCCCAACCATACATTTCATTAAAGCGACCACCGGGTACAACATAGGAACCAGGTAGGTATAAAATTCCATGTTCACGGATGAGATCTGCTTCGATCGGTAAAGTCAGTATCTTAACCTTTTTTAAGTCTTCGTCAGATAAGGATTGCCTCAAACTTTGATGGACAGTCTGACAATTTTCACGCGGTGAAATATAGATATACCAGCAGTCGCTTTGATCATGTTCCAACTTGGCATCCTGGGCTAAATCGAGCAGATGCTCTTGCGATCGCGTCAGTTTTGGCCAAGTCTGTTTAATGTGAGCGCGGAGTGCTTGAATTTGTTCAGGTTGAATCTGATGCATGAAAAGATAGAGTAAGTTAGAGTTAAAAAATTAAGCCTGACCAATCATTAAAGCAACAGGGAAATGGGCGAGAGCATCACTAATCAATAACACGCGATCAAGAGAAATTACCTGGTCTGTGAGGACATTTTTCCACGTCAAATTTGTGTCCGTAGGTAGGTATATACTTGTGTCTTGCCATACTGCTTGACCTAAAGGAGCTACACCAGGGGCAATCAATCCCGTTAAAAAGCGGGGCGCGATCGCCACGGCCACCTGATTGCCATACCGCCGAGCAAAAGCAACCAGATGGTGCGCGTGGGGGCCACGAATTTCCAATTGTAGATAATCCCCTTCCAGGAACAACTCGCGATAGGTTTGCCGCGCTTGTAATCCTTGCCAGGTCAGAAACAGTTTAAGCCGACCATCTTCTTTGTGTTCGAGCAACTGCTGAAGTAAGCCCAACATATCTGCTTGGGCTGCTTCTCGCATTTCCTTCAACAAATGATGGCGCTGCGTGAAATCAACGGGTCGCCGATTATCTGGATCAACCAGACTGAGTTCCCACAATTCTGTCCCCTGGTAAAAATCAGGTACACCGGGAGCTGCTAACTTGATCAAGACTTGGGACAATGAGTTAAAAATTCCGTATTGAGCAATTCGCTGCTGGAAGGGCAAGAAACTGGCCAAGAATGCCTCGGAGCGCGTTGGATCAAGCACCTGGGCAATAAACTGCGTAAAGGCGGTTTCGTAAGCTTCGTCTGGGCGCAACCAGGCTGTATGCACTTTGGCCTCGCGAATTGCTTTGATGGCGTAATCCTGAATCCGCTGCACAAAGGAGGCATCGGGTTGCGGGGCAAACGGAAACGCTCCCACCAGGGTTTGATACAAAAAATATTCGTCGTTGCGGTCGGGCATGGGCGCACCATTGCGATCGCCCCGGAGAGGGTGATTCATCTCGCTCCAGGTGTGAACGTGCTGTTCCCAGTCATCTGGTAACTCGGACAAAATATTTAACCGCGATCGCACGTCTTCTCCGCGTTTCGTATCGTGGGTGGCGGTGGCGTTCATCGTATAACGCCAAGTGGTGCGGCGACGTTGGTTAAAGGCATGAAATTCGGCTGCCGAAATCCCAAAATGATCTGGATTACCGCCCACTTCATTCAACGACAACAAGCGATTATAAACATATAGCGTGGTATCCTCCACTCCTTTTGCCATCAAAGGGCCGCTATATTGCTGCATTCGCATGACAAAATATAACCACTCTTCCCGTTCTCGCTGGGGCAAAGAGTCATCAAAATCTAGCAGCATTAATTTTTCGATAAATGTCAATTCATGCTGTAACAAAGGAGCCTCTTCCTTGGCAGCACGAATGACCGATTGAATACACGCCCGATCGCGATCGCTCACTCCTTCTGGCGTAATGTAAGTTCGATAAATCGGGAATAAAACAAGAACTGCCGCGATCGCCCGCTTCAAGCCGTTTAGAGTAAAGTCATTACCATATCGATATTGATTAGAAATGGTCTTCAGTAAATTGGCAAGATTATCCAAGTCTCCCGCTAAATTCTTGTCTAAAATTAGGTTTTTATTGGTTTTAACCAACTCACCATAAGGCTGTCGTTGTCCAGTGAAGTCTACATAGATTTGGTTGAGGCGATCGCGATGCTCAAGCTGGCAAAATAGACCATTTACATAGTTCAAAAACTCGTAGCCAGAAGTTCCTTGAATAGCCCAGTCGCTGGGTAAATCCTCACTTAATTCCAGAATTTTCTCAACTGTGATATAGGTATCGCCTAGTTTCTCCCGTAAGCGATCGAGATATTGCTTGGGGTGATATAGCCCATCAATATGGTCAACGCGAACACCAGTAAAAATGTTTTCTTCAACGAGTTTTTGGATGAGGGTGTGAGTATTATGAAATGCTCGTGCTTCTTCAACTTTGACCGAAATTAATTCGTTGACGGTGAAGAAACGGCGGTAATTCATCTCCTCCGCCCCAACTTTCCAAAAGGCGATCCGATAATATTGTTCGTTTAAAAGGCTGTCTAATAGATTAAAGCTCTCTGATTGTCCTACTTCACCGTTAAACGTTGCAATGGTTTCGTGAATAAATTCCTGAATTTCTGGATTGTCTTGATAGAGTTCCCAGATGAGTCCTTTGATGAATGCGGTTTGATCTCGTCGCTGTTGTCCTGCTAAGTCAGCAGAAATATTTTTGAGGATATACAGAATCCCCAAAAGCTTGATAAAGTCTGGGTGATTACGACCTAAACTGCGAGCGAGTTTGCCTAAGTTATGGGTCAAGACTTTGGGGTAGGATTCCAGACGGAGCGGGAGTTTGAGGCTGTAGTAATTTACGCTCAAGCCCGACTGATCGTAGTGCAGTTGAATTTCGCCATTTTCCAGGCTGGCTCCATAAAAGTTGCCCAGTAGGGGCACGAGGATGCGATCGCGACTGTTGGCAAAGGGCGAATTCCAGCAGAGATCAAAGTAATCTGCATAGTCAGAATCGGGGCCGTGTTCTAGCACATCCATCAAAAAGGCATTTTCGCTGGAATAGGCCATGTGATTCGGGACAATATCTTGCAACCAGCCCAAACCCAGATTTTGTAGCGTGTTGGTCAATGCCTGAAACTCTTCGACAGTCCCCAGTTCGGGATTAAGCTGAGTCGCATCCACCACATCGTAGCCGTGGGTGCTGCCCGATCGCGCCTTAAAAATCGGCGAGGCATAGAGATCGGAAACCCCCAAATCCGCCAGGTAAGCGGCGATCGCTTGGGCATCAGCGAACCGAAACGCCGCAGAAAATTGAATTCGATAAGTCGCAGCAGGAATTCTCATAACCAAGTTTTCAAGCAATAACAATGATGGGAACTAGCATTAAGCCGGGAGCGAACGGTCAAACGAATAGACCACTAAGCTCATGGGTTGCACCGTAAACGTTTCATTTACGTCTAACGTTTCCGGTGATTTTGACCCAGGCCCACCCCACAGGGTATCCGCTGAGTCGATTTCTTTGTCTGCCACGCGATCGCAGGGCAACCACAATGTCACGGGTTCTACACCAAAGTTCATGGTCAGCGTCCATTCCCGTGTGTCGTTCCAGCGATATACCCGCACAATGCGATTTTCTTCATCGCTGTTGGCTTTGAGACTGGCGCGATCGCGATTGAGCAACACCGGATGGGAGTGGCGCAATTCAATTAACCGCCGATACCACTGCAACAAAATATGATGAGTGCCCGTTTGGCGCAATTCCCAGTTGAGCTTGCACCGCAAAAACGTTTCTACGGCTTCGGGATCGGGGGGATCATCAGCATAGTGAAACGGTTCAAATTCTTCCTTACGTCCGGCCCGCACGGCCTGGATTAACTCTGGATCGCTATGGCTCACAAAATAAATAAATGGAGCCGGATCGCCGTACTCTTCGCCCATGAACAGCAAGGGAATAAACGGTGATAACAAGACTGCGCCCGCTGCGAGTTTTAACCCCTCGAAGGAAAGCCGCTGGGCAAACCGCTCTCCTTTCATTTGGTTGCCGATCTGATCATGGTTTTGGGCACAGACTGCAAATTGCACGGGGGAGCGATCGCGACAGGCCGCCCCATGCATCCGTTGCCGAAAGGGCGAAAACCGCCAATCATACACAAAGCAATCTTCGTAAGCTTTGGCCAGATCTGCACACCGCCCAAAATCGCTGTAATAGCCCAGGCGATCGCCCGTCAACAACGTATGCAGCGCATGGTGAAAATCATCGCTCCACTGCGCGTCCAGACCGTACCCTCCCTGGCTCGGTGGACGAATCACCTTGGGATCGTTCAGATCACTTTCCGCGATGAGATACCGCTTATAACCCGTTTCGTGGGCGACTAATTCCACCACTTCCGCCAACTCTTGCAGAATGTGTTTAGCCCCAAAGTCGTAAATGGCCTGAATGGCATCCAACCGCAGCCCATCAAAATGAAATTCGCGGAGCCAGTACAACGCATTTTGCAACACCAGGTGACGCACTCCCAGGCTGTGGGCTGCATCAAAATTCATCGCATTGCCCCAAGGCGTGTGATAGGTATCGGTAAAATAGGGCGCAAATTGGCTGCTGTAGTTGCCTTCTGGGCCAAGGTGGTTATAAACGACATCTAAAATGATGGCAATGCCGTGTGCGTGGCAAGCGTTCACCAGGCGCTTCAGGTCTTGGGGGGTGCCGTAGGAATTTTGAACTGCAAAGGGATAAACGCCGTCGTAGCCCCAGTTGCGATAGGCCACGGCGGGATCGCTGTTGTGATCGCCCGGAAATTGGGCGATGGGCATCAGTTCGATGGTGTTGATCCCAACGGCTTTGAGGTCGGGCAACCGCTCGATCATGGCGGCAAAGGTGCCAGCGGGGGTAAACGTGCCCACATGCACCTCGTAGAGAATCATGGTTTCGAGGGGGTGCCCCTGCCAAGTTGTGTCTGTCCATTCAAAGCTGGGATCAACGACTGCCGAAGGGCCATGCACACCTAAGGGTTGATGATAGGAGGCGGGATCGGGCAGGCTGGTGGCTTCATCGAGCCGATAGCGATAGTGGGTACCGGGGGGAACCCGATCCACGATCGCCTGCCAATATCCCCCTGTTAGTGGTTGCAAAGGAATCGGTTGAGGGGAGTCATTTCCTAGTTCTACAGCGATCGCGGAACGGTTGGGTGCCCAAACGGTAAATTCACATTGATCATTACCAAGATAATTCGCGCCGACTCTCATGTTGTTGTTTTTCGCTGTACGGTTTTCTGCTATGCGATCGCATATTGTCGATTTTGTCCCAAACGCTTAAGCTAATATTTAAGTCAGCTTAAGCAATAGATTTGCCCTAGAGCCAATCCTGTTTTTTAACCTGGCTAGCTACTGCAAGCCAATCTCCCGAACGCCGAGACCGTTTGAAGACTGCCTTGCCTGTCTAGAGCCACGAATAATGACGGGCATTGCCAATGAGGCGAAATGGATTGGGCTGTGACAGATCAACGAATTGATAGTTCAATAACTCAAGTAAAACCCGTTGTGATAGCAATTGATGATGACGAAGATAATCTTCTGTTATTGAAATATTGTCTTGAACAAGTGAATTGTTCAGTGATTTGTGAATCAGACAGTCGCTTGGCGATCACTGTCATCAAAGCCAATCCCCCTGACTTAGTTTTGTTAGATATTTTGTTGCCAGGATTAAGTGGTTTTGAAATACTCAAGTTAATCCAGAGTGATGCCATCTTGAGGCAAATTCCAGTCATTGCTGTCACGGCATTGGCTAGCGTCAGTGACCAAGAACGAATCTTGGCGGCAGGCTTTGTTGATTGTCTCGTGAAACCTTTTTGGCTGGATACGTTGCTGACAATGGTGCGCGACTATCTTAAGCTAGATTTAGATCCACGCCTGTGAATTGTGTAGAGTGCAGAGCGATCGCCCTCCAATCACGGAGAACACATGCACTATAAATCATTTTGAGCTAGCTACTTTTGAACCCAATGCAACCCATAAAACAAACCCATGCGATTAAAAAATAACCTGTAACCGTTGACAAAGCAAATTGCCTCAGGCTGCGCTCTTTGCTTTGATCTTGCGAATGACTTCTGGGTCTCGCACCAAAGGTGTGGTTGACAAAATAACAATCATCCCGGTGCGGCCCGTCTCCAAGGTGGCATCTGTGAGCAAGTCCACTACTTTGACACTTAAAATGCGCTCAATTAATGCCTTTAATTGGGGTTGAATGGCATCATCCAACCCTTCGCGCAATTGTTTGACAAGCTCGTCCTGCCCATCTTCAGCTAATAGCTGTTCGGGCTGAGTAATCGAGTTTTCGATCACAATGGCCAGCTTTTCATCAAAGAGTTGACAGGTCACTTTTCCAGGTCTGTGGCCTAAGTATTCTCGATATAACGTTTGAATTTGTTGCGAGAGCGATCGCTCTAACTGTCCACTAGTGGGATTCATGGTTTGCATGATGGCACTCCATTAAAAGAAAAATGGCGACTTAAACCGGGAGTGGGGAAGTGAGTAAGCTGCCGCCGAGCTTGAGCCGCTCGCGATCGCCATTCATGACGAAAAGGCCAAATCGCTACTCGTGCAACTGGATAGCCCAGGCTGATTGCATACTCCTGGAAAGAAAGCTTAAGTCCTTCATCGGTCTTCCCCCAGTACCTTAGGGCAGATTTCACGCCGCCAGGAATTAACCTTTATTTTTTCTTAAAGTGGCTCTCCCTACTCTGGTTGCCTGGAGCAACGCCGATCTGGCCGTAACTTGCACTCAACGCCGCTCCATCTGCGCCCCTTTAACCAGAGTTGCAACGCCCAGAGTACCCCGCTTATTCGGATAAAAAAAGTACAAAAGTATTGCCTAAATTTGCGTAGACTTGGCTATACCCATCCGATTGCTGCCCGTAAAGGCTCCAATTTTCTCCCGCCCCAGGGCTAAAAATCCGCTTGCTTTCATCTCGGAACCCACCGTTTACAGATCAACGGGAGCAAATCAGGCCCAATTTAGCCAGGTGGGCCAAGGAGAGGTGCGGCAACCCAGCGTAACTCTAACTAGAGAATGAGTGAGTATTTGTGCAGGGTTAGGTAGGCTATTGTTAATGACAAACATAAATTTTATTAAGAATTTGCCTTTTGCTCAACTGCAATTGGGGCGATTCGCTGTTTATACTGCAAAACCTTTTAGGCTAGATGTTTCAGGTATTATTGAATACACCCGGCATCCAGGCCGTTGACTGCACTTTATGAATGACCCGTTAAAGATACTGATTGTTGATGATGATGAAGTTGATCGCATGACTGTTCACAGAGCGTTGCGATCGCGGCGATCGGCCCTAGATGTTACGGAAGCCACATCTTGCCTAGAAGCAATGGCTGCGTTGCAGGCCCATCCCCGGTTTGACTGCCTCTTTTTAGACTATCGCCTTCCCGATGGCAACGGGCTGGAGTTTATTCAACAACTGCGGAGTGCCGGGGTTCGCGTTCCTGTTATTGTGCTGACGGGGCAAGGGGATGAAGAAGTCGCTGTGGAATTGATGAAAGCCGGTGCTTCCGACTACCTCACCAAGTCCAAAATCTCCGGTGATACCCTCCCTCGGTTGTTGCAAAACGCAGTTCGCTTGCACCGCTCCGAAATGGAAACCGAACGTGCGTATCAAATGCTCCGGCATACTAATGAATTATTAACCCGACAAAACCAAAAACTGCTGGAACAACAACAAAAGATTCAACTGCAAAACTTGCAATTATTAGAGGCTTCTCGGCTCAAATCAGAATTTTTGGCAACAATGTCTCACGAACTGAGAACGCCGCTCAATGCCATCATTGGCTTTTCCCAAATCTTACTGCGCCGCAAGCAAAACCTGGATGCGAAACAGTCGGATATGGTACAGCGCATTTTAGGCAATGGTAAACATTTGCTGGAACTGATTAGCGATATTTTAGACCTTTCTAGGATTGAGGCGGGGCGACTGGAGTTAGTAATAGAAACAGTTGATCTAAAGCACTTAATTGAAAACACGGTTTATGATTTGCAATCCCTGGCTGAACAAAAACAATTGCCTATTATCTTAGATCTACAATTGCAAAATATGCAGCTTACCAATGACAGTCATCGGCTCCGACAAGTGCTGGTGAATTTGTTGTCAAATGCCATCAAGTTTACGGATGAAGGTGGTATCAGGATTGTTGTCAGTGAACCCACACCCACGGAGGTCGCGATCGCGATTCAGGATACCGGGGTCGGGATTGCTGCTGAACAACTGCCCTCGATTTTTGAACCTTTTCGCCAGGTCGATCAGTCCATCAGTCGGCGTTATTCTGGGTCGGGGTTGGGCCTTGCGATCACCGCTTCCCTCGTGCAGATGATGGGTGGCCAAATTACGGTTAAAAGTGAACTAAAACGGGGGACAGAATTCTGTGTGACGCTGCCGCGTTCTGCTAGCGATGTTTCTAGTGAAAATGGTACAGACCATATTAAGTATCTGGTTGAGATCAACCATTCTTTTCAGATTAATCAATCTTCCATTCAATCGTCTTTACAAGAGAATAAATAGTGATTTATAAGCCATGTTGCCATCTTTGAGTTCCTTTAAGCCATCTGAAAATTACATTCTTGCTGTTGATGATTCCCTTGATAATCTCATTCTTTTACAAACCCTATTGGAAGATGAAGGCTATGAAGTAGAACTCGCAGGCAGTGGGGCAGAAGCGTTGCAAAAAATGAGTGAGCGATCGCCCCATTTGATCTTGCTGGATGTCATGATGCCGCAAATGGATGGGTACGAAGTGACTCGTCGGGTGCGCCAGAATCCGCGCTTTCCGTTTATTCCCATTTTGCTGATTACCGCCCACGATCGCTCCAGCGTAGTCGAGGGGTTGGACAACGGAGCCGATGATTTTATCCGCAAACCGTTTGATATGGAAGAATTGCTGGCGCGGGTGCGATCGCTGCTGCGGCTCAAACACAGCATTGATGAACGGGAAGCTATGCTCCAGCAGCGGGAAGATTTTGTTTCGCGCTTGACCCACGATTTGCGGACTCCCCTGGTTGCGGCGGATCGGATGTTTCATCTCATGCAATCGGGTTCTTTCGGTGAACTTCCCACCGATATGCTGACGGCCCTCACCTCTATTATTCAAAACAACCAAAATTTGCTGAGCATGGTGAATATGCTCCTTGAGGTGTATCGCCATGATGCTGGTCAGAAAAAACTGACGTTTGTTGCGTGTGATTTGCCCGCGTTGTTGCAGTCGGTGGTGGAAGAACTATCGCCTTTAGCGGAAGAAAAAAATCTGGATTTGGTCATTGAATTTGCGCCCCAGGGTGCAGAAAAAGCCCTGGTAGAGCAGGTCTTGGGCGACCAATTGGAACTCCGGCGCGTCTTCACCAATTTAATTGGCAACGCCATTAAGTTTACCGATGAGGGGCAGGTGCGGGTGCGGGTGCGGAGCGTCGCCGATGAAGCAGGGGCAGACTCAACGCGCTGGGCTGTGATTGATGTGATGGATACTGGCCCCGGCATTCCCCCAGAGGATTTGGCCGAGGTGTTTCAGCGCTTTCGCCAGGGCAATCATCGCCGTGCGGGGAGTGGGTTGGGCTTGCATCTGGCTTCGCGGATTGTCGAGGCGCACAGAGGTTCGCTGACGGTGCAGTCTGAAGTGGATCAAGGGAGTTGCTTTACGGTGAAGTTACCGGCGGCTAATGCGGTGGCGATCGCCTGAAACCGTTGAGTCAAGGGCTATAGCCGTGTTTGCTCCAATCGGCTGAAGTTGAGGGCCAAATTGGGGTTTCGGGTGGCCTAGCTTGGGCTACGGTGAAACTAAGCCTTTGGGATGCATGGCTTCTAGTTGCATTCTGATTGCTTCCGAAATGGGCGATCGCCAACGGTGTAGTTGGTGGAACCAAGGTCGGAGTGAGGCGATGCAAGTTCACACCTTTGATACAATCCACCCGTTTTATGCCCAAGTAGCCGACTATTTGCTGCAACACGAAGTCGCTCATAACTTATTGTTGCGGATTTGTCGATCGCTCTTGCTGGCCAAATCTGCCCCACCTGCTACGGGTGCCCCTTACCTGGCCAGCGTAACTGCGGAGGGGGCCGTTGTGGCCGTGGCTATTCAAACCCCGCCGTTTCCGTTGGTCTTGTCTGAAGTGGGGGATCAGGCGGCGATCGCCCTGCTGGCCCAAACTTTAGCAGCAGACTGCCCCAACTTGCCAGGAGTCAACGGCCCAGAGGCGGTATCTACTGCCTTTGCTGACCACTGGCAGCGGTTGACAGGGCGCTCAACCCAGGTTGCAATGGCCTTACGCATTCATCAACTCACTCAAGTTGTGCCGCCGTTTGGCATCAAGGGGGCGTTACGCCCTGCCACGGAGGCCGATCGCCCCACGGTGCGGCAATGGCATCAAGAATTTGAGCAAGAAGCCCTGGGTGAATTATCGCCGCAGAGTGATAGCGATCGCTGGTTTGACCAGGTGTTGGCCAAGCAGTCGGCTTATCTTTGGTGGGATGGGGAACCCGTGGCGATCGCCTGCGGTATCCCCTTTACTGACCACAGTATCGGCCTGAATTTGGTGTACACTCCCCCGCGATTTCGGCGACGGGGCTACGGGAGTGCCTGTGTGGCCGCCCTCAGCCAGCATTACCTGGAGCATGGCTATCAGCGGTGTGTGCTGTTTACCGATCTCGCCCAGCCGACCCCCAACAAAATCTATCGGGCTGTTGGTTATCTGCCCGTGTGTGATTGGAAGCAGTACACCTTTGGAGCCTGAACCTGTTGGCAGTCAAGGGGGCGATCGCCTTGGTCTAGGCGCGTGGATTGGGCAAAACCTAATTTGGTGGTTGCCCTCTCCCCAGAAAAAGGGCCAGAAAAAGGGGGCCACAGGTGGGGCGGAGGTTGCCCAGGCGGGGAGGGATTTAATTTGCGTTCTTGATGCGGCTATTGTTCCGGTTCTACTGCCGCTTCCTGGGCCGAAATTTCCTCCAACAATTCTTCCACAATGACCTCAGCCGGAATTTCCGGGGGCGCATGACCCAGCAAATCCGGCGCGATCGCCTCACTCACGTTTTCCACAGTTGTATCCCCGTTTTCCACAGGCTGATCGGCACTTTCCCCACAGCTAGCCTCGGCGATGGGTTCCGGCTGCGATCTCCCTGGTGTCAGGGTTTCCAGTGGTAGATCGCCATTTTCGGTCGTCCCAGTTGTCCCCAAATGGTCAGGTTTTGCGATCGCTTCTGCCTCATTCTCCACAGGGGGTGTGGATGGCGAGTTGCTCAATTGTGACTCTGTGGGGGCGATCGGTTCAAACGGAACTTCGATTTCGTCTAACGCCCTGCTGGGTGGTTCTGCCCCCTGGTCACGAAAGGCTTTGCGGACATAGGCAGGCCGACTGCCAGACTGGGCATCAGACTGACGCTTGGGCTTGGCTGCTGGCGAGGGAGTCCCCGGTTCCTGCTCTCGAAATGCCTTCCGCACATACACGGGCTTACTGCCGGGTTTAGTTCCTGGGGCCGATGGTGGCACTGCCTCGGTGCCGGCGGCATCTTTGGCCCGAAATTCCTTGCGGACATAGACGGGCTGGCTGGGTTTCTTTTGGGTCATTCCGGTCAGCAACGCTTGCACCGTTTCGATCGCGGCTTTAATGCCAGTGGCTTTTTTGGGCGGCTCCGGGACGATCGCCCGTTCGGTTTGGGCAGGCCGCGATCGCTCCATTGTTGGTGTTGGCCGTGCTGGGTACATCCGTGGGGATGGCGCAACCCGTGGACGCGATTGTTCTTCTGTTGCCTGTGGCGTTGCCTGCTGGGCGTTTTCGGCTTTTGGTTCTGGTTCTACCGTGGGCGCGATCGCCTCAGTCGTCTGGCTGGTGTCGGCCACCAAGCCCATTTCCGCCGCCGCTAACTCGTCTGCCGTAATCCCCAGGTCATCTGCCGCTGCTGCCAGCTTGGCCGGTTCTGCCGCCACCGAATCCCGCAACTGGGCGATCGCCTCTTGGCCCGCTGTGCCAAACTCTTCCAACTTGGGTGGCACATATTCCGGCGGTTGCGCTGGATTGTCGCCTGCGGGTGCGCGTCGTGCCGCGATCGCTCCCGTCACCCCTTCTTTAATCTGTAACAATGTTTTGGAAACCTGACTTGTCACCTGCGATCGCCCCTCCGGCGAAGTCAACGTTGCCCAAGTGGCCTGTAACTGCTCCCCCGTCGGCAAGGGCGTGTGTTGATCCAGCGGAGCCGTCTGCCGCCGCAAGACCACCGTCTGCCACCCTAGCCAACCCAGCAGCGCCACCCCCGCCACCTGCCCCAGCAGTACGCCGCCCGTAATCCGTCCCGCACAAACCCACAGCACCAGCGCATAAAACAACCCCACCCCACTCCAAATCAAGTCATGCTTGCGATGGATTTCTGGGAAAAAAAACGCTGCCATATATAAAGCAAAGCTGCCCAATCCCACAATTAGCGCCAGAACGTATGCCAGCATACTGCCTCTCCCGTCAATACCTGCGACGATTTCGTCTGAATACAACACATTGAGTGACTACTTATTCACTCTACTCCGGGCACACCATTTTGGGCTTTGAGTTTTACGACACCGAATGTCCAGCGATCGCAATCCCCAACCCAATCCCCATGCCTCAAACCCAAAATGCAGATTTCCAGATAGTCTTAATGTCTTCTTCCAGGCCAACCCAGTTTGAACGGGCTAACCTGAAAGGGAAATGACCGCCCCGGCACCTTGCAGAGTTACCAGAGGGTTTTTATGACACAGCAATTTGGTGTAATTGGTCTTGCCGTAATGGGCGAGAACCTCGCATTAAACGTTGAAAGCAAAGGGTTTTCCGTCGCCGTCTACAACCGCAGCCGCGACAAAACAGACACCTTCATGGAAACCCGCGCCAAAGGCAAAAACGTTGTTGCAGCCTACACCTTAGAGGAATTTGTAGCCTCCCTAGAACGGCCCCGCCGCATTTTGATCATGGTCAAAGCCGGTGGCCCGGTGGATGCCGTCATCGAACAGATCAAGCCCCTCCTCGACGAAGGTGACGTATTGATCGACGGTGGCAACTCCCTATTTACCGATACCCAACGGCGGGCCGCTGCCCTCGAAGCCGAAAACTTCACCTTCATCGGGATGGGCGTGAGCGGTGGCGAAGAAGGCGCGCTCCTTGGCCCCAGCCTCATGCCCGGTGGCACCAAACAAGCCTACGACAATTTGGAAGCCATCTTGACCAAAGTTGCCGCCCAAGTGGATGATGGCCCCTGCGTCACCTACATTGGCCCCGGCGGTGCAGGGCACTACGTCAAAATGGTGCACAACGGCATTGAGTACGGCGATATGCAGCTCATTGCAGAAGCCTACGACATCATGAAAAATGTGCTGGGCTTGAGCGCGTCACAGCTTCATGACGTATTTGCCGAGTGGAACCAGACCGAGGAGCTAGACTCCTATTTGATCGAAATTACCCGCGACATTTTCAAAGTGGCCGATCCCGATACGGGGAATCCGCTCGTTGAGATGATTATGGATGCAGCAGGCCAAAAAGGCACAGGGCGCTGGACAGTGGATACCGCGTTGGAACTAGGGGTGCCAATTCCCACTATCATTGCGGCAGTCACCGCGCGGATTATGTCGTCTTACAAGTCGGAGCGGGTAGCGGCCTCGAAGGAAATTCTGGGGCCGGTGGCGAGTTTTGATGGCGGCGATGTGATGGCCTATGTCTCGAAGGTGCGGGATGCGCTTTACTGCTCGAAGATGTGTTCTTACGCGCAGGGCATGGCCTTGTTGAAGAAAGCCTCTGAGACCTACGGGTTTAACCTTGATTTGGGTGAGTGTGCCCGGATTTGGAAGGGCGGCTGTATTATTCGGGCGGGCTTCTTGAATAAGATCAAGAAAGCGTTCGATGAAAACCCAGCTTTGCCCAACCTGCTTCTAGCGCCAGAGTTTAAGCAGTCTATTTTGGATCGGCAAGCGGCTTGGCGCGATGTGATTGCAATGGCGGCAAAAGTTGGAATTCCGGTTCCTGCGTTCAGTGCGTCGTTGGATTACTTTGATAGCTACCGCCGCGATCGCCTGCCCCAAAACTTGACCCAGGCCCAGCGGGATTACTTCGGTGCCCACACCTACGAGCGGGTGGATAAAGACGGCGTTTACCACACAGACTGGATTCATATTGTGGACGAAGCCCCCGAACCCGCAATGGCAAAATAACGCCTGCCTGGTTTACATTGTCAGTTCATGAGTAATCTCTCAGTTGGTGCGGCCCGGACTTGTTCCACCGCACCTTTTTGTTGGCTGGGGTGAGGGATAACCGCCGATTAACGGGCTTGGAAGAGTTGAGTGATGGTGAGATTTAGCGGGCCAAACAGGGGCGATCGCAATTCAGCCTGTTCCCGATAAACCTCTTCCTCGTAGAGTCCTTCCACCCATTCCAAAATCGTGACCTGCTGCTGCCCCGGATCAACAATCCAATACTCCACAATCCCCCGCGCTGCATACTCCGATCGCTTGTAGCGATAATCCCGCTTCTCCTGCCCCGGACTCACCACTTCGACGACCAACTCTGGCGGTGGCATATCTACCGTGACCGTCGATCGCCGTGCCCCTTCCAATGCTGTGGCTAATTCTTCCGAAAGAATGGCCAGATCAGGAATACGGGCTGTGGGCCGTCGCCCGCTGACAACGATTTCGATCCCAATCCTCAGACGATAAGCTGGAACACCCTGCTGCAAAAAGAAAGCAAATAAAAATGAGGCAATGCGCTGATTCAAATCGCTTTCCGGTGGCATTTCGAGCAATTCTCCATTTTCCAGTTCGTACCGGGTGTCAGTCTCGTTGGCGGACTCCAGGTATTCAGCCAGTGTCATGCGTTGCGTCGCGATCGCCATCCTGCCGTTCCCCCATCAATCTGTTGCAGTGCCTCTATCCTACGCGATCGCCCCAGCGACGTACCTGCGATCAATCAGCGCCGGGGCCGTTGTCTTAAGCGTCCTAGCCCAATCGCTCTGATGCCAAATTGCTGTGGAGTAGGTTCGAGTGACTGAGCCGCGATCGCCGCAGGGGCACGCCATTTAACTTCTCCCCTAATTCTCCAAGACTTCGGCAGCATCTTATCGTAGTGCCTGCACTGTGTTCAGGGTGCAATTAGGTTTATTGATCAATATTCAAACTTAAAATTAATTCATAATTAAGCCGGATTTCTAGTTTTCAAAAAATAAGAGATTAGACCTTCTTCTGTCTTATGAAGGAGGAATAGTAATTGATGAGTTTATAAGCTGAGAACAGTTGTAAAGGAGGTATCCAGATGGCTATTTATCGATTTAAAGATTTCTATACCAATTATCGGGAAACATTTAGTGACAGCGAAATTCTGAACTTGGATTCGTATTCTCTGTACACACAAGATCATGACAAAATTGGCTCTGTTAAAGATGCCCTTGTCGATGATTCTGGTTCATTCCGATATTTAGTTGCTGATACAGGCCCTTGGATTTTCGGCAAAAAAGTTTTGATTCCGATTGGTTTGGCTCATTTCAACTATGACGAAGAGCGAGTTTATGTTGATGGCTTGACGAAGGAACAGGTTGAGAACCTGCCAGAATATCACGATGATATGGTGGTAGATGAACCTTATGAAAAACAGGTTAGAGATGTCTATCAACCGTTGGCTAGTCGCCGCACCAATCGGCAGTATCTTAGTTCAAACAATCGGGCTGTTCAACCTGATTCGGGGAGTGCAGCAACGGCGAGCACGTATGACTATGACCGTGAGCCAAGCTTTTATGGCATGAGTGACCAGGATAACCATCAGCAAATCAAGCTTTATGAAGAGCGCTTAGTTGCTGACAAAAACCGCTATAAGGCTGGTGATGTCAAGATTACTAAAGATGTTCAATCTAAAACGAGCGAAGTCTCTGTTCCCATTAGAAATGAGCGTGTTGTGATTGAACGAAACGTACCTATGGATGATTCAGCGGCTATTGGCGATCGCCCAGATTTTACTGAGGGAGAAGTGGCGCGGGTAGAAGTATACGAAGAGTCTGCGGATATCAAAAAGCAGCCTTTTGTCCGAGAAGTGGTTAATGTTCGGAAAGAAGTTGATCACGATACTGTCGAGGCCAAAGAACAAGTTCGCCAAGAGAACATTAATATCGAGAAAACTGGGCAACCCAACATCAACCAACCGACCCAGCAACGGCGTAATCAACGCTAAGTCTAGGCTTTCATAGAAACTCGATTTTAAGTCGATCAAGGTTGCCATTCACCTGAGCAAATGCTCTGTTTCGGTGGGTGGCAACTTTGTCGTAGGAAGGCTAGATCGATACAAGATTTAAGTTAAAAAATAAATTGCTTAAGATAAGTGGGTAGCCTGAAGGAAATGTAGGCTGGCTTAGCCGTAGCTGTAACGCATCTAATCCTTTGGCAGCATGGAGTTTGCCCAGGAGCAAGGTTGAGCCGTTGATGCACCCGCAACTGAACTCTGCTCAAGCATTTGGGTCGGCATTACCCCAAGCGGGGGACAAAGGTGGGATCGTGATATTCCCAGGGGATGCCGTCTGGGTCGAGGTCTTGGCTCCAACTGGCAAAATTGGGTCGTTGTTTGTAGCGTTTGAGGGTGCTGGTACGGACTCCGAGGCGACGGGCTAGTTTCCCAATGGAAAAGGGTTTGCTGAGGTCGGTTTCGTCCATCCAGTCCAGGTAGGCATCCCAAAATACGAGCATGAGGGCCATTGCGACCATTGCCACCATTTCGGGCCGAGTGAGCAAGGTTTGGAGGGTGAATTCTGGCGGGTTGGCTTGTGTGGCGAGGGGGGGCAAGGGGCTGGCAAGGTCTGGAACTGGGTCGGGGGGATAGGCGGCGGTGCCGGTGGTGCTGGCGATCGCATTGGAGCCATCGATCGCGGTGGTTTCGGCCTGATCGGGGTTGATATTGGAGTCTGGCATGGTGGCGGGCAGGAGCGGCGCAAGGGCAATCGTCTGACTCCAGATTACCGTGCGATCGCCCTGGACTTGGGCACAAATTTCCAAGGTTGCGATACCATCAATATTTAAGTTTTGTAAGGTACTTTGGATGAGCTGGATCAGAGGGTCGCGGGCGATCGCAACGGGAGTGGTCACAAACACCGACAGATAATCCCCCAGGCGGATCACGCTGGCAACGGTGTGATAGCGGCGGATCAGGTGATAAGACAGGATCGTGGCGATCGCAGCGGGATCACCTTGTCGAGCCAGTTCGAGGGTATTGAAAGCAACCATGTCACAATGAACGGTAAACAATGGCCGGGATGAGCTATGGGGAATTATAAAGGGGCAAGCCAATGATGGATAAGGAAATGGATAGCGAAAGCCTCGCGCAATTTATCGAGCAAACGGACGCGATCGCCAAACCGTGGCTGCTCGTGCAATTGCGCCTCAAGAAATTGCAAGAAAACCGGGCCAATCTCACCCCAGAAGCCTATGAAACCGCGTTGGCGGATATTCATCATGACCTGATGAACCTGGGAGAATGGTGGCACGGTCGAGAAGATGAGGTCTTTGGCTAATGCCGAAACGCAAAGCGACGACTGCTCAACCTGTAGATTTCGCGGATGCCCAATACTATCTCAATCGAGAGTTGAGTTGGGCAGAATTTAATTATCGAGTGTTGCACGAAGCCCTGGACGATCGCACCCCCCTATTGGAACGGCTCAAGTTTTTGGCGATTTTTAGTTCCAATTTGGATGAATACTTTATGGTGCGAGTGGCGGCCCTGAAGCAACAGGTCGAAGCCCAAGTCACCAAGCGATCGCCTGATGGGCGCACAGCGGCAGAACAACTGGCCCTCATTCGCGATCGGGTGTATCCATCCGTGTGCAAGCAGCATAGCCATTTTCAGCACGTCCTGCGCCCAGCCTTAGCCACCCACGGCATTCACCTCAGCGACTATGCAGACCTCGCCGCCAACCAACAAGCCTACTTCAACGACTATTTCCAGAGCCAAATTTTCCCCATCCTGACTCCCCTGGCGATCGACCCCAGTCACCCCCTGCCCTACATTTCCAACCTCAGCCTGAATCTGGCCGTCATCATTCGCGATCCAGACCTCCAACTCGAACGGTTTGCACGGGTCAAAGTTCCCTCCAGTTTGCCCCGGTTTTTGCCCCTGCCTGCAACGTTGTATCCCAATCGGTCAGAGATGGCGGTGCGGTGGGCCGGAACTCCCATCGAACAAATTATTGCCCACAATCTCGCCCAACTGTTTCCCGGCATGGAAGTGCAAGCGTGCCATGTGTTTCGGGTAACGCGCGACAGTGATTTGGACTTGGAAGAAAACGAAGCCGAGGATCTCTTGTCGGCGATCGAGCAAGAGCTACGCAAGCGACGGCTGGGTGGTTCCGGCGTTCGCATTGAAGTCCACACCTCTATGCCAAGTACCTGGCGCACTCTTTTGGGCGAAGAAATGGGGCTGACTGCCGCCGATATCTACGATGTGGAAGGGCTGCTTGGTCTGCGCGACTTAATGGATTTAGCGAATTTGCCCCTGCCCGAATTGCATGATCCACCGTGGCACTCTGTCTTACCCCTGCCCCTGCGGCAACGCGATCGCGGCCTCGATCGCTCAACCGATGAAGACATCTTTACCGTCTTACGCCAACAGGATGTCCTGCTCCATCATCCCTATCACTCCTTTTCCCGCACTGTGCAGCGGTTCATCACCGAAGCCGCCAACGACCCCCACGTCCTCGCCATCAAACTCACCCTCTATCGGACTTCCGGCGACTCTCCCATTCTCAATGCGCTAATCGCCGCCGCCGAAAATGGCAAACAAGTCTCGGTGATTGTGGAAATCAAAGCCCGGTTTGACGAAGAAAACAACATTAGCTGGGCACGTAAACTGGAAAGCGCCGGAGTTCACGTTGTCTACGGGGTTGTGGGCCTCAAGACCCATACCAAGGTGATTTTGGTCGTCCGGCGCGAGGCCGAAGGCAAGATTCGGCGCTATGTCCACATTGGCACCGGGAATTACAACCCCAAAACCGCACGGCTCTATACCGATATTGGCCTGCTGAGTAGCCGCGAGGAACTGGGAGCCGACCTGACAGATTTATTTAATTCCCTGACTGGCTATTCCCGCCAACAAGGCTATCGCAAGCTATTAGTCGCCCCGGTGAATTTGCGCGATCGCATGATTGAACTCATTCAGCGCGAAGCCACCCACGCCAAAGCTGGCAAACACGCCCGCATCGTCGCCAAGATGAACGCCCTGATTGACCCCCAAATCATCACCACCCTGTATGAAGCCTCCCAAGCCGGAGTCCAGATCGACCTGATTGTGCGGGGGATGTGCTGTTTGCGGCCCGGTCTGCCTGGAGTCAGCGAGAATATTCGCGTGATCAGCATCGTCGGTCGCTTTTTAGAGCATTCCCGCATCTTTTATTTCCACAACCAGGGCCAGGAAGAAGTCTACATCGGCAGTGCCGACTGGATGCAGCGCAACCTCGATCGCCGGGTGGAAGTGGTGGTGCTGGTTGAAGATCCAGCTATTTCCAAAGACTTGCAAGAAAGCCTGGGGATTATGCTGGCCGACAATCGCCAAGCCTGGGATCTGCAACCCGATGGCACCTACATCCAGCGCCAACCCACAGGCGACAGCGGTGCCCAAAGTGCCCAAGTGTTATTGATGGAAATGGTCGGGTAACTAGCCTTTTATCTGGCCGCGCATCAATCTATCGGAAGCCCTGTCTTCATGGGTTGCCCAGTGTTCTGCTGAACGCTGACAGATGGGCGATCGCGCCTCGGAGGACAGGGCAATGGTTGCGCGGAAAGCAAAGGCAACTGGCGCGGAGGGCAGACCCAATTTGCCCGATACTGGCCTGCAAAACCCTGGTTGCCCAATTTTGATCAATTCGGTGAGCAACTGCAATTTCAGGATGTATAACTGTGGCATTCAATTACTAACAGTTATTTGTTCATTGATCGATATTAATTCGCCAATAAAACTTTTCCACAAAAACGGCTTCTTTTCTGTGGAAAAACTGTGGAAAGTTGAAGCAAACTGTGGGAAACCCGGCTTTTGTAATAAAAATTGAGGTTTTTTGGAATGGAAAAGGTTTCACTTTCAAAGTTTTTTGCTAAAGTTGGAGGCAATTTTACGGAACTTCTCGCGCAAAGCGTTATGTGAGTGTGTATGAGTGCTGAAGCAGCTTCAAATTCTGGGCAAATAGATGCCATTGAAATGGAATCAATCGGACAAGATTTCAACTCGGATATCGATATGGAAGAGATTGAGCTTGAAGTCGATGATTTGGACGATTTAGAGAAAGACTTGGTTGGAGCGGAATACGGTTCCCACAAGCCGCCAGTCAAATTTACCAAGGCAGAGCGATTAGGGCTGACGGATGATTCGGTGGGGTTATTTCTTCGCGAAATGGCTCGTTATCCGCTTTTAACCCAGGCGCAGGAAGTTGAATTAGCACGGGAAATTGCCAAAGGCGGGCCGCAAGCAGAAATTGCTAAGCGGCGTTTAGTTCGATCAAATTTGCGCTTAGTTGTTTCGATCGCCAAGAAATATTTGAATCGGGGGGTGCCGTTTTTAGATTTGATCCAAGAGGGGGCAATGGGCTTGATGCGGGCCGCCGAAAAGTTTGATTATGAGCGGGGCTACAAGTTTTCAACCTATGCCTATTGGTGGATTCGGCAGGGGATTACGCGGGCGATCGCATCCCAATCGCGGACGGTGCGTTTGCCAGTCCACATGGTGGAAAAACTGAACCAAGTTCGCAAAGCACGGCAGGCATTATCCCAAAAATTAGGCCGGAAACCAACAAAACAAGAAATTGCCCAAGAATTAGAGATCGATGAGGATAAATTAGAGCACGTTTTGGATGTTAGCCAGGGCACTTTATCGCTCCATGCGTGGGTCGGTCGGGAAGAAGATACGGAATTGATGCAGTTGATCGAGGATTCCGATAATGTTGCGCCGAACGATTGTTTGGATCATAAATTGCTCTGCGATCGCCTCAATTCGGTTTTGGAACATCTGAGCGATCGAGAACGGGAAATCATCAAACTCCGGTTTGGGTTAACCGACGGGCAGCATTACACGTTGTCGGAAATTGGCGATATTTATCAACTCTCGCGGGAACGGGTACGACAAATTCAAGCGAAAGCCATGCGAAAATTGCGCCATCCTCGCCGCCAAGCTTTGCTCAAAGATTGGATGCGGTGATGACCTTTAGTTGCGACTTGGTTGTTCTCCCCAATTAATCGTAAAACTATGAATCAACGAATACTGATCGGAGCGATCGGGGCATTTTGGCGTTGGGCTGAAGTGCCTCGTTGTGGCGATCGCGGCGACAGGGCAAACTGAAGGATTATGCAGCGGCGGCGGCAGATTTACAGCAATCGCTTTTAGAATTCAAGGGTGGTTGAATAGCTCCTTGGAATATGGCAACGTCAGTGGATGCGATCGCGGGTCAATTGCTCCAGGCCCAGGAACACTATCAGGCGGGTCGGTTGGGCGAGGCAGAGGCGGGATTTCGGGCTGTGGCAGAGGCCAATCCCCAGCAGACTGAGGCATGGTTTTGGCTGGCGTTGACGGCGGATCAATTGGGGCGACCGCTGGACAGTGTGAGTTATTACGAGCGGGTTTTGGCCTTAGATCCAAAGTCGGCGGAAGCTTACGGTAATCTGGGTTCGGTGTTGCTGAAGTTGGGGCGCTATGAGGAGGCGATCGCCCAGCATCGGCAATCCCTGGAGCTAATCCCGGACAATGCCAAGGCCCATTACAATCTGGCGATCGCGCTCTATGAACACAACCAGGTAGACGAGGCGATCGGGTATTACCAGCGGGCTATTGAGTTGCTGCCAGAGTATGCCAACGCTCATCACAATTTGGGTATGGCGCTCTATCGGCAAGGGCGAAATGCAGAAGCCATTGAACAGTACCGGGCGGCGATCGCCCTAGAACCCAATCATGCCAGTGCGCGGAATAGTTTGGGTGTGGCATTGTATCAGGCGAAGCAAGTGGACGAAGCCATTGAGCAATACCAAGAAGCGATCGCTCTGCAACCGAATTATGTCAATGCTTACGACAATTTAGGCATTGCCCTGAAACAGCAAGGCAACCTGGCTGAAGCCGCCGAAAACTTTCAAAAGGCGATCGCCCTGCGCCCCAACTATGCCAACGCCTACATCAATCTCGGCAATACCATGCGGGATTTGAACCGCTACCAAGAGGCGATCGCCTACTGCCAGGAAGCCGTCCGCCTTGCCCCGACTAATGCCGATGCCCACAATACCTATGGGTGCGTGTTGGTGGATTTGGCCCGTTTTTCTGAGGCGATCGCCTGTTACGAAGCCGCGATCGCCCACCGTCCCGACTTTGCCGACGCGCACCTGAACTTAGGCATCATCCTGCTGCAAATTGGCGACTTTCGGCGCGGGTTCCAGGAATATCACTGGCGCTGGCAAACCAAGCAATGCCCCGATCTGCGCTATACCCAGGCATTGTGGGATGGGGCCGATCTGGGTGGCAAAACCATCCTCCTCACGGCAGAACAGGGTTTTGGCGACACGATTCAGTTTGCCCGGTATGCGCCCCTGGTGGCTCAACGGGGTGGGCGAGTGGTGATTGCCTGCCAAAAGCCCCTCCTGCGCCTTCTGGGCACCATTCCCGGTGTCACCTATTGCGCCGATCGCGATCGGGATAACGTGGAAATCCACACCCACGCACCGTTGCTCGAACTCCCGTACATTCTGGGCACCACCGTCGATACGATTCCCAGCCAGGTGCCCTATGTGTTTCCGCCCCGCGACACGGCGATTCAACTCACCGCCCCAGAACCCACGCGCCTCAAGATTGGTTTTGTCTGGGCTACGAATCCTACCAATTCCACGGCCAGCAAGCGATCGTGCCCCCTGGCTCAGTTCTTGACCCTGCTCGACATCCCCCACATTACCCTCTACAGCTTGCAAAAAGATGTCACCGAAGCGGATGCAGAAAGTCTGCCAGACCATCCCCACTGCCAAAATCTGGCCCCCCAACTGAAGGATTTTGCGGATACTGCCGCCGCGATCGCCCAGCTCGATTTGGTCATTACCGTGGATACCTCGGTTGCTCACCTGGCCGGAGCCTTGGGCAAACCCACCTGGACGTTGTTACCCCATGTGGCCGATTGGCGCTGGCTCACCCAACGGGAAGATAACCCCTGGTATCCCACCATGCGGCTCTTTCGCCAAAATCAGCCCGGTGACTGGGCCGAACTATTTAGTAGCGTTCGCCAAGCCCTGCGCGATGAACTGGCTAAACCCCAACCCCTGGTCGATATTGTCCCCATTTCGCCCCAACCGTCTCCAACTTTACCCGATCGCCCCCATGCGGCTCCATCTGTCCCCAGTTTGGGTAGCCCTGCGCCCACGCTGGAGTTGCCGGGATTTAATCGGATCAAACCCTGTCGGCATGGGGTTTTGCTGTACCAAATTAGTGATTTGCAGGTGGGGCGATCGCTGGATTTGTATGGCGAATGGCTGGAAAGTGATGTCAATCTGTTTCAATCCCTGGTGCAACTGGGGCATACCGTGGTGGAAGTGGGTGCGGGGATTGGGGCACAAACCATCGTCCTGGCAAAAATTGTGGGCTTGAATGGCAAAGTTTTTGCGATCGAACCTCAACGGCTCACCTTTCAAACCCTCTGTGCCAACCTCGCCCTGAATAGTATCAGCAATACTTACAGTTACCAGGTCGCCTTGGGGGAAAGTCCCAGCTTTTTGCCCCTGCCTCAGCTTCAGCAAACCCTGATGACCAAGCCATCTCCCGGCGGGGAAGTGGTGGAACAGGTGCAAATTGCCACCTTAGATAGTTTTGGGATTCCCCAGTGTCGGTTGCTGAAACTGGCGGTGGGGCCGATGTTGGCGGCGGTGCTCCACGGCGGAATGCAAACGCTCCACCGTTGTCAACCGATTGTCTACATTAATAATTACGACGCGATCGCCCTGGAGTCCCAGACTCCCCTTGGCCCCGCTTTGCTCCAGTTGCGATCGCTGGGCTATGCGCTCTATGCCCACCGTCCTCCCCTGTTTAATGCCCACAACTTTAGCCAGAATGCCCGCGATGTCTTCTCCGGCTTGACCCAACACAATATTTTAGCCTTCCCGGCTACCCTCAATATCACCGTGAATGGCCTCACCGCGATCGCCCTAGATTAAAGTAAGCCTGTGACCCACAACTGGCAAAGCATCGGCGATCGCCCCAGACTGAGCCAACTCTCCCTTCTCCTTACTTTGAATTACGACGAATTGTAACAACCTGTGCCGACTGATCTGAAAGTGATGAGAATGCAAACCAGATTCTCGATGCCGGGGTAATTGCGCCTGAACCATGATCAAAAAAGGGCTTGCACTAACAATAGGCGGAGTGGCGATCGCCGTCGGTCTTTTAAGCCACGGGGCGCTGACCGCTTCGTCAGAACACACGGTTGCCCCCGGTGGATCGGGCTTGGGCTTTTGCAATCGCAGCAATCGGGGGCGGGTGGCGGTGGCGGTGGCCTATCCCATTAATGAGAAAAACTGGAAAACCGAAGGCTGGCTGAGTTTAGATGAGCAAGAGTGCAGCACCATTATTCAGGGCGAGTTAAAAAATCGGTATTACTATTTCCTGGCGGAGTCGGATGATGGTTATCGGTGGCAGGGCACGCACCAGTTTTGTGTGTCGGATAATAGCTTCACGTTGATCCAGTCCGATCGCGAGTGCCAGGGGCAGGAGATGCGCTGGGCAGGATTTCGGGAAATTGATACCGGACGACGAGTTCCTAGTTTGATGCTGAATTTAGAGTAATCGGCTCCAAGGGATTCGCGATCGCCTCAGGTGGGCACTTGGCGGTACAGGGCGCGATATACCGGGTCATTGAAGGACAGCACCAACAGTTCTCGCTCCGTGGCGATCGCGATAGGATGTCAAGCGGGCGTTGGTATCCACAGAATTACGCTACAAAACTCGCCATGCTGGGCTGACTTATACTTGATCTATGCTCAATCTATGCCCAAACTAGACATCATCCATAATGCGGTAAAAAATGCGCTGCTTAAGGACAACTGGGTCATTACCGCTGATCCTTATGTCATTCAATATCGCAGAACGGTGTTGTATGCAGATCTGGGGGCAGAGCGTCCGATGGCGGTTGAACGGCAGGGGCAAAAATTAGTTGTGGAGGTTAAAAGCTTTGTTGGAGCCTCCAAAATTCAAGATTTGAAAGAGGCGCTCGGTCAGTACGATATTTACCGCTATCTCTTGGAAGAAATTGCCCCAGACCGTAAGTTGTATATCGCGATCAGCAATATCGCTTACAAAGCCTTTTTTACCCAGGATGTCACTCGACTGATTCTCAATAAGCATCAACTGCCAATCATTGTGGTAGAGACCGAGACGGAGGAAATCTTGCAATGGATCAATTAACTGAGTACCCAACGTTAATCGAGCGCATTTTGACTGAGTATATCGAGTTGACTCGGCGCAACCCGAATCCAGACATCGAGACTTTTTTAATTGTCGATGAGGCCAAGGCTCACTATATCTGGATGAATTTGGGATGGCAGAATGGGGAGCGGGTGACTGGAATGACGGTCTATGTGCGAATTCGGGATGGCAAGTTCTGGATTGAAGAAGACTGGACTGAACAGGGGATCGCCACGGATTTGGTGCGTGCCGGGGTGCCGCCAGCGGATATCGTGCTGGCCTTCCAAGCGCCTGAGTTGCGGCCCTATACAGAGTTTGCGGCAGCGTTGTAATCTTGGCCCTTTGTATTGTGCTGATCGCAGCGGTTGGGCGGGCGGCGATCGCGATCAGGTGGGCACTTTGCGGTACAGGGCACGATATACGGGGTCATTGAAGGACAGCACCAACAGTTCTCGTTCGGTGGCGATCGCCATTGGGTTGGTCGGGAGCCAATCGGCAGTGGTGCGCTGGAAGGCGGGGTGTTCATCCAAGCGATCGCGCATTTCAACGGCCACTTCTGCCACGTCTGACTGAATGAAAACTTCACCCTGCGGGGCAAGGAATTCTGCCAGAAGCGCCACAATTTCGGGTTGCAGTACCCGGCGTTTTTGGTGCCGCCGCTTAAACCACGGATCAGGAAACTGAATCGTCACGGTCTGCAAGACTCCGGCAGGGAGCGATCGCAATAACGCCGCCAAAGACGTATTGACATTACAAAACAAATAAAACAAATTATCCAGGCCGAACTCGGCGGGCCACTCGCTGGCTTGCTCGACCAAGGGTTCCCGAATTTCCAGGCCCAGAAAGTTGCGATCGCGATGGTGTTGGGCCATTTCCAGCACAAACCGCCCCTTGCCGCAGCCAATATCCAAATGGAGGGGACGATCGCGATCGCCATAGATTGCGGCCCAATCCGGCGGATCGACCACAAACTGATACTTTTTGCTCAACGGATTGACGTGCTCCCGCACCCGGACAATAGCCAACGGTTGACCTCCCAAGGAGAAAAATTGGGTGGCAGAAACGATACCTGCGCCGATTGCCCCTGCAACCCAGAACCAAGCCCTATTCTAATGCGGCGTTGGGCCAGGGGCGAGGCCAGCCTTGCCCCCAATGTCCTTAGGGGCACCTCACTTCACCTTAAAAGAAGTGAAAAACCGCTCAATATCTTCGGCCAGGGCTACTTCTTGGTTGACAGGATATTCGGCCACGACCTGATACAACCGATTTTTGACCAGGTAAGCATGGTGCTCGGTCAGTTTGTCGCCAGGGGTGGAGAGCTTGAAGGTGCGCCCCGGATGCTCTTGCAGCTTGGTGGCTTGCTCTTTCAACACGTTGACTTTGTCGTTGTTCACCAAACCGCTGGCGACCATTTCTAGCACCAGGGCCGCATTCATGCTGGTCACGGCTTCCGGCAAGTCTACATAGGAAACGGAATAGGTCACTTTACCGTTTTGTTGTTTGCTGGTGAAAGCGTAGTTTTTAATTTCGCCCATTGGAGTTTCCAGGGGTTGCACACTTTCGGCGGGGGCGCTGGGCATCGCGATAGTAAATTGTCCGGCCTCGGAGGCAAAGGGCTGCCAGGTTGGGGTTTGGGCTTGGGCGATGATTGGCGACTGCCCGATCGCCGGGGTCAAGGGGGCACTGACCACGATCCCGCACAAGAACAGGGGCAAAATCGCAGTTGTCAACGTTGGTTTCATACGGAATGGGTTCCCAATTGTCAGATTTTCTATGTTCCCGTGATTGATTGTCGCGTGATTTGGGTGGGCTTGCGATCGCCCCCAACGGCAACACCGCTCATGGGTAGGACAGCGTGCCCACAACTCAGCCGGTTGGCTGAGACGGTTCGAGCCGCACCGTTTTAATTTCCATTGTCGCGATCGCTGGGGCATTGGTTCCCTGCCTCGCCGGGATTGTTGCTTTTTTGGCGTGGCTTTCACTGGGGGAGTTTGTCTTGATGCCGCTGAAAGATTTGGAACTCTTGCCACGCCTGAATTAGATTACCCCGCATCACCGCCGCGATCGCATTCAGGCCGTGCAATTCTGGTAACTCTGGGTTGAGCTTCAGGGCGGGGGCGAGGGCGGCTTGGGCGGCCCCAGCACGAAAATCATACAAATCCACAAAGGCCAGATAGGCGTAGGCGTAGGGATTTTTGGGGTCAAGCTCGGTGACTCGTTGCAGGGCGGCGATCGCGGCATTCACCTGGCGATCGAGCACGGTCGCCAGCGCCAAGGTATAGGCAAACTGGCGATTGTTGGGTTCGCGCTCTAGCCGATAGGTCATGGCTTGCTGGGCTTGCTTCAAATAGTCTTGAATCGGGTCGTACTGGTTAATCCGGCTAATTTCGTTGGAAATATTGGTTAGGGCGGCGGTGCCTTGGGGCAGGGTACTGGCCATGACGGCGAGTTGTGTCACCAGGTCGGGTTCGGGGGCCGGAACGGGAGCAGCGGTGGGGCTAATTTGCAGCGTCACGGCGGGGACGGCGATCGCGGTGGTTTTCCCGGTGCGGCGATCAAAATACATGGCATCCAGCCGATAGGTGCCGGGAACCAGGCCCGCTGGAGGCAGGGTGGCCAGTTGTTCTGTCACCTGAAACGGAGTTGTGGCTGTGGCTTGGGGCGGAATTTCGGGATGCAACTCACCGAGGGCAATACCGTGATCGTGGAACCAACGCTGGGGCTTTGGCTCCGTTGTTTGGGTCTGTCTGCGCCAGGTTAACAACACCAGCCCCGATCGCAACGCTTCCCAGGAACCCTGCCATGCGTAGGTTACGGGAAAGGGCTGGCCGGGGGGCACCTGGGGGGGCACCGTCACTTGGGTCAGGCGGATGGGGGTCTGGGCGCTGGCTGGGGGTTGGTCGAGGGGGGCCACGGCGATCGCGGGATTGGCGCGGCGGTATAGCCGGAGTTGACCCCCATCGGGACTATCCCAGGCTTTTTGCAGCTTAAAAGCCCCTGGTTGTTCCACGGCTTGCACCATCTGGGCCTGGAGTTCGGGTCGCCGGAACGACCCCTGTTCTCCGGTTTTGGTCAGAAACCAGGGGAGCGATCGCTGATCTTGCTGCAAATAGGCTTCGCGGGTGCCCACCTGTCGCCCGTAGACCTGGAAATCGGCCAGGAGTCCGTAATAGTTGATATTGTGCTGATTGACTTCTGGCGTAGAGGGCAACACCCCAATGGTCGAGCGGAGATAGGGTTCCGTGCGTACTACTTCTTCGATGATTTGGGCGTGGGGATAGGGCGGCCCCTGGTAGGGATGGTGCCAGAGCGGATGGGCCTGGGGGCGATCGCGGCTGGGGCCAAACCAGGGAAACAAAAACGCCACCATCAACACGCCAGCCAGGGCCACATTACTCCATTGCAGCCACCGCCAGGAGCGGGGCAACAGCGTCAACCCATAGGCCAGGATGACCCCCAATTCGGGTAGATAGGGCGCGACATACCGCTCGGCCTTGTTGGGGTTCAGGGTAGACAGCACATAGGCCCCCAGCATAAAAATCAGCAGCCAACCCAGAGCATGACGCGAAGCCGCATAGACCCGATCGCGATATTCCCGTGGTTTGGGTTCATAATCGGTGCGATCGCTCCATTGACTGCTGACCCGCGATCGTCGCCAAAACAACAGCAACCCCAGCACGGGCACCACCAGCAACGGCCAAGACACCATCCCCGGTAAACGCGAGGGGTAGGCGATCCAGGCGGCTGGGGAAAGGATGGACGGATCGCCCTGAATTGCCGCCGAATCTACCGTGGCCCGTTTGCCAGACGTGAGGATTAACAACCAATTGGCGCGATACCAGGGCACCCAGACCACCAACGAAGCCAGCACCGCCACCCCACACTGGGCCACCCGCCACCACTGCCGCGCCCACAGACTTTCGCCTAAAAACCAGAGCATGGGCAACAACAGAAAAAAGAGCGCGGGCTGTTTGGTCATCAGGGCGAACCCCAAACTCAGCCCAAATAGGATGGCCCACACCCACGATCGCAGACGCATCCAGGCTGCTTGTGGCGATCGCAGGTCTGCCCGCCAGGTCTGTTGGGTGGTGTGCCACTGGCGCAAGAACTGGGTCTGCCAGGGGGCGCGGCGGGGCAATGGTGGGGCATCAGCAACCATCGCGGGGGCGATCGCGGCGGGCGGGCTATCCCCCGTTTCGGCTACGGACACTTCGGCCATAGACAACAAGGGTTGGGCCACGGGGCGATCGCTGGCAGTGGGTGGGTCGGCTGGATCCGGTTCGGGAACCAAAGCCACCGGGGCGATCGCCAGCGCCGGGGCCGAGGTTTGGGGGAGGGGATTGGCGGGCCGCGTTTGGTCTTGGCGACAAATTTCTCGCCACACCGTCAAACACAGAAACGACAATGCCACCATCGCCGTCAATGGATAGTCCAGCAAAAACTCTAACCGGGCTTTGTAAAGCGTGGGCATCAACACGCACAAGGCCGCTGCCCACAGCCCCACCCGCACCCTAAACAGGTATGCCCCCAAGGCATAGACTGAGGCCAACAAAATGGCGCTATAAACCAAAAAACTCAGAATGATTTGATCTGGCCCACCGCCAAACAGGGAAATGAAGGGAGCGGTGGAAATGTAGACCAGGGGCGGGATTTTGGAGGAAAGTAGCCACAGGTTTGTCCACCATTGCCCTGAGAACCATTGCGCGGTTTGTAGGGCTTGCCAATAGTTGAGACAGCCTGTGAGATAGTCGGCGGCATCCCAGGCGGGGGTGGAGCGATCCAACGCCAACCAGAGGCGATCGCCCAGACTACTTGTTAACCAAATTGCCCCCAAACCGGGTAAACCCTGTACCCAGCGTGGTTGTTTGGCCTTCAGGATTCGCTGTACCACTTCCCAACCCACAATCTGTTTCAACCTGGCGATCGCAACTGTTGACTCATGGTGATATGCGGAATGCCTGCTTCGTCAAACAGGTCTCCCTCGGCGACAAACCCCAATTTCTCGTAAAACGGAAGGGCGTGGGTTTGTGCGTGCATCGTCACCGCGATCGCCTGCTCCTGCTCCAGAAACTTTAGAATATACTCCATCAACCGCCGTCCGATCCCATCTCCCCGATATTCCGCCAACACGGCAAGGCGCTCCAGTTTGGCCATCTGGGGGCCAATCCAGCGAATGCGGGCGGTGCCCACGGGCGTTTGCTCCCATTCGGCCAAAAAGTGCTGGGCTTGGGGGTCAAAGGCATCAAACTCCAGGCTGGGGGCAACGCCTTGCTCCTGCTGGAACACGCGCTCGCGGATGTGGGCGATCGCCGCAAAATCTTGAGGATAGTCAGCCAGTCGAATCTGCAAAGAATCCATAGACATTGGTTGGGGTGGGGCAGGTCAGTCAACGGGTTGCTGCTACGGGCAAGCTTTCAGGCAAACCATTCAGTAGCATAATGCAGACTGGGCGGTTCTGTTGTGTTCTGATCATCAACAATCGCTCAAATGCCAGGGGGGCGATCGCGCCTATTGGTTGTTCCCCGCCTGCTTTCCTGCCATCCGGATAAAGTTGACCAATGCCAAGCCGCCGGTGGGAGTCTGCCGGGTTGAGTGGGTATGCTGAAGGGCATGGAAACAGAACGCGCTTACTGGGTGGCCTGGTCACAGATTCCTGGCATTGGCCCCATTTTGATTCGGCGAATTCAAGACTACTTTGGGTCGCTGGCGATCGCCTGGGCGGCGGCAGGCGGCGACTTGTTGGCGGTTGAGGGCTTGGGCCTGCAACTGGTGGATACGATTTTGCGGCAGCGGCAGGCGATCGCCCCTGCGGCCCTGTTGGAACAGCACGAAAAGGCTAATCCCCAGTTTTGGACGTTGGCCGATCCGGAGTATCCCCGCTTGCTGCTGGAACTGCCCGACCCGCCCCCCATTCTGTATTACCGGGGGACTGCCCTGGCCTCGGAACTGGCCGGAACTGCGCCGTTGGTGGCCATTGTGGGGACGCGATCGCCCTCTGACTATGGCCGCCTCTACACCCAGCGCCTCACCAAGGTGTTAGTCCAAAACGGCTATACCATTGTTTCTGGCTTGGCAGAAGGCATCGACACCGTGGCCCATCGCAGTTGCGTAGAAACCCAGGGCCGCACCATCGCCGTCCTTGGCTGTGGCGTTGATATTGTCTACCCCTGGTCAAATCGTGGTTTGTACCGTCAAATCCTCGAAACGGGGCTGATCGTCAGCGAATATCCCGCTGGCACCCAACCCGATCGCACCCACTTTCCCCGCCGCAACCGGATTATTGCCGGACTGGCCCGCGCCACCCTGGTCATGGAAGCTCCGGCCAAATCTGGCGGCTTAATCACGGCTCACTACGCCAACGACTACAAACGGGCGGTGTATGCTCTGCCGGGGCAGTTGGATAATCCCAAGGCCCTGGGTTGCCTGAACCTGATCGAAGCCGGAGCCGCCAAAATTATCCTGGAACACACCCTGCTGGCCAAACTGGGGATGCAGGCTGAAGCCCCGGCCAGTTCTCTGCCCCAAGCGGCTTTACCGCTGGATTTGGCTCCGCATCTGGCCGCGCTGCTCACGACCATGACGGAATTGGCCTCTGGGGACAAGGGGGCGATCGCCTTTGACCAACTCGTGCAAACGACCCAGCGCCCCGCCAATGAAATTTCCAGTGCGCTGCTGGAACTGGAACTCATGGGCCTTGTGACCCAACTGCCGGGAATGCGCTATCAACGGCTGTGATGGGGGTCAACGGGTTTCAAACTGTTGGGCGTAGAACCGGGCATAGCGTCCGCCGAAATTCAGCAATTCCGTATGGGTGCCGGATTCCACCACGCGCCCCTGTTCCAGCACCAGAATGCGATCGGCCCGGCGCACCGTGGCCAACCGATGGGCAATGATAAACACCGTGCGGTTTTTCATCACCCGTTCTAAGGCTTCTTGCACCAGGGCTTCCGACTCAGAATCCAGGGCAGAGGTGGCTTCGTCCAAAATCAACACGCGGGGATTGAGCAAAACGGCACGGGCGATCGCCAACCGTTGGCGCTGGCCCCCGGATAAATTCACGCCCCGTTCTCCCACCCAGGTATTGTAGCCATCGGGAAACTCGATAATGAACTGGTGCGCGTTGGCGATTTTGGCTGCTTCTTGAATGGCCTCAAAGTTGCCGTGGTGTTGGCCAAAGGCGATATTTTGGGCGATCGTCCCGGAGAACAAAATCGTTTCTTGGGGCACAATGCCAATTTGTCGCCGCAAACTCTGAAGCGTGACATCCCGAATATCCACCCCGTCAATAAAAATGCCGCCTTCTTGAGGATCGTAAAACCGGGGTAGCAGGTTCGCCAGGGTGGTTTTGCCCGCGCCCGAATGGCCCACTAGGGCGATCGCCTCTCCCGGCATGGCCAACAGGGTCAGGTTTTTGAGCACGGGTTGATCGGCCTTGTAGGCAAAACACACATCCCGGTATTCCACTTTCCCTGTGACGGGCGGCAACTCCAGGGCGTTCACCTGTTCCACTACCGTTGGCTGCATGGCCATTAGTTCAAACACGCGATCGAGGGAGGCTTCCCCTTGCTTAAACTCGTTGTAGTTGCTGGTTAGGAGAGAAATGGGGTCAATCAACATCACCACCGCTGCGAGATAGCTCACAAAGGCGCTGCCCGTCAGGTTTTGGAGGGAAACTTGCCACCCGCCCAGCAACAGCAAGAGCAACAGGGCAAAGGCTTCCAAAAATCCCACCACCGGGGCTTGAATGGCCTTCAGTTTCTCGGTGTTGTACCGGGAGAGGCGATTTCGCTCGGCTTCCTGGCTAAAGCGATCGAGGGTATAGTCTTCGGCGGCAAAGGCTTGCACCAGGCGCATCCCGCTGAACACTTCGACCAACAGGGCCGACAGGTTGGAGATGCCGCTTTGACTGCGATAGGACAGTTTCCGAATTTGTTCGCCAAACCAGGTAATGAGCACGGCCATGACCGGGGCGATGATTAGCGTGGTCAGGGTTAACTGCCAGTTGAGGTACACCATGTACCCCAGGACGACGATTAACTGTAAGACGCTGGGCAGGAATTGATGGAAGGCTTTGTTGATGACTTCGCCGATGCGATCGACATCCTCGGTCATACGGTAGGCCAGGTCGCCGCTTTGGGCCGTTTCAAAGTAGCTCAGGCTGAGGCGTTGTAGGTGGGCATAAACTTGTGTCCGCAGTTGAAAGGCAATATTCAATGCGGCTTTGGCCATGAGGGTGTCTTGACCGTACTGGGCAATTTTTTGCACCAGAAAAATCAAGGTTCCCACTCCGGCTAATTTGGCAATTGCCAACACTTCCCCCTGAGCGATGGGCCTCGCGATCTCCCCTGCCAACCACGCTAGCGCCGGCCACATAGCCGTAAAGACCAGCGTGCAGACTAGGGCTTGAAGGATCGTGCGAGTCTGGGGTTGGATGTAAGCAACAAGCTTCCAGTAGCGATCGCGATCGTTCAACGTTTGCGGGCTTCTAAGTTTTGGTCAAAAAAGTTGGGCGCTAGCAAAAGGGTTAGTGGAGAAGATGAAGAGATGGCAACAAGCATCGGGGTCATAAAGAAAAGAGCTAAATTGGCACTTGAACAACGCGGCCCCAAATCTGCTCCTCTGCATAAATGGCTGCTGAATTGTGAGATTCTGGCAGGCCCAAGAGCAGTGCGAGAGACTGACTGGTGTGGCTATCTGGAAACCGGGATGCCTGGGCAGACGGATGAGAGAGTTGTTTGCTACAGGCTGGGCACTACGACCAGTCACCTAGCCAACATTATCGCCCACAATGGCACCGGAAAAAGTACCGGAACAGGGCAGGGCACACTAAGGAATACCCTTAGCACAAAAAATGGCGAAATCGGAGATTTTGTGAAAGATCCAGATCACGGTGAGCGGTAGGTGCTGGGTGCGGTTCTAGATCTAAGACGCTAGGGCGGCGTGGAAGTGCCCAGGAATTTGCAGCGAAGTGGCTGGCGCTCTGTCGGTGCCCTAACTGCGGCGGCGTTTGGCTTGGCGGCGGCGTTGCCAGATCCATAACCCAAACCCGACGACGATCGCGATCGCAATATATTTAGCGATGGGGCCAATCCACGTTTCGACCAGTGCGTAGTTATCCCCCAAAAGTAGGCCCAGCCAGGTCAAAAACCCGACCCAAATGGCGGTGCCAGCAGTGGAATATAACGTAAACGGCAATAACGGCATCCGGTTGAGGCCAGCGGGGAGGGAGATCAACGTCCGCACACCGGGCACCAAGCGGCACAGAAAGACGGCCGCGCCCCCGTGGCGGGTAAACCAGAAATTGGCTTTGTCGATATCGCGGCCAGACAGGGTGAGCCATTTGCCATAGCGATCGGCCCAGTGCCGCAGCCGGGGTTCACCAATCAACTTGCCAGCGTAGTACCAGGGATATGCACCCAAAATCGTGCCCATGACTCCGGCAAACACCGCCGGGATGAATTCCATCTTCCCTTGGGAGACGGTGAAGCCAGCCAGGGGCATGATCAGTTCCGAGGGAATGGGGGGAAAGAGATTTTCCATAAACATCAGGAAACCAATCCCCCAATAGCCCATTGAGGTCATGTGGGTGGTAATCCATTGGGCAATCATGTCAGACATGGGTGTACTCCATTAATGGGGTTCAGACATCTGGGCTTCAGCGATGGGCGCGATCGCCGCCTGTGATAGGACTGCTGCGACCGGGGGAATGTGGCATTGTGCTGGGCGGCGGCGGCGGGCACAATCGAGAAGGCTCCTCTAGGATGCCCAGTGGCCGGGGCAAATGCTGAAGCAACGGTGAGATTTTCTCTGGTGGCTGGAGCTAAGGACTCTTCGCCTAGTTTCTCATTCTGCGACAAAACGTGAAGTTTTATCTCTTTCGCCTTGTTCAGTTCATCACCCGGATCAAGGTCGATGAAGATTTGGCGAGGAACGGGCTAAGGTTGGAGGGAACTGGTATTGAGCGATCGCGATGCCTATGACTTTGGATGTCACTCAGTTCTTTAAAGCGTGTAATCCGACCTATCCCCTGGTCTACAGCGATCCGGGCGATCGCCGCTATTACATTAACTTTGCCCCGGTGCGCGGCAGCAACCACATCCGCGAACTCAAACGCACGATTGATTTGTTGGCCGATGAGCAAACCTGCCAATTGTTTACGGGCCATGTGGGCTGTGGCAAATCAACGGAATTGCGCCGCCTCAAGGGGGAACTGGAAGAACTGGGTTTTTATGTGGTGTACTTTGAATCCAGCGAATTTCTGGATATGTCGGATGTGGATGTGACGGATATTTTGCTGGCGATCGCCCACCAAGTCAGCGCCGCCCTGGAACGGGATCAAATCCGCCTCAAACCCAACTATTTTGTCAACCTCTTTGCCGACCTCAGCGAAATCCTTCAGACTCCGATTGAAATTTCCGCGATCGATTTTTCTGTTGGAATCAGCAAAATCACCGCCCGAACCAAAGACAGCCCCCGCTTGCGGAGCCAGTTGCGGCAATTCATGGAACCCCGCACCAACAGCATTTTGCAAGCCATGAACCAAGATCTCCTGGGCGAAGGCAGCAAACGCCTCCAGCAGCAGGGCCATCGGGGCTTGGTCGTGATTATTGACAACCTGGATCGGGTGGATTCGCGGCAACTGCAAACGGGCCGGACGCAACCGGAATATTTGTTTATCGATCGCGGCGACCAACTCTCGAAGCTGAGTTGTCATGTGGTGTATACCATTCCGCTGGGGCTGGTCTTTTCCAATGAAAATGAGACGCTGAAACAGCGATTTGGCGGGGGAATTGCCCCTAAGGTGTTGCCGATGATTCCTGTCCGCGATCGCACCGGGGCACCGTTGATCGAGGGGGTGCATTTGCTGCGGCATCTGGTGTTGGCGCGGGCATTTCCGGAGACCGATCCGCGCGATCGCCTGGAGCAAGTCGGTGCTGTGTTTGACAATCTGGAAACCCTGGATCGGCTGTGTTTGGTCAGCGGGGGCCATGTGCGAAATTTGCTGGGCCTGGTGCGAAATTGCATCCAACAAAGTGACCCGCCGTTTGGCCGGGAGGTGGTAGAACAGGTGATTCGGGGCCAACGAGATGCCCTGGCGCGGGCGATTGATGACGAGGAATGGCGGCTGATCGCGCAAGTCGTTGAACAACAAAATGTGCGGGGCGAAGCAGAATACCAGATTTTGCTGCGGAGTATGTTTATTTTTGAATACCAAGATGCGACGGGCACCTGGTTTGGGATTAATCCCGTGTTGGCCGAAACGAAGAAGTATCAAGATTGGGTGAAAGCGTCGCAGTAGCGGGAGGGCGATCGCCGAGGTGGGCCAGATTACTGGGATGGACATAGCGGGGGAAACCCGGAGGAGGGTGGCATGGACAATCAGACGCAACGGCAGGATATTCAAGCCCACAATGAGCGATCGCTGAAAACCCTGGCGCGGGCCATTTCGCTATCGCAACACCAATTTGCGCTGATCTTGGTGCGGTGTAACTATGCCCAACTGCGCGATCGCATCACCCAACAACTCCAGGCCCGCTTGCCCCTCCCCATCAGCATCTTGACCCTACCCGAATCCGCCAAAACCCTCTACACCACCATTCACACTGCCCTGGAAACCCGTAGCCACGACCTCCACCTGGCCGATCGCCCCACCCTGCCTCGCCCCGCCACTGAGCCAGCCGTGGCCCCCGCTGCCCTGTTTATCTTCGGGTTGGAAACTTTGCAGGCGTTAGAGCAGGCATTGATTGCCACCAACATTGTGCGGGAAGAACTCCGGCGACAATTCCAGTTTCCGATTGTGCTGTGGGCCAATGATGCCGTCCTCCGCAAGCTAGAGCGGTTGACCCCCGATTTGTATAGCTGGGCGGGGAACACCATCATTGGCTTTGAGCTGGCCCCCCTGGAACTGGTGCGATCGCTGAAAGACCATAGCGATCGCCTATTTAGCGCCGTTTTGGATATGGGCGACGAGCAAGTGTGGGCCAACCAGCACCAAACCCGCCTGACTAATGCCCTCCGCCCTGGGGAAGTGCCCCTGGCCTTGGCCAATCTTAACGAGACGGGTTTTGCCATTGATCCCGAACTGGAGGCCAGCCTGGATTTCCTCTTAGGCCAACAGGCCCAAGCCCAGGGCCAGATGCCCGCCGCCCGCGATCGCTACGAACGCAGCCTGGAGTTTTGGCTCCAGCATTTGCCGCCCCCGGCCGCCCCCGTTACCAGCCCGGAGCCGCCCGCGCCCTTGTCCCCCGCTGGCCCCCATCCCCTGCCCCCCATCCCCTACCTGGAACGGGCCGCCTGTGTGTTGTTCTATCTGGGCCTGTGGTGGCGGACTTATGCTGTGCTGCAACGCGCGACTTATACCGCCGCCTGTCAGCAAGCGTTGCACTACTTTGAGCGCAGTCTGGAGCTTTTTACCCAGGAAAACCGTCAAGATCTCGTAGCGCGCTTCATGATTGCTCAGGCCGAAACCCTGCAAAAGCTGGAACGATGGGACGAGTTGGAAGCCTTGGCCAAACAGGCGTTGGTGCTCCACAAGCTCTATCGCGATCCGGTGCGGCAGGCACGGGATTATGGCTTTTTGGCGGAAACGGCGATCGCCCGTCAAGACTGGGCCACGGCAAAACAATCAACCTACACGGCGTTGCAAATCCTGCGAGAGACGGAAACCGAACTGGATGTGGCTGGCGAACCCTTAGATCCTCAATTAGCCGCTAGCCTGGATTTGGCCCACCGATACCACTGCAATTGGTATCTGTATCTGTTGGCGCGGGCCGAGGAACATTTGGGCAATCGGGATGCCGCCATTTTGCACCTGGAAACCGCCCGCGATCGCAACCCTCCTCAAAGCGACCCCACGTTATATATCCAAATTTTGCGGCACCTGCGCGATTTATATTTTGAGCAAGGCAAATACCTCGAAGCCTTTCGGACGCGGCAAATGCGGCGGTTGATCGAACATCAGTATGGCTATCGGGCCTTTGTCGGTGCCTTGCGGTTACAACCCCTCACCCGCAGCGACCCGGCGGCCTTTCCCCTGCCCCCGCCCATTGACCCCAAAGCCTTGCTGAATCAAGAAATTCGGGCTTCGGGCCGACAACAAGACCTGGAAAAACTGCGCGATCGCCTCACCCAAGCGCAATACAAACTCATCGTGCTCCACGGCCCGTCCGGTGTGGGCAAAAGCTCCATCGTCAATGCGGGCCTGGTGCCCATGTTGGCTGCGGATAACGTGGAAGGTCGCCCCTTCTGGCCGATTGTGCTGGATGTGTATACCGACTGGCAAACTAGCCTGGAGCGCAAATTGGCCGATGGCCTTAATGGCTTACCGACTCTGGATGCCGACAATGAGGCGATCGATTTTTCCGTGTTTCTGAACCCCCCGGTGCCACCCAACCCCCCCCGCGATCGCGCCCCTGAAACCGCCCCCCGTCCCAACCCCACCACGCCGCCCCCCTTCTACTCCGCCACCCTCCTCAAACACCTGCGAGCCGCCACCGATCGCAACCTCCTCCCTGTGCTGATTTTTGATCAGTTCGAGGAATTTTTCTTTGAAGGCACCTCCCTCCAAACCCGCCGCCCCTTCTACTACTTTTTGCAAGATTGCCTCAACCAACCCTTTGTCAAAGTCGTGCTGACCCTCCGGGAAGATTACCTCCACTATTTATTGGAATTTCAACGCCTCACCAACCTCGATATCATCAACAACGATATTTTGGGGAAGGAAATCCGCTACCCCTTGGGCGACCTGGCTCCAGAGGAAGCCAAAGCTGTGATCAAAAATCTGACGGATAAAGCCCAATTTCCTCTGCCCGATGATTTGGTGGAGGCGCTGGTGGCGGATCTGGCGGGCGATTTGGGGGTAGTGCGGCCCATCGAATTACAGGTCGTCGGCGCACAGTTACAAGTGGAAGGGATTAATACCTTAATTGCTTATCGTCAACACGGCCCCAAAGAGCGGCTCGTGCAACGGTTTTTGGAAGATGCCATCAAAGACTGTGGCCCTGAAAACGAAGAGTTGGCCCGGATTGTGTTGTATTTGCTGACCAACGAAAATGGCACTCGTCCGCTCAAAACCCAGGATGATTTGGAGGCGGACTTGATCGATTTGGGACTAATCCAATCTACGACCACGCTCAATCTGGTCTTGGAGGTGTTGGTGGGTTCGGGGCTGGTGTTTTTAATTCCAGAATCCCCTGCGGCCTGTTACCAACTGGTGCATGACTATTTGGTGAGTTTTATCCGGAGTGAGCAGGAAAACGAGATCTCTCACTTGCAGTTGGAGTTAGAACGAGAGCGGCAAAAGCGGCAAACCGTTGAAGAACAGTTACAACGCAGCGAGGCGCAATTGCTGGAAACGCGGGAGGCGACTCGGTTGCGGGTGCGGCAGGCGTTGTGGGCCTTGGGGACGATCGCGATCGCGGCGGCGATCATTGTGTTGTGGGCGTTTGCGGCGGCACGGCGCACCATTCAAGCCGCGAAAACCGCCGAAATCAGTGCTGCCCTGGCGAGTAGTTCCCTGGCGAGTGGTACTTGTATTGCTCAGTGGGCCACTGCCGCCAGCCAAACCGGAGTGCCAACGCGATCGCTAAAGCAATGTACCTACGAATACACGGTGATGCTTGCACCCGACCAAGTGGCCCAGATTAGCCCAGAGCTATGGGCCTCGATCCGTACCTTTGCCCCCGATGCGACGTTGCAGCAAGCCCAAACCGGGAAAGCGGTGCATCTGGGTCAGTTCCAAACGGTGGATGGGGCGGTGTTGTTGGCGAGTTATCTCCAAGAGAATGGGTTGACGGGGGAAGTGGTGCCGCTGGTGATGGTTGCGCCTTAGCGATCGCCCCCTTGGCTGGTGGCTGGCTGGGATGTGCCGCCCTGCAATGGCCCGCGCCACAAAAGCCAAAGGAGAAATGTTCGCGGCAGGGGAGAAGCGATTAGACTGGGAGGACAGATCGCGCTTGGGCTGGCTGGAGCGTCGTTTTTGCACCCCCAATGCTGGCCGTGTGTGATGTATCAATCCGAAGGTCACAGATATGGAGTCGCTTATTGCGATCGCAACGTTGGCGATCATTGGCTACATGGTTGGCTCAGTCAAAGTTATCAACCAGGGCTATGAGGGGATTGTGGAGCGGTTAGGGCGCTATCAACGCACGCTGCGACCGGGCCTCAACTTTGTGGTGCCTTTGCTAGACACGGTTTTAGTTGAGACGACGCGGGAACAACTGCTAGACATTGAACCACAATCGGCCATTACCAAAGATAACGTCACCATTATTGTGAACGCGGTGATGTACTGGAAGATTGTCAGCGTCGAACAGGCTTATTACGAAGTTGAAAATTTGGAAGAAGCCCTGAGCAACATGGTGTTGACGACGCTGCGTTCTGAAATTGGCCAGATGGATTTGCGGGAAACGGTGTCATCGCGGACTGAAATCAACAAGGCGATTCTGCGGGAACTGAAGCAAGCGACCGAAAGTTGGGGGGTGGAAGTGACCCGCGTTGAGGTGCAAGAAATTACCCTGTCCGAAGAATTGCGCCGTGCCCTGGAAGCGGAACGAACTGCCGAAAGTAAACGCCGCGCTGCCTTGTCGGAAGCGGAGGCCACCGTGGAGTCGATTCGGCGGATTTCGCGGGCTTTGGATGAAAAAAACGCGGGGGATGTGTTGCGGTATTTGGTCGCGCAGGATTATGTGGAAGCGAACCAGAAGCTAGGAGCCAGCAGTAACGCCAAGATTATTTTCATGGATCCCAAAGCTTTGAATGAAGCGATCGACAACTTGATGGCCACCGATGACAATTATGGCGGCGGTTCGGAGTCGGCTTCCGGCCCAGATTCGCTGCCTTAACTTTCTGCTGTTTTAACTTACCGGGCGACGGCCTCGAACTGTTGGCGTTGGCTTGACCATTGCAAAAGCTGCGATCGCCCCGTTGCATTGACCACTAAAACCGGGTGCTGTTCTCCCACGTCGGCGATCGCCCGATACACCCGATGAGCATCCGATGAGCCTTCGCTGTAGAGCAAGCGGCCAGCACTGGAAAAGATGAAGGTGCGGGGGCCATTGTTTGGGGCCGTGACGGGTTGCAGCGCCGGGGCCACCAGGGCCAGATCGGTAGATTGGAGCGTGACAATGACATCGGGTTGGGCTTGGCCCGTCAGGTTAATGGGTTGTACTTGCCACTGGCCTAAGCCAGCCTGTTCGAGCTTGGCCCAGGGCGTTTTGGGGGAGAGGGGGAGGGGCGAGACGCGGCGGAGTTCGGCGAGGAGGGTGGGGAGGGCGCGATCGCCCCAGGTGGGGTTTTGGCCGACCCAGGCGCTGAGGGAGACTGCATCCGGGGTGAGCCATTGCAAGGCGGTATCGGTTGCGGCAAGCAGGGGCGCGGTGTTTGAGCCGACGACACTGGGGGCGATCGCAGGGCCAGAGACGAGCAATTCCACCTGTTCGGCTCCGACTCGGACACCCCGCACCTGGGCGATCGCGGTCTTTTGGTGGCTGATTTTGTCCCAGGCGATGAGTTGCACCGTGGAATCAATACTTAAACCCAGTTTGGGCCACAGGCTATCTCCTGCTTCGGTGGCGCTCAGGCCCAGTTTGCCGGTTTGCCAGCGATCGCCCAACCCATAGCGGTCTACCCGCACCCGATACCAGCGATCGCCCCCCGCAAGGTCAAGGGATGGCGCAGCAGAGAGGGTACGCCACTCTGCTGGGTGCAGTTGGGCGATGGCTTCCGCTTCCCCCAGCAGCCGACCGGGGGCCGAACTCACAACCGCCGTTTCCGTAAAATTGGGGTCGAGGCGGGCCAGTAGGGTGGTAATCTGGGCGCGATCGCGGGCGGTGGTCTGGGGTTGCTTTTGTAACCAGGCGATCGCGGCCTGAGGGGACTGTTGCGCCGCCACTAACAACGCACCCCAGGTTTTGATGGCGAGGGCCGTCGGTTTCACCCGTAAGCCCGCCTGGACTCGCTTCTCGATCCGGCCCTGATCCCCCTTTAACAGCACCGCCGTTTCTTGACTGGCGGTAACGGAACCCTGAAACACGGTTGTCGCCCGTTCCCAGCGGCCATCCACCAAATTCGCCAACACTTGCTGACTGGGTGCCGCCCAAGACCCTTCCGCCTGAGTTTTGGTCGCCTGGGAATGCCACCGCACGAGATCGAGTTGGGCTTGAGTTGTCCCATTCCACAGTTTGGCTTGGCGTTGCTTCACGCCTTGTAGCCAGGTCAGGCTCGTTGTCCACAAGCGATGGCGGGCCAGCATTAACCCACTGCGGTAGGCCGAGTCATCCAGGGCGGGTTCGTTCAGCGCGATCGCCTCCAGTTGCACCGGACTGGGGGCAAAGTTCAGCGGCTTGATCTGATAAATTTCAAACAGCGGCTCCATGCCAACGGTATGGTTCACCAGCAGTTCGGGCTGACCCTTGCCGGTCACCTCTTGCCAGTGGGGCAGTTCTCCAGTGGGGCTTGTCCATTGCGCTTTTACGCCTAAATGTAAATGCTGGGGGCTGTAATACAGCACTTGGCCGTAGGCAATCGCCTCGTTGCCCTGGTGCCGTCTGCCGTGGAGGTTAAGCCAGAGGCCGGGGGCAGGGGCTTTGTCGAAGGGTTGCAATTCTGTGAGCGGTAAGGCTCGACTTGATCCCTGATTGGCCGCCTCCGCATCGACTAAGGGCGCAATCACAAAGGATTCTTCTAAGCCCGCGATCGCCACCTGATCCACAAGATAATAGGTCGGCGCGGCGGTGGTTGGTTGGTCGGTGGCCCGTTGATAGAGCCGCAACGCCACAATGCGATCGCACTGATTTAGGCAAGCCACTTGTTTGGCCCAGATCGGCACGACCCAATCTGTGGTCGGCGTTTTCCCATCCCACAGGCCCACATTGTCGCCCAACTTGAGCCACTCTCCTGCAAACTGGCCCGCCTGTTGTAATTCCTGCTGGATCTGGGTTTGCGACTGGGGCATTAATTCGGTTTTGGCTTTGGGCACCCAGCCTGGAACTAGCCGATTCAGCCAAGGAACCCCGTGGGGATTGAGGATGAGCTGCGCCGCGACCCAGCCACACCCCCCAAAGCTACTGCCTGCCAAGAGAATTAAACCAATGGCCCCCACTTTTCCCCACCAGGGCACCTGTGCTGGAACGGGCGATCGCGGCGGCGTTGGCGTTGGCCTGGGGCGAGGGCTGATCGTGCGGGGGGGGGATACCCGGAGCGGGGAGTGGGAGGCTTGGGGCGGGCGATCGCGCCGGGACGACGTGGCCCGTTTGGCAGTGGATTTGGGCGGCTGAATGGCCATAAGGAAAAACAAGCGGCGAGAACAACGCCAGTGACGCAACAGAATGCGCCCCACTCTACTGACAATTCGGAAAAATCCTAAAAACCGTCACAAAATGTTGTGAAGTGAGCTGGCCCCTGCCTCAACCTTGCACGCCGCTATAGCGAGTGACTTCTGCCTGGAGATGGGTGCCCCATTTGGCGGCGAGGGGCGGTTCGGTAAACAAAATCTGGATGGGCGTGGGGCGATCGCGCAGCGCAAACTCCAGAGCGGCTTTGCCTTTGGCTGGTGGATCGGCGATCGCGGCCTCTTTGCCATTCACCAACAACCGAATCTGAGTCACATCTGCCAAGGAAAACGTCTCTAAGTTGACTGGCCCTTGCTGGGTGGGTTGCCCCCAGGTCATTGTTTTCCCCTTTTGCCCCAACACCGCGTAGATGTCGTATTTGGCCCGATCAAAGTCCGTGGCCCATGTCTGATAGGCTTCCACTTTTTGGTATTCTCGCCACCCCGTCCAGGCCAGCCACCCGAAAAACGCCAATAGCGGCAACCAGAGCAATCCCCGTTCCATCGTTTCCTTCTCCCCTCGCGATCGCACCTTTCTATTATCCCGGAGGATAGCCACAGCGGGGGGAAGCCGTAGCGCCCCATGCCCTGGTGGAACCCTTGATCGTTGAGCTTAACAATCTGCAATAGCTTGCCCTCTGCACAGTTCGGAGGTGAGTAAGCTATGGTGGTAAGCAGTCTTGACCGTGGGCGCGGATATGAAACGGCTTTTGTTGTTGGTCTTGTTTTTGGTCGGGTTGGGCTGGGCCTTGATGAACTACCAGGGACTTGCCGCCCAAGGCACTTATGACTCTTTGATTCTGGACTTTCGGGAAGATATTGGTGCGGCCCAAATCGAAAATCAGGTCGAAGCGATCGCCAAATCGTTCAATGCGTCATTGCGGTACAACAGCGAATTTTCCTTTGATGATCACATTTTTGTTGTCCAGGGAGATAGCAAGCTGCTCAACAATTTGAAGCGATCGGGCATTGGCAAATATGTGGAATACATTGAGCCGAACTATATCTACCACGCCTACGCCACGCCCAACGACCCCGAATACAGCAAACAGTGGAATTTGCGGGGCATCAATATTGAGCCAGCCTGGGACGAAAGCCACGGTAAGGATGTCACCGTTGCGGTGATTGATACGGGGATTAGCGCCGTTCCCGATCTAGAAAATACGAAATTTGCGGCAGGCTACGATTTTGTCAACGATCGCGCCGATGCCAGCGATGATAATGGCCACGGTACCCACGTTGCGGGGACGATCGCCCAATCCACCAACAACAAGTTTGGGGTGGCGGGGATTGCCTACGAGGCCCAGTTAATGCCCCTCAAAGTTTTGAGTGCGGGGGGCGGGGGCCAAGTTGCTGATATCGCTGAGGCGATTCGGTTCGCGGCAGATAACGGGGCACAGATTATTAACATGAGTTTGGGCGGTGGTGGTGAAAGCCAACTGATGCAGGAGGCGATCGCCTACGCCCACAGCAAAGGGGTGACGATTATTGCTGCTGCTGGGAATGCGAACCGCAATGCGGCTGAATATCCCGCCCGGTATCCCCATGTGATTGGGGTAGCCGCCCTTGATCCCGCAGGCAGCAAAGCGCCCTACTCTAACTTTGGGGCTGGGATTGATATTGCCGCTCCCGGTGGCCTGATCAACGGGGAAGATAAATTAGGCGGTATCTTACAGAATACGGTCAATCCCCAAACGGGCGAGTCTGTTTTTGAAGCCTATCAGGGGACGAGTATGGCGGCTCCCCATGTGGCCGGTGTGGCGGCGCTGGTGCGGGCGATGGGGGTCGAACAACCTGATGATATTGAAGATGTGCTGAAGCATTCGGCGATCGCTGTGGGGGATGACGAACTGAACCACTTCGGCGCGGGCAAGCTGAATGCGGCAGAAGCCGTGAAACTCGCTGGGAAAGGCAAGTTCTCCTTCCGTGATTTCTTCCGGTGGCTGCGGGATAATGGCTATCTCAATCCCAAATTCTGGATTGATGGCGGTGTGATTGCGCTGTGGCCCAAAGTATTGATGATGCTGGGTTCCTATCTGTTGGCCTGGTTGCTGAAACACTATTTCCCCTTTGCCTGGACGGTTTCTCTGGGGACTGGTCTCGTGATGGGGAGTTCCGGGGTCTTCTTCCTCCGGGGCACGTACTTGTTTGATGCGCCGCAGTGGCCGTTCCGGTTAGCCGGGAGCGCTATTCCAGAAATGGGCAGTGCGGTTCAGGCGAATGGATTGCTGAACCCGCTGACCGCTAGTATTTTGATTCCGCTGGGGTTGACGCTGTTGTTCCTGGGCCACACCAGCCTGAAATGGTTCGCGGTGGGAACGACCATCGGCATGACGGTCTTTTTGGCGGCTAGTGCGTATTTGAATCCGGCCTTGATGTGGATTGGCAGTGGGGCGATCGCCCAAGTCTTCTTGATTGCGAATGCCTTACTGTGTTTAGCCTTAGTTCGTTTAGTCTTAAAACCGGGAGCATCGACACCATGAGTATTCAAGTTACGGGCACAGTCGAGCGGAAAGGCTTTGGCTCTGGTACGTGGGCGTTAGTCAGCGAGGCGGGGGAAACCTACGAACTGCACGAGGCCCCCAGCGAGTTGCAACAGGCTGGAGTCAAGGTCAAAGTGCGAGGCCAAGTGCGAGAGGATATCATGACCTTGGCCATGATTGGCCCTGTGTTACAGGTGGAGCACTACGAACGCTTGTCTTGAGGGTTGGCTGGTTTGCGGCTGAAATGGGGGCAGGGCGATCGCTCGACTAACTTAGTTGTCATCGATCATCACAATCACAACGGTGATGTTATCGCGGCCTCCGTGTTCTTTTGCCGCTTCCACTAAACTCGCCGCTGCTTTTTCACAGACCCGAATATTTTTTAAGTGGGACGCGATGATGTGATCAGATAGCTCTTCTGTTAAGCCATCACTACACAACAAAATGCGATCGCCCCCCTGCACCTGAAAGGGTTGAATATCAATCTGGCGAATATCTTCCCGACCCAAACACTGCGCCAGCACGTGTCGCCACGGGTGAACGCGCGCTTGATCCGCCGTAATCTCCCCCATCCGCGTTGCCAAGGCCACCCAGGTATGGTCTTCCGTAATTTGTTCCAGCTTAGCGCCCCGCAACCGATACAGCCGAGAATCTCCAACGTGGGCACACCAGGGTTGATCTTCCCGAAAAATAACGGCTACCGCTGTTGTCCCCATGTCGGCACGTACCGGATTTTCCTTCTGATCGACCAAAATGGCCTGATTTGCTTCTAAAAACGCCTTCTCCAGCAAGGTTTCGGAGGGGGTGTTTGTCGCCCAATGCGCTTCCAAATAGGCCCGGATCGCCTCCGTTGCCAGCCGACTGGCCTCTTGACCGCCCGCATGGCCGCCCATTCCATCTGCAACTACAAAGAAACGCCCCTCAGGATCGATGTAATAATCATCCTGATTTACGGTGCGCTGCATCCCAACATCCGTTAATCCTGTAAACAGGCGTTTCATACCTTAGCTACCAGAGTATTCGCAAATGGTAGATGCATTATGGCATACGGTCTGCCCGGTCAATCCGTATCATTAACCGAATAAGGCCAAAGCCAGTGAACGTCGCCGCAACCCCTGCGAGTGCCGCCGCCCAAACAAGTCCATTGACTACTAAGATCGTAGCCGACAATGTAAAGGTACACACCAGCAATGTGTAATTGGTACCCATGTGGACACCATTCATCCGCCGGAGCAGGCGATCGGTTTCGATCGCCCGCACCCGCACCCGGATGTCACCCCGTTCCAGCTTTTCTAGGGTATCTTCAATGCGTCGTGGCAACGCCAACGCCGTACTGCTCACCTGAGCCGCTTGCCGACCCAACTCATTGAGTAGCCCAGTGGCCGCTTCCGAAGTTTGATTTCCATTGGCCATAAGTTGCATTGCAAACGGTTTTGCCGCCTCCATAAAGTTAAAGTCCGGATCTAGCCCCTTGCCCACGCCTTCCAAGGTCGAAAAAGCGCGCATCACAAAGGTAAAGGTGGCCGGAAAGCGAAACGGTTGCCCATAGGCAATTTCGTATAGGTCGTCACTAATCGCCGCCACAGACTGAGCTTCAAACGGCTGATCCATAAAGTTGTCTAACATAAACTGGATCGATCGCCGCACTGGCCCCATATCGTCTGTTGGCACCAACGCCCCCAAGTCAATCAGCGACGCGACGACCTGATCGGCATCCTTTTGGGCAATTCCAAAAAAGGTCTGCATCAGCTTTTCGCGGGTAATGGCCTGGACTCGGCCCATCATCCCAAAATCGTAGAAGATCAAGGAGCCTTCAGTGCTGACGGCAATGTTGCCGGGGTGGGGGTCGGCGTGGAAAAACCCGTTGGTTAGTAACTGGTGTAGATAGGCTTTTGCGCCTAAAACCGCTAACCGACGACGATCCAAACCAGCGGCCTCTAATGCTTCGTAGTGGCTGATCTTGATGCCGGGGAGATACTCCAAGGTCAGGACACGGGGCGAGGCGTAGCGCCAATACACCCGTGGCACCTGCACCCAATCTTCGCCGCGAAAGTTGCGCCGGAATGTGTCGGCGTTGCGTCCTTCGTTGAGGTAGTCGATTTCTTCGTACAGGATTTTGCAACATTCGTCGTAAATGCCCAGCCAGTCACGACCCTGCCCCCATTTGGGGTGGTTTTGAAAGTAGCGGGCGATGCCTTTGAGGATGGCCAGGTCGATCTTGAAGAGTTTGGCGAGGCCGGGGCGCTGGACTTTGACGACAACGGATTCGCCAGAATGCAGTTGGGCGCGATGCACTTGACCCAGGCTGGCAGCGGCGATGGGGATGGGTTCAAAGCTGTGGTAGAGGTCGTGAATGGGTTTGCCAAAATCTTGTTCGATGATGGCTTTGGTTTGTTCGTAGCCAAAGGCCGGAACGCTGTCTTGCAGTTTGGAGAGTTCTTCGACGTATTCGGCGGGGAACAGGTCGGCGCGGGTAGAAAAGAGTTGCCCGACTTTGATGAAGGTTGGCCCCAAGTCGAGTAGGGTTTCTCGAATCCAAATGGCTTGCGATCGCCGCCGTTTGGCCCGTGTTTCCTCCGTCATCCCGCCTTTGTAGCTCCAGGGCTTGTTATAGAGCCATTGGGCGTAGAGCAGGGTGAGAACAAACGTCCAGATATCAATAAATCGCCGTTGCCGCGAGTAATTATCCCGATTCCAGCGGTAGGATTTGTCACCATAGGTGCGCGGCTTGGGAGGGCGCTGCTTGGGCGATCGCCCCGGTTGTAGGGCTGTCTCGGTGTCGGCGAGGACATGAGCGGTTGAGGCGGGCGACGCAGCCGGGGCGGTAGAGCGATCCGCTGCACCCAAGCCAACTGAGCCAATCGTCCTCGGCATCTCCCCAAGATGATCTTGCCCTAGATGCTCCTGCAAGGGCTGATGGTGGGTGTATTGGGCGGCAAGGGTTGCCTCCGGTGGGCCTGAATGCCCAGGCTGCTCACGATGCGGATGGCGACGCGAACCATAGTTTAACTGCTTGTCAGCCACACCGATTTCTGTCAGAGCATCGGCAGAATCGGAGTTATGGGGTAAAACAGACACTCGGTCTCCCGTTCTCAAACTTAGAATGTTATAGATATTTTACAATGTATCAAAAAACGCCTGGACAATGCTAGGCCATAGGGCTTCGGTGCTGTTTCAACTCAGAACGTAACCGCGCGATTTCTGCCCGCAGCTCGTCGATCACCGTTTGCAAATCCGTTGGTTCAGCCTCAGTCGTAACCCCGGTGGCTCCGGTCTGTGTGGTATTCACCCTGGATTCTTCCTGGGCGGCTCGTTCCAAGACTTCTTCAGTAAACTCGCGGAGTTGTTCCCGCAATTCTGCGTCAAGTTTACCCAAGTCACTGAGAGCATCGGTTAGGGATTTTTCAGCGCGCTCGTACAGTGTGTCAGCCAGTGCCCTGCCAATAAAAAAGGCATGAACAATGGGGTTACTCATAGAAAACTCCTGTGCATTCCGCCTGAATTATAGCGTGATTCGTGGCTGGAAGGGTTTGACTGGCGGAGAAGGCCCTGGGGCTGGCGGGGGCGATCGCGACCTTTGTGGGCCATGTTCTGTTTAACGCGAAATTGATTTTGCTTGATTTTTATTCATTTTCTGCTGGGGAGCGATGAACCCTCGCACGCCTGTTTTATAGTCAATGGTTGGTACAGATCGAGGAACGGGCAGATCGGCCTAGGGCTGGCTGGCTAACTGCTGGCCAAAGGTGGCGATCGCTCCTGGGGGCAGTTTTCTGGCCGTAAGCTCAACCCGGCCAAGCTTACCTGTAGAGGGTTGCTGGGGGCGGATCTAAGGGGGTTCTGCCCTGAACAACGCCCCGTTGCACCTGCTTTGGTCTGCCGCTTGGCGATCGCCGCAGGGCCATTGCCAGATTCCTCATCCTGATGGGGTCGTCTGGTGATGGCTCGCACTTTCCACTTCAACGACTTTGACGCTGACGCAAGTAACGATAAACCATGCAAGAAATCTACGACTACGAGGTCTTTCGCGATGAAGTTCGCTATCTAATTGAACGGGGCCAAGTGCGCGCCTATCAACCGCTCTACGTGTTGTGTAAACACATGCCCGCACGGGACTGGGCCTGGGTTGAGCGGGAATTGGAGCGGCACAACCTTCTGTTACGCGAACCGATTGCTGAATTGTTGAGTGGCCACCGTTGGGAGAGCGACTAGCCGCCGCAGACATCGCTCTGCCCCGTGGCTTACCGCCACTGACTGCAACGGGGCGCGATCGCCGCCCTCATGCCTGCTGTTACTGACAGATAGCCTATTGCCATAGCATAGGCTATTTTTTTTAGCAATTTATGTTGACATTTTGTTACAAAATGCTTTACATTTATTTACATCGAGACACGGAGAGTTTTCCAATGCGTACCCAAACTCAAGACGGACTGCTGAACAACTACGCGGTTGAACCCGCCGTTTATTACGCTGAATTTCCCTCCGAATACCAGCAGCAACAGTATTTACAGCAAGGCGCGATCGCCCTAGTCCTCCTCAGCACGCTCATGGGCATGGCGCTTTCCCTGGGTTAAGCGCAGCGGATTGCGACTCCCTGACTAGAGCCACGGTGCTAGGAAGGCCCACCAGCGCCATGCAGGGAACTACTCCCTCAGGCTGTTGGCGCGGCTTCGCCCAACCGTTGAGAACAACGACAGATTTAAACGACAGTATCAGAGTGAAGGGATGGGGCCGTTGGGAGACGTTGCCTCATCCTTTTTTGTTTGCTTGGTCTGGTTTGTGCAACCGAAGGTCGAGGCTTTGGCGGTGGCGATCGCTGCCAGTTCAGCACTCAACTGGATAAACAATCATTCCAATCGCTTTTCCTACACCAGGCCAGCCCGTAAAGCTACCACCGCTGCCTGGACGCGATCGTCTACCGACAGCTTATTCATAATGCCGCGCACATGGGTTTTGACCGTGTTGGGACTGAGGAAAAGGCACTCCCCAATTTCAGTATTATTTTTGCCCTCGACCAGCAACTTCAAGACATCCATTTCGCGCGTGGTCAGATTACCCACCACCATATCGGGGGCCGGTGGTTTCAAATTATCCAACACCAGGCTGGCCACTTGGGGATCAAGATAGGTCGCCCCCGCCTCTGCTGCCGTGATCGCCGCTAACATCTGCTCGATACTGGCCCCTTTCACACAGTAGGCATCGGCTCCGCTTGCCATTGCCGCCAAGACTTCCGTTTTGTTGGTATGAGACGTTAACATCACCACGCGCACATTGGGCAGTTCCCGCTTGATGGCCTCAGTTGCCGCAATGCCGTCCTGGCGGGGCAAGCCAATGTCCATAATGATGAGGTCGGGCTGGTGTTTGAGGGCGGCCCGGACACCCAAATAGCCGTCATCGACAATTTCTAGAATTTGGAAGCGGGGGTAGCCAGACAAAATGCGCTCCAGGCCCAACTGAATCATGGGGTCATCTTCGACGATCAGGATTCTTAAGGGCGTTTCGGTGGTTGAGGAAGAGTCGGGTGCAGCAGACACGGGGCAAGCCTCCAAAGGGCAAGAAGTTAGCGGTGAACCAAAGATAGTCCGTACAATCACTTGGCCCAAGTTGGTGCTAGGTGAACGGACTCTTTCCTGCATCATTCTAAAAGTCGCGGTGCCAATTAGGGGCGATCGCCCCCTGTAGGCGGTGCTGAGTTGCCGGGATTATACTGCGGATACCCTCAGTCGTTCTAGCCAATCAAGCTGCGAGGGGCAACGTAAACCAGAACACCGTTCCTTGGCCCACGGTACTCTCGACCCCGATCGCCCCCCCGTGGGCCGTGATAATTTGGCGACATAAGTATAGCCCCAGGCCCAGGCCGACATGCCGCCGCGCCTGTTCCCCCCGCTTGTATAACTCAAACATCGTTGCACACTGCTCTGGGGGAATGCCATTGCCATTATCTTGAACTGTGCAGCGCACAAATTGCGGTTGGGCCGCGCCAGCCTCCGCTGAGGGGGGCAACGGTGGGGTCAGGGTGGCAGTTAGCGTAATCGTAAGGCCGGGGGGATTGTGCTTCAGGGCGTTGGCTAACAGATTTTCGTACACTCGGTACAGTTGGTTGGGGTCAAGGGGCAATTGGGGTAGCGAGGTGGGGATTTGGGTTTGGAGGGTGGCTTCGTTGTGGCGGAGCATGGGTTCCCAGTCGGCTTCTAGCGCGGCCACAAATTCGTGTAAATGGCAGGGTTGCCGTTGTAAAGTTACGCCGCCGACTTCGTTGGCATGGGTTTCCAGGAGGGAGTTGATGAGGGCCAGTTGGCGATCGTGGCTTTGAATCATGCGATCTAAGACCGATTTGGCGATCGCGGCGGCTCCATTCTGGGCTTCTGCTTCTTCGCGCAAGCTTTTTAAGACCATTAACCCACCCGTGACGGGGTTCCGCAGATCGTGGGAGACGGCGTGTAGAAAGACTTGCACAGATTCTTGGGCTTTCAGTCGTTCGCGAATTTCGGCCTGGAGTTGGTGATTTTGGGCGACAAGCTGATTTTGTAAACTTTGGATGGCCAGGTGAGTCCGAATCCGCACCAGCACTTCGTCAATTTCAAAAGGTTTGGTGATGTAGTCCACGCCGCCGACCTGGAAGCCCTGCACTTTGTCAAATACTTCTGACAAGGCAGACATAAAAATGACGGGAATGGCTTGGGTAGCGGGTTCTTGTTTGAGGCGGCGACAGGTTTCAAAGCCGTCGATTCCGGGCATGGTGACATCGAGCAAGATTAGGTCGGGTTTGGCGTAGGGAATTTGGGCGATCGCGCTTTCGCCGTCTTGGGCAACCCGCACCTTGTAACCAGCGGCACTGAGGGATTGCACCAAAACTCCCAAATTTGTTGGCACATCGTCTACCAACAAAATTGTGCTTGCCTCATCTTGGTTCGTTGCGCTCGCCGTTTGACTCATGGTGACTGTGCCAACTCTTGCTCACTGGCCTGTATTGAAATTTTAATCATTGTGCTGCGTGGCGCGGCGATCGCCAGCAAGAATGATTGGCAATGGAAGGCTGAACTAGGCTCCCGCGATCGCGGAGCGGGGCGTTCCCGTTCCTGGGTTGCTAGCCAATGCCACTGACGGCGCGATCGTCCAATTCTACCGCAAGGCGCAAGCATGGCCCGCGAGGCTGAGATTGGGGGAATTGGCTCAAGCGTGTCGGCGCTGAGTCGAGTTGCTGCCTGGTCTGCTTGCGTTCAAGTGCCGGAAGCCAAATATTGAGCCAGCCACATTTGGACTTCTGCGGTGGAAGCAAGCCGAATTTGTTCGCCAGTATTGGGGTTATAAATATGCCACCAAATTTCCCCGTATTGATTGTAGTCTGACCAAATTTGGGGTGGAAATTGTAAGCAAAACCACTGCGATAAAAGGCGCAACGTTGAATGTTTCATGCTACGCCCGGTGCGATGAAATAAAGGCGATCGCGATCGCAGAGTTGGGGTTTTTAATAATGCCGTTTGAGGGAAAATTTGTAGGGAAGAACAGCGAGCCATGTGGTGCGCTCCTAACTATTGATGCGAAGTGAATTCTATAATTACCTATTTGGAAGCACCCTGAATTCATGCCATCGCGATCGCGCAATTTTGATCAATTCCTATGCATTCACACCGTCATCGGCCACCGATCGACTCTATGCCTGAAATGACTAAAAAAGCAGGGTTTCAGCCGCATTTACTCCGTAATAATCTTCTAGATAAGCCACTACTTCATACTCAGAATCAAACTTTCTTAAGCTATTGAATTCGGGGTTGTAAATATACCAACTAGGAGCTTGAGCCGATTCTGAGCTTTTCCAAATTTGGAGAGTTGGATCAGTGGTCAACGCATCCACGAGCCATAACCAGGCCGAGCGAATTTTCCCCACCATATTGGGGCACTGGGGTTGGCGCTCAAGGGCACACTGAGGCAGCAATTCTAAATCGTGGTAATGCTTTTTTTGCTGTTCGGTGGTTGACATGGCTAGCTCCTGACGAGGCTTTTAATTAGAATTGACGAACGGGTGACGACAAAAATGCCTCTCTGAATATGGGCAACAATAGTAGATGCATTTTGTCTTAAAGCAATGATTCTCCTGGATCTATACGCCGTAAGGCTAGTTATTATGCAGTGGCGAGGGGACGGCGCGGCGATCGCCCATATTGACTGTGGCCCAGGTTGGGGTGGCGATCGCCGAGGGTGTGGTCGGCCCCGTGCGGGGTTAGGAATATTGGGTGGGCATGGGATATTCCTGGTTCAGCAACCAATTGCCAATTTCCCGCAGTTTGTAGTCGATGGGATCGTGCAGGGTAAAGGTGCGTAGATCTCGCCAGTAGCGATCGCACCCATAGCGGGAGGCAGTGGCGCGGGCACCCATCACTTCAAACATGCGGTTGGTAATATCGAGGCCAACGCGGGCGACAAAGGCTTTGGTCGTGGCGATCGCGATCGCCACTTCTCCCCGTTCCTCGTGGCTCAGGCGATCGCCTTTGTTCCAGGCTGTTTGGACAGCGTGGGCGGTGCGATCGGCCAGAGCTTGTGCCGCCTGAAGCTGCATCCAGAATTCACCGTAATGTTGCAAGATGTATGGATCTTGGGTGGCGCGGTCAACCCCAGCGGTCATCCAGGGGCGGGTAGCCACGGTGGTATATTCCCTGGCCGCTTCCAAGGCTCCCGTTGCGATGCCCAGATACACATAGGCTTTGGTCAGTTGCACCACCACGTTGATAAATCCGGCAAAGGCTCCTTCTGGATCGGTGGGTGGCCCCAAGATTTCGTCCTCGTAAACAATGACGTTCTCGAAGGTGAAGCTCCCGCTGGCAGTGCGGCGTTGGCCCATGTTATCCCAGTCGTCGTTGTAGGTGACTCCGGCGCGATCGCTGGGCAACACAAAAAAGACTGGCATTTCTGTCCCCGGTGCCATTGCGGCAAAGAGGCGCATATCGGCGGCGGCAACCCCCGTCCCAAAGCTTTTGATCCCATTGACTCGAAAAGTATTGCCTGCGGGCGTAATTTTGAGTCGCGCATCGCGAGTATTTACGGCGTTGCCCCAAAACAAGTGGTGCTGGGCTGTGAGGGTGCAATAGTACGCGGCTTGGCTGGGTGTTCCTGCGGCTTGCACCGCTGCGGGCAAAATTAAATGATTGGCGAACAGTTGCCCCAGGGAGCCATCTGCTTTGGCCAGGGTTTGCAAGACCTGCAAGGCTTCGGGCCAGGTTGCCCCTTGGCCGCCATAATGTTTGGGGATGACCAGCGACAATAACCCCGTTTCCCGTAAACGACGGACTTCTTCTAGGGGAATGCCCGCTTGGCGATCGCGATCAACTGCCGTAATCGAAAATTCCTTGGCCAGTTGGGCCGCGATCTCCAGGGGCAATTTTGCGGTGGTGTGGTCTAACAAGAGTGTCATGGTGTTCAGTCTCCAAGGCGATGAATGGGGTTGTGCGGGCGCAGTTTGGATGGGGCGCTGCATCTAACTCAATTCACTGTTGAAAGGCTAGAACTATGCGGGTAACAGGGTCATGCGATCGGGGGAACCAGTTGGGTGATCTCGCTCTATGGCGATCGAGGTTGGAAGCCACAAAAAAGCTGGATTGGAAAACCAACCCAGCTCGCAAGTCTAGAATCAACGTGAAAGGTTCACTTAGGAGAGTCAACAAACAAACTTGTTCATGTTGCCTGTCAAAGGCCCAGTGAGGCTCAATTTTAATTTAGGGATCAGTTTGCAATACTTGGGGTTGGAGGCACGCGACCATTTGTTGGATGCCCCGGTGCAAGCGGCGGGTAACGGTCATAGGGCTAACACCAATCCGCTCGGCGACTTCCTTGCGGGATAGGTCTTTGATAAAGACGTATTCGATCGCTTGGCGAGTTTTTTCTTCCAATTGGGACAGTGCGCGTTGCAGTTGTTGGCGATCTTCTTCCAGGTTTTGCAAGTTTTGATAGTGAGAATCGGGCAAGGTGTCGCCTAAGGTCATCGGCGAGTCAACTTGTTGGCTAACGGTGGCATCCAGGCTGAGGGGCATCCGATTTTTGGAAGCGATTTTGCTTTCGCGCCATTCTTGGACGCTTACACCCAACGTGGTGGCAACTTCTTCATCGGTGGGTTGGCGACCAAAGGCTTCGGCTAACTCTTCCCGAACTTTTTGGCCTGCTTTGTTGAGTTGTTGCCAGCGGCGGGGAATCTTAACAGTAGAGCTGCGATCGCGGAGGAAATGTAACATTTCACCCCGAATGTAGGGCACCGCAAAAGAACTGAATGCACAGCCTTGGTTGGGGTTAAACCGTTCAATGGCCCGGATCAAACCGAGATAACCAATTTGTTCTAAATCTTCGTAGGGTTCAGCACACTGATGACTAACACGATGGGCAATTTTGCGAACCAACCCGGCGTTCATCTGCACAAGCTGATTCCGAAGGCGGACGGACGGATTCTGATGATAAGCCGATAACAGTTCCATCCCGCGAGAACGAACGTTGGTTTGAGTAGCCATCATTTGCAGTCACCTTTCACATCAGAGTTAAGCTCATTTTCATCAGTGGAAGAGACTGAAACCATCGTCGATCCACGGTACTTCTTAGCTACTCCTTTTGGTAGATCGGCAGATCCACGTAAGACAAAAAATCTTCAAATGGCCCAAATGCAGGCTGGGAAGCGATTTGCTGCAATTGTAGATTTCCTTGGCAATGCTCCAAGTTGACAAGATCTTTATCTTGAACAAGGAACAAACAAGCGCCACGGGCAAAGACTGGACACGAGCAACGCTTCACCTAATGGCTCAATGGCCACCCTGCGCGTCTTTTCGCGATCGCGCTCTGGAGCAGGCATGGGCTTGGCTTATGATTAGAGTGCCCGCGTTTTGTTCATGTCGAGCAGTTTTCGCAAAAAATCTGCGATCGCCCCGCCTGAACCCCTGGCTTCACCCCTTCTGTAGCCATTTGCGGCACAATAAAGACAGAAGAAGTTTGTGTACGAATGGGAGGATTTCCCTTGAGTAATACCAGCAATTTTCGGCAAGCGATCCAAACTGCCCAAGGACAAGCTCTGGTTGGGCCGAATGTCATTGCCAAAGCGTTGCCTTTTGTGGGCGGCGGGCTGCTGCTAACAGCGCTCGGTGTGTATGGTGGCATTGGGGTGCTGAACCAGTATCCGGGGCTATTTATGCCGTCCTTTTGGGGGGCGATCGCCGGTTCCTTGATTTTGTTCTTTGTGGCGCGGGGAATCGCCGAGAAAGCCAACAATAGCGCCGCCCTGCCACTCTTGGCGCTCTACAGCCTTCTCACGGGGTATACCCTGACGGGGTTGATCGTTGTGGCGTTGCACACAACCGGCGTAGGTCTAGCGGGGATTGGGTTTGCGGCCTTGGGCTGTGGGATTACCTTTATTGCCGGTCGGCAAATTGGCTCCAACCTGTCTGAAGAAGACGGCATGGCCCTGTCCAAAACAGTGCAAATGGGCCTCATTGCCCTAGTGGTTGTCTTGCTCGGTGAGTTGGCCTTGACCCTGTTTGGGGTTTACACGCCTTCCTTTTTGGATGTGGCGATTTCGGGGATTGGGGTTTTGCTGTTCGTGGGTTCTGCGGTGGTGGACTTTTTTCTGCTGCCCAGGGCCTATCGTGATGAGCAATATCTCTCCGCTTCCCTGTCGATGTATTTGACCTATGTCAACCTGTTTGTCTTCATTCTGCGGTTGCTGATTGCGCTGAATAGTCGCGATTAGGCCAAGCTTTAGCGCCTGGATCAAGGGTGAGCTAAATTCACCGCATCTGGTTAGTTTTTAATTTTTGATTGAGCGAGATGGTGGAGAGAACAACCGATATTTCGCTCATTTTTTTGGGCATTTTGAGGAAAACGACCTGATAGTGTTGTAGTCCTTCGCCATTAACCTTGATTGCGATCGCCCCACCACGTTACTTGGTTGGCGCGATCGCCCCTTACACCGCTGAAATTCCCAAACTTACCCCACCTTAAGGAGAAGTCATGTTAACCGCAGCCCAAGCCCGCCCCACCGAACGGGCCAAATTTATCCAAAAGACCTATTTGCACCTTGCCGGAGCCGTAGGAGCTTTTATTCTCGTCGAACTGTTTTTGTTTCAAACGGGTATCGCCTTTGCCTTGACCCAGTTTGTCATGGCTAGCCGCTTCAGTTGGCTGCTCATTTTGGGCGGGTTTATGTTGCTGGGTTGGTTGGCCCGGAGCCTTGCGGAAAAGGCCGATTCTGTGAATACCCAATATGCTGGGTTGGGGCTGTATGTTGTGCTGGAGGCCGTCATTTTTGCCCCCTTACTTTATCTGGCGGTGTTCTTTTCTGATCCAACGGTTTTGCCGACAGCGGCGATTTTGACGGGCTTAATGTTTGCAGGTTTAACTGCGGTTGTTTTGATTAGTCGCAAAGATTTTTCGTTCTTGGGAAGTATCCTGGCCATTGGCGGTTTTGTTGCGTTGGGTGTCATCCTATGCAGCATTTTATTTGGGTTTACTTTGGGGCTATTCTTTTCAGTTTTGATGGTCATTTTTGCCTCGGTGGCAATTTTGTATGACACGTCTAAAGTGTTGCATCATTACTCGACGACGCAGTATGTTGCGGCTTCCCTGGAACTGTTTGCCTCGATCGCGTTGCTGTTCTGGTATGTACTGCAAGTGGTGATGTCGTTATCGCGCCGTTAAGACTTAGGTCGGGCCGTGAATGGCTTATTGTTCGGCAAACTTGATAGTTTCAAGTCAGCGATCGCCCTAATTTTCGCTGACTTTTTTATGCTTTTGCGCCTTCACTTGACCAGTGTTGAGCAGTAGCACTTTGAACAATAAAAATAGCGACAACAATATTGTGGATCAACGCCAAACTCAGAGAGAGGATGGTCTTAGGGGGCTGACCAGTGGCCCCAGAGTGCGATCGCGGCCTTTGGGGCGGCACTAACGAACGGACTTTTCCCTTGGCCCCATGCTGCCCAGATTTTAGGAATCGCTATAAGCTGGATTTAGACGAATAACGATTGCATTCAACTGATTACATTCATGGACGTATTTGAGATTAAACGGGAAATTGAGGGGTTAAGCGATCGCCTGGGCAAAGCTCAGGACTATCTTTGACGTACCAGCTCTGACGGCCAAAATTCAAGACTTAGAGCAAGTCGCCGCCCAACCCGGTTTTTGGGATGAGCAAACCGCCGCCCAGCAAACGCTGCAAGAACTGAATGACTTAAAGGCCCACCTCGATCAACTGGGCCAGTGGAATCGCAGCCTGGAGGATGCACGGGCGATCGTGGAATTGCTGGAACTGGAAGCGGACGAGGGGTTGCAGGCCGAAGCCGAAAGTAATATTGCCCAACTCAACCGCGACCTGGATCAGTGGGAATTGCAGCAAATGTTGTCTGGCCCCTACGATGCCAATGGCGCGGTGCTAACGGTGAATGCCGGGGCAGGGGGCACCGACGCGCAGGACTGGGCAGAAATGTTGCTGCGAATGTATACCCGGTGGGCGGAGGCTCATCGCTATAAGGTGCACCTTATGGAAATTTCCGAAGGCGACGAGGCTGGGCTAAAGTCGGCCACGCTGGAAATTGAGGGGCGTTATGCCTATGGCTATCTGAAGGCGGAGAAAGGCACCCATCGGTTAGTCCGGATTTCGCCGTTTAACGCCAATGGCAAGCGCCAAACCAGTTTTGCGGGGGTGGAAGTGATGCCGATTTTGGACAAGTCGGTACAACTAGAGATTCCCGACAAGGAGCTGGAAGTGACGACCTCGCGGGCAGGGGGCAAAGGTGGCCAAAACGTTAACAAGGTGGAAACAGCAGTACGCATTCTGCACGTTCCCACGGGGCTGGCGGTGCGGTGTACGGAGGAGCGATCGCAACTCCAAAACAAGGAAAAAGCTCTGGCCTTGTTGAAGGCGAAGCTGCTGGTGATTGCCCAGGAACAAAAAGCGAAGGAAATTGCCGATATTCGCGGCGACATGGTGGAAGCCTCCTGGGGCAACCAAATTCGTAACTATGTGTTTCATCCCTATCAAATGGTGAAAGATTTACGCACCAGCACGGAAACCACGGCCATTACTGACGTGATGAATGGGGAGCTTGATCCGTTTATTGAGGCGTATTTACGGCAAGAAACGCAATTAGTTGAGGCTTAAATTGTTACATTAAGTAAAGCTGCTTGGCCAAGGGAGAGGCGCGATCGCGGTTGAGGTTGCTCTTTTCCTTGGAGCCTTTGCCCAGCGGCAAGTTTTGACCTTTTACCCGAAACTGTGAGTTATGGAAAATCCCAATTTAGCGCCTGACCCGGCGATCGCTGACCCCACTGCCGCTTCAGAACCCAAACCCAGCTACGTCAAACTGGCCATGCGGAACATGGTACGCAAGCGGGGCAAGTCCTTGCAGCATTTTGCCCTGACGACCATTGGCCTGCTGAGCCTGTTGGTTGGCTTGTCCTACCTCACCCGTTAAGCGGGACACTGCACAACCATTAGGAGCACAATCGGCATGGCGATTCAAGTGGAGGTTTGCGTCCAAGATGTGTGGGCCGAAACTGTAACCGCAACGGCGACCGGGGACATTGCCAGTGATACCTGGGCCACCTGGATGAGTCGCTGGCTGGAACACTTGGCCCCTGCGCTCTCCCCGATTCACGCCTATGAACTCAGTTTGCGGTTGACGGGCGATCGCGAAATCAAAACCCTTAACCATACCTACCGCCAGATTGATCAACCGACAGACGTTTTGGCGTTTGCGGCCCTGGAAAGTGAATTGCCGCCTGATGACGAATTACAACAATTTCCGCTCTATCTCGGCGATATTATCATTTCCGTAGAAACGGCAGAGCGGCAGGCCCAAACCCAAGCCCATAGCCTACAACTAGAATTGGCCTGGTTGGTGGCTCACGGTTTGCTGCATCTGTTGGGGTGGGATCATCCCGACGATGACAGCCTCATGGCCATGCTCGACCAGCAACGGGCGCTGTTGTGTACGGTTGGTCTTTCGATGGGAGCCAGTTAGAATTTTCCCTAGTCCTTGGGCACTCTAAGCAAAGCAAAAGTGACACCGCCTTTGCCAGAGTTTACCCGGATCTTCCTGACCCTGGCAGGAGTTATCAGTTAGTACGGTTCTATCGCCCTATGCCTCCCGAACTTGAAAGCACCAATTCTGAAAGTCTCAACGGCAAGGCCACACCGGGCATGAAAGTGAATCGAGAGTTAGCATGGCGTGTTGCCCCCAGTCTCTTCCTCAGCTTTAAATATGCCTGGGCCGGGGTGAGTTATGCCTTTCGGAGCCAACGCAACTTTCGGATTCATGTTTTTGTCGGTAGCTTTGCGATCGCCCTGGGGTTGGCTTTACAACTAACCTCCGTGGAAATGGCAATTATTGGATTAACCATCGGTGTTGTATTGACAATGGAACTGCTCAATACGGCGCTGGAATCGGTTGTGGATTTAACCGTGAAGCAGACCTATCACGAACTGGCCAAGGTCGCGAAGGATTGTGCGGCGGCGGCAGTGCTGATTTCGGCGCTGGCTTCCTTGGGGGTGGCGGGTTCGCTGCTCATTCCCAAACTTTGGGAGAAACTCGCCCTGCTGTTTTAAGAAGCTTCAATGTAAGCTATAGGCAAGTCGCTGGGCGATCGCGCAACGGTGACGTTTTCGTCCGAGTCAACCCGCGATCGCGCGAAGCCAGCCACGCCATCCACCGCAAAGAAAAGAGAGTAGATGCCTTGATCCTCGTCATCGACAACTACGACAGTTTTACCTACAATCTGGTGCAATATTTGGGCGAACTGGGGGAGGACTTTCCCATTGCCCGCGATATCCGAGTTTATCGCAACGACCAAATCTCCCTCGATGACATCCGCCAACTGCACCCCGCTGGCATCGTCATTTCTCCTGGCCCCGGTCGGCCGGATGATGCTGGCATTTCCCTGCAATTGATTGAGCAATTAGGGGCAGACCTGCCAATTTTGGGTGTTTGTTTGGGGCATCAAAGCATTGGCCAAGTCTTTGGGGGCAAAATTGTCTCGGCTCCGGTGCTCATGCATGGCAAAACTTCCCAGGTGCATCATGCTGGCGTTGGGATTTTTGCGGGGCTTGAAAATCCGTTGACCGCCACCCGGTATCATAGTTTGGTGATTGAGCCGCAAGCCTTACCCGATGTGCTCGAAGTGACGGCCTGGGTGGACGATGGCACGATTATGGGAGTCCGGCATCGCGACTATCCTCATGTGCAGGGTGTGCAGTTTCATCCAGAGAGCGTCTTGACCCAATCGGGCAAGCAGCTTTTGCGGAATTTTCTGCAATCCATTACGGAGCGGGAGGCTCAATCAACACGGCCAGGGTAGTTGAGTGACTATGCCGCCCGCGCGATCGCCGGTAATGGCTTTGCTTGGGGTGGTTTTTCGCTCAGTCAGCGTTTGTTCATTGGTGGTTAGGGGAGAAGATTATGAAACGGCGGCAATTTATCCGCTATGCAGGCACAGGCGTACTTTCGGCGGTGGGGGTGAATGGGCTGGCGGCGATCGCCCCCGGCTTGGCCCAATCTCGTGGCGGAGTCGGAGTGCAATATCTGGGCCATACGTGCTTTCTCTTTTCGGGAGGTGGCACGCGAATTTTGGTGAATCCCTTTCGGTCGGTGGGGTGTACTGCTGGCTACCGCCCTCCCAAGGTCAGCACCAACCTGGTTTTGATCAGTAGTCAATTGCTGGATGAAGGGGCGATCGAAATTCTTCCCGGCAACCCCAAATTGCTGTATGAGTCGGGTTCCTACCAAATTGGCGGACGGCAGATCGAAGGCATCCGCACCGATCATGATCTCCTCAATGGCAACCGCTTTGGCACCAATATTGTCTGGAAATGGCAACAGGGCGGGATTAATCTCTTGCATCTGGGGGGAGCCGCTGCTCCGATCACGCCGGAGCAAAAAATTTTGATGGGTCGCCCGGATGTGGTCATGATTCCGGTGGGCAATGGGCCAAAAGCCTACAGCCCTGCTGCGGCCAAGGAGGCGATCGCCGTCTTAAACCCCAAGGTGATTGTTCCGACGCACTATCGCACCGCAGCGGCCAAAGCCCCGTGCGAATTAGTGCCCCTGGATGATTTCTTGAAGCTCATGACGGGCACCCCTGTTCGCCGTGTGGGCAACTCCACCACCATCACCGCCAGCAGTTTGCCCAAGAGCGGCAGCGTGATTCAGGTTATGAGTTACGCCTAAGTGAGGGCAACCGAAAAGTGAATCTTGGCCAAGCCGGGGTGGCTTGATTTGCCGCGATCGCTTCCAATTTCCTGGGCGATCGCGGCTTTGTTCTTGTGGGGTGTGTTGCCGGGGAACCTGACCAAGTTTTGGCCGCTCAAACCCCGTAGCCGCGATCGCCATTCCTCGGCAAACCCGTACACTTTCCATAAATTTTGGCTCTAAAGCAACAACAAATTGCCAATTCCAACTAGCTGAGCCTCAATCCCCTCAATAACAGATTCATAATGCCCGTGTATTTGCGATGATTTGATGGCGCAAATCTGGCAATTATTAACCCTTCAACCAGGGACAGTTGCCAAACCGAACACTGCGCCATTTGCTACGAATTATTACTACCAGTAATTTTACACGCAGGGCTAAAACTACCACTACACAAGCATTTCGACCCCTCTGATGGAAACTTAATGATAAATTGTCTATCGTAAAAAAATCAGCATTCACTGATTTTCCCTCACCTGATCGGGTGAATTTGCTGATTGAGAATCCGAACGATGGCGGAACAGGCGCGATCGCTTCAGATGAAATACTGAGTATAGAAAGTTCAAGTTCAGGGTGTACTCATGATTGCTGTTGTGTTTTTATCCGTAATGACTGGTTTGATTACTTATTTACTTTGGCGACCTAACAGTCGTTTGTGGTTACGTTAATCGCTGAATTGAATTCTCTATTTTGAATTGCTATCGAATCCCCTGCGATCGCCCATGATCCAGGGGATTCCTATATTCGCCCGCCCTGCGATCGCTCAAGCCAACCGCTCCATCAGGCGATCGCCCACCCGCAGCGCATTGGCCATAATCGTCAACGCCGGACTCACCGCCGCATTCGACGGAAAAAAGCTCCCATCCACCACATATAAATTATCCAGCCCGTGCGCCCGACAATTTGGGTCAAGCACCGAGGTCGCCGGATCTTCCCCAAAGCGGCACGTCCCGCACTGATTCGCCACCACCTGCAACGGCGCATTGCTCCGTGGATGCCCCCCCGCCCTCTGGAAAAACGACTGCGCCAGGGTTTTCTCCACCGCCTTCAGCACCTCCGTCCAGCGATAGACCAGCCGTTCATGGGCTTCCGTATTATTGGGGGTATATTCCACCATGAGTTTCTCGCCCTGAAGCCGCACCCGATTCTGGAAGCTCGGTAAATCCTCGGATTGCACCCACCAGCCCAGCGAGTGGGTCGCCAACTGGCGCAAACTGAAACCGGGCATCACTTTAGAAAACAGCGACAGCACCGGCGGCGACTCCGCAAAAATAATATCTTGCAACAAGCCTCCCGTATTTTGGATGTGGCCCATCGGGTAGTTAAAATCCGCCTCGCCCCAATAAAAATCGTTAATGTAAACGCTCCGCTGGAAGGTGCCAGAATTCTCCCCGCTCAATTGCACCACGGCAGAGAGTTGGTGCTTCATCAGGTTGCGCCCGACCAAATCAGAATGATTGGCCAAGCCATTGGGATGGTTTTCATTGGCCGATCGCAACAAAATTGCCGCCGAGTTAATGGCCCCACAGGCCAACACCACAATCTCGCCAAAAAATAGCCACGGTTTGCCCCCAATCTCTGCCTGCACGGCCCGCACGGCTGTTCCGGTGGGATTGGTGTGCAGGTAGGTCACTTTTACCCCAGTTTTGAGGGTGACATTGGGGTGCTGGAGGGCTGGTTGAATGCCGCTGACTTCGGAGTCGTTGGTGGGGTCGTCGTCTTGGCGGGTCAGGCCGAGGGGGATAGGGGCGGGGTGGAGTCCTTGCTGGGCGATCGCCGCCACCACTGGCTGCACCTGGAGATCATGGGGCACTGCCTCGTAAGGATAAGCGGTACTGTGAGGGGGTTCGGTGGGATCATCCGTCGCCGCACCATGCACCTTGTAGAGCTGTTCCGCTTCCGTGTAATACGGTTCAAAATCCTGGTACTTCAGACACCACTCCGGCGAAATCCCCCCCTCGTGCGTCACCGTCTCAAAATCCCGTTCTCGCATCCGCAACAGGGCCGCCCCGTAGATTTTGGTATTGCCCCCGATCGCATAGTTGGTTTGGGGGCTAAACGGTTCCCCCGCACTGTCGTACCATTGTTCGGGCGCGTGGTAGCGTTCTCGCTTAAACACATCCACATTCGAGCGATTCTGCTCATCCAGGGGCATAAAATCGCCCCGTTCCAAAATTAGAATTTTTTTACCAGTAGGAGCGAGCTTATAGGCCAGGGTGCCTCCCCCCGCTCCCGTTCCAATGATGACTACATCGTAATGTTGGTCGTCAACAATCATCCTACTGTCCTCGCTTGCATCAAAAATTTACTCCGGTCTAGGTGCAGGCCGAGCGAAAAAGGGCTAAGGAAAAATGGGGTCATGGGCAAAAATCCCAGAGTATGACAAGGACTCAGACCAAGCAGCGATTACACTATCGCAAATTCAGCCGAAATTTGGCAGAAACGTTAGCTTGAATTTAGGTCTGTTGCAGCCTCCTAACCCTGGAGTGCGCCTGATCCGTGACTTTCCGGTGCTGAGGAGACTAGGCTTTTTGGTTTTGGTAGAGGGCTTTGAACTGGCGTTGGCGCTGGCTGTGATCAACGATGGGGGTGGGGTAGCCGCAGCGATCGCACTCTGCCGCCGAGATTTTGCCCGTAACCAGGGCTGCCGAGTCCAGGTGGCGTAATTCTGGCAACCACTCGCGAATGTAATCCCCGTCGGGATCAAATTTCTGGGCTTGGCTGGCGGGGTTAAAAATCCGCAGGGGTTTGGGGTCCATGCCGCTGGAGGCGCTCCATTGCCACCCGCCGTTATTGGCCGACAGGTCGCCATCGATCAGGTGTTGCATGAAATATTTTTCGCCCCAACGCCAGTCGATAATTAAATCTTTCGTTAGGAAACTGGCCACAATCATCCGGCAACGGTTGTGCATCCAGCCGCTTTCGTTGAGTTGGCGCATGGCGGCATCCACAATGGGATAGCCCGTTTCCCCCGCGCACCAGGCCGCGAAATACTCTTCGTTGTTTTCCCAGGGAAAGTCCTTGAATTGCTCTCGATGGGGGCCGTTGGCTAACTCAGGAAAGTTAAACAGGGCGTGTTGGTAAAATTCGCGCCAAGCCAGTTCTTGCTGCCAGGTTTGGATATTTTTGCGGGTTTCGTCGCTCCGGGCTTGGTCTTTCGCTTCCATCGTTGCGGCCCACACAGTCCGAATCCCGATCGCCCCAAATTTCAGGGCGGCACTGAGTTGGGAGGTGCCCGGTTGGGCCGGAAAGTTGCGCTGTTCGTCGTATTCTGCGATCGCCCGGTCACAAAATTCTGCGAGGCGATCGTGGGCGGCGGCTTCCCCCGGAGCCAGCACCAACGGTTGATCCCAGTGGTAGCCCAGGTCTTTTGCGGAGGGCAGGGCGATCACCCCGGCCTGGGTGGCTTGCTGGTGTTCGGCCTGGGTCAACCCGGTCAAGGATTTTGGTTGGGCCAGGGGTTCCGCTTTGGCCTGACTGTGCCAATTGCGCCAAAAGGGGGTGTAAACCGTGTAGGGATCGCCTGCCTTGGTGGTAATGGTTTGGGGCGCGTGCAACAGTTGATCCCACGTTGGACAAACCTCGATCTGGGCTTCCCGCAGGGCTGCGGCCACCGCCCGATCGCGATCGCGGGAATATGGCTCCACATCTTTATTCCAAAAGACGGCGGCGGCTTTAAGGGCCGTGGCGAGTTTCACTAATCCCGTTTTCGGTTCCGCCTGCACAATGAGCAACTGACTCCCGGCTTGTTCATACTGCTGCTGCAAAGCGTGCAGACAACCCATCATGTAGGTGACTCGCGCTGGGGCAACATCATCCCGCTGCAATAAATTGGGATCGAGACAAAAGACTCCGACCACCTTTTCGCTGCGATCGCGGGCAGCGGCCAACCCCACATTATCGGTAAGCCGCAGATCCCGCCGATGCCAAAACAAAATCAATTGCGCCATGAATCTCGATTCCCTTGGCCATTCACTAGAACACCAGAACTAAAAAATCACGTATCTGTGACTTCGCGTATTCTGACACATCGCCTGGAGAGAAAATCGGCGATCGCTCCGGTTGCCCTGGCCCAAAATCCGCTACTTAGCGCACAGTTTATGGTGAAAAATACTATAATCTAGATCCAGTTTTTGCTGATTAGGGGCAATCCGTCGTGTTTACAGCTACCCGTCCGTCCGTTCCTGCACCGAGTCCCTTGCCGGTTGATCTGTTTGCGGCGATCGCCGACCTCAAGCGCGAACTCAACGCCGTCATCCTGGCTCACTATTACCAAGATCCCGACATCCAAGACATTGCCGATTACCTGGGAGATTCCCTCGGACTCGCGCGGCAAGCCGCTGCGACCAATGCTGATGTCATTGTGTTTGCCGGAGTTCACTTCATGGCTGAAACGGCCAAAATCCTCAATCCTGATAAACTCGTGCTCTTGCCCGACCTCGCCGCCGGGTGTTCTCTGGCCGACAGTTGCCCTCCCACAGAATTCGCCCAATTCAAAGCGGCCCACCCCGGACATTTGGTAATTTCCTACATAAATTGCACCGCAGAGATTAAAGCCATGAGCGATATCATCTGCACCAGTTCCAACGCGGTTCAGCTTGTGCAACAAATTCCCGCCAACCAACCGATTATTTTTGCCCCCGATCGCAACTTGGGCCGCTACGTCATGGAGCAAACCGGACGGGATTTAGTCTTGTGGCAGGGCAGTTGCATGGTGCACGAAACGTTCTCGGAAAAGAAAATTGTGCAACTCAAAATGCAATATCCCACGGCGGAGGCGATCGCCCATCCCGAATGCGAACCCGCCATTCTCCGCCACGCCAGTTATATTGGCTCCACCACCGCCCTCTTGCAGTACATCCGGCAGAGTCCCAGTTCAGCGTTTATCGTGGCAACAGAACCCGGCATCATTCACCAAATGCAAAAAGCCGAACCCACCAAGCGGTTTATTCCTGCGCCCTCCCAAAGCAACTGCGCCTGCAACGAGTGCCCCCACATGCGGCTGAACACCCTGGAAAAAATTTACCTGTGTCTGCGCGATCGCACCCCCGAAATTACCTTGCCGGAGGCCATCCAAACCGCCGCCTTGCAACCCATTCAGCGGATGCTGGAACTAAGTCTGTAAGATTGCGATCGCCCAGACCTCGATGAAAGCGCCCGTCCTAGCGACAACCCAGAGATTCGCGGGTATCAGCTCCGGTCACTGGGTTGGTGCCACTGGCGATTTTGCATAAGGCCAGCACTTGGGCACGATCCATTGCAGCATCGGTAAAGTCGGCCCCGGTGATGTCGGCCTCCTTAAAACTTGACTTCAGCAACATCGCCGAGGTCAACACCGCATCTGTCAAATCTGCCCCCGCAAAGTCGGTAATGTAGGCAATGCCATTGCTGAAATCGACCCCGTGGAGGTTTGCCCTGGCTAACTTGGCCCCGTTAAACACAGCTCCGCGCAAATCGGCTTGGCTGAAATTGGCCCCGGTCAGGTTGGCATCGCCAAATTCTGACGCGACCAAACTCTGGCCAGAGTAATCTTTCGCCGCTGCTTCTACATCGTCAAAGGCCCGAATCGCCGCTGAACTGGCCGCACTGGCCGACGACACCCCAAGGCTTAAAACGGCCAAAATGCACAGACATAAGCCGCAAACAGTTCGGAATAAACGCATAGAAATCCTGTAACCCGCGATCGCAGTTTTTGCAACAACACTACTTCACTAAAAGTAACATTTGCTGCACCCCAATCTGACATCTTGCCGATAGACAACGCGATTGGCGGGGGGATCGCGCGATCGTCCCACAAGGTTCTTGGCAGCAGCGATCGGGCCTTCTGCCTAACCCGCAACCCACCCCACTGCCGCCCCTGGTCATTGTCAGAGAAAAAACTGTGCGCTATACCGTAGCTGGGTATGGCCTTAACCAAACGCTCTCAACCTCAAAGCTTCTGTATAAAACATTAATGAATCCCCAGTTCCCCAAAGACATGAGGTAGAGATTTATAAGGTTTGCTGAGTTCTCCGTACCTGGGTAACGTGCTGCTCAGGCCGATTACTCCCTAATCGCGATGTAACATTTGACCCGCTACCAGTCCAGAGAGCGAGATTTCCTATCTGATCGCGTTAATCCGAGCGCTTTAATCCTACAGAACAATGCTTGATTATCTGCCGCCACTAAACGAACATAACCTGCCTTATCCGGATACAATCCATCCAATCGTGGTGCATTTCGTCATTGCGATGGTGCTCTTTGCCTTCCTGTGTGACTTCATTGGGGTGTTTACCAAGAACACGCGCTTGTACGAAGTGAGTTGGTGGAACCTCTTTTTTGCCACCGTGGCTATTTTCATTGCCGTGATGTTTGGTCAGGTCGAAGCGGGGTTGGCCGAACCCTATGCCGCCGTTCAGACGACTCTAAATTTGCATACAGTGATCGGTTGGTCGCTGTCTGCCGTTTTGGCGGGGATGACGGCATGGCGATTTGTGCTTCGTACCAAAGACCCCCAAACGCTGCCTGTGGCCTATCTCAGCGTCAGTCTGGTGTTGGTTGGTGTGGTCTGCTTGCAAACTTATTTGGGCGACCAGTTGGTGTGGATGTATGGTCTGCATACGGTGCCCGTTGTTGAAGCCATTCGGGAGGGGGCGCTGTAATGGATTCAGACTTGCTCAAACAATTGGGGGACAGTTTGGGGGCCAATGGGTTGCCCTATCCGCTGCCTGTCCATCCCAATCTGGTTCATATCACCCTGGGGCTATTTATTATCGGGATTGCGTTTGATATTGCGGGGGTGTTGTTCCCGCTGGAAAAATCGATTCTGAAATTTTTGTCCCTCACGGCGGTTCGCAGCAATTTTTTTGATGTGGGCTGGTATAACGTGTTGGCGGCGGCGATCGTCACTTTTGCCACGGTGGCCTTTGGCTTTTATGAAATGCTGTTGGCTACGCCCGATCCCAAGGTGACGAGTGCCTGGGGGCTAAATGCGATGGAAACCATGTTGTGGCATGGCGTGGGGGGTGTGGCGTTGTTGGCGCTGATGGTGGGGATGGCGGTTTGGCGCGGCTTTCAGCGGTTTGCTTGGCGCAAGGATATGATTCGTCAGGTGCAATGGAGCTATATTATGGCGGGGCTGGCGATCTTCTTCTTGATGTATGTGCATGGCACGCTGGGGGCGCAGTTGGCCGCTGAGTTTGGGGTTCACAACACGGCCGATCGCTTGCTGCGGATGGGCGAAAATCCCAATCTCTATTTTCAGCAGTGACCACCCGCAGTCTTAAAGGGATGTTATGAAACTTTCGACTATTTTGACGCTCTTAGCGATCGCGATCGGCTGTGGCGGCATCAGCTATTGGATCGCCCTTCAGTCCTACTCTTGGTTTCCTCCGGCGGCCTCCCAAGAAGCCTATCTGATCGACAATTTGTTTGCGTTCACGGTGTTTCTGGGGTCGTTCATTTTTTTGGGAGTGGCTGGGACGATCACTTACTCTGTGTTGACGCAGCGGGTGAGTCGGTTTGACCTGAGCGATGGCCCCCCGATTGAGGGTAGCCTCACGCTGGAAATTGTGTGGACGGTCATTCCGTTGATCCTGGTTTTTATCATTGCCGGGTATAGCTATTGGACCTATGAACACATGGCGGTGCGGGGGCCAATGGATCTGGTGCATCTCCATGTGCCGGGGGTGGAGTCGGCCTATGCTGCTCCGGCTGGGGAGAGCGCGATCGCGGAGATCGAAGTCACCGCGAAGCAATGGGCCTGGAAATTTCATTATCCCGATGACAACGTCACCAGTGCGGAATTACACGTCCCCGTCAACCGTCGGGTTCGCCTCGTTATGCACACCGAAGACGTGATTCATGGCTTGTATGTCCCAGCGTTTCGCTTGAAGCAGGACATTGTGCCCCAGCACACCGTTGAGTTTGAGTTTACGCCTATTCGCGAGGGCACCTATCGGCTCAATGATTCTCAATTCAGCGGCACTTACTTTGCCATCATGCAAACCAATGTGGTGGTGGAGCCGGAAGACCAATATCGCCAATGGCTGGCCCAAACGGCCAAGCAACCGTTAGTTCCGGCGAACAATCAGCCGTATGAAGAGTACACCCAGCAGAATAAACCGGGTTTCCGGGCCGGGTGGCCGACGGTCAAACCTGCGCCGCCGCCGTTGGTGAATGGATGAGGCTTGAGGCTAAATTTGCGATCGCCCCACCCATGTTCCCAGAGGCCGTTCCTACCGAACAATGGCCAATTTCCCTAAGCGGCTTCAGGCTTTTTGGTTGGCAATGCTTTTGAATTTGCTAATGCCCTTAATATCACCACCATTATTAGACCTATGACCAATGCACCAGCGGCAGACTTAAATCGCCCTGACGATAGACCCAACCACCAGCCACCCACGGGTTGGGGGCGGTATCTCACCTTTAGTACCGACCATAAAGTGATTGGGATTCAATATCTCGTTACCTCGTTTTTGTTTTTCCTCATCGGTGGCCTGCTGGCGATGGTGATCCGGGCCGAGTTGATTACCCCAGAGTCGGACTTGGTGAGTCGCTCGGTGTATAACAGTATGTTCACCATGCACGGGACAATCATGATTTTCCTGTGGATTTTTCCGTCGCTTGTGGGGCTGGCGAATTACCTTGTCCCGCTGATGATTGGGGCGCAGGATATGGCTTTTCCTCGGCTGAACGCGATCGCCTTCTGGCTCGTTCCCCTCTTCGGCACTTTGCTGATGGCCAGTTTCTTCCTGCCCGATGGCACCGCCCAGGCGGGATGGTGGGTGTATCCGCCTGTCAGCATCCAAAATCCGTCAGGACATTTGATCAACGGTCAGTTTGTGTGGATCGTGGCGGTGGCGATTTCCGGCGTATCCTCCATCATGGGCGCAGTCAATTTTGTGGCGACTATTTTCAAGATGCGGGCACCGGGGATGACCTTCTTTCGGATGCCAGCTTATGTGTGGGCGGTGCTAAGCGCTCAGTTGATTCAGCTTTCGGCGCTGCCTGTATTGACGGCGGGGGCGGTCATGCTGCTGTTTGATTTGGCGGTGGGAACCCATTTCTTTGATGCGAATGAAGGTGGCAATCCTGTCCTCTTTCAGCATTTCTTTTGGTTCTACTCCCATCCGGCTGTGTATGTGATGGCGTTGCCGGTGTTTGGCGTTTTTTCGGAGATTGTGCCGGTCTATTCCCGCAAGCCGCTGTTTGGCTACAAGGTGGTGGCGGTGTCGTCGTTGCTCATTTCCTTCGTCAGCATTTTGGTCTGGGTGCATCACATGTATACCAGCTATACCCCTGGTTGGATGCGGATGTTTTTCATGGTGACGACGATGTTGGTGGCCGTGCCGACGGGGGTGAAGGTGTTTGCGTGGACAGCGACGGTATGGAAAGGCAAGCTCCGTATGGAAACGCCGATGCTGTTTGCCTTGGGGGCGATCGTCATGTTTCTCTTTGCGGGGATTACGGGGGTGATGTTAGCCGCGACGCCGATCGATATTCATGTCAACAATACTTATTTTGTGGTGGGGCATTTTCATTATGTGGTGTATGGCACCATCACGATGGGGATGTTTGCCGCTATCTATCACTGGTTCCCCAAGATGGCGGGGCGGATGTATTACGAAGGACTGGGTAAGGTGCATTTTTGGTTGGCGTTTATTGGCACAAATCTGAACTTTTTGCCTATGCACCCCGCCGGGTTACAGGGGATGTTGCGCCGGGTGTCTTCCTATGATCCGGAGTATGCGTTCTGGAATGTGCTGGCCAGTTTGGGCGGGTTTTTGCTGGGGATGTCTACCTTGCCGTTTATTTTGAACATTGTGAGTTCTTGGGTGCAAGGGCCAAAGGCTCCGGCCAATCCTTGGCGGGCGATCGGGCTGGAGTGGATGGTATCGTCGCCGCCGCCAGTGGAGAATTTTGAGGAGTTGCCGATTGTGACGGCGGAACCCTATGGCTATGGCAAGTCGGAGCCGTTGGTTGAAAATGCTGCTGCGATCGCCGCTTCTAACTAGGCGATTCTATGCTGTTGCTGTTGTCGGTCACTGGCAAATTGCTACGATTGCCCATCTATCCCTTACCAGGAACCATTATGGAGAGTTCGGTTACATCCCAACCCACCCAGGCTTCTCCCGCCCAGGCCCATGCCCACGGTCATGATGTGGAGGGCACTAGCCTCTTTGGGTTTATCGTTTTCTTGCTGTCTGAAAGCGTTATTTTCCTGAGCTTTTTTGCGGGCTACTACATCATCAAAACCACTACGCCGACCTGGTTGCCGCCCGGTGTGGAAGGCTTGGAAACCCAAGCGCCGCTGATTAATACCATTGTGCTGGTCTCCAGTAGTTTTGTGATTTGGGGGGCGGAAGAAGCCTTGAAAAAGCACAAAATGGCGCTGTTTCGGGGGTTGTGGCTGCTGACTTCGGCGATGGGGATTTACTTTCTCGTTGGGCAGGCGATCGAATGGATGAGCCTCCCCTTTGGCTTTACGACTGGCGTGTATGGTGGGCTGTTTTACCTGCTGACGGGTTTCCACGGGTTACACGTTTTGACTGGGATTTTGCTGCAATTCTTAATGCTGGGGCGATCGCTCATTCCCGGTAACTACGACAAGGGCCACGTGGGAGTGACTGAAGTGTCGTTGTTTTGGCACTTTGTGGATGTGATTTGGATTATTTTGTTCTGCTTGATTTATGTGTGGCAGTGAGACGGGCACTGTTGACCGTGGGCCTGATGTAAACACCTGAGCCGGACGGGGGCGCGATCGCGGTGCCCAATCCGGCTCAATAGAATTTCAGGGTGTCATGGTCAGGCTGAGGCGGCTCAGGAATTTTCGACTCGCCAAGTCAGTACCCATTGCAGCAGGGGCGCGATCGCGCAGACTGCCCCGGTAAGGATGAAAACGACGATTAAGCCCGTTGTGAGATCGGATGTCATGGGGTAAACCTCAATAAACGCCATTGCAGAGCCACAACTCAACTCTTGCTAGTGCGCTGGGGTCGTTAAATGAATTGGTGTTGAAGCACAACCCGGAGCACAACCAAATCACCGAGTTTGACTCTCGGAAGCACTAGAAACGCAACGAAGTCATTCCATAAAAAAATGCTTCTGTATTCACGATGACAGATAAATCAATAACTCGTCCCCATCGTTAGGAAAACGCAACAGTTTCACCCCTGCACCTCAAAGCCTCTGTAACCCGTGGCGGTTTTGCTCTCAACCTGGGTCAGTTCGACAACCCGATGAGTTGGGCTGGGTCTGGTTGGCGATCGCCCGTTGTTGCCCGATGGTTACAAAAGCTGGGCCGTTTCATAGAGTTGGCGGAGCACAGCCAGGACGCGATCGCTGTAGTGACTTGTGGCTGACCAGCGCCCCTCCAGATCTTCCAACGCCGGAGCCACCCCCCGCGCCACCAAATGAAACCGGGGATCAACCACTTCTTCCCGCAACGGTTCCAGATTGGCATAGGCTTTTAGGTGTTGGATGTGGGCACGCACCCCCAGACGAGTGCTGCTAAACGTGGCCCCCTCTGGCGCACCATTTACCGCCCCCAACCCGCCAAAATTATGCTGGGTCGGCTTTTGAACCCCACCAAACCGCAAAAAATCTGTTTCTACACACATCTGAGCAAAAGCAATGTCATAATTGATGCGCTCATTCAGCCCTTCATCGCGATAGAGCCGTGCAATTTCGGGAAACTGAGCCAAGCCCGTTTCGTTTTGGCTTTTCAGGAACATCAAGAGTTGCACTTCCGAGGTTTGGCCCCGTCCGGCCAGGGGATGCACCGTGTGTCCCGCTGGGAGCAGGGTTTGGAGTTGGATGGTCTGGGTGGCTGCGTCCCAATGAACGGCGATCTCATAATCGCGGAGATCGATCGCCTTGAGATACACGACATGGCCATAGGTCGTACGGCGGTGGCTCGCCGTGGGCCGCAGTGCAATCCCCAACCGCTCGACTAAATCAATCGGGACACAGGCGTTGCCGTTGATGAAAATGCCTTGTTCGCCGTAAATGCGCCCATTTAGGTTGATGGCGATCGGGGTGGCCATGTCCCGCGTTGCTGCCGTGAGCTGGCTCAGGTCAAGGCGTTTGGCTGTGGCAGCGGCGGCTACCATCTGACTCCACGCCACCAAGCCATCGGCCAACCCCACCCCGATCGCCCGTTGATGATTTTGCAACAAGGCGCGATCGCCCCCATTGGTCATGAACCCCAATTCCACATACAGCGAGGCGGGCAACACCTGCCGGCAATAGGGCAATCGCCCCAAGACAGCCTGGGTATCGGGCAAGGCTCCCCGAATGCTCAGTTCTGGTAAGCGCCGAGTGAGCGCCAGTAACAGCAGTTCGGCTTGCTGTTTGCGTTCGGCGTTGTTGGCAATGTAGTACACACTGGTGCCCCGAAACGCGGGATTGATGTGGGTGGCAATATGCAGATTCACCGCCACATCCCCGCTGCGATCGCGCCCATTAATCCACTGAATCACCTGGGGCATCGCGAGGTCATCGGGCACCGTCACCACCGCTAACCCCCGCGATCGCAACTCCGCCACCACCCCATCCCGCAAGGTCATCAGTTCGGGCAACTCGCTCCCCGCTGCCAGAGCCGTCCCCGCCCCCAGATGAACCCCGGCAAACTCTTCACTGCCGGCAGAAACAAAAATCCGTCCCATGCCCCGTCGCTCCTGGCCCAAATCCGCGCATCTGTTGAGCTAGTTGTATCTCAAGAACTGCCGAATGCACCTAAAAAGTTTGAGAAATGACACGGTGAGCGGATAGCGTTGTCTGTTGATCGAACGCAAGACCGGGGTTGATATGTGCGACGGTGCGCCTGCCATACTGGCCATAATAGATTAGAGTGACAAGCAATAAAGAATCACGAACTGCCCAAGCAGAGTTGCGCCGATTCGATATAATCCGAGAGCTTAAAATCGGTGCAACTACCGATCTCCTATCTCCCTGGCGCATCAGGTTATGGAAATTCCTCGGCTGCATCCCGATACGATTGAGCAAGTCAAGCAGCGCGTTGACATTGTTGATGTGGTGTCGGAACATGTTGTCCTTCGCAAGCAGGGCAAAGATTTTGTGGGGCTGTGTCCGTTTCATGATGACAAGTCCCCCAGTTTTTCTGTGAGTCCCGGTAAGCAGTTTTACTACTGTTTTAGTTGTGGGGCGGGGGGGAATGCCTTCAAGTTTTTGATGGAGTTGGGGAAGCGATCGTTTAGCGATGTGGTGTTGGAGTTGGCCCGTCGCTATCAAGTGCCCGTTGAAACGTTGAAGCCGGAGGAACGGCAAGCCTTTCAGCGCCAACTGACGTTGCGGGAAAAGCTGTATGAGATTTTGGCACTGACGGCGCGGTTTTATGAACACGCTCTGAATCAGGCGGCAGGGCAGGCGGCGTTGGACTATGTGACGGCTCAGCGGGGGTTGCCGACTGCCACGATCCAACAGTTTCAACTGGGCTATGCGCCGGGGGGTTGGAGCACTCTGTATGGGTATTTGGTGGAGCAAAAGCAGTATCCGGTGGAGTTGGTGGAACGGGCGGGGTTGATTGTGCCCCGGAAGGGTGGGGGCGGGTATTATGACCGTTTCCGCGATCGCCTGATGATCCCGATTCATGATTTGTATGGGCGGGTAGTGGGGTTTGGAGGGCGATCGCTGGGGGATGAGCAACCCAAATATTTGAACTCGCCGGAAACGGAGTTATTTGACAAAGGCCGGATTTTGTTTGGCTTGGACAAGGCCAGGGGGGCGATCGCCAAGCTGGATCAGGCGGTGGTAGTGGAAGGCTATTTCGATGTGATTGCTTTGCACCAGGCCGGGATTACCCAGACGGTGGCTTCGATGGGTACGGCCCTCAGCACCAATCAGGTGAAGCAATTGCTGCGATACACCGAGTCCAAGCGAATTATCCTCAACTTTGATGCGGATACAGCAGGAGGAAAAGCAACAATCAGAGGCATTGACGAGCTTTTCTTGTACTTAAGTAAAATGGACGAGCAAGTCAAGTACGAGAGGCTTAGGACAAAAAAAGGGCCTGTTCCTGCTGATAAGCCCTCTGTGGCGCATTTAGGTGCTATTGATTTACGTATCGTCGAAATTCCAGGGAATAAAGATTCCGATGAATTCTTAAAGTTTCACACTGCTGAAGATTATCAAAAGTTACTTGATAATGCCCCAACGTGGATGGAATGGAAGATTGAGGGAATTTTTCGCGATAAAAAACTCGATCATCCTGAACAATTTCAGCGTTGTAGCTACGAAGTTGTACAACTGTTGGGAAGCATATCCGATCCAGTTCTAAGAAACTACTATCTCCGTCATTGTGCCGAAAGGCTTGCCCAAAATAATTCTTACCTAAGTCTTCAAATTCAAATAAGCCTCCAAACGCAAGTCCAAGGGGAACGGTGGCACGGGCGATCGCAAAAGTGGCAAACGTCCCGCGATCGCACCCTCCTTGAACAGGCCGAAGCCCAACTGATTCGCCTTTACATCCACAAAGCCCACCATCGGGACGAAATTGAAACCGCTCTGGATGACCGCGACTTGGAATTCAGCCTGTCCCATCACCGCATCCTGTGGCGACAAATTATGGACCTCAAAGAGCAAGATGGGATCGACCTGGCGGATGCGTCTATTGATCTGCTCCGCCTGCTGGAAGAAACCGCCGCCACGGACACTATCCTGGGCCATGTCTATGGGTTGTTTCAGCTCGACGAAATTAATCAACTGGATACCTATCGAGGCCGTTTGGTGATTCAGGCGGCGATCGCGGCAATGGAAAAAAATATCTGCGAAAAGCGCCGTCGCCACTTTCTGGATTTGCTGAAGTCCGTCGATTGGGCTGCTGATCCGGATTCTGCCCGGTCTTATCAGCAGAAAATTCAGGTAGAAGACGAGCGCCTGCGCCAACTCGAAGCGGAACGGCAAGTGGATTTTGCCGATTTGGTCAGCGTGCCGTTTTTTGCCCCTTAAGCGGCCCCGGCGTTGGCGCTCACTGTGCCCAAGCAAGGGCGATCGCCCCCGCCATGAACCGCATTCGATTAATAGCAATTCAAGGTATCTCGCGTAACACGGCCAGTGGTGGGATTGGTGCCCGTCGCCTGTTCACACAACATATCTTGCACATCCGGGCGCATCTCGACATTAGTGAAATCGGCCCCGTCGATCAACGCCCCATCAAACTTGGCATTAAAGGCAAAAGCGCCTTCCAGATTGGCATTGCGGAGATTGGCCCGCGCAAACCGCACCGAGTCCAAAGTGGCATTGCGGAGATCGGCCCCGGATAAATCTGCCCCTTCCAGATTGGCCCCAAAAAAGCTCACACCTTTCAAATCTGCCCCGCTGAAATTGCTTTCCCGCAGATTGGCTTTGGTAAAGCTGGAGTCTGTCCAATCCCGGCCCGAAAAATCTTGGCCCACCAGAAATTCGCGATTGTAATCAGCGGCGAGGACGGGCAATGCGCCCACCAGAATCGCGATCGCCCCCACGCAGACCAAAAGCACCCCCCGCAGCAGACGCGATCGCCCCTGCGCCCAACGGCCCCAAGCCCAACTGTGCGATCGCCACGCCCCAAACCTGATCCGGGCACTCCGCCCTGTGGCCCCCGCCTGCAACTGCAATTTCCCCATGACTGCGCCTAACTTGCTGGATACGACTGTTTAACCTGTGAACGGTGTAACCTGTGATTGGTTTTCCTGATCCTCAATCCTAGCGGAATCCTTCCCTCCCACGGCACTGCCCCCGCAAACTGCAACAGACCGATAATTTCGGTAATGTCTGCTAACATTTCCGTCGTCGCACCCTGGTATCTGCCCATGTCCTCCGAGTCGCTCCCCGCGTCAACCCACAACACCATCGGCCACCAAGGCGAACTATTTGTGGCCCAGTGGCTCCAGGCTCAGGGGTGGGTCGTCCTCCAAACCCGCTGGCAGTGTCGGTGGGGCGAATTGGATCTCATTGTGGGGCAACCCAGCGCCACCCCTCATCAGTTCACTGCGATCGCCTTTGTCGAAGTCAAAACCCGCCGCGCGAACAATTGGGATCTCCACGGCAAACTCGCAATTACGCCCCAAAAACAAGCCAAACTCTGGCAGGCGGCTCAACTGTTTCTGGCCGAACACCCAGAGTGGGCCGAGTTGCCCTGTCAGTTTGATGTGGCCCTGGTGCGCTGCGATCGCCCCCCGCAAAGGCCACCCAAATCCAATGCCCCCGCCCCACCCTACCACCTGGTGGAATACATTCCTGATGCTTTCTCGCTGTAACCCCGATCACAATTTCGCCTCCAACTCCAGGCAGAATTTTAAGTTTCTCCGTAAATCTGAGGAAAAATATTACAAACTATTACGTTGAGCCGAGGAGTGTGAACACAATGCCGCACAATATTTTCGGAAGGCAACGAACAAAGCGGTGCGCTGACATCAAGTAACTAATTCAATTGCGAACCAATTGCAAAGCTTTACAAGGTGTCAACTTAGTTTGCATGGCACTGTGTCGTTACCATCCCAAGCAGCCTACTCAGGCAAACTTAGGAAACCGTTTGGGAATTCCCCATTTAAGCACAATCGGTTACATTCTTCTGGAGGAATCCATCAATGAGTATTGTCACGAAGTCAATCGTGAATGCAGATGCTGAGGCTCGTTACCTAAGCCCCGGTGAACTGGATCGGATCAAGAGCTTTGTTACCTCTGGCGAAAAGCGGCTGCGGATCGCTCAAACTTTGAGCGAGTCGCGTGAGCGCATCGTGAAGCAAGCTGGCGATCAGTTGTTCCAAAAGCGTCCTGACGTTGTTTCTCCCGGTGGCAACGCCTACGGTGAAGAAATGACCGCTACCTGCTTGCGTGACATGGATTACTATCTGCGTCTCGTAACCTACGGTGTGGTCGCTGGTGACGTGACTCCCATCGAAGAAATCGGGATCGTTGGCGTTCGCGAAATGTACAAGTCCTTGGGTACCCCCATTGAAGCGGTTGCAGAAGGCATCCGTGCCATGAAGAGCATTGCTAGCTCTATGCTTTCCGCTGAAGATGCAGCAGAAGCCGCTGGCTACTTCGACTACGTGATTGGCGCAATGGGCTAATTCTGGACATGGCGATTTGGGTGATGGGATCTGCCATAGCCGACTTGCCAAACTGAATTATCTAAAACATTTGCAAACCATTTCGTAAGATTACGCGATTTAAGGATTTCATCATGCAAGACGCTATTACCGCTGTCATTAACTCATCTGACGTTCAAGGTAAGTACCTTGATTCTTCTGCTCTTGACAAGCTCAAGGGTTACTTTGCTACTGGTGAACTGCGGGTTCGTGCCGCTACCACCATCAGCGCCAATGCTGCTGCGATCGTTAAAGAAGCTGTAGCAAAGTCCTTGTTGTACTCTGATGTCACCCGTCCCGGCGGCAACATGTACACCACCCGTCGTTATGCTGCTTGCATCCGCGACTTGGACTACTACCTCCGCTATTCCACCTATGCCATGTTGGCTGGTGATCCTTCCATCCTGGATGAGCGTGTACTCAACGGTTTGAAAGAAACCTACAACTCTTTGGGTGTACCTGTTTCTTCCACCGTCCAAGCTATCCAAGCGATGAAAGAAGTAACCGCTGGTCTAGTTGGTGCTGACGCTGGTAAGGAAATGGGCGTTTACTTCGACTACATCTGCTCTGGCTTGAGCTAACGTTCAGCGATCGCAGGAAGCGATATGGAAATTTAACTCAAGTTAATTTCTGCTTGCTGTTGATCAAACTGTGAGGTTGGGAGCCTAGAGGGTTTGCTAGCTTATTAAAGACTTATCTGACTCTGGTTATGTAGGTTTTGGTGATCTAGGAACAACGCTCAGCTTCCAACCTTGCGTTCGCTAAAAAGAACGCTAAAAAGGAAATTGATTGAAGTTTATTTGAGATACACCTTCAATCGCATTGCTAATATTGTCGCCAAGTTATTAAGGCTTATCACATTCAACCGTTTCTAGCCCATTCAGGAGAGAAATTCCCATGCGCATGTTTAAGATTACTGCCTGTGTGCCTAGCCAGACCCGGATTCGGACACAGCGGGAACTGCAAAATACTTTCTTTACGAAGCTGGTACCCTACGAAAACTGGTTCCGTGAGCAGCAACGGATTCAAAAAATGGGCGGCAAGATTGTGAAGGTTGAATTGGCAACGGGTAAGGCTGGTATGAATACCGGGTTGGCCTAACGTCAGTTGGCGGCTAGTCATATCGATTGATCATGTTTTTGATCAACTGAGAGGGGTCAATTTGGCCTCTTTTTTGTGGCTGCTGAGTTAGTTCCATGCGGTTTGGCTAGGTCTGGAGGGTTGAAGCTAGGGTTTGGGTATGGCGGGTGGACAACGCAGGGTGGACAGTGCCGAGGGGCCGACTTGGCAACTTGCGCCTGCGACAGGTGCCGTTACGCCTGCTGAGGTGCATGTGTGGCGTGCCAGTTTACAGCAGCCAACGCCGGTGCGACTGCAATTGTGGGAAACCTTGACGACGGATGAGCGATCGCGGGCTTTGCGCTACCGTCAGGAACCACTGCAACACGCATGGATTGTGGGGCGGGGCGTGGTGCGATCGCTGCTGAGTCGGTATTTGGAGTGTTTGCCCGCTGCCATTCAGTTTGCTTACACCGACCGGGGCAAGCCGATCCTGGCGCAACCGCCCCACCCCGCCCTGGCGTTTAATGTCACTCATTCCCATCAGATGTTGTTGTGTGCGATCGCGTGGCACTGTGAGATTGGCATTGATGTGGAACATCAGCGGGCGATCGCTCAATTGACCGACATCGTAGAGCGATATTTTTCTCCCGCTGAACAAGCCACTATTTTGGCGGCCCCCAGCCAGCACCGATCTGCCGAGTTTTTCCGCTTGTGGACTCTCAAAGAAGCCATTTGTAAAGCCACGGGGCAAGGGATTCAAGGTTTAGCGGAGACGACCCTAACTTGCCACACCCAGCCAATGCAAGTCCAAACGGTGTACGGTCAACCGCCGAGCCAAACCTGGTCACTCCACTCCTTTAGCCCAGAACCGAACTATGTGGGCGCGATCGCCTACACCGCCCCACCCCGTTCCCTGCGTTACTGGCAATGGCACCCAACCGAGGCCACGCCTTCGGGCAGCGCATCCGGCCCCGTCCCCTAACCCAGCGCAATGAGGCTAGAATGGGCAAGCTTGAGTCATCCCCATTTCACCTGTTGCTGCTGCGCCTCAACGGATTCAGTAAAGCAGAGGAGAAAATGATAGTGTTAACAATAACTGGCACATATTGCCACTTTTAGAGAGATGGCGAAATTCGGCTCAACCCCTCAACAATAAATCGTCAGTGATTGCCGCTACGAGAATTGCGAAATGGGTGCCGATTTGCTGCCGGGTCAAAAGTTGCAATGAGGGCGGGCAAATCTGCTGCTGATGAGTCAACCGCTCAAAATTGCAGTTTAATAACAACAGTTGTCGCGTGTAAGCAGTTTTGATAGTGCCTGAATCTTCTCTATCATCTGCTGGTCACATCACCGCAAGCTACAAAGCCTTCAGCAAAACGCTCTGAGCTGCTCAGACAGGCTTTATAACTTGTTCGCGATCGCTGCAACATCGCCAGATTGTCTGCCATCATCGCGCTCCCTCTAAGGCACGATGGCGCTGGAGCGGCAATCATGAAAATCGGGTTACGCAGTCCCAGTTCTACACAAGATAAGGTTAGTCGCTTCATGGAATTTTCGATCGCCGCCCTGTTGGCAAACTTCACCGATGACAAACTAGTTGCGCCCAAAGCCTTAGAAAAAAAACTAGATTGTGTGGATGAAGCCAGCACTCGCAAACTCCAAATCGCGCTGGATGCCCTCGAAAAAATTGGAGTCCTGGCTAAAGATCGAGGCCGCTATCGGCGCGTCACAGAAGAAGGAGTCATTGAAGGTAAGCTTCGGTGTTCCAGCAAAGGGTTTTGTTTTGCCATTCAGGACATTGAAGGCGCAGACGATATTTACATTCGCGAAAGTCAGCTTAACAATGCCTGGAATGGCGATCGCGTCCTCGTCCGAGTGACCAAAGAAGGGAGCCGCCGCCGCAGCCCAGAGGGCGAAGTCAAGCTGATTTTGGAACGCTCCAATCCGTCGGTGTTGGCCCGCGTCAAACAAGCCGAGGAGGATTTTCGCGCCGTGCCCCTGGACGATCGCCTCCTATTTGAATTGGAATTGCAGCAAAATGGCCTGAATCTGGAAGACGCGATCGATCAACTGGTGCACGTCCAAATCGTCCGCTATCCCCTCGGCAGCAACCCCCCCAGAGGCAAAATTGCCCGGATCTTAGGGGGCGATCACAACGCTTCCGACGTAGACATTGTCTGTTGCAAGCACGACCTCCCGGCAGATTTTCCCGAAACCGTCCACAAAGCCGCCAAACTTCTTCCCACCAAACTGGGCAAGGCCGAATTCAAAAAACGGCTCGACCTGCGCCATTTAACTACCTTGACCCTCAAAGCAGATAGCCAAGAAGCTGTGGGTGGCCTGGACGATGCCCTCACCCTGGAGCAAACCGAGGCCGGTCTATGGCAGCTAGGGATTCATATTGCGGATGTGTCCCACTACATTGAGGTGGACTCGCCCCTCGATCGCGAAGCCTACAAGCGGGGGATTTCCGTGTATCTGAGCGAGCGCGTTGTGCCCATGTTGCCGCCCCAACTCACGACCAATCTTTGCGCCTTTTTGGTTGGGAAGGAACGACTGGCCATCTCAGTCATAGTCACCCTGGATGCCGAGGGCCAAGTGGTGGAATACGAACTCCAGCCCACCGTGATCGAAGTGGATCACCAACTGGATTACAACCACGCCCAAGCGATCCTGGAACGCACTGCCGACAGCCCTGACTCAGAGATTCAACCCTTTGCCGCCATTTTTGACCTATTGGATAATCTAGCTACAGTCAGCCAATTGCTCAAAGACCAGCGGCGATCGCGGGGAGCTTTTGCCCTCAACCTGCCCGAAAAGCCCCTGCCCAGCGACGAAAGCGACCCCCAAACGCGGCTTCTGTTTACCCCCAAATTCCATTACGACGACGAGGGTGCCTTGGGGGCAATGGTGGTGACACCGTCCGTTCCCACCCACGCCATGATTGCCGAATTCATGCTCTTGGCCAATCAACTGGTGGCGGATCACCTGCAAGCCTTGGAAGTACCGGGCATTTACCGAGTGCACCCCACCCCCGACCCCGACGACGTGCAAGAACTCATGAAACTGGCCAGCAGCATGGGCATTGATCTGCATCTGGAAAATGAAGAAGAAGTGCATCCCCAGGATTATCAGCATTTCACCCAGAAGTTTGCCGAATCTGACACGGAGCGGGTGTTGACTTACTTGCTGCTGGAAACCCTAAAACCGGCCTTTTACAGCACCACACCCAAATCCCATTTTGGCTTGGCCCTGGGCAATGGTTATACCCACTTTACGGCTCCGGTGCGCCGCTATCCTGATTTGCTGGTGCATCGGGTATTGCACGCGATTTTTGAGCAAGGGCGCGATCGCAAATCCAGCCGTGCGAAAGAAGGCGTGAACCTGCGTCATAGCTCCTGCCACGGGGAAATTAGCTGGAATGTGTTGCCGCCGGAAGTGCAGCAAGAATTGGATACCCAGTTCCACGCGGCCGTGGTGCACCTGACGGAACGGGAACGAGTAGCCCAAGAAGCAGAACAAGACCTGGAAGGGCTGAAGAAAGCGGAATTGATGCGGGAACGGACGGGGGAAATTTTCCACGGCCTAATTACCGGGGTGCAGTCCTACGGCTTGTTTGTGGAAATTGAGGAACTCCTGGTGGAAGGGTTGGTGCACGTCAGTTCCCTGAAAGACGATTGGTACGAATATCGATCGCGGCAACAAACGTTGGTCGGGCGGAAAAACCGCAAGCAATATCGGCTGGGCGATCGCATTGAAGTCCAGGTCAAGAGCGTGGATTACTATCGCCAGCAAATTGACCTGTTGGCCGTGGGTGGCGGCAGTGATCTGGAGCCGGAAGATGAGGAAGACCTGGAAGGGCCAGACGAGGAGCAGGGCGATGAAGCCTAGGAATTTCAGCTTGGCTTTGTCAGCATCATGACTCTAGCTCCCTTAATTCTGGGCGTGACGGGTGCGTCGGGCCTCATCTATGCGGTGCGATCGCTGAAATATCTCCTCACCGCAGGGGCCGCGATCGAACTCGTCGCCTCGAAGGCCGTCTACACCGTTTGGCAAGCGGAACAAGGCGTGAAAATGCCCACCGACCCGACCCAACAGGCCCAATTTTGGCGGGCACAGGCTGGCGGCATAACGACCGGAACCCTAGTCTGTCATCCCTGGAGTGATGTGGGCGCAACGATCGCCAGTGGCTCCTTCCGGACTCAGGGCATGGTGATTATGCCTTGTAGCATGAGTACGGTGGGGAAATTGGCCGCCGGGTTAAGTTCTGACCTGTTGGAACGGGCTGCCGATGTGCAGATGAAGGAAGGCCGGAAACTGGTACTGGTGCCCCGCGAAACGCCCTTTAGCCTGATCCACCTCCGCAATCTCACGACCCTGGCCGAAGCCGGGGTTCGCATTGTTCCGGCCATTCCTGCCTGGTACCACAATCCCCAAACCGTGGAAGATCTGGTGGATTTTGTGGTGGCGCGGGTACTGGATCAGTTTGAGTTGGATTGTGTGCCCTTGCGGCGGTGGCAGGGGGGCAAAAACCAGGAATAAGTCAGGAATCCGCATCAGATGGTGAGGAGGGCAGAGCCGCGATCGCCGTTGCGCCAGAATTAAACCGCCTCCCGTCGATGTGAGATAAGCTGGACACTAGCGGCTGTTTCGGTTAGTCCCCATGCTGTTGCGTTTTCTAATTGTGGGTGTCTTGCTTGCTGGGTTGGGCATCTTCACGGTTCAAAATTTAACTCCAGCCTTTGCCCTGGTCTTTTTGGGCTTCCAAACGCCAGTCTTGCCGTTGTCGGTCTGGCTGTTGGGGGCGATCGCGGCGGGTGCCTGTACCAGCTTTCTAATGTGGGTCTTGTTCGGGTTAGCCAGCCTGAGCGGTGGAGCATCGCCGCGATCGCCCAGAGCCAAAGATTTTACCGGGGCCAGCCCTGCGGCCAATCCCAACCCGGCCTCCAGTCGCTACGAACCCGCTGCCCAAGCCGCCGCCCGCACCAGCAATCGTACCCCTGGTTCCCGCAACTCTCGCGTTCGGGATACTGATGATTCTGCATGGCAGGATTGGCGCGGTTACGAAGCTGCCAGCACCCCGCGCAACTCGGCTACTGCTGCTACCGATGACTGGGAGCAAGAGTTTAGCGAAGAGTGGGAAGCTGCCCCCCGCGATCGCGCCGATACTCCCCCCTCAGACCCGCGATCGTCATCTCCCCGAAATAACAACTTTGAAGCCAGCCAAACTCCTAAGCAAACGGCCCAATCTGGCTCCACCTATTCCTACGGCTACCAAAACCCCCAGGAAACTGGCGCAGGCAAATCGGAGAAAGTCGTCGATGCAGAATATCGGGTGTTGATTCCGCCTTACTATCCCCTCGATCCTGAGGCCACCATGCCCCGCGATCGCCCCTTTACCCCGCCACCAGCCGCCCCCCCCGACCCCGATTCTGAGAATGCAGACGACTGGTTTGAAGACGGGCCAGATGAATTTACCGATCCGCCGAAACAACCGTGAGCCATCGCCACGGCTCCTAAGCCCGACAGGCCGCGACTCCTTTGCCCTTAGCCGAGGATTGCATCCCCAGTACCACCGCTTTGACTCGTTGCGACGGGGTGCCGTGGTGATGGGCGCTGCCCCAGGCATAATCGCCAATGCGGTATGCAAAGGAAGTAATTTCCTGCACATCCTTCCGATCCAGGCTCAGGTTGGGAATCACCCCCAAATACACCCCCGCCAAACAGTCTGCTTGCAGTTCCGATAACTTCGTCGTCCGGGGCATGAACCCATGAGCAATCTGCATGGCGTGGGCATACTCATGGGCCACAATGTAGGCCAGGGCGGCATCCCCGTGTTGATAAGCTAACCTAATATCTTGTTGTGTGATATAAACCGTGTGGTTAAGCGTACAATAATGCGTGCCCCGAATTGGCCCACAGCCGCCGCGATCGCCCACGCGCAAATTCCAGACAAGGCGGGGCGTGGCTCGGTAGCCGTGGATATGCTGAATGCCTTCGTACACACTGTTGACCACCGCTGCGGGTGCCCACTCAGCCCGGACGGGTATAGCCGCCGCCAACACACAGCCCAAACTGAACGCTGCCGTGCCCAACGCTTTGAATGTGTTCATGGTTGTTGATGTGTACGTGAAATATGGTGGTAAAAATGGAATGGCAAATTAAGCCAAAGTGGTAGCGCGATCGCTATTCCTGGTCGCCAGCCTGAGCGCGACTTATTGAAATATTGCCGTTGTACCCTCGAATGCAAGCTCGATTCAAAGGGCTGACCGCGCTAGTCTGAGCGATCGCCCTCTTTCTCCCCACCCTGCCTTAGTGTTGACTGAATTACGCCCAGATTTGCTCCCAATCCGGCCAAAACCCTTAAATTTTACAAAAATTAAAAATGGCCGCGATCGCCTAACGGAATTTGTTGAGGGGCGATCGGCGCGTCAAGTCAGCTTTGGCCCGCAATTCCTCTTTAATGCGGTTCAGGATCGACGTTTCATCCAGAGAGGCCAAAATCCGGCTGACTACGGCTTTGGGGCCATCGGTGCCCCAGGATGCGCCACTGGCTAAATAGCTCTTGGTGACTTGCCCGATCGCGTAGCTAGAAAACCCCGCCACCCCGGCCTGGGTCAGCGCCACAGACGCATATGCTGCCAGGGAAGCCCCCCCCGTCGCCGGAGCCGACAAGCCCAGCAAACTTTTCAAGGAACTGAGGCCCAAATTGGCCAGGAGTTCGCTCACGCCAATGCCGCCCATCGCCAGAGCAATATTTTTCAATAATTCCAGTGCCCCGGTCTGGGTCATGGGGATGCCGTAGAGCTTGGACAGGGAGAGAATCATGGCTACATCAATGACTGCGCTGCTGATAATATCCACGACGACGACGGGATTGAGGGCCGTCGCGATCGCCTTGGTCATGACTCCATTCCAGATAATTTGATTGGCGCTGCGATCGCGGATCTCCATTTTGCGGCTCACCAGGCGCTCGTTCACATCATCGGCAAACAGCATAGAGTTAATGGCCACCAGGGATTTGCCTTCCCGATCCAGCACTTCCAGAATTTTTAATTTCAATTGTTCGACCTGGGGTTCTCCCGCGCTGAGTTTGGCCATCACCCGTCCATCGGGCCGTTTTACCGCTCTGGCCACCAACGGCGAGGCTGCTGCCATCACAATTTCGTTGGGCGACAACAGTTCTTTCACCCGCTCATCCCGAATTTTGTGGTAAATCGCTTGGCGATCGGCATCGGGATACTGGTCAATTTTGTTGAAGACCAGCAGGATGGGCTTACTGGCCTGCCGCAACTCCGACAAAGCCCGATGCTCTACCTTAGTCATGTCGCCCGCAATGATAAACAAAATCAGATCCGCCTGCTGGGCAATCTGGCGGGCCAGGGCTTCCCGCGCTTCGCCATAGACCTCGTCAATGCCAGGGGTATCGATCAGTTCAATGCGGGACTGGCCGACACTGGGCAATGTCACCCGCGTTAAAGGGCGATCGCTCCCGGCAATCATTTCCTGCGTCATCTGCCACGCCGCCGTTTGTTGCACTTGCGTTACCCCGTGAATGGGGCCAGTTTGGAATACCGTTTCCCCCAGCAAGGCATTGAGCAATGACGACTTCCCCCGCCCCACCATCCCAAAGGCCGCAATATGTACCACCTCGCGATCGAGCTTATCCAGCATGGATTCCAGCCCGTGAATTTCGGTTTCCAAACCCTGGCGCTCACGGGGCGTTAAATCCAACCCGCCGACCAAATCCCGCAGTGCGTTCTGGGCTTGCCGATAGTTCAGCTCCGATTGAATCGCCTCAAAGGTATAAAGGGTTTCGTCCAGCTTGGCATCCGCTACCGCCGAGTCTGGCTGGGCAAAACTTTGCAGCACTTGCTCGATCGCCAAGTTTTCGGCCTCAAAATCAGAGTTGGGGGAATGGGGTCGGGGCGATCGCTCAGCCATAGATTTAGAAATTCGTCACAGCCCAAAGAACACAACTCCGCTCCCCTCGCTCCACTGTCCACGGCGGCGGTGCCCCGCGTAGGCTCATCCGGCAAAGCAAAAGATCGGAGTTCGTATCAGTTTACTGTTTGATCCTAATCATTTTCAGCCCCAACGGGGGGAACTGCCGGTGATCTCCCGCCCTGCCTAGCTCGGCGACAACGCGGCATCTGTTTGGCTGGCCGTCGCCCCCGAATACACCACTCCGCGCTGCATATCCAACGTCACAATTTCCCCTTCCCGGATCGCTGCCGTCGCGTGTTTTACTCCCACAATGACGGGCACCCCCAACCGCAAGCCAATCACCGCCGCATGACTCGTCAAACTTGCGTCCTCGGTAATAATCCCCGCCGCTTTCCTGATCGCATCTACTAAATCCACGGTCGTCCCTGTGGCCACCAAAATCTCCCCCGCATTAAAATTACTGGGTTCAAATTCCTCCGTCACCACTCGCGCCCGCCCGCTGACCGTTGTACCTTGCCCAATGCCCACGCCTCGGCCCCGCACCGCTGTCACCACTTCCACCTTAATCAAATCCGTGGAACCAGCGACCCCTTGCAGCGTTCCCGCCGTCATCACGATCAGGTCGCCTTCTTTGAGCAATTCGTTTTCCTGGGCTACGTTCATTGCCGCCTGAAAGGTTTGACCCGTTGAAGGCAAATCCAATACCAATAGCGGCTTGACCCCCCAGACCAACTGCAACTGCCGCGCCACGTCTACGTGGGGAGTGACCGCCAAGATGGGTTTGTGGGGCCGAAACTTAGAGACATTCCGCGCGGTGGCTCCGGTTTTGGTCAGGGTCATGATGGCCGAAGCACCGAGTTGTTCGGCAATATTCCCGACGGCTTGGCTGATGGCATTGGGAATCGATCGCCCCCGATCTTCAGTTTTACGGAGGGGTGGCTCTTGCTCAATGCGAAGGGCAATTTGGGCCATCGTTTGCACGGCTTCGATGGGAAACTTGCCCACTGCCGTTTCATTGGACAGCATCACGGCATCCGTCCCATCCAAAATCGCGTTGGCCACGTCGGAAACCTCGGCCCGCGTCGGCCGGGGACTGTGCACCATACTATCCAGCATTTGGGTGGCTGTGATGACGGGAATGCCCATGCGGTTGGCGGTGTAGATCAGGCGCTTTTGCAAAATCGGGACATCTTCTGCTGGCAGTTCTACGCCCAAATCGCCCCGCGCCACCATCACGCCATCGCTAATCGACAAAATGGATTCCATTTCTTCGATCGCTTCGTGTTTTTCGATCTTTACGACTACCGGAACTTGTTTGCCCGCCGCCGAAATCAGTTCTTTGATCTCCAGCACGTCTGTGGGGTTGCGGACAAAGCTCAGGGCGACCCAATCTACCCCTTGATCTAGCCCAAAGGTCAAGTCTTTGCGATCTTTGTCGGTTAAGGCCCGAATCGACAGGTAAACTCCCGGAAAGTTAACCCCTTTGTTGTTAGACAGTACGCCCCCGACCACCACTTCGCAGACCAGTTCGCGATCGCTCTTGTTGATTTCTACCACTTGCATTTCCACCCGCCCGTCATCAAGCAGAATGGTGGCCCCCACTGGCACTTCATCTGCCAATGGTTCGTAAGTGACCCAACTTTTTTCCTGGGTGCCCGTCATGGGGTGGCTGGTGAGCGTAAAGCGATCGCCCTTTTTGACGACAATGGAGCCATTTTCAAAGCGGCCTAACCGAATTTTTGGCCCCTGGAGATCTTGCAAGATGCCAACGGGTTGGTTCAGTTCAAAGGAGGTCTGGCGAATGAGGCGAATGCTCCGTTGATGGTCTTCGTGGGTGCCGTGGGAAAAGTTCAGGCGTAGGGTTGTGGCTCCGGCCTCGATCAATGCCCGGAGGACTTCTGGGCTACTGGTCGCAGGGCCAATCGTAGCAACAATTTTTGTTCGACGTTGGGAGGCTGGGAGTTGCATGGATGACTCAAAGAAAAGCGCAAAGGACGTAAACAGAAGCTAAAAACAAGGCGTTGAGAGCAGTTTATTAATGATTCAAGCGGTAGCAGTTGAGGACGAAGCGGAAACTGAGATCACCCAAAATTCATGGCTTTTCCTCGTTCGTTTCTCACCATAGTATGTTCTTCGCCAGAATCGCTCATGCGAAAGGAAATCTAGGGGATTCTTTAGCAGAACTTTAGTGTTTGTGATGCCTGGTCAGTGCCGATGCCGCTAGCCCCTGAATCGCGAAACGATTAGCACAGGGATAGTAGCACGATCTTGGGGCCGTTCTCATTCTTTGCGGTGGTGCGTCCAGGGATCTAGGAGCCAAGCTGAGACCAAGTGCGGATGAGGGTCTCTAGTTGGGCCTGGAGCGGGGCTGGCAAGGTCGGTGGGTGGGGCCATGCCTGGAGGCGGGGTAGGGCGATCGCGGGGTCGAAGGTTTTGAGGGCGGCGATCGCGTGCAAACTGACGGCCGGATCGGGATCGCTCAACAGGGCCAGCAGGGTCGGCAGACTATCGGGTTGCTGGAGTTGGCCCAGGGCGATCGCCAGGGCTTGCCGCAAGGGGGCTGCGGCCTGAAGGGTCGGATTGGCGATCGCCGATACCAGGGTTTGGGCGGCGCTGGTGTGGCCAGTGGGATTTTCCCATCGACCGAGGGCGGTGATGATGGCCAGACAAAGCTCAGTGGGGGTGTCTGGTGCGTTCAATGGTTGCTGCAATGCGGTGAGGGCGGCGGCGGACTGTAGCCAACTGAGGGCACGGATGGCCTCCTGTTTTAGCTCAATGGGGGTTGAAACGCTGCGTAAAACGGCTGCCAGGGGCGCGATCGCGCTATCTTGGCCCAACCGCCCCAAGGCCGCGATCGCCCGCCGACATACGCCTAAATCCACATCCCAGAGACAGGGGGCGAGGTGTTCGACAAGCTGCAATTCCTGGGCCACATCAGCCCGGACGGCTAACCCGGCGATCGCGGCCTGCCGCACGGCGCTAGCTGGATCCTGCAACGCTTTGAGCAAGACGGGGGGAATTTGAGGATTGTGAAAACTACTGAGGGCTTCGATCGCGGTGGCACGAAGAGCGGGATCGGCATCCTGCACCACGGATAATAGCGGCGCGATCGTGGCGGAGTGGCGGATTTGGGCCAGGGCTTTGACGGCTAGACCTTTGAGCGTTGGATCGGCAAGCAGCGGCTCAAACACGGTGACGGTGGTTGCGCCTAACTCGGCCAGGGCTTCGGCAGCGGCGGCGGTCAGGTCGTCGTCACTATCTTCATGGAGCAAGTCAATGAGGGCTGCGATCGCCTGGGGGTTCTGGGATGCGCCTAAAATCCGCACGGCAAACCAACGGGCTTCCAGTTCCGCCGTGTCGTCTTGGGCCAGCGCAATCAATGGCGCGATCGCCGCCGTCCCAAACTTGGGCACTAGCTTGGCCACATCCCATTGTTCCTGAAAGTCTGCGGCCCCCAAGGACTCCAGGGCCAGGGCCAGGAGCGTTTCCTGTTCTGCCTCGGTCAAACTGGCTTGGCGATTGGTCAAGAAAAGCTGTTGCAGGCAATAGACAAAATTGGGCCAATCGGCTTGGCGGGCGGCGGCCTGGGCCTGGTCAACGCAATCAGCCATTGTTAGCAGGACTCGTGGTGGTCTACGGTTTCCAGCATTCCATTGTGGAGTACCCCATTGTGCAGTGTGCCGTTGTGGAGCGCCCCATTGTGCAGTGCCCCATTATGTCCATTGCCGTTTTGGCCGAGGGTGTGGGCGGTTGCCCCAGGTGCCAAGGTTTCGTTTGGGGGAGGGGCATTGTTCCCCACAAAACTAAAGGCCCGAAATTTGCTGGCTTGCTGCTCAATCCGATGGGCGAGGCGATCGCACACTAGATTGCACAATTCAAAAATTAGCTCATCTTCTACTTTGTAGTAAGCCTGGGTGCCTTCACTGCGCCGACTCAAAATCCCCGCTTGCACCATCACTTTGAGATGCTTTGAGACGTTGGCCTGACTGGTGGCCGTCGCCTCGACCAAATCTTGCACACATTTTTCCCCGTCGCGCAGTAAATTTAATAACCGTAGGCGCATCGGTTCACCCAAGATGCTGAAGTATTCAGCGAGGTGCTGAACCACTTCGTGAGGGACCTGCTCAGGATGATTCATGGGGAGGGATGAGGAGTGAGGAGAACGAGGAGAACTGATCCCCAGATTTTAGCCACTCGTTTTGCCTCCTGCAAGGGTGGGGAAGGGTGAATCAGCAATTTTTGTTAAGAACTTTACGCCAATTTAACTCGGTATAACCCGCATCAAGGGCTGATTGTATTCGACGGGTTCGCCGTTTTGCACCAGAATTTCCACAATTTCGCCTGCCGCTTCGGCTTCGATCTCATTCATGAGTTTCATGGCTTCGATGATGCACACGGTTTGCCCTACCCGGACGCGATCGCCCACATCCACAAAGGGGGGTTCGTCGGGGGCCGGCGCACGGTAGAACGTTCCCACCATCGGCGACAAAATTTCGACCCAACGGCGTTCGTTGGAGGGGGGCAAACCTGAGGGCTGGGGGCTGGGGGCCGCATCCGTGGCTCGTGATTTGGCTTCGGCGGGCACCGGTGCAAGGGGGACGGACACAACGGCTTCTGGGGCATTCCCGCTGCGGCTGGCCAGCAACAGTTGTTCGTCCAGCGTCATTCCCCGACGGACGGTTAGCTCCAAGTCGGCACTTTTGAGGGTCAACTCCGTGATATCCATTTGATTGATGGAGGCCAACAGCTCACGCAGTTCATTCAAATCTAACGACACAATTCTCGCAAACCTCTTACGAAGGGGCTAAGGCTTTTTATCGTGGACTTTCAGAGTCAACCGCAGTTGCTTAACCGGGGCACCGCGATCGCGCGATCGCTAGTCAGTACCAACACCACGCAGCCTGGAACCATCAAAACCACCTGACCCTACTCGCGACCTAGATAGGAATCGGAGCGGGTATCAATTTTAATTTTTTCGCCAATTGAAATAAAGAGGGGCACCATCACCTGTGCGCCAGTTTCCAGAATCGCGGGTTTTGTGCCGCCAGTGGCGGTATCGCCCTTGACACCAGGATCGGTCTCGGTCACTTCCAGCACCACGGAATTGGGCAGTTCCACTTCGAGCACCTGTTCATTCCAGCGCAAAACGTTGGCTTCCATGCCTTCTTTGAGGTACTTGACGCGATCGCCAATTTGCGCCGCTGTTAGGCTGGTTTCCTCGTAGGTCTCCATATCCATAAAGACGAAGTTATCGCCATCCTTATAGGTATGTTGCATGGTGCTTTTTTCGATGTTGGCCTGGGGCACCGTTTCCCCCGCCCGGAATGTCTTTTCAACCACGTTCCCGGTTTGGACATTTTTTAGCTTTGTCCGGACGAACGCAGCCCCCTTCCCTGGCTTGACGTGCAGAAATTCCACAACCCGCCACACGCCGCCATCAAGTTCAATACTTACGCCCGGTCGAAAATCGTTACTGGAGATCATTGGCTTGAATTTGCAAATTTGACTGGCACCCCATTTTACCGCCCAGGTGGACGATTCGTACGGTAGGCCATGAAGGCGAGCGGAATTCCCGGCGATCGCTCTGATGATGGCCCTTTGCCCCGGCTACCCACCGCGCCAGCTTACTGCCCGTGGGATTTCTTGGAAATCCACCCCAGAACGCACAGTGGGCGGTACCGCACTATGGCAAGATAAAAGACTAAGGCGACCGTTATTTCCAAGGGGGCAAGCCGCACGAGGCCAGTCCCATGAGCGCCGTTCTGGGCGATCGCTCCCGCCTATATCACCGTCCTTGGCCCCTGCTGCCACTTTGCTTAACCGTCTAGATTGTGCCCACGGTCTAGCCTGTGCCCATTCTCAACAAAGCCGTAACCATGCAATTTCGAGATTTTAACCTGACCCACTGGCTGAAAACTGGACTCAGCTTGATGCTCATGATGACCTTGGCGATCGGCTTGGGAGCAGCAAAACCCGTTCTCATCAGCGCCTTACCCGCTGGCAACGCGATTACCGACGGCAAAGCCATCCTCCGGTATGCCCTGCCCATCGACAATGCCCCCGTGCGGGATTTGCAGAAAACGCTAGAAGACATTTCCGAGCAACTCCGAGCCAAACGCCGCTGGGGAGCCATCACAGGTGATCTCAGCCGAGCTAGCCGCATCCTCACTACTAAAAAAGATGCCCTGTTGGCCTCAGTAGCCCCCGATCAATTGGATAAGGCTGAAGCCTTGATCGACCAACTGCAAGCCGCCATTCCCGTTGTGCAAGCCGCTAACGAAGCCCAGGATCGCCAACAGGTGCTGGCCGAGCGCGATCGCGTACTGGATCTGGTCGGCCAACTGGAAGACACGATGGTGCAAGGGTTTCCGTTTGCAGTCCCGCCAACCTACCAAACCCTGCCCCAACTCAAAGGCCGCGCCACCATTGAATTTGTCACCAGCAAAGGCAATATCACTGCCGTTGTGGATGGCTACAGCGCCCCTGTGACCGCAGGTAACTTTGTTGATCTCGTGCAGCGCGGATTCTACGACGGGTTGCCTTTCACTCGCGCCGAAGATTCCTACGTGTTGCAAGTCGGCGACCCCCCCGGCCCGGAAGTGGGTTTCGTTGATCCCAAAACTAAACAGTATCGCGCCATTCCTTTGGAAATCCTCGTTAAAGGGGATGAAACCCCGACCTACGAGATCACCCTGGAAGATGCCGGACGCTTTTTGGAACAGCCCGTGCTGCCCTTTTCGGCCTATGGCGCAATGGCGCTGGCCCGTCCCGGCGATGATCCCAATGGGGGATCGTCCCAATTTTTCTTCTTCTTGTTTGAGCCGGAATTGACTCCTGCGGGGGCCAATCTGTTGGATGGTCGGTATGCCATTTTTGGGTTTGTGACGGATGGGAAGCCCGTTTTGGATAAACTGCGCCCCGGCGACAAGATCGAATCGGCCCGCGTGGTGCAGGGGTTAGAAAATCTCCAGCAACCCCAGGCGGCTTAGGGGCATCCCTTGGTGAGCGATCGCTCTGCCCCTGCAACAGTGCAAACGGTTGGCGAACAGGGAATTTTACACCTTGTGCGGCGGTTTTGTCCGGCGGTGGTGGTGGGGGATGATGGGGCGGTGCTGGCTCTGGCCCCTGGCCAACAGCTTGTCGTGACGACAGACGTGTTGATCGATGGCGTTCACTTTAGCGATCAAACTACGGCTCCGGCGGATGTGGGCTGGCGGGCGGCGGCGGCAAATTTGTCTGATCTGGCGGCAATGGGGGCAATGCCCTTGGGGCTGACGGTGGGTTTGGGGCTACCCGGCGATCGCCCGCTCACCTGGGTTGAGGCGCTGTATCAGGGCTTGGCCGATTGTCTCGCGGCCTATGGCGGTGCCATTGTGGGGGGGGATGTGGTGCGATCGCCCGTCACCACGGTGGCGATCACGGCCTTCGGTCAGGTTCACCCCAACCAGATTATTCGGCGCACCACGGCCCAACCCAGACAGGCGATCGTCGTGACGGGGGTGCATGGCGCGGCGCGGGCGGGCCTGGAACTTTTGCTGCATCCCGGCTGTGGTGCTGTTTTGAGCGATCGCGATCGCCAAATCCTGATCCACGCCCACCAACGACCCCGGCCCCGCCTGGATGTCCTGCCGATGTTGACGGAACTGCTGGGCGAACAGCCGCCCCAACCCTGGGCGATCGCCGGGATGGATAGCAGTGATGGTTTGGCCGATGCCATTATTCAACTTTGCCAAGCCAGTGGTGTTGGTGCCCGCATTCGTTATCCAGCTTTACCGCTTCCCCCCAGTTTTACCCCGTGGTTGCCCCCCGCCACAGCCCTGGACTGGATGCTGTATGGGGGCGAAGATTTTGAACTGGTGCTGTGCTTAGAGCCGGAACTGGCCACCGAACTTGTCCATAAACTCGGTCAGGATGCTGCAATTATTGGTACAACAACAGTAGATCCAGCGATTCGCCTCGTCGAACTGACCGCCCTGGATTCTGCCCCATCCACTGAGGCCCCGTTGACCCTTGAGCAAGGATTCCAGCACTTTTCGCCTGCCCCACCTGCCGCTGTTGACTAAGCGATCGCCCCAGCAAATTGTGGGGGCACTGTCGCTTGGCCTGGGCCTTCTTCTGGCGTTTTGGCTCGTGTTGGGCCTGGGCGCACGGGTTAGCGTCGAAAGTTTGTGGTTTGCCCATCTGGGGTATCTGGAGGTGCTCTGGGTGCGGCTGGGCACCAAAACTGTGACCTGGGGCATCGTCACGGGGCTGAGTCTGGCTTTTCTGGCCTTCAATTTGCGGCAAGCCCAACGGCTCAAGCATTCCAAACTAACTACCCCAAGCCCGCTCCGGCCGAGCCGAGGCCATCAGCGATCGCCCCTGGCTCCTCCTGCCCCCACCGCGATCGCCGCGATTCCGCCCCACACCGACCTGGCCTTTCGTTGGCTGCTGCCCTTTGCTCTGGGTCTGAGCCTCTTAACCTTGCTCCTTGTTGGCCACTATGCCAGAGTAACCTTCACCTTTTGGCAGTTTTCCACCAGCCAACCCGGCACCGTGCCCGTCATTCCCAGTCGCTTCCGGTTCAATACCTTGCTGGAACTGCTGCAACTGATTGCCCAAAGCTCAGACCCCATTTGGCGCTACCCAGGGGTGATCGGCGTACTGGGATTGGCGATCGCCCTACTGATCTATCCTAAACCGTTGCTCTGGGCCATTGCGATCGGTCTCAGCATTGCCTTTGGTAGCGTCGGGGCCAGTAACTGGAGCCAAATCCTGCTATTTTTCCATGCCCGCCCCTTTGAGCGGGCCGACCCCATGCTGGGCCGCGATATTGGCTTCTATCTCTTCGCTCTCCCCATCTGGCAATTGCTCGAATTCTGGCTGGTGGGCCTTTTCCTCTTTACCCTGCTGGCCTGCACCCTGACCTATCTTCTCTCCGGCCAAAGCCTCAGCCAGGGCCACTTCCCTGGATTTTCCTACGCCCAAAGACAACATCTCTGTCGGCTCAGTAGTTGCGTCATGCTGGGTGTGGCGCTGAGTTGTTGGCTGAGTCGCTATGAACTGGCCTACTCCACCAATGGCGTTGTTTTTGGGGCCGCCTATACCGAAGCCCAAGTCCAATTGCCCGCTGCCACCCTGTTATCTGTGCTGGCCGGGGCGATCGCCGCCTATCTCCTCTGGCAAGGGGAACAAAATCGGCCCAATCGGCCCACCCATCCCCGGTTTACCCAATTTACCCTGCCGATCCCCCTGCTCACGCTGACACTCTTTTTGCTGCTGGCGATCGCCTCCAGCACCCTTCTTCCCTTCACCGTCCAGCGCCTGATCGTCCAACCCAACGAACTCCGCCGCGAAGAACCCTACCTGCGCCGCGCCATCTCCCTGACCCGCGAAGCCTTCAACCTGGAAGCCATCCAAGTCGAGGGCTTTAACCCAAAAGGCAATCTCACTTACCAGACCCTCCGCGCCAACGACCAAACCATCCGCAACATCCGCCTCTGGGATACTCGCCCCCTGCTGGATACTAACCGGCAACTCCAGCAAATCCGCCCCTATTACCGCTTTTTTGATGCCGACATCGATCGCTACACCGTCCCCCCCGAAGCCAGCCCGACTAGCCCGATCCCGCCAACCCAACCCACCAAGCAACAGGTTCTAATCGCCGCCAGAGAATTAGACTACGCCTCCGTTCCCCCCGAAGCCCAAACCTGGGTTAACGAGCACCTGGTCTATACTCACGGCTACGGCTTCACCCTTTCCCCGGTCAATGAAGTCGCCCCTGGTGGCCTGCCCTACTACTACGTCAAAGACATTGGCAGCAGCGATGTGGGTCGCCTCAGCACCTCCAGCGATGCCATCAGCGCCAGCATCCCCATTGGCGAACCCCGCATTTATTACGGGGAACTCACCAATACCTACGTCATGACCAAAACCCGCACCCAAGAACTGGATTACCCCACCGCCAATGACAACGCCTACAACACCTACGACGGAGCCGGTGGGCTGGCGATGGGAACGTGGTGGCGGCGACTGCTGTTTGCTCGATATTTGCACGATTGGCAAATGATCTTCACCAACTACTTCACCCCAGAAACCAAGGTGATGTTTCGCCGCAATATCAACGATCGCGTCCGGGCGATCGCCCCCTTCCTCCGGTTTGACCGCGATCCTTACCTGGTGACTGCCGATTCCGGTTGCCTGGGCCTCACCATCGGTTGCCCCGACCAGCCCGCCATCCCCATCCCCCGCCCCACCCCCAACTACTTGTACTGGATCATTGATGCCTACACCGTCAGCGATCATTACCCCTACTCCGAACCCAGCCCGATTCAAGGCGTGGATCAACCCGCAGCACCGGGCGATCGCTTTAACTACATCCGCAACTCCGTCAAAGTCGTAATCGATGCCTACAACGGCCGCACCGCCTTTTATGTCGCCGATCCCAACGACCCCATCCTCCGCTCCTGGCAAACAGTCTTCCCCAACCTGTTCAAGCCCCTGGCCGCCATGCCCGCCACCCTCCGCAGCCACATCCGCTATCCCGCCGACTTATTCAGCGTCCAAGCCGAACGTCTCCGCACCTACCACATGACCGATCCCCAGGTGTTCTATAACCGGGAAGACCAGTGGCAAATTCCCACCGAAATTTATGGGAAAGACCCCCAAGCCGTCGAACCCTATTTCCTGATCACCAAACTCCCCACCGTCGTCGGCGCAGAAGAATTCATTTTGCTCATGCCCTACAAACCGAGCGAACGCACCAATTTAATTGCCTGGTTAGCCGCCCGCTCCGACGGGGAAAACTATGGCAAGGCACTCCTCTACGTCTTCCCGAAACAGCAATTGGTCTATGGGATTGAGCAAATTGAAGCCCGCATTAACCAAGATCCGGTGATTTCCCAAAAAATTTCTCTGTGGAATCGCCAAGGCTCCAAAGTTTTACAGGGGAATTTGCTCGTTATTCCGATCGAACAATCGCTGCTGTACGTGGAACCGCTGTACCTGGTGGCCGACCAAAATAGCCTGCCTACGCTTGTCAGCGTTGTTGCAGCCTATGAAAACCGTATTGCGATGGCCGAAACGCTCCAAAAAACCTTACTGGCAATTTTTCAGGAGCAAGTCCCTGCGACCCCACCGATTGTGCGGCCCGTTGAGTCGGTTGAGTAGATCGTTAAATTCACTAAAGATTTACGCAGCATTAACCAAACGGGTACCTAAATCGTTTAAAATAAATTGTATCAAATGATACAAAAAATTTGCTTCAACCTTAAGGACGGCTGCTTAAAATTTCTAGTTGTAATTTTTTGCGTCGTTGCGCTTAACCGATCTCTATCTTTAGGAGGAAGTTAACTCTGATATGCCTCAAAGGCATGAAAGCCTTGATTTTTATGCATTTTGCGCCTTTTTGTGGGTAGTCAAAACCCCCATTTTCATGGTTCAACAGTAGTAGGGCTTTGATTGAAGGACAACTATTATGAAATCATCCGTAGATAAAAAACAGCTTCAAAATACTGCACAACAAGGAGCTGAAGCAAACGAATTTAATTTCGACCTTTGGGCCAAGCAAGTCCGGCCTCAGTTGCTGGCTTCGGTGCAAAAGCGGGGTATGCGTTAGGCGATCGCCCGCCTAGCAGCGGGGCAAGCTGAATACAACATTGAGATGTCAGCTCTAACTGGGAGCACTCGTACTTTTCAATCTGTACTCAGACTGGGGGCTTCACCACAACAGCTAAAATTCGAGATCCTGCGTGGCTCGTGGTGGTTGGCGTGGGAATCTGTGATTAACATTGCAGCACCGATACTGCCCGTTCAAGTGGGGCGATCGGTGCTGTTGTGCTGTGTTCTGGCTGGTGTCTTGGCTAAATGCCCAAACCGCGACCCCCAGCAGACGGGCGATCGCGGCCACAGATGAGTTACAGATGACTGACCATCGCTGGAGGTTCCGTCAAGCCTCGTCCTCGTCTCGACGGTCATCGCGCAGGGGGGGCACAGTCAGGTGGAAGGCGTTGACAGAATTCGTGGGAATACTGGACTGAGTCGTAATCGCCGTTTTGGTGGGGTTGAGGGCACTGGCCACTTGCATCGCATCGGCCACTGGATGCACTAAAACCGTGAGCAAGCAGGAACAGCCTGCCAATAATAAAAGATCTAACTCTCGGCTGGTGGGTTTGCGGAAAGCGGAGCGAGAACGGCGCATGGGCTGGATTGCTGAAACTCGGTGATTACGATGCATGGTGTCTCCTTGATGATCAGCCCCTGAACCGACCGTTGGGCGAACCGGAATTCAGGCGTGGTTGAAACGGTCTTTAGTATATCTCCACTGTGGATCTAGACTGCCCAGAAACATTTCAGTTCCAATCAGAAAACAACATAACGCAGCAGCGGAACAATTCGGTGGTCTGCGAGAATTGGAAGGAATATGGAGAAGACAAAAACAGCTATGACTGAGAACTGGAGAAGCAAAGTTGTCACCGGCGGCGTGCAGCGATCGCCCAACCGTGCTATGTTACGGGCCGTTGGCTTTAGCGATGAAGATTTCAACAAGCCCATTGTCGGGGTTGCTAGTGCCTACAGTACGATTACGCCTTGTAACATGGGGATTGGGGCGTTGGCCGATCGCGCCCAAGTGGGGGTGCGCCACGGTGGCGGGATGCCCCAACTGTTTGGCACCATCACCGTGAGCGATGGGATTTCGATGGGCACTGAAGGGATGAAGTATTCCCTGGTGTCGCGGGATGTGATTGCCGACTCGATCGAAACGGCGTGCAATGCCCAAAGTATGGACGGGGTGTTGGCGATCGGTGGCTGCGACAAAAATATGCCCGGTGCGATGATTGCAATGGCGCGGATGAATATTCCGGCGATTTTCGTCTACGGCGGCACCATCAAACCCGGTCATTTGGATGGCACCGATCTCACCGTGGTCAGCGCCTTTGAAGCGGTGGGACAGCACAGCGCGGGCAAAATCGACACCGATCAACTCTTAGCGGTGGAACGCAATGCCTGTCCGGGGGCGGGTTCCTGCGGCGGGATGTATACGGCCAACACCATGTCCTCGGCCTTTGAAGCGATGGGCATGAGCCTGATGTATTCCTCCACGATGGCGGCAGAGGATGAGGAAAAAGCGGAGAATACGGAACTGGCGGGCAAAGTGCTGGTGGAAGCGATTCGCAATAATCTGCGGCCACGGGATATTATCACGCGCCAATCCATCGAAAATGCGATTTCTGTGATCATGGCGATCGGGGGTTCGACCAATGCGGTGTTGCACTTCCTGGCGATCGCCCATTCTGCTGGGGTGCCCCTCACCCTGGATGATTTTGAAACCATTCGCGCCCGTGTTCCCGTCCTGTGCGACCTCAAGCCATCGGGGCGATATGTGGCGACGGATCTGCACAAAGCGGGTGGCATTCCCCAAGTGATGAAAATGCTGCTGAATCATGGGTTGTTGCATGGCGACTGCATGACCATCACCGGAGAAACCATTGGCGATCGCCTCAAATCGATCCCAGATGCACCCCGCGCCGATCAAGATGTGATTCGCCCCTGGGATAACCCGATGTATGCCAGCGGCCACCTGGCCATTTTGAAGGGCAATCTGGCAACGGAAGGGGCAGTGGCCAAAATTACAGGGGTGAAAAAGCCCCAAATCACCGGCCCCGCGCGTGTCTTTGAATCGGAAGAAGAATGTTTGGACGCTATCCTGGCGGGCAAAATTCAGGCGGGGGATGTGCTGGTAGTGCGCTATGAAGGGCCAAAAGGGGGGCCAGGAATGCGAGAAATGCTGGCTCCAACGTCGGCCATCATCGGCGCAGGCTTGGGGGATTCCGTGGGCCTGATTACCGATGGGCGCTTTTCTGGGGGCACCTACGGCTTGGTGGTGGGTCACGTCGCTCCGGAAGCCTATGTCGGCGGCGCGATCGCCCTGGTCAAAGAAGGCGACTCGATTACCATTGATGCGAAAGAACGGTTACTCCAGCTCAATATCTCTGCCGAAGAACTGGAGCAACGCCGCGCCCAATGGCAACGTCCTGCCCCGCGCTATACCTCTGGCGTGTTGGCTAAGTACGCGAGCCTGGTGTCTTCCAGCAGTCTTGGTGCCGTGACCGATCGCAATCTGTCGATATAGGCTATTACCAAAAACCCGCGATCGCTCCTCGGCCTTTAGGGGGCGATCGCCCGCCCGATGACTAAATTGGATAGGCAACAATAAAAGTACTTGCCATTTTGAATGCAGGCACAGAGGGCAACGACCATGACCCAGCTTCTTGATAAACCCATTGAACAACGCTTCATCCACACGGGGGTCAGTTGGGAGAACTTTAAAGCCATCCAAACTGGGTTTGCAGATTCGCCCGGAGTGCGTTTGTTTTTTCATGAGGGAGAACTCGAAATTTTGTCTACCTCGCCCGAACACGAAATTATCAAAGGTAATTTGGGCTATCTCCTGGAAGATTATCTGTTGGGTCAAGATATAGATTTTGTCGCAACAGGGTCTTGCTCTCAAGAAAAGGAATTAGTTGCCGCAGCTCAAGCGGATGAATCTTACTGTTTTGGGGCTAGAAAACCAATTCCAGACTTGGCCATTGAAGTGGTATTGACTAGCGGTGGCCCCAATAAACTCAAACGGTATCAAGCGCTAGGCGTACCAGAAGTTTGGTTTTGGGAAAATGGGGTCATCACGATGTATCAGTTGACCCCAAGCCAATATCAACCCATAAACGTGAGCCAATTTGTCAAAGGCATTGATCTAGAGCGGTTGGCTCAATGTGTCACGATAGAATCGCGATCGCAGGCCGTCAAAGCTTTCAGGCAAGTGGCCTAAACACAAACGCAATGTCAAGAGGATAAGGGGCGATCGCAGTTACCTGCATCAGTCTTAGGATAAAGCAAGCTTACAATCGGGATGACAGGATTTGAACCTGCGGCATCCTGCTCCCAAAGCAGGCGCGCTACCAAGCTGCGCTACATCCCGTAACGAATCTTTTTTAGTATATCGTTTTTGGTGCCCCACTGGCTAGAGCGAGTCGCTATGATCGATCAGTCCCGTTTGGTAGGCGATCGCCCCATGAGCAAAACCCCACAAACCCGCACCAAACCGCGTAAACCCGCCAAAGTCGCGGCTGCATCGCCCCGTGTTCTCGCCCTGCGATCGCAAAACTGGGCCATTCAAGCCTTACCGGGACTCAACGCCGACAACCAGGCCAAACTGCTGGAACAAGGCATCGCCACCACGTTCCAACTGTATCGCCACACCACCACGCCGGAACAGCGAGCCACTTTAGCCAATCAACTGCAAATTCACCCTCAATACATTGCTAAATGGGCCGCCCTGGCCGATCTGTCCCGGTTGCCCAGCGTGGGCTGTGACTATTGCGGTTTGTTGCTCCATGCGGGTATCGCCTCATCGGTTCAATTAGCCCAAATGCCCTTTCACCAAGTCCATCAGCAAGTCGTGAAACTCCACGTCACCCTGTTGAACCAGACCGATTTTTGTCCCTCCTTGAGCCAGGTGAAGCTGTGGGTGCAAGAGGCACTCCTCCTCCACCGTTCCGGGCAATAGGCAATGCTTCCCAGGCTTACTGTTCGCCTTGTAAGCCCAGCAGCGACACGGCCCCGTCCATCCCTTTTTGCTGAATCAACACGCCAAAATTCCCCAAGCCCATTGGATTGATCAAACTCTGGAGGGCATCCCGCCGTTGCAACACGGTTTGAATGGTGGCGCGATCGGTGGCATCAGATTGGCTGAGGCGCACGAGGCGATCGCCCAGCCCCAGCGCCATGAGAAATAGACCTTGTTTGGTGAAGCCTACGGTTTGTAGTCCTGCCTTTGCGCCGTAGTGCTCCAGGGCGGTGAAATTGACATGGGCGGTGATATCTTGCTCCCCTATATATAGATAAGGATTGGAGTGGTGGCGATGGCGATAGTAACACTGCAAGGTGCCCTCCGTCCGCAAGGGATGGTAGTAGCGATCGCCAGGATAGCCATAGTCAATGGTAATCACGTATCCCCGATCCAACTTCTGTGCCACCGTAGCCAGCCAATCTCCCGCCGCTAGGTTAATCTCCGTGCGATAGCCCTCTGGGTAGCGATCGCTGGTCAGGTCAATGTCCAACTGCGCCAGATACTCGGCCAAGCGCGGCGTGGATAAATCCCCCACGGTTTCGACAAACTCCGGCGCTGCTGGTGGAGCCTGCGGATTCAAGGTGACGTAGATTTCTTGCAGGGTGTCCCCTTGCCGGATGACTTGATGCACCGGCAACGCATCAACCAATTCATTGGAGAACACACAGCCCGCGATCGCCCGATCGGGCAACTCCTCCAGCGTGCACCACCGCACGGATACCCCGGCCTGCATTAAGGCGTGGAGTTGCTGCCGTTGCTCTTGGACTAGGGCGGGCGATCGCTCCACAATCCAATATTCGGTACGGGCTAACAGATCTGCCGCGCGATCGCCCCAATAGGTCAAAATATCTTTCGCCAGCAGCCCTTGCCCCGCACCCATTTCCACCAGAGTCAGCGGTTGCGTCGGCTCAAACCCCTGGCCCATCTCGATTAACTGCTCTGCCAACAACTCCCCAAAATCGGCCCCTAAATGCGGGGAAGTGGCAAAATCTCCTGTTGCTCCAATCTTGGTCGGAGCCGCTGCATAGTACCCCCACTGGGGATGGTACAGCGCCCACTCCATGAACTGCGCGAACGTAATCCGATGACAAGAACTCTCGGTAATCTGCTGAGCAATGAACTTACCGAGAGTCTGTAGTTTGCCGTTTGATTCCAGTTCCACTGACTTACCCACCACCCATAGCGGTTTTTATTGTGGCATAGGTCAGGCTGCTGGCAGCACGGCTGTATTGTTCTGTGAAGAAATGTTAGCGACAAGTGCCAATTGCCGCGATCGCTATTAAATTGTTTCAACACCACACTCCGAACCACACACCATCGCTTGACAACTAGCTGCCAATGCTGGCATATTCACCATTGCCCATATCAAAGGCCAGGGCAAAGTTTGCGTGGGGCTGCATCTGCTTCAGAGCCTTGAGGTAAGCCTCAGCCTCATTCCGCCGCCGGAACCGAATCACATCTAACTGCTTCAAATTTGGCAGCATCTTATGGATCACCCAAGGGCTGAGCTTCTGTTGGTAAGTCATAGTAAGACTCTCTTGTATTTGGCTAATGGTGAATAAACCTGACACCCGCAGAGCCATCGGTAGTCGAGCAAAGGGCGATGGACGCTGTATGTGGGGTGTTTTGACTCTGACACTACTATAGATAGTGGCTAAGCTGGAAAACCGCAAGCTTTTTTACAATTTGACATAATCCAGGGGTTTCGATTCTGGGGAGTTGTGCTAGCTACGCTACATAAATTTTGTGATTAAATTGTGGCCAATCCCGGCGATGCTGTGTCCAGCCTTGGTTTATTCTGTGTTTGGAGCCAGCAACACCGTGCTTGACTGGGCTGTTTTCCCTGGGATGTGTCCATGAAATATTGCGTAATCTTGGGCTGCCAACAACCTCACAATTCCGAAAGTTCCCAATTTTGCCAATACTGTGGCTCCAAGCTGTTGCTCCGGGAGCGGTATCGCCCGATTCAACCCATTAGTCGGGGTGGGTTTGGGCGGACTTTTTTGGCGATCGATGAAGACTTGCCTTCCAAGCCGCGTTGTGTGGTCAAGCAACTGTGCTTAGACAAACCTTCGGCGCAGCAACACGCGCAGGCGCTCCAACTGTTTCACAAAGAAGCGGAGCGGCTGGATGAGTTGGGGCAACACGGCCAAATTCCCAGTTTGTTTGCCCATTTTCAGCAGAATCGGCTGTTTTATTTGGTGCAGGAATTTGTGGATGGTGTGACGTTGGAGCAGGAGTTGGCGGTCCAGGGCACTTATTCGGGGGCGGAGGTGCGGGCGGTGCTGCTGGATTTGTTGGCAACTTTGGCGTTTGTGCATCAACGCAATATTATTCACCGGGATTTGAAGCCGAGTAATATCATTCGGCGGAGTCGCGATCGCAAACTGGTGTTGATTGACTTTGGGATTGCGAAAGTGCTGAATGAGGCCACGGCTTTACGCACAGGCACTATCATCGGTACGGCGGAATATATGGCTCCGGAGCAAAATCGGGGGCGGGTGTTTCCGGCCAGTGATCTCTACAGCATTGGGGCGATTTGTGTGCGGCTGTTGACGGGGCAGTCGCCCTTTGATGCGTTTGATGTGGCCAGCCATCAGTGGATGTGGCGCGATCGCTTGCCCCCCAGTAGCACGGTTGATCCGGCTTTGGGCAAAATCATCGATAAGCTGTTGCAGGAAGCCGTGAACCAACGGTATCAAACCGTAGCAGACGTTTTGCACGCCCTGAGCCTCAGCCCAGCGCCCGCCGCGATCGCGCCCCCTGCCCCTGCTGCCCCCACCCCTCCAGCCCCCACCGCGCCCACCGTTCCCCCCAGCAAACCCAGTGGTGCTGGCCTCTTGGCTTCGGCCGCAGGCATTGATTATCAGCCCTTGCAGCGGTGTTTGGCCGCGCGCCAGTGGGAAAAAGCCGATACCGCCACCTGGAATGCGATTCGCACCATCCTCAACAAACCGCCCGGTGGTTACATCTTTAGCGGCGATTTGCGGCGGCTACCCTGCGCTGATCTGCAAACCCTCGATCGCCTCTGGACAAAATACAGCCTGGGGCGGTTTGGCTTCACGGCTCAAAGCCGGATTTATGAAGCGGTAGGGGAAGATTATCGGCTGTTTTGTGAACAGGTGGGTTGGCCGTTGGATAACCGCAACGATCGCCCCAACCACTGGCATTTCAACTCCCTGGCTCCACCGGGCCATTTACCGTCGCGGCTGGCGATCGGCGGCCAACAGTGGTGGCAACACGGCAAAATTATGGCTGAGAAATTGACGGAATGCCACAATTGAGGTATCTATTTTTGAAGTTTTTGAACACGTACTGATTGAGCCAAATTGCGATCGCCTGAACCTCAATCCAGTTGATCAGTTTGGAACTAACTTTGCATATCACATTTGGTTCCCATTCTTATCTCAATTTCCTTCAAAAACCTTGTAAAATCGCTTAATTTTGTGTTCGATTATTAGCCGGGATGGACTTAGATTTTGTTGAATTCCTTCAAAAAACCCAAATAATTTGTACTTTTACTTAAATAATTTGGTGCAATTTTGTGCATCATGGCGGGTCAATAATTTCTCAGGCATCCCAGCGATCGCCCTACGGGCAGCGTGTTTCAGTCCACTCAGCCACCTAAACTATCTTGAGCAATTGTTACGTTCCCAAATTTTAATACTTATTTTATAACCATTGTTTATTTAACTAAACAGAAGAACTAAAGTAAGGCTTATCTAAATCCTGATATATTCAATTTAGATACGTCCCAAGCAATAGGGTGAGATTGCAGTATGAGGCTACTAACTCCGAGAATGCGGAGCGTGTGGTAGTAACCTTCCCTAACTGGCAACGGGAGATCTGTCAAGTTTTCAGGCAATTCCAGGGTCAACCATTTGAAATTGTGCTGAGACGGTTTCGATCGCGATTTTTTCTGAACGAATTCACAGGAAGGGAGATATGTCTTACGCTCAAACGAGAACCCAGTCCAAAGCTGGGTATGAGGCTGGGGTAAAAGATTACAAATTAACGTACTACACTCCAGACTACACTCCTAAAGATACTGATATTTTGGCGGCGTTCCGCGTTACGCCTCAGCCCGGTGTCCCTCCCGAAGAAGCTGGAGCCGCAGTTGCAGCCGAATCTTCAACCGGTACCTGGACAACCGTATGGACCGACCTCTTGACTGACCTCGATCGCTACAAAGGTCGTTGTTATGACATCGAACCCGTCCCCGGTGAAGATAGTCAGTTCATCGCTTACATCGCATATCCGCTCGACCTGTTTGAGGAAGGCTCTGTCACCAACTTGCTGACCTCTTTGGTTGGTAACGTCTTCGGTTTCAAAGCTCTGAAAGCCCTCCGTTTGGAAGACTTGCGGATTCCCGTTGCCTACTTGAAGACCTTCCAAGGCCCTCCCCACGGGATTCAGGTTGAACGCGACAAGATCAACAAATACGGTCGTCCCCTGTTGGGTTGCACCATCAAACCCAAGCTCGGCTTGTCGGCGAAGAACTACGGTCGTGCCGTTTATGAATGTCTGCGCGGCGGTTTGGACTTCACCAAAGATGACGAAAACATCAACTCGCAGCCGTTCCAACGGTGGCGCGATCGCTTCCTGTTCGTTGCTGATGCGATCCACAAAGCCCAAGCAGAAACCGGCGAAATCAAAGGCCACTACCTGAACGTTACCGCCGCCACCTGCGAAGACATGCTAGAGCGGGCACAGTTCGCGAAAGAACTGGAAATGCCTATCATCATGCACGACTTCTTGACCGCAGGCTTCACCGCCAACACAACCCTGGCCAAGTGGTGCCGCGCTAATGGTCTGTTGTTGCACATTCACCGCGCCATGCACGCCGTCATCGACCGGCAGAAGAATCACGGGATTCACTTCCGCGTGTTGTCGAAGTGCTTGCGGATGTCCGGTGGCGACCACATTCACACTGGTACCGTTGTGGGTAAATTGGAAGGGGATCAAGCCGTTACCCTCGGTTTCGTTGACCTCCTCCGCGAAAACTACGTTGAGCAAGACCGCTCCCGTGGGATCTACTTCACCCAAGACTGGGCTTCCATGCCTGGTGTGATGGCTGTGGCCTCCGGTGGTATCCACGTATGGCACATGCCTGCCTTGGTGGAAATCTTCGGTGATGATTCCGTACTCCAGTTTGGTGGTGGTACCTTGGGCCACCCCTGGGGGAATGCGCCGGGTGCAACCGCTAACCGGGTCGCGTTGGAAGCGTGCGTTCAAGCCCGGAACGAAGGCCGCAACTTGATGCGTGAAGGTGGCGACATCATCCGCGAAGCTTGCCGCTGGAGTCCTGAGTTGGCAACCGCTTGCGAACTGTGGAAGGAAATCAAGTTCGAGTTTGAAGCTCAAGACACCATCTAATGGGAGGGTAGGCGGTAAAAGGTAAGTGGAGATTTGTTTCTATAATTTTTGCCTTTTATCGTTCTACTTTTGTCTCATCTATGGATCTAAAAAAAATTGCGAATGACACAGCGAAAACTCTGATTAGTTATGTGACTTATCAGGCGCTGAGGACGGTGATTGCTCAGTTGGATGAAACTGAACCCAAGCGGGCTTACTGGTTACGCCAGTTTTCTTACCGGGTCAGCATTCAAGATGGAGAAGCGTTTTTAAAGGCACTTTTTCAAGAGGAGCAACGGTTGGCCTTCCGAATTTTGACGGTGCGGGAACACATCGCCGACGAAATCGCTGATTACCTCCCGGAACTGTTGCGAACGGGAATTCAGGCGGCCAATCTAACACAGCGGACTCAGCAGTTGGAGCGGATGACGCAAGTTGATCCACAGATTGAGGCTGATTTGGCCCCAGAGCCGATCGCCCCGGAAGTTAGTTCTCCTGAGGCGATCGCCGAGCCACCTTCCAACTCGACGACCGAGCGATTACCCCCAGAATCCCTGTGGTAATTGGCGCGATCGCTGGGTCTATTGTTCAATCCTTTTAACTGTCATTCATTCGTCATTTTAAGTCGAGGTATCCATGAAGACCCTGCCCAAAGAGCGTCGGTATGAAACTTTTTCCTACCTGCCTCCGCTCACCGATGCCCAAATTGCACGGCAAATCGAGTACACCATCGAGCAAGGCTACCACCCCTGCGTCGAGTTCAACGAAAGCTCTGACGCTGAGATCTACTACTGGACAATGTGGAAGTTGCCTTTGTTCAACGTATCTTCTCCCCAAGAAGTATTGAACGAAGTGCAACAGTGCCGCTCTGAGTACCCCAACTGCTACATCCGTGTTGTTGCATTCGACAACATCAAGCAGTGCCAGGTGATGAGCTTTATTGTGCACAAGCCCAACCAAAAGAACAGCGGCTACCGCTACTAATTTTGGCCACCTGAAAGACGATTAAATTGAGTGTAGGGTAAGCCAGGCTTACCCTATTTTTTGTTGAAAAGGCGCAGGCCAAAGGTTGTCATCCAGCTAATTTCTTTTCCCAAAAATACGCTTGGCCCATTTGGGGATCTAGCTCAAACCCGCTGAACCCGAAAGAACGGTAAGCCTTTTGAGCCACATGATTTCCGGCCAAAACTTCTAGGGTTAACTTGCAGCAGCCCAATCGAAGAGCAATCTCCTCAGCTTTTTGCAGCAATTGCTTAGACACCCCTTTGCCTCGGTAGGCCGGAGCCACCACAACATCGTGGATATTCAGCACAGGCTTACACGCAAAGGTCGAAAAGCTCTCGAAACAGACGATTAACCCAATGGGTTCGTCTCCGGCAAAGGCGAGGATGACGTGGGCGGTTTGCCTTTGAGCGAGGGCGTGAGGCAGGTTGGCTTTGACATGATCTGGTAGCGTGTGGCCACCACCCATTGGATCGAGGGCGTAGATTTCTAGCAAGGTGACTAAGGCTTGGGCGTGGCTGTCTAGGCTGAGATTGGCTTCAACAATGTCAACAATGGCACTCATGGATTTGTTTCTTCTAGGTGGCTGAGTGGCTACTCTGTTCAGTAGGCCGATGCACATTCTAAACTGGATGCAGCCTATGCATTGGTCGATCGCCGGTGATGCCAAATAGGCCAATGGTGTAGAGTCGTCGCGTCAAATCTGCGATCCTGGAGCGGCGGCATTAGCGTTCTAGGTGGGTGGTGGTGCCGGAGTGGGTAGCGTAGTTGGGCGATCGCCGTGCCACCGATTAAGTGTTGAGTGACGATCGCGGCAACGGTTTCAGGCTGCACCCGCCCGTACCACACATCCTCCGGCAAAATCCGCACCATCGGGCCATTGCCACATTGCCCCAAACAACCACTCCGGTAGATGGCCCAGCCTTGGGGCTGAAGGTGTTGAAACTGGGCCAAAACTGCCGCTGCTCCTTGTTTCCGGCAAGTTCGATATTGGCAAACCAGTACGCAGGGCAAGGTCAGGGCATTTTTACTCGGGCTAGCATTTTGATTCATAGTGACTTTTGCCTGCGGCTTCTGGCGGCGGCGACTCCAGGGGCGACTCACTGACCACAGGAAGCTGAACGGTAAAGGTGGTGAAGCCCGCTTCACTGGTGACGTGAATGCTGCCGCCTAGACAATGGACTAATTTTTGCACCAGCGCTAAACCTAGCCCGGTGCCGCCGCGTTTCCAGCGATCGGCTTGGGGTATACGATAAAACTTTTCAAAGATGCGGGGTAGTTCTGCTGGGGGGATTTCACTGCCAGAGTTCATCACGCTCAGGTGGACGTAATCCAGACTGGAGTTCACCGTGACTTTGATGGTGCCGTCTGGGGGGGTGTACTTGCACGCATTGTTGACGAGTTCAACGAGAACCCGTTGCAAACTCGCGGTATCTGCCGCCAAAACGGGTAGCGGTTCACATAGCTCGATTTTAATGCTTTGTTGTTGGGATTCGGCGCGCTCGTAAAATGGCTCGATGAGGGGGGGCAGCCAGGTTTCCAGGGCGATCGCCTCTGGATGAAAGATATGGGCACCCGCTTCTAAGCGTTGGAGATCCAGCAAATCGTTAATTAGATCAATTTCGCGAGTACACTCAGCTTGCAAAATTTTCAAATAGTGGCGGGTGCTGTCTGGCGATCGCGTCACTTCCAACAGTTTGATGGCCATTTGAATATTGGTCATGGGCGATCGCAACTCGTGGGACACGGTGCTCAAAAAATCGTCCTTCAGGTGACTGAGCCGCTGCAATTCTTTCACCTGATCAGCGAGGGCCAGTTCCGCTTGCTTTTGGACGGTGATTTCTTCTACTACCAGCAACAAGCCATTCAGCGGCGATCGCTCAGAGGCGAGGGGGTCAAGTAACACCGAGTAGACCAATGGCTCCAGGGTGAGGGTGTACCAGCGATCGTCCCGGAGAACCGTTTGGTGGGCCGAGCCGTGTTGGGCCATGACTGTTGCCAGCGCACTGTGCCACTCTTGCGGGGTCATCCAGGTTGGGTGTAATGCCGTTGGGAGGCGATCGCCCACTGCCACCGCCAGCCACGTTTGCGCCGCCGGATTGCAAAACCAAATGTAGCCCTCCAGATCAACCGCCACCAACCCAATGGCCAAGCTTTGGGCGATCGCCGCCTGGGTTGCCTGGGAACGACCAAACACTGCCGCCAGTTCTCGTAGTTGGGTGATGCTGTCTCCCGTTGGCTGCGCGGAGTGGCCAAAGTCATGGGGCAAGGTTGGGGCCACGGCTGGCGGCGCGGTGTGCTCCGGCGCAACGATCGTTCCTTGGTACGCCCGCCACAACGTTGCTACATCCTGTTTTAACTGGCGATCGCGCCGCCATTGCTCCCACCAGCAAGTCGCCATCATTGTTGTACTCATTAGCCCCACAGCCAAGACCACCGGGAGCCAATACCCCAGGTAAAACAGCCCAACAGCCCCCACCCCCAGCCCCAGTGACGCTCCCAACCACACAACACAGCGCCAATGATTCCGGCAAAAGCTCAACCCATAGCCAAAGCCAGGGCCACACACCAGCACCAGCAACCACACCCAACCGGGCGAGAGCGGCAACAGCGGCCGCTGCTGGAGTAGATTATTCATCAGCGTGGCTTGTAAGTGCACGCCACTCGCGGGCGGATTGCGGTCATAGGGAGTCCTCAGGGCATCAATCCCCGTCGCCGTGACCCCAACCAAGACCAATTTCTGGGCAAAACGCTCTGGTGGAACGCGCTGCTCGATCACGTCTACAAAGGAGTATTGGGGCAGCGATCGCGATCGCCCTACCCAATTGAGCCAATAAGGCACCTCGAACAGGGGCAACTCTACTTTTGCCTGGGTCAGCGAATAGGTTTGCACCGCCGCCAAACCAAAACTGGGATACACTCCCTCCATCAACTGCACAGAGCGCGTTACCCCATCCTCATTCGGTTGGTGCAGAATATGGCCCGTGGCGATCGCGGCTTCCCGTAACGGCGACACTGGCAGCAGCAAATTGCCAAACCCATCTCGCCCCTGTGCTAACACCACCCGCCCCGACTGTAATAACGCAGTGGCCAAGGCTGTATCCGCCGGGGTTGCTTCTGAAAAAACTAGATCAATTGCCACTACGCTGGGTTGGGCCGGGGCTAACCGCTCTAGTAGCTCCACGTAATATTGTCGAGGCCAGGGAAACCGTTGCAACTGGTCAATGCTTTTATCATCGATCGCGACCAACACCAGGCGATCGTCCCAAGCGCGCTCACCCCGAATCCGGTACAGTCCATTGTATGCCGCCCATTCCAGCGGTTGTAGCGCCCCCAGACCCAGCAGCACAACGCACAAAAGCATTGCCACCAAGCCCGGCACAATTCGCTCACCCCATGCTTTAACTTGCCCCTGCATATCCCTGATTTCAGCCCACTTTAAACGGAGAGTTCCAAGTTGTGAAACATCAATATTAACGAATTAGTCCATCAATAAAAATTAATAGGCCGATATGCGAAGTATTAAAAGCTACTTAGCGATAGGGTAGGGGTTAAGGTGTGCAACTCCCTCATTTGTCCTAACGGGCACGAATGAGTCGATTTGCTAACGTGGCTCTGCCCGCAGCAACTCCGCCTAATAGGGTAGCGTGGTCTCTGATCGCCTCGCAATCCCTCTAACGGCACACCCATGCAGACTAAGGATAGCGCCACCAAACCAGGTCGGGCTGACTCCAGTTAGACGGAATCCAGTCCTCATGCCAAGCCCCAACCGGCCAGGGCGTGAACCGATGCGCCTAACGAGTCAGCGGCACAATATGGCGTTGCTCAATCCCCAGGGGGGTGATCACAACGACCGGCAGCGCAAACGAACTCGGAATTGACTGCCAAGCGGTGGTAAATCGTCCCTGCTGATCGGTGACTTGGGGAACGCCATTAATCATGACCAAATTCACAGGGTCCACTTGCCCCACCAACCGTACTTTGCGATCGCCCCCTTGCAGCCGCCGTTCCACCGTTTGTTTCAGAGTCGTATCATTCGTCAACGGCACCGGCGGAGTGGGCGGTTTTCCTGGCAGCGTAAAATTTTGGTAGCCCCCTGGCACCGCTTGCGCCTGCCCCTGGGCTGCACTTTGCACCTTCCCGTTCAGCACCGCCAAGCCAGTTTTGCCATTGGGCTGGACGGTCACGCCAAAGTCTGTTCCCCGTACCCCGCTTAAACTGGCTGGGGTTCTAATCTCCAACTGCGAACCGCGATGGGTAAACGGTCGTACCCGGAGCCGTGCTTGCCCCTGCCCCACTTGGATACGGGTGATCCGGCCATTATCCGGTGCAAAGGCCAGGGCTTGAATCCAGAGTTTGGTTTTTTCCGCCACATCCACCGTGCCAATGCCCGTATCCACAACAAGGCGGGCTGTTGAGTTGGGGCCGGTGCTGAGGCCATCGCCGATCGCCTGCAAGCGATCGCCCACCCGCGCCGCGCGCCATTGCTCCCCCTGGAAATAGCTGACCTGGCCCTGCTTTTGGTTTACTTGCAGCCACCGCTGCACCCGCACCTGCACCGAAGATTGCGCTAAACCCTCAACCGCGCCGAGTATCAGTCCTGCACTCAACCCGGCGATCGCAATAGTTTGAACGGCAACGGCTTGACCCGCGACAGGCTGTACTACCTTAGGTTTGACTGCAAACACAGGAGGCTTTCTCTGCATCAAGATTGAGTCCGGGCCTGAGTAGGCAAGCTATGATTACCGGAAATAGCCTAGAATTGACAATCCTATTGTCCGCCAATTGCTGTCCCTTGCCACGCGAATCTCTGCCTTCATTGCATCGGTTTGGCCCCATCCACGATCCAGCGCCAACCCACCTTGCCGCCCCGCGATCGCCCGTTGTGAACTATCCTCACGCAAGCATTAATGTATTAATCTACCCTTGACTTGGGAATGCCCAGCCACCGCTGCACCCGCTATGGCCCTTACCCCAACGCCTTCTGGATCGACCCCACCCAATGACCCAAGCGGGCTGACTGCCAGTTTTGCCAAATGCCATCCCGTTCAGGTCAACGCTAGCCAGCGGCTGACCGGGGTAGACCCAAATCCAATTGCCGTGCTCATCGGCCCTTTGCCGCCACCGCCGTCGCCCAACCGCGATCGCCCCAGGCCGGCAGAACCTTTTATCCACTCCCCCACCCAGTAAACCCGACTCCCATGACCAATCAATTGTGCTCCACTGGCGTACCTGGCTTAGACGAGATCCTGAATGGGGGCTTACCGATCGGGCAGGCTTATCTCGTCCGGGGGGGGCCAGGTTGTGGCAAAACCACCCTCGGTTGGCATTTTTTGACCACTGATGCGACAGAACACACGAACCGCTTGTTCATTACCTTGGGCGAATCGGGCGAACAACTTGCCCGCAATGGTCGCGTGCTAGGTTTTCCGACGGAACAAGTCCACATTCTAGACCTCACGCCGGGGGCAGAATTCTTTGTCGAAAATTTGTCCTATGACCTTTTTGCGGCGGCCGAAGTGGAAGCCGTCCCCTTGCACGAAAAAATCATTCAACAAGTGGAACACCTGAAACCCGATCGCATCTTTGTCGATTCGATGACCCAGTTTCGCTATTTGGCTGCCGATCCTTACCAATTTCGGAAACAGGCGATCGCGTTTCTGCGCTTTCTCACCGGGCAAGGGGCGACTGTCCTCTTCACCTCAGAAGGCAGCCAGGAAGCCCCGGACGAAGATTTACAGTTTATTAGCGATGGCATCATCACTCTGCAACTCGTAGACAACGAACGCTCTGTGCAAGTCGCTAAATTGCGAGGGGGCAACTTTGGGCGCGGTCATCATGCCCTGCGAATTGGCCACCGAGGCTTAGAAGTTTTTCCTAAACTCCTGCCCCAGGCCGCTGATGGCCCCGCGATCGCCGCTAAACCCATTTCTGCGGGCGTTCCCGAACTCGATGAACTGCTGAATGGGGGCTTGGAGCGGGGGACTGTGACCATTTTGACTGGCCCCAGTGGCGTGGGTAAAACGACCCTCGGTTTGCAATTCATCAAAGAAGCCGCTGGGCGGGGGGAGCGATCGGTGGTGTATATCTTTGAGGAGTCGGTAACAACGTTGCTCGATCGCTGCGAAGGAGTCAATATTCCTGTCCGGGCAATGGTGGAACGGGGCACCCTATCGGTGATCAAAATTGAGCCACTGACCTACTCGCCCGATGAATTTGCCAACTTGGTGCGGGTGGAGGTGGAACAAGCAGGCAGCCGCATTGTCATGCTGGACAGTATTTCAGGGTATAAACTTTCCTTTCGGGGCGATGAGCTAACCCGAAATTTACACGGGCTGTGCCAATATTTAAAGTCCCGTGGTGTGACCATGCTGTTGATGAACGAGGTCGAAAGTATTACCGGCGATTTCCGCATTACGGAGTTGGGTATTTCCTACCTGGCGGACAACATTATCTTTTTGCGATATCTAGAACTACGAGGGCAGTTGCGGCGGGCGATCGGGGTGTTGAAAAAACGCTTGAGTGATTTTGAGAAAACCCTCCGTGAGATCGAAATTACGCGCTATGGCATCAAAGTTGGTCAACCTTTAACCCAGTTGCGGGGCATTCTAAGTGGAGTACCTGAGTTCATCAAACCATCCAACGATGCCTGATTCTGACGTTGTCGCTTCGGTTCTTGTTGCCGCGCATAACCTGACCAGCCCGGATGCGATCGCGCGCATTCGGTTATGTTTGGCGCATCAGCCCAATCGTCAGCTTTTGGCGGACTTGTTGGCGAAACACTATCGCGTCGAGACGGCTTGCCTACTCAACCACCAAGACCTGAGCGGCTTTGATCTGTGCATTGTGGATGGGCCTGCGTTTGGGCAGTTCGGTGACGCGATCGCAGCCCAGCGGGCGATCGCCGAACCCGTCTTTTTGCCGTTTTTGTTGCTGTTGAAGCGATCGCAACTGGCCCAACTCACCCCAGCCCAACGCCGCCAAGTCGATGATGTGATTACGATGCCTGTAGATCGGGCGGAATTGCTGCTGCGGATTGAAGCCTTGCTCCGGGCACGGCGGCTCTCGTTGCAGTTGAGTGCGCTGTTGGCCCAGGAACAACTGCTGGAACAGAAACTCCAGGCCGATAACGCCACGCTGCACCAGTTGGCGACGGTGGATGGATTAACCGGGGTGGCCAATCGGCGCACATTTGATGAAAAGCTCGACTATGAGTGGAAGGTGTGTCGGCGGGAACAGGTGCCTTTGAGTTTAATTCTGTGTGATATTGACCATTTCAAAGCCTACAACGATCGCTATGGGCATCCGGCGGGCGATCGCTGCCTCCAGGCCGTCTCCGCTGTCTTAGCGGCGATTATTCGTCGTCCGGCAGATTTGGTGGCCCGCTATGGAGGGGAGGAGTTTGCCATCATTTTGCCCCGCACCGATCGGAACGGCGCTTTGCACATTGCTGAGCTGCTGCGCCAAACGTTGCAGGCGCGGGCGTTGCCCCATGCTGCCTCGTCCACGGCCAGCCAGGTGACTCTGAGTTGTGGGTTGGCGAGTTGGGTGCCGTCTGATCAACTGATGATGGAGGATTTGATCAATGCGGCGGATGAAGCGTTGTATCAGGCGAAGGCAATGGGGCGCGATCGCCTGGTGGTGCATCCTTCCAGCCAGAATGCCGTAGTCAACTAAAGCCAGGGCTGCATGGCGTGCAACATCTCAGCCTCACTGGCAGGGCCGTTGTTGTTGATGGTTTGATCCCAGTTGTATTGCACTTGGGCGGCAATTTTGTTGTAAGCCCAGACTTCCTCCTCGGTGACGGGGATCTGGGCAGTCTGGTCGCGATCGCGCACCCGTGCCGCGCAGGTAATCAGGTTCGCTTCCACCTTAATCAACTGCACAGCATACTGCTGTTGCAGCGTGTGGTAAAACTGGGCAAACTCCGGCCCTGCGCCCAAGGATTCGATCATGACGCGATCGTGGTGGGCAAACAGCGCCTCAATCCTCGCCGCCACCACATCCCAACCACTCTGGGTCGGATCGGGCTGGGCCAAATAGGCTAACCAAATGGGTTCGACCGCCAGAAAGTAAATCGGTGTTTGGGCGGCGATGCGTTGGCCAATGTAAGTTTTTCCCGCGCCTTTGGGGCCAATGAGGATAAAGAGTGTTTTCATGATGGAGAACGAACACCGTCAAACCAGGGGCGATCGCGCTTTGGCTCAATCCATCCCCCGGCGGCTAATCGGATAGACTGCTCCATCTTACTGAGAACTGCATCCATGACAAGTGAAATTGCGTTAATTCGAGGTCACTGGGTTTTGACCGGGAGTACGGTTCTCGTGGATGGGGCCGTGGCCTATGAGGGCGATACCATCATTGCGGTGGATAGCTGGGCCAAGCTCCGCGCCGCCTATCCCACTGCGGCTGTCCTGGGTTCCGATCAGACGGTGGTGATGCCGGGGTTAATCAACGCCCACCACCACAGTAATGGCGTGCCCCACTCGCTTCAGGGGGTCGATGACTCGTTTCTGGAATTGTGGTTGTTTGCCAATTTGGGGCTGCGATCGCAAGACCTCACCCTCAAAACTCTGCTCAGTACGGCCCAACTGCTGCAAAGCGGAGTGACCACTGTGGTCGATGTCACCACCATCGGGGGCACTGCCGCAACGGCAAACGATAGCCTCAAAGCACGGCTCAAAGCCTATGAACAAGCAGGGATGCGGGTCGCCCTCACCCCCGGTGCCACCTACGACAGTTTCCTGGCCCACCACGAAGATGCTGCTTTTTTAGCCAGTTTGCCCCCCGCCCTGCAAGCCCAGGTCAAAAGCCTGATTCCCCTAGCCCAAACCCTGCCCCCAGCGGATTACCTGGAGCTGATTCGGGAACTGGCGATCGCCTACAAAGACCATCCCCACATCGATATTTGGTTTGGGCCACCGGGGCCACAATGGGTGAGCGAATCCCTGCTGATTGACATTGCCGCTGCTGCTGCCGCCGTGGATACCCAAATCCAAACCCATGCCGTCGAATCCTTCCATGAAAAGCTGATGGGGCCAAGGTTTTACGGCAAATCTGTGATTGCCCATTTGCAGGATCTAGGGGTACTCAGTCAGCGCTTTTCCATTGCCCACGGGGTTTGGGTTAGCGAGGCGGATATCGAAATTTTGGCGACAACAGGGGCCGCTGTGAGCCACAATCCCAGTTCAAATTTGCGGCTGCGGGCGGGGGTTGCTCCGTTAAATGCCATGCTGGGGGCGGGGGTGACGGTGGGCCTGGGGATGGATGGGTTTGCTTTGGGGGATGATGAGGATATGTTGGCGGAAATGCGCTTGGCGGCTCGGTTGCACCGGACTCCTCAATTCCACACCCCTGCCCCCAGTTATCAGGATATCTTTCACCTGGCCACGGCGGGCAGCGCCAAATTAATGGGCAAGGCGGGGCAAATTGGCCAGTTGGCACCGGGCTACAAAGCTGATGTGGTGTTATTGAAGCGCGATCGCCTGGTGTGGCCGTGGATTGCCCCCGAAGCCGACCCCTTTGATGTGGTGTTTCTGCGGGCTAAGGCTCAGGATGTGGATACGGTGCTGGTGAATGGGCGGGTGGTGCTGCAAGATGGAATGCCTACGGGGTTTGATTTGCGGGCGGTGGGGCAGGCGATCGCGGACGAGTTAGCGCAAACTGGCGATCGGGCGGAATATCGTGCCCTGGTGGCGGCGGTGATGCCCCATCTCCACGCCTGGTATGCCCAGTGGGAAGTGCCACCGCTGGGGGCTTATGCCGCTTTTAACTCGCGGGATTGAGGCGACTTAATTGGTGATTTGGCCCACGGTTTTGAGGCCAGCTAAGTTTTTGCCTTGAACCTGCACCGGATAGCGGCTGGTGTTGTGGACATCGTATTGCCCATTGCCGCTAAAGGTGTTGGCCTGGAGCGTTGGCTGGGCATCCATTGTGGCGACGATGCCGTCGCGATCGTTGGCCTCGATGGTGTTGCGGGTGAGGGTGGGCTTGGCTGCGCCGTTGATCACCAGGCCGTCTTTGTTGGCGGTGATGGTGTTGTTCAGCAATTGGGGGTTGGCCCGATCGCCGATCGCCACCCCAAAGCCATTTTTGCGAATCAAGTTGCCCCGGAGGATCCCCCCCGCATCCCGCGTAAAGGAGAGACCATTGCCGCCGTTTTGCTCAAATACATTGTCTTGAATGGTGGGGGCGGCATCCCCAGCAACAAAAACCCCCTCGCGATCGCTGCCCACAAACCGATTTTTCATAATTGTCGGTGTGCCCTTTTCCACCCAGATGGCCGTGCCCCGCGTATTGGGATTGGTCAGCCCTAGCCCCTCAATCTGGGCATCATCTGCCGCCACAATCGTGGTATTTTGTCCGGCCCAGGTCAGGCTGAGGTATTTGCCCCCGCCGGTAATTTGGACGCTCTGGCTGGTGGGCATGGTGGGGTTGGCTTGGAGGGTAATGTTGGAGCCAACTTGCAAGGGAAAGGTTTCCCCGGATTGCGCGGTATACACGCCCGGTTGCACCCGAATAATTGTGCCCGGTTTGGCTTGTTTCAGGGCCTGGGTAATGGTTTTGAGGGGGGCCGTTGCGGTGCCAATGCCTCGGTCAAGACCGTTGGTGCTATCGACATAAATCACGGGGCGATCGCGCTCTTTGGCGGCTGGAGCCTCAATATTTGGAAAGGGCGAGGGGCTGGGCTGGGTTGTCCCGACGGCACCGTTTGGCTGACCCTCATTTAACACTTGCAACACGCGCCCCAGGCCATAACTCACTCGCACCGGGTCGCCCTGCCGAAAGATCGCCGTTGCCCGTCGATAGACTTCGCCGTTGGTGGTCAGTTCTCCATCGGAGCATTGCAAGGTATGTTTTACCACTCGCCGAAATTCTGGTGGATCGACCCGTTCCCCAAACTGCCGTTCCCGGTCGAGTTGGTCGGCGCTGGGGGGTTGCGATCGCGCCGGAAACCAGACCCCATTTTCGTCTGGGCCATTGGCGGCGTTGGCGGGTTTTTCGCCGTTGACGGTCACCAGTTGGGTGCGGTTATATTCCACCACGCGGCGATTATTGGGATTCGTGCGGTTGCGATCGCTGTAAAACACAGCCTCCCAGGTATCGGTCACTGTGGCGATCGCGGCATTGCATTCCGTCTCGCTCACAATTTCCCCTTTGGGAGTACAGCCCCCAACCATGATCATCAGGCTGGTGGCAGCTACAAACCGTCGCATTCTGTCATCCTCTACTGTGGTGGCACCTCTCCATCCTAGGCAACTCCCGCCCTCTTCAACCGTTTCGTAACACGAACACAACCGGCCTGGGTCGCCGGGGCTTATTCGCCATCCCAGTCGGGGTATTGGGCCGGGGCTTTGCCGTGGGATTCCAAAATCTCGCGATCGCCCGGTCGAATCTCTTCCCGCACCGCCTCCAACTGCACCGTAAATTCCCACCAATCGCCAAAATCAAACACATAATCCATCGTTGCGCCGATCGCCAACGGCAAGCTGCCAATTTTGACCTCATCGGTAGACGGTTCCCCATCGGCATAGGGATGGGAGATTTGCACCGTGCGGCCTGTCATGTCTTTGTAAGAATACTGGTCAAGATGATCGGAATCAAACTCTACCGATCGCAAAATTAGCCCACTCAAATCTGCCAGGGTACAATCTCCCGCGATCGCTACCCGCCGCCACATTTTTCCCAGAGATACCTTAAATTCATGAATTCCCGCCCGAAACGGCTGGGTCGGCAAGGTCAACACCGCTTCCCACTCTGGAAAATAGGGCTGTAAGTCTGCCTGCAATTCGCCAAAGGGCACCGTGGAGTCGGTTTCCGAGGCAAACTCCAGATCGTGAGCCAGGAACGCCCGCACCAACACCGGCAGCAACGCATTGCCAAAGGGCGATCGCCGCACCGCCTTCACCCGCCAGCCCTTCCCCGCCTCCGGTTTGGCCCGTTGTAACTCCACAATCCCAAACAACTCCAGCAAGGCCAGATTGTGATATTCCGGCCAGTAATTCAAGCTTTGTTGCGCGGAGTAATCCTTGAACTTCAGCCCCGCCGCCGGAAACTTAGTCGTCAAAAACTGGATACACTTTGTCCCCTCGTTCAACGGGCTGCGCCGCTCCCCAAAAATTTCCTCGTCCGCCCGCACCATCCAGGCTTCCAGCAGGGTGAAATACTGTTCCGTCGGGTTTAGGCTTTGCCAGGTTTCCAAGACTTCTGGCTGCAACCGCAACCCAAACTTTTTGCCCCGCCCCACAATTTGGCCCAAGCCCGTTGCCCGCAACAATAAATACAAGCCATTGGTCGTGGGATAGGACTTTTGCACCGGACGCTTCAGGTCAATGTGATCCGGTTGGGCCAGCTTTTGGTTAAATTCTGCTAGCCATTTGGCCCCGAATAAATGATTGGTGGCGCTCACGCTCACTTCCCCGGTGCCGATGGTTTCCAGCAAGGTGTGAAAGTCTTGCAGAATGGTGCCCGGTGTGGTGGTGGTGATGGTTTGTTGGGTCAGCAGGGCGATCGCGTCTGCGGCAATTTCTGGTAATTTGGCCGCCGCCTTGTCCCACATACTGGCTCGCAGTTCCCGCCGGAAGTCGTCGGAGGGAGCCAGCAACCCGTCGCGATCGTCATCCGTTTCCGGCCCACCCACAATTTTCTCTAACGCGCCCAGCAAGCCCTCCAAATCTGCTTCCGAGACATCGCCTTTGCCCAATAATCCTGGTGGCAATATACTGCCTAGCATGGATTCTAGCCCCGGTGGTAAAGACGGTGGCGTTTCAGGATTCTGGAGTTTTTGGTTGTACTCCTGCTGAAAGGCTTCTAACCCAGCTTGGGTGGTCATGTCATAGCCCGCCGCTTGCCCCGCCATGAAAAAGGATTTGGCCATACCGAAGTTGCTGGGATCGGTCATCAGATTTTTGAACTTGGGCTGAATTTTGTCCAGGGCTTTGATGATTTTTGCCGCCTGGGGATGCTTATAGGCCCGTTTGAGGAATTGCCAAAAGGCCAGCAGTTCTGGGATCGCGGTGTCGGCTTCGTCGGGGTCGAGGAGGGAGAGCTTGCGAGGAAAGAGCTGGGTGACGATCGCCTCTACGTCGGCTTTTGTCATCCGGGGCAGGGTCACAGATTGATAATCAAACCCAAAATACAGCAGGTTATCGATCCAACTGCCCACATACTCGGCCATTTCTGGATGTGCGGCTAGGTAGGCTTTGCCTTCGGGGGATTCAGCAAATTCTTCGACCAGTTCGCCCACAAAGTCTTCTAATGCATCCATTGCCTCGTCTCGATTGGCGATTGCGTCGATACGGTTCAGGTCGATGCTCACGGGACGCTGGCCTCCTCAGACGGATATCTGTAATGGTAGGCAATTTTGGGCTGAAATCAAGTGGTTTAGGGGTGCGATCGCGGGGGGGGCGGTTCTAACTGGGCTTTAAGGGTAATGGCGAACCAGGCTGTGAATAAGGCCAGCACGCCGGTGATCCAAAAGGGCGCACGATAGCCGAAGCCAACGAGTAACCCGCCGATCGCGGGGCCAAAGGCATTAGAAATACTGAGGTAAGAGGCGTTAAGACCAAACACTTCGCCTTGTTCGCGATCGCTGCTGTTAATGGAGAGCAAAGAGTTAATCAACGGTAATGGATAAGCATTTGCAAGGCCAAAAAAGATGGCAACGACTAGAAATGTGTTCAGCGAAGTCGTCAAAGGCATTATCAAAAAAAGAATACTCCGGATAAACAGGGCGATCGCCAAAATCTTCACCAAACTAAAGCGACTGGTCAGCGGTTGTAAGCCAAAAATTTGGGCGACAAAGCCTAAGATGCCGAAGATGGCAAAGACGATCGCCAGGGTTTTGGTATTTTGGCCCAGAACGTTGAGAAAAAAGGGCTGAAACGCAAAGGTAAAAATGGTGAAGGTGAAGCCACTAAAAAAGGTTAGCAGGAACAATTGTCCAATTTTGGGCCGAGTTGTGGATTTGAGAATGCGACCCAGGCCAAAGTCTTGCCAGCTAAACCGAAAGGCTTGCTGATTGGCCAGGGTTTCGGGCAACCAGATCAGGGTCAAGATCACTGCCACCAGGGCCATTCCCGCCGAGACGAGAAACCCCATGCCCAACCGCGATACGCCAGGAAAAGGGGGAATGGTTTGGGCTAAGTAACTCAAAGACGGGCCAGCCACAAACCCCAGGCGAAACATGGCATCGAAAATCCCGAAGGCTTGGGGGCGGCGATCGCTGGGCACCATGTCGCTAATCACTGCCCGCGCTACGGAGACATTGCCTCCGGTCAGGCCATCCAGCACTCGCGCTAGATACAACACCCAGGCTACAGGGGCAAAACTGGCCAGCAATCCGGCGGCGACTGTGCCGCTTAAACTCATCACGAGTAAGGGTTTGCGGCCTGCCATATCGGACAGGCGGCCCAAAATCGGTGTGGCAAAAAATTGGGCGATCGCGTAGGCCGTGGTCAGCAAACTGGCCTGAAAATCCGAGAGGCCAAACTGTTTGGCGTAGGGGTAGATTAGCGGGATGATGCTGGTGAAACTGATGGAGTTGATCAGGGCGATTAAGGCCAAGATCCAAAATTGCAGGGAGAGTTTTGGAGATGATGCTGACACGAAATGCTTTAAGCCTCTGAGTCGTCGTCTCCATTATCCAGGGTGGTGGATTGCAGCAGCAGTAACGCCGCGACCTTTTCGTCTTTGGCAAGCTTGAGCCAGCGATCGCCCGTGCCATCCCGATTTTCCATTGGTACCTGGTTCAGCGCGGGACTCACCATGCGATCGCGATCGGTCAGCACCATCACCGCCGTTTGGGGATGCAGCCCCACTAACCCCACCAGGGCATCGGCTTTGGTAGCAAAACAAATCCCCTGCGCCCCCAAATCCCCCGCATTGGAAGCCCGCAACGTCACCACTGGCATCCGTTTCGCGTAGCCTTTTTGGGTCAACAGCAGCAACACGCCACCGAGGGATGTGGTCGCGCACCCAACGAGCCGTTCCTGTTTCCGCAACCGCATCACCAGTTGCCCTTGGGCAGTTCGCCCCTGGATTGGCACTTGATCGACATTAATTGCCACCCGCAGCATCCGCCCGCTGGAGGTCGCCACGACTAATTGATCGCCCTCGGTCACGATCCCGCAATAGATGATCTGGTCGTCGTCTTTGAGCTTCAGCGCCGTTAGGCCACGGGCTGTCAGGTCGGTAAACTCCTCCAGGGGCAGGCGTTTGGCGCGGCCTTGTTGGGTGACGATGAGCAAAAATTGGTCATCTACTTGGTCGGGCAAGATCAGGCTATCCACCAGGGCATCGGGATCGCCTTGGGCTGCTGGGGGCAGGAGGGCCACTAGGGGGGCACCCTTCGATCGCGCCGAACCTTTGGGCACCGCTTTCACGGCGATCGCGTAGGCTTTGCCTGCCCGTGTCATCGCCAAAATCGTCTTGCCGGTGGTGGTGACGTGGGTTTGCACCGGAAAATCATCCAACTCGGTTAATGTCCCCGGTTCCAGTTCCTTCCGGGCTTGCCGTTCGTGGGCTTTGCGGCTGAGGCGGCGGACATAGCCCCGCTGGGTCACTTCCAGCACCGTTTCCTCTTCCGGTTCTTCAAAGTCCTCGTCCCCCAAGGTGAGCGATAGCGGCAGTTCGCCTGTCTCTGCATTCACCAAAACTTCGTCGGCTTCGACCGTTGGCACCGCGCCCACAATCCGAGTCCGGCGTTCATCGCCAAACCGTTTTTTCAGCGATCGCAGTTCTTTTTTCAGGGCTTTGAGCAGTTCCCGGCGATCGCCTAATAGCTTTTGCAACTCCGCCATTTGCTGGGTCAGGTCGTCAAATTCCGTTTGCAGGTTGTTCCGTTCTACTCCGGTAAGGCGGCGCATGGGCATAGCGAGGATGGCATCGGCTTGGCGATCGCTGAGGTTAAACTGTTCCAAAAACTGGATTTTGGCGGTGGAACCATCGGGCGCATGGCGCAAAATATCGATGATTTCATCTAAATGCTCCAGGGCAATGAGCAAACCCTCGACGATGTGGCGGCGATTTTCGGCTTTGTCCAAGTCGTGTTGGTAACGGCGGGTCAGGGTTGCTTCCCGAAAGTCTAGAAACCGCTGCAACAATTCCCGGAGCGGCATTTGGCGGGGTTGGCCGTTGTCCAGCGCCAGCATGATGACCCCAAAGTTAGTCTGCAAGGCGGTTTGGCGATACAACGCACTCAGCAATTTCTGGGGGTTGGCTTCCCGCTTGAGTTCGATGACCACCCGAATCCCGTCGCGATCGCTCTCATCCCGAATATCCGCAATGCCCTCTAAGCGCCCCTGGGTCACAAGATCGGCGACTTTTTCGATCCAAGCCGCTTTGTTGACCTGGTAGGGCATTTCGGTGATGACGATCGCGGTGCGGCGGCGGCGGCCCCGGCCGGGGTCAATTTCCTCGATTTGGGCAATCCCCCGCACGGGAATACTCCCTTTGCCCGTGGTATAAGCATCCACAATGCCCTGAGTATCAATAATTTCGCCCCCCGTGGGAAAATCTGGCCCCGGAATCAGGTCGATCAACTTGGCATCGGGCAAGCTGGGGGTGTCGATCAGGGCAATGAGGCCGTCTACCAACTCATTCAGGTTGTGGGGTGGGATATTGGTGGCCATGCCCACGGCGATGCCAGAACTTCCGTTGAGCAGCAAAATCGGCAGTTGGGCCGGGAGGACGGTGGGTTCTTGCTGGGAGTTGTCGAAGTTGCCAATAAAATCAACCGTAGCATCCCCAATTTCTGTCAGCATGGCTTCGTTGGCGATCGGGGCTAACCGGGTTTCGGTATATCGCATGGCCGCTGGGGGGTCGTCATCCACGGAGCCAAAGTTACCGTGACCACCCAGCAGGGGATAGCGGGTCGAAAACTCTTGCACCAACCGCACGAGCGCGTCATACACGGCCTGATCGCCGTGGGGGTGATATTTCCCCAACACATCCCCAACAACACGAGCACATTTCCGAAAGGGGCGATCGGGGGTTAGCCCCAGCTCATGCATGGCATACAAAATGCGCCGATGCACGGGTTTGAGGCCATCCCGCACGTCTGGTAAGGCCCGCCCAACGATGACACTCATCGCATATTCCAGGTAAGACTGCTGCATTTCAGTGTGCAGAGCCGTTGCCACGACTTGTCCGCCAGAAAATACATTGAGCTGCCTTGCCATGAGTGCTTGTTTCCTATCGCTGAGTGCTGGGACAGAGTTGCTAAGTAAATTTGCTAGCCGTAGAATTCGCTAATCTAGAAGGGAATGCCTGGGATTGAGTCGGGGGCATCCTGGTTAATACGGAGATTCCGCCAAGTGCCGGAGCATTTTCCCAGGAAATACGGATCATTTTGTCCGGATGATGAGGGTAAGAGGTGCGTCAGAGCCATTCCATGCTTTGATTGACGTTGGCATATTACAAGGAAATCCCGATGAAAACGGTACTTATTGTGGAGGATGACCTGATTAATGCGCGGGTATTTTCCAAAATTTTGAACAAACGGGGGGGGTTGGCGGTCAAGCACACGGAAAATGTGGATGAGGTGATGCAAATTGCCCAAGCTAAAGAAGTGGATATTATTTTGATGGATGTATCCCTGGCGCGGAGTGTGTATCAGGGGAAATCCGTAGACGGGATTAAGATTACGCAAATGTTGAAGGCTGATCCAAATACGGCGGATTTGCCAATCATTTTGGTTACGGCCCATGCGATGGAGGGCGATCGCGATAGTTTTTTGCGCCAAAGTGGGGCGGATGGCTATATTTCCAAGCCAGTTGTGGATCATCAGGCGTTTGTGGATCAGGTGCTGGCTCTATTACCGCCGGAGTAGCGATCGCCCTGGCACCTTGACCAGAATAAACCAAGCACACAGGGAAAACCATCGCCACGCCGACTGTTGTTGGGTATGAGGTCTATATTACCGTACAAATATACTATAAAGATTTAAAGTGCGCCCTAGTCTTGTTGTCGGGAAAACTGCCGTGCGCCAACGAGGGACAGCCCGATCGCGATCGTTAGCAAAATGGGCAGGGCATACCAGGGAAATTCCGCCAGGGGCAAGTAGGCTGCTGCCCGCAACGCGAGACTGGTATAGGTCAGCGGGAGGAGATACACCACGGCTTTGAGGGCGATCGGGAGGGTGCTGGGATCAAAAAAGGTTGCTCCCAAAAACGACATGGGCACAATTACGAAGTTGTTGTAAATGCCGACGCTTTCCAGGGATTTGACGTTGAGGCCCACAATTACCCCCAACCCGGCAAACACCGCGCAGTTCAGCAGCAAGACCAGCACAAACAGCGGATTCAAAAAGCTCCAGACTTTGCCCGTGGCGAGGATGGCCACCACAATCACTGACCCGGCTGTGAGCATTCCTCGCACAATCCCCGCGAGCATTTTGCCCAGGTGCAACGCCAGGGGGTGAATCGGCATGAGCATCAATTCTTCAAAGGTTTTGGTAAAGAGGCGATCGCCGCAGATAGAAAACGTGGTGCCCCCGAAGCTAATCACCATCGACGAGAGGGCCACCATCCCCGGCAAAATAAATTGCAGGTACGTATCGCCAGCAGCAGGCTTCATGGCCGCATCCAATGCACTGCCTAGCCCCAACCCAAATCCAATAATGTAAATTAATGGCGAAATTAACCCCGAAGCCGCCACCTGGACTAACCGCACCCGTAGATCCAGCCAATCCCCCCAAAAGATCGTTAAGGTGTCACGCCACAAGGTTCGCAGGAGGGAGGGCGATCGCGGCTTGGCATTCTGGGTGAGCTGTACGTCCACAGGGAAGTCCTCGTTGCAATATTTCTTTACCTGGCTTAACCTATTGTGCCATTGGATGACGGCGGGCGGACGACTCTTTGTAAAGGATGGTTCACTTTTCATTGGTGGCGATCGCCTGCTACAGTCAAACCCAAAAGCACGGCATACTGGAAGCAGGTCAATCGGTCGATCGCTGGAGTTCACCAAACAGACCCGCAAAATTCCGTAAAATGGGGTTAGTCGCCTTGGCGATCGCCGCTTAGGACGCAAAATCTAGTCCCCTTTGCTGCTTGCACCCCTCACGCTGCCTGTAGCACGCCTCTGCTGAGGCAACGGGTACGGCGATCGGTCAAAGCCGATCTGAAGTGAATTCACCCTCTCTAGTCCTACGCTTAAGTTCCAATCTCGATAACAGTCATGGCAAAACGTCGTCCCCGATCGCCCTATGGTGGCTATGAACGAAACTATGAGCGGGAGTTTGATGACTACGTTCCGCCGGAGTCCGGTGCTACGGCCAAACCCAAGCCACCCCTCAAGTCGGTGGTGTTTAATGCCACAACAATGGCCATCTTGGCCGGAGTTTTTATCCTGGGCATCGGCATCGGGATGGGTTTTAGCTCCGTCACCAGTTCCAGCACCTACAGCGGCACCAAGATTGTGACCCAGAGCGACTTGGATACCAAAGCTCCCAACTCGGAATTATGTGTGCAGTTTGGGGCCAGCGCGATCGTGACGGATATGCGCGTTTTTGTGACCTTGAACCCCTTGAATTTCTACGTGTCCCAGCCTAGTTCGCGGCCCGGTTGTGTGTTGCGGAGTAACAACTGGTCAATCCTGGAACAGCGAGGACTGGTCAAAGCCGATCAGGTGCGCGATTGTAAGCAACGGATGAATACCTTTGGCTTTACGGGTCAACTGGAAAGCACCCCGGAAATTGACTGTGTTTACCAAAATGACGTAGCCAAAAATCTTTTCCTTGACCAAAACGGCCCCGGCGGCAAACCCGTTGCTGAACCCGATAATGAGCGATTTTAAGCGCGATCGGGACAGGCGGGGGCCGTTCTTAGCGCCGTCGAGCGTCATTGCAGCTTTCATTCTGGTCTAAACATCACACTAGGGGCATTCAAGCCCCTTTTTTTGTGGCTGAATTTGGGTGAAGCTCCAGCCCATTAGGGCTAAGGAACGCTGCGAGTCATCTGGATAGGAATGATCTGTCCCGGCCCTAGTAGCCCCGGATTTAATAAAGCTGACTCCGCTGCAAAGGGAATGGCGCGATCGCCCACCGCGATCGACCGGGCCGTAAACCGATATTCCGCCAACTGCCCTGTGACATAACTGCCGCGCGGAAACACCACCTGCCCCAAGGTATCCCGCACCTCAGTTTGCAAGACTAACACCACCTGCTGTGCTTGGCGGGCAGGCAGCGGCAAGGGTTGGGGGCCGGGATAGGCCAGACGGATTGTGGCCCCAGCGGGCAAAATGACACCGGGCCGCGCCGATTGGTAATAGGTCTGGCCCCAGGAGGGGGAGGGCGCAACGTTGGACACGGTGCGGGGAACTGTGGTGAGGGCGGCGGCCCCAGCCACCGGCAGCGGTTGCCCAAATTCTACGGTGGGGGGCGGGGATTGGGAACTGGGGCCGATCGCCGTTGACTGACCAGTAGACCTAGGGGTGGCTGGACTGACCGCCGGAATGCCAGGAAGTTCCAGGGGCGGCACGGCCACAACGGCAGGCTGCTCTGGGGCGATGGGTGGCAAAACCGCAGTTACACCGGAGGGGGGCACTTGTAAGCTGTTGACCGACCCCGTGACCACGGGCGATCGCGGCAGGTCTGGCCCTGGTTGCGTCCCACTGGGTTGCAGTGTACTGGCTTGCATCACGCTGGACATCGGGGCTTGCATGACTGCACCCACAGGCGGCATGACCCGATCAGGATTTCCCTGCATCACGCTGGAGGCGGGCGGCGGTGTCGGGGCGGCGGTTGTGGCCGTGGTGGTGGTCGTCAAAGGCATTTGGCCCATCCCCCCTTGCAGCACACTGGAGACTGGCGCTGGCGGCACGTCAGCCACGGGCGGTGGCGCGAGATTGGCGATCGCAGCGGTTGGTTCTCCTGGTGTTGCCGTTCCCTGCATGACCCCTGATCGCGGCGGTTGCAGGGGAGTGGGCGATGGCGCGAGATTGGCGATCGCTGGTGGCGGTACAACGCTGGCATTCCCCTGCATCACACTGGCGGCTGGTGGTTGTAGCACACTGGAAACTGGCGGCGTGGCGGGATTGGCGATCGCGGGGGGACTGTCGGCCAGGGGAATTGCAGGCAACATCAAGGGCGGAGTCCCATTTGGATTTTGCAGCAGCGATGAGGGGGGCGACTGCAACACCGTGGAGGGCGGCGGCTGTGATCTGGTTGCTCCTGCGGTGAGTGGCGGCATCGACAGGGGGGCGGGGGGTGCCAGATCTGGCGTTGATTTTTCCACTGCGATCGCGGCGGGGGGCGGTACTTGCAGCGGAGTTGCCCCAAGGGGAGTCACCGGGACGACTGTCGCCGGGAGGTCAGCACTGGATGGCCCAACCGGATTGCTAGGGGCGGCGATCGCGGCGGGCTGCACTGGCACCACGGTTGTTCTCACTGGCGCTTCCTGGGGCTGGCTGGTGGTTGGAACGACTACACCAGAGGCTCCAGGTTGACCGGGCAAAGTCAGCGGGGGCGGCACCGCAATCTGGATTGCGCCGGGGCTGCTGCTCCCATCCGGGGAGGCGGCTTCCACTGGGGGCAGGGGGGTGGTTTGCGTGGGGGGTAATTGGGCGATCGCGACGGCCGGGGGCGGCACTGAAGGCGGCAAAATCTCGCTGGGCGATGGTTCCTGCGTTACTGGACTCACATCCGAGCCAATGGCGGGCGGCGAGGTAACGGGTTTAGGGGGCAACACCAGGGTACTGGGTTCGGGTTCGGGGGCCGCTGGCGGGGTGCGGGGTGCATCCGGTTGGGGCGATCGCGGTTGGGCTTCTGGTTCGCGGTTGGGACGGGGCACCGTTGCTGGGTCACGCGGCCCTTCGGCGATCGCGGCGGGTGTTTCCTCCACCGGGCTGAGACTGGGCTTTGGTTGCGGGGGCTGGCGGTTGGGGGTTTCCGTGGCCGCATCGCCATCCAAACTGGGCACTTCCACCGCCGGAGGACTCAGGCGTTTAGGCTCGGTTTCCAGGGGTAACCCCTCTGGTAACGATTGCACCGGAGTTTCGGCGATCGCCGGCGGGGCTGGTTCTCCCGGATGCATGGCCCCCTGTTGCATGGCCGGAGTCACGGACAGAGGAATCGGGGCAGCGGCCCCCCCCACAATCAACGGGCGCAACACCCAGCGATCGCCCCCTTCACTTTTGACCTGCTCCAATTGCACCTGGTCTGGCGTGAGGGCAATTTCTGGCGACAACTCCAACACAATCCGCGTCACACCGGGCTGAAACTGCGACACTCGCACCTCTGTTACGGCCCCTGCGTAGGACTCTTTCACCTTCACGGTGCCCATTTCGGTATTGGGCAAGTCCACCACAATCCGCGCGGGCTGGGCCATCAAAAAATACTTGGGCGTTATGTCTGCGGCGACAACTACTTCCAACTGGTTTGCCGCTGCGTCATAGTGCCAATTTGTTAATGCCGCTGCCATGCACTCCGGCGCAACCAGGGCGATCGCCCCCGCCATCAAGACCCCGGCCTTGCCCGCCTCCCACAAGACCTGCGCCCACAGGCGATCGCGTAGCACCGATTTGCAGAATACTAAGCCGAATCCAGAGTTTGGGTTTACCATGACCTTTGGTTGAATGCATCAGGTGAAGCAGCGCCACCCTTGACACGCACAGTCAGCCCTGAGCCAACCCATTTTTAGGCTAATCCAAGCGATCTGTGCCAAGCTTAGAGGGACACCCCTAGTTATAGCGTTTGATGCTTCTATTTAGCCGAACTCACTCCAGATGTAGTGCTTTTTTCAAAAAAATTAATATTTGAGAGTCGCGTTCTGTCACCCATTGGCTTTAGGTGAGTCGCGCCTGGATTTCCCTTACCCGATCGCCATACTCTGCGTCGGTAAACACCGCAACGCTCCCCGCGATCGCGATCGACGGCTCTAACTCAATCCAGGATTTGCAGCCCCCATAACTCGCGATAAACGGAATCACCTGGGTTTGGGACAACCGATACACCCGCAACAGCAAGAGCCACAACGGCGATTTGGGCTTCCACTGCAACCGCTCCGTCACAAATGCCTCATTCCAAATATGGAACGGTAGGAGCGATCGCACCACATCCGCCTCCTGCACCGGCAAAACGTGCGTGATCTCTGCCCACGCCACCAGGGGAATTGCCTCCGGATGCCAACCCGACTCCACAGGCTGCACCCGTTCAGCGTAAGGGGGTTTCAGCAAATGGGGCTTTTGGTGTTCATCCGTGGGATACAGCCACACCTGCCGCTGAGGCACCGCGAACCGTCCGCCGCTTTCCCGGATTCCGCCCTTCCGCAACAGCAAGATGGTTTCCCCCTGCGCCAAAGCTTGGACGGCCACCCGCCACTCTTTTAAGGCTGCGGTTAAGGCGGTGGGTGCGGGGCGGGTGGGGCTGGGAGTTGGTTGAATGTCCATCATGCTTCCTCTCGATCTGGGTGCAGAGCCGGGAATGATAATTTGATTGTGGCCAGAATTGCCCGCAGATAGCAATCTTTAGCTTTTTTCAAGGGTTCTACTCCAAGACTCTCCGCAAAACTGATTAGCATAAAGAAGCTAAACCTGGAGGCCCAGGCAAAATCGCCTAAGCAGCCAGGGTTTCGGCGCAATTCTGATTTAGGAGCGCGATCGATGACCGTCCATGATCTACTGATGCTGATTTTGATGCTGTCTCCTGGTATCTTGCTCTCGGCCGCCATTATGGCCACTTTCGCGGCTGGGGGCTAAATGGCCTACCCACCCCCCATTCTGGCCCTTGGGCTTGAGTGATGCGGTGGTGCTGGGTCACTTTTTTGGGCTACCTCGACTGCAACCGTACTTGCTGCCTTACTCCCCAAACCATGCCTCCAAACAACCGCTTGGCGCTTAGTCAGTTGGGCCAATTCTTGGCCAGCATTTGGGTGCTGTTGGGGGCGATCGCTGGATCGGCCATTGCCCAGCCCTCCGCCACTGACCAGCGCATCCTGCAAACCCAGCAACAATTCGATCGCGCCGTGGCCGCAACTAAGGCGTGTATTACTGTCCTGGAGGCGGCAGAGACTGGCTCGACCGCTCCCATTTTCCTCCGCTCTGCGCCAACGGTTCAGGCGGCGGTTTTAGCCAGGTTGCCCCCCGCGACCATTGTGGCGGTTGTGCAGCAGCAAGGGGGGTGGCTTCAGCTACAGGCTCCATCGGGGTGGGTGCCCTTGCCAGATACCGCTCTGTACTGTGGTCGTCAGGCAGCGGATACCGAGGCTTACCGCGATCGCGTGGCGGCTCAGGCGGCTCAAGGTCAACCAGCGGCGATCGCCCTTTTAATCCGTTTAGTCTACCGTTCTGGTACGCCATTCCCCGTCGAGTGGCAATCTCAAACCCTCGGCAATCTGGCCCTGACCCAGCCACAAGCGTTAATTGCAGCCTTGGATGCCCAAGCTGACCCCGTTTTAACCCCAATATTGTGGAATCTTAAAGCCTTTGGCTTTACCCCAGCGGCCCAAGCCAGCTTTGAGCAGCATTTAGCCAAACAGCCCGATTCTCGCACCGCCCAAATCTGGCACACGTTAGACTAAAGTGCTCAGGTGTAGTGCAGGAGTAAGGCTGACTACCAAAGCTCTCATCCAGCTTGTAGATTACATGTCTCAGTTATTGGTCATATCGCCCTGCGGCCATTCCAGAAAGGTCATTGGTGAGGGACGGCTGGCCAATGACGAACAGAACTGGTGGGTGAAATTGTGTCTCAGTCTATTAGCCCAATTTCCCGGAGCCGTTGCATCAGGTACTCGCCAGCGGTGATCGGTGGGAGCGGCGGCTGACCACTTCGCGCTACACAACCCGGTAGCGGTTGGAGATTCATCTCTTGGCGGGGATGAACAAAGAAAGGCATAGAAAAGCGGCGATCGCGATCGTTCGGCGGATTCACTACGCGATGGGTTGTGCTTTTCATTAAGCCATTGGTCAAATGCTGCAACATATCACCACTGTCCACAATAATTTGTCCCGGTAGTGCCCGAATTGGCAACCAGGAGCCATCGCGCTGCAACAGTTCCAGCCCATCATCTGTCGCTTCGCACAGGAGGGTGATCAGATTAATGTCTTCGTGGGGGGCCGATCGCAGACTGGCCGGAGCCGCAGCGGGGGGAATGGGGGGATAGTGAATCACGCGCAAAATCGTATCGCCGTCACGAATCCACTCTGACAGCGGCGGATCGGGTTCTCCCAAATAGACCGTACACGCCTCTAGCAGCGTCGCCGCACACTGTTCCAGTTGCCCATAGAGCTGGGCCAGCACGGGCTGAAACTCTGGCACCTCGCCCACCGCAATATTGGCTGGATAGCGCGATCGCTGGGGGTGATCCGCCGCCCACTCCTGCCCGACGTGCCAAAATTCCTTCAAATCGGGATGGGGAGAATCTTTAGCGTGTTCGCGGCCAAAGGCGGTAAACCCCCGCTGCCCGTTTAACCCCGGTAGTTCATACTGGCGCTTTGTGGCTTCTGGGAGGGCAAAAAATTCCATTGCCACCTGGTATGCCCGCTGAATCAGTGCCGGATCAACGCCATGATTGACCACGGCAAAAAAGCCCAGATTCTCTAACGCCTGCCCGACTTGGGCCGCAAACTTTTGGCGCGGCGCTCCTCCGGCATGAAAATCCCTGAGATCGAGGACTGGAATTGTCTGAGTCAGCATTGGGGTTGGGGTCTTGCACACTACAGGGGCATCTTAATCAATTTTTGGGGCTGCTTGGGAGCCTGCGGTGAGCGATCGCACCGTTGTCAAGGCCCGGTCAAACACCCCATCCAAAATCTGGACTTCTGCCTCGCTGAGATGATCCGTGAAATAGGCGGCAATGCCTTTGGAATAGACGGCCCACATCTGCTGGCGCAACGCCAAGCCTTCCTCCGTCAGCACTGCATAGGCTCCCCGGCGATCGACGGCACACCGCTTCCGACACAAACACCCCGCTGCTTCCAGGCGATCGATCAACCGGGTGACATTGCTCCGGCTCAAAAAGACCTCCTGCGCCAGTTCATGCAACCGCATTTCATGGTTTGGGGCTTGTTCCAACGTCCACAGCACGCTGTACCAAATCAGCGGCGGCAATCCTGCCGCCTCTAAATCCTGCTCGATCTGCTCTACCACTGCGACATAGGTAGTGCGAAACAGCCGCCACATCCGGCTCTGCGCTTCATCTAAACCTGTCATCTTGCGCCTCCTGGGGCCAGTGTACCGTTAAGTTGCGGCTAAACCTGCGGCCCTCTGTGATTAATTGCTAACCGGATTCATTGCATCTGCAATTATTTTAGCAAAACTAGTTGCAACTTCAATTAAATCGCGGTATAACCAGAATAGATGATTGCAAAAGCAACTAGATCAAATGCAATCACCTTAAATGCAACCATTTGCCTGCGGGCTGACCCACAGTTTGAGAGGAATAACGATGCAACGCTTGATTGACACTGGTCTGATTGTTTTAATCTTGGCGACCCTAGCGGCACCGGGCACCGCTACGCCCAAATCGCCTGCTACGCCTCCGGCGATCGCCCCAACTGCCCCGGCCCAGCCCCAAGCCTCCACGGCGATCGCCCCTGCGCCCCAGCCCTTGGCCCCTGCCGCGCCTACCCAGCCCGAATCGAATGGTGATCGCGATCGCCTCATGCAGCAATACCGCTGGCAAGTCGTGATCCCAGCACAAGACTAATCTTTCTTCACCCTGAAATTTACGGAACTATATATATTTTTCTGCTATGAAGGGTTTTCAGTTTCCGTATTTTCCGATACAATTAGGCATACCACTTTAAGTATGTGGTTATTTCTTTGGGCCTGTCTCTGCTAAAGCTGCTACGTTTTCCGGTTCCAGGTTGCCCGGTGCACAGGTGCCTGGGTGGGGGCGATCGCTTTGGCTGATGTAGGGTTTAGCCCCCCATGCAACGTTGTTTATCCCCCAAAAGTTTCTGTCCTTACCGATTCGTCTCGTTGCTTGAGTCTGTGCCGCGCACGGTTTAGCTAGACCGTTAAACAGTCGAAGTCTGCTCGTTGATCCCCAGAGTTTTTCACTGCTCAAGTTTTCTCGCTCAAGCCTGAATCGATCCAGCAATTGCGACGGCGATCGCGAAGGGTTTCCTGTCCGTTCGTCTGTACCCGCAGCTTGAGCCTTGGTCGCACTACTATTGGGAGTTTTGAATTATGAAACGTTTTCTTACGACCTTATCCATTGTGTTCGCAACGGTGACTTTGGGCGCAGGCGCGATCGCCAACGAAGCCCCCGCCACCCGCGAAGCAAAGCCGCAAACTGAGCAATCGGCCACCTCAAACCCGCCTCAGGTGGAGCGGTCAACGGCCACCACCAACGATAAACAGTTGGCCCGCACCGCCGATCAGGCAAATACCACCCAAACGCCTCTTTCGGAGCGCGATCGCTTGACCCAGCAATACCATCTGCAACAAGTGATCCCAGCCCAAGAGTAACGCTCTAGGGTGGAAGCAACTGCCAACCCCATCACGGATTGATTGCCTGACCACGGGTTTTTGGCAGGATGGCTAACCCAGCCCTGGTGCCACCCTAAACCGATTGTTCCAGCGATCGCGCAACTGGACAAAAATCACCGTTTTACTTCCAGCGGCATCGGTTCACCCGGTATATACACACCTGCTGGACTTACCAGCCAGAAGCAAGAGCTTATCACTTTTGTCTCTGGCTGTTTTCGTGGCTTCTCGGCCTTTCCCTATTGCCCCTGCGCCGCACCGCGCCCTAAGATACCAATGCTCCGTTTCCCCGACTGGCGATGACCTGGCTCATTCTCGTTTATGGAATTTTAGTGGCAGGTGGTGGCCTGCTAGGTTACCTCAAAGCGCGTAGTCAAGCTTCTTTGCGATCGGGGGGACTCAGCGGCCTTGCCCTCTTTGCCATCTGGTGCCTCAGTGGGCCGCAGCCTCGCGTTGCCTTCTTGTTAGCGGCGTGTTTGGCTGTTGTCCTCGCGGTTGTTTTTGGCCTGCGCTATCGTAAAACGGGTAAATTCATGCCAGCCGGACTGTTGGGCCTCCTGAGTTTGCTGGCTGGGGGAGCGTTTGGGTACAGTTTGAGCTTGATGCGCTAAACCGAGTAAAGTTCCTTTCCCTGTTTGTTGGGTGCGGGGAGGCCGCCGCGATCGCTCCCTTCTGTCTCCTCCGCATTGTGTCAGGGCGATCGCCGCTATGCGCCTTTTGTAAGCATGGCTTTAGCGAGGAAAAACCCGCAAATGGATTTAGCATCACAAATTTCCCCGGTATAAATCGCGGCTTCTACTTCTGCGATCGTCATCAACACCGTGGCCAAATCTTCGTCCAAATCCCTTGCTGGCGGGTTTTCCAGTACCTCTAATTCCTGGGCCAAAAACGCATAAATGATCTCGTCGGAATAGCCCGGTGCCACAAAAAACTCACCCAGCTTTTGCCAGTCATGGGCACGATACCCCGTTTCTTCTTGTATTTCGCGCTCAATGGTGGCGGCAGGGTCTTCACCGGGTTCGATCGTGCCTGCCGGAAATTCTAAAATGCGCCCTTTGGCCGTAAAGCGATATTGCTTGACCAAAACGAGTTTGCCGTCGCGGGTGATGGGCACTGCCATTGCCCCGCCAGGATGCCGCACACATTCCCATTCCCCTTCTGCTGCATTGGGGAGCCGGAGGCGGTTGGCCTCAAAGGCAAATTTTCGCCCTTGGTAGCGGAAACGTTGTTTGAGGAGTTGTGGTGGTTCAGGCCCAAATGGCATTGGCAATTCGGTAATGGGTACTGGGGGACAGTGGTGTTAGGCCAGTTGCGGTCGGTGGGCGATCGCGGTCTACTCTGGTTCACCCCCTAGTTATCATGGCATAGCCTGTGCCAAACCCGTGACCCCGCTACAATCCACTTGTTGGACTAACTCGGCGATCGTTTTCCCAGTAACTGGCTCTTGCCACTGACCGGCAATTTCGGCCAAAGGTACCAAAACAAAAGCCCGCTCTCGCATCCGGGGATGGGGAATGGTAAGGGTTGGTGTTGTCAGCACTAAGTCAGCAAACAATAACAAATCTAAATCCAGCAAGCGTGGCCCCCAGCGTTCGCGGCGTTCGCGGCCAAATTCTTGTTCCACCGCCAACAAGGTTGCTAAGAGCCGGGGGGGAGAAAGGGTCGTTTTTAGCAGTACGCAACCATTGAAGTAGTCGGGCTGGGGGGGGCCAACAGCTTGGGTTTGATACCAGTGCGATCGCGCAGTCAGCACGACTTCTGGGAGCGTGGATAACCGTTGTACCGCCGCTTCGAGGATGGCCCTGCGATCGCCCAAATTACTGCCTAGCGCGATCGCCGCATCAGACCCACCGGATTTAACCATCTTTCCGACGGCTTATCCGCTCTTTTAACCGCATCCAAGCAGTTCTAATTTGCCAAAATTTACTGCTCTCCATCGCCGCAACCCGATTGCTCATTGCTTCCATGTGCGATCGGTATGTCTCCACCACCGTTTGCAGTTCTACGATTTGTGCGTGTTGATTATGGGCTTGAGCTTGCAAAGATTGCCGCTGTATTTGTTCAGCTTTTAATTGAGCTTCTAACTCATCCTTAACACTTTCTAGATGAGTCGTTTGCCGAGTCAAATGATCACACTGATAGTGCATTGTTTCCTTGAACTGGGCTGTATTTTGAATTTGGGTTAAGGCTTGTTCAAGTTGAATTTGAGTTGCCTTTAATTCCATTTCCAAATTATTTAGTACATCAATCTGCTGCAAATATTTCTCCTTCCGCTCTGGGTGGATGGCAATCACATTACAATTGAGTGTCATTCCAGGCATCAACTTAAGCAAGGTCGCCGTTTGAGCACCATAATAAAAAACGTGATAACCTAAGCTGTGCAAAAACTGAAGAACCTGGTCTGCACTGCTTTGCTGCTTTTGTAGCGCATCATCAATCACTTCAAGTAACAACAAGGGGTGAAATTGCTCTAAAGTTTGCTTAGCTCCTTGCAGCGCTGCATATTCTGCACCTTCAATATCCATTTTGATGACATCAATCGATGCTAGCTTCAGTTCCGGCATCAAATCATCTAACCGCCGTACTTCCACTTCAACAACAGCTTCGCAATCAATTTGATAAGTAAATTCTCCCAGAGTATTTTGGCCAGAATGAGTTGATTCGGCTAGTTTCAGCGCGTGGTTTCCATTACGATCTGAAACTGCAATGGGCAACACCTTGACGGGTGCCATATTGGCCTTAGTTTGATTTAAGTCCAAATTAGCCTGTAGGCGCTGTAATTCGCGCGGACTTGGTTCAAAAGCAACTACTAAACCGTCGTTTTGGATTACGGAAGCCGCTAAAAGGGTATATAGCCCCTCATTTGCGCCAATATCTAGCACTGTCATACCTGGTGCTAGATATTGACTAAAATAATACAATTCGTTCGGCTCGTAAGTACCCGTGACAAAAAGTTGGCTACTGAAATCATTGTTTAAATGTAAGCGCAAACTTAAATTATTAATCCAGTTAAAAATAATAGAAGTTTCACTGGAATTTTGATTAAAATACTCCCAAATTGAGCGCCGGATCTGTAACTGTAAATCGGATTTATTCCAGTCTATATTAAAATGCCAGCCCGGATAAGGCTGAAGTGGGTGATGTGTGGCTAGGGTTTCGGCGATCGCGAGGAGGTCTGCCGGGGCAAGTTGAAGGATCTTTTGTCTTAGCTCTGGCTCCATCCACAATGCGTTTTTGTGGAGAAAAATCAAGTTTTCTTCCTGCTGGTGACTTTGAGCGTGCGCTTCGACCAATAAAAAATTGTGCTGCATCAAGTATTGAATGAATTCTGTCCGGGGCGTTGCACCCAAATAAAGCTGATCTGGCGTTGTCGCGACTTCAGCTTGAATCTTCAAACAATCTTGAATGCGATCGCCTAGTGATTGAATTACCTCAAAATCAGCGCCTTGGGCATCAATCTTGAGATATTCGACCTGCTTGAGTTCAAGGGCTGTCAACACAGTATCCAGTCTTAAAGTGGGGACTGGAAAGCTACTAGCGATCTTTAAAACTTCTCCCCCTACCCATTTTTCTAGCATATTTGGGTTAAACGAACGTAAAGAGCTAGCCGCCTCAAACTCATTCAAATAAAATTGGCTTATTCCGTTTTTAATGGCGATCGCAACTGGAATTACATAATAGTTTGGTGCCTGCTGAAAAAGTTGGCTCGCGATCTCTAAATTTGGTTCAAAGGCATAGACTGATAACAACGGATCGTTCGCAGCAGACTGTAGAGTGGTTTGTCCCAAATGTGCTCCTACATCTAGCCACACTTTATGGCAACTGGGATCGTGACTCTGCCGATCTAACAGAATAGGAGATAATTTCTCATTCTCTATCAAAACTCTCGATCCTACAAAAATAGAACGATGTAGCTTTTTTTTAAATGAGCTTGAATTTTTCCAATCTAAAGTGAAATCCGGATGACACGGTTGATAACGACTAATATAAGCATGACCAAAATTAGTCTCTAACTGTTGCATAATCCAAGAACGAGTTGGACGACAACCAACACCTGAAAATGCTTGATTAGGATTTGTTTTATCTTCTGGTATCAAGTGAATATTAAAGTCATCGCCCAGTGTTACGCAAGTTTCTAATAACAATAAGCCTTGACAGACTTGTGCCAGCGATCGCAAAACCTCTACAGGATTTTTTAGTCGATGAAGAGTTCCGTAACAAAATACAATATCAAATTTACCAAGATAAGATAAGTCACTTATAACTTCTAAATCTAAAACCTCAACAGATCGATAGGAGAATCGCTGTCGAATTCCATCAATGGCTGAGCATGTTTTATCTGTTGATAAAATAGTGCATTTCAAAGACTCGAAAAAGCCTGTTAATTGTCCTTTTCCTGCACCAATTTCTAAAACTGTTTTATTATTTAAATTCAAGCCAAGAGAATCGAGATGGCGCAATCTCGCTATATTAATTATTTTATCTTCATGGGATGGAACTATATTGGTTTGGTTAGACATCACTAATAAAAATAACCAAGCAAGAAGTATGCAGCGAACTTAAACCTAGTAAGCTGAGCAAGTAAGATACAAAATAAAGCTTCGTATTTCAAGTTTTTCTCTAGCAACTAACTTGAGTAACTAAAACTTGATAAATCTCACAGCTTTGCTTTTGTTAAAAACTTGTCAAGCTGAATAAACTGTTTGAATTGAATCCAATTGCTCCTGAGTTTCCAAAACTTACTACTTTGCATTGCAATTATTTCATTTTTTAGGGTAGCTAACTCTATTTTTGCGATCGCTAACTCTGTTTCGGTGCTTGCTAAAGTTTGATGGGCTTGTTGCAACTGATTCTGCACATCATGTCGAATCAAATTAAGTTCTTCTTGCATCCTTTTTTCCTGCGCCTTATGTTGATCAAGCTTTATTTGAGTCTGATTCAACTTGACGCGATCCTTCAAATTATCTGAAAATGAAGCTAAATCAAAAATTATCTCTTTTGAATTTTCAACATTTTTTCCGACTAAATCCCACTGCATATCAATAATAAACTGGCATAGTTCTTCAACAGAAGGGGCTTGCCATACACCCGTTTCGACATACCGTGTCCAGGTAGTGTTGTCGTTTGCATTGGCTAGCTGGCTCCAGTGATGCCATTCGCAAAAGCACGTTTCAGATGAACAATATTGGCGTTCACTGTTAAATAGTGGTGTCCAAATACTACTTTGCTGATCGTTTCCACAGGCATCGAAAACTGCCGAGCATCGAACAAGCTTACCGTTTGAGTTGACTTGAAAGGCTTGTTTTGTTCCTGCCGAACAGAGTCTATTGATTGGGGTATCTCGTCTAAAGAAACGTGAGTTGTAGAGTGCCGAAGTTCTAAACTGATAAATTATATCCTTGAGAAAATCTCGTTGAAACTTGAAGGCGTATTCAAGTGGCACAAAACTAGCCGGAGTACCCATGCCATTCCACTTTTCCCATAAGGATACTTGGTTATACTCTTGACCAGGCTTCACGATAATCTTTGCATGTGCGCGTTTACCCATAGATTGTAGTTGAGATAAATGGGCGGTAAAACGTTCACTGTTTGCAAATTCTTCGTGATATGCTGGAATAAAAATCTTAATGTTAGGATGCTGAAACCAAGATGGGATGGTTGTTAAATTTGTCAAAATGACCCAATCATGCTGAGGTAGTGCATCTAGAAGTATTGGGAAATCTTGCCACAGAGTTGGCTCACCACCTGAGACCATGATGACACCGGGATCAACTTGGTTAAACAAGTTGATTAATGCGTCAGGATTGCTTTCAACCTCACTTTTTGGTGCTTTTGGAGAGGCATTATTGCAGCAGTAGCTACATTTGTAATTACAGCGATCACTGAACCAGATACAATACTGATTTCGGCTAAGAAAATTTTGATTGAGATTAATAGTATCGTTTTGATGCATTGTTAAGGGCCTTAGAAAATTGATAAGAGTTGAGATTTTTGAGGTTTAGTTAAACTTCAGCATTTCTCTCATCTCAGTGTTTGGTTGAGAAAAAACAAGTAATGTCAGCCTATTCAATATGCCACTCAAGAATTGGATGAACAACTTCTTGTCCAAACCATTCGTCTATATAGCTTCCTGCCTGAGTGACAACGAAAGAGAGCAAACGTTTAATGAGCCATTGATGAGTTCGTATTACTTGAGTCTCCTTATCTTTCTCATGCAGCCCAATTCCTCCAATATAGTAAGTCCCTGGCTTTAGTAAAGGAGCCGGAATATTAATATAAATTTTGTGTTTGCCAATGGAGTTAATTTGCCCAATTGTGGCTAACCAATTAACACTTGCTGGTTCTAGGAGAATTTTGTCAGAGTCGTCTGTCAAGTACAAACCAATCTGCAAACTTTGAAGGGCCTGAAAAACCTCGTATTCAAGCCCAATATAAAAGCTATCGCCAAAGTTGACAGTATCAACAACTTTATTTTCCTGGTTAGCGATAAATATATGGGTTGCCCAGACAATTGGTGTCTCAGGAATTTCGATAAAGAGTTCGCCTGTTGGGACTGGTTCTTCTATTAAGATTTCTTCGATGGGTAGCTCAGCATCAGGAAAAATTTCAATTGCTTCATCAGAGTTTTCTTCGATGGCTTCTTCGGAGGCGGGGTTGTTTAAGTCGGAGGGTAGTTCTAATTCGTCATCGGGTATTACTCTGGCGCTTTCGGCATAGGCTTGGACGACATCGATCGCATCGCCGATCATCCGAACCTTGCCTTGATCTAGCCAAATGACCCGTTCGCACGAGGCTTGCAAAAAGTGGAGGTCGTGAGAAACCAGTAAAATCGTAGCGTTAGCTTGCCAAAAGCGATCAATCCGGCGCTTACACTTATTGCGAAAACTCTCATCCCCAACGGATAACACTTCATCCAGAATCAGAATGTCCGGTTGGACATCGGTGGCGATCGCGAACCCTAAGCGGGCCACCATCCCAGACGACAGGGCTTTGACAGGAACTGTTGCATAATCTTCTAGCTCCGCAAAATCCAATATTTCAGGCGTTCGTCTGCGCATCTCCCGCTCCGAACAGCCCAACAGCACCCCATATAAAATAATGTTGTCGAGAATCGAAATTTCTGGATCAAAGCCCGCCCCTAGCTCAATCAACGGTGCGATCTTGCCGCGCACCCGAACTTGACCCGTCGTTGGCTTCAGAATGCTACAGATAACTTTGAGGAGCGTCGATTTACCAGAGCCATTGGCACCCACAATGCCAACCTTTTCGCCCTCGGTTACGACTAGGTTAATCTGGTTGAGCACTTGGCGCTTGACTGGCTTTCGATATTTACCCTCAAGAATTGATAACAGAGTTTTTTTCAGATCATAAGAAAACTCTTCTTGAGTGCGTCTGGCCAGTGAGACATTATCGAGGCGAATAACTTCCATTTAAAGTAAATCCATGAATTGCGATCGCCACCACTGAAAGCATCCCCAGCCTAAGCCTAGGATGATCATACCGCTGAGGAGCGAACCAACCAGCAAATGCCAACTGGGCAAAACACCAACTACCGCAATCTGACGAATACTTGCAATGATCGGGAACAGTGGATTTAAGGCCAAAAACGGCTTCAGCTCATTTGGCACAATGTCTTCGGGGTAAAAGACCGGACTGCTAATCCACAAGACAAACACAAACAGTTCGTAAAAATAGGGTAAATCCCGAAAAAACACATAGAGAGCACTTGTCAGAAAGCCAAAACCAGCACAGACCATCAACAAGGCCGTTACCGGAATCAGCAATGCTAGCAAAAACAAAGGATTGTGTGAGGAGAGGAGCGTGACTACAGCTAGCAGCGGCAAGGAACTAATGACGAATTGAAACCCATTCGCCGCGATCGCCGACATCGGAAACACGCTGACAGGCAATAAGACCTTATTCAGTAACGCCCCATTGCCGACAACGCTCACCAACGCCTGATTGGTTGCCGCCGTAAAAAAGTTAATGACAACCAGCCCCGTGAACGCCGCTAAGACATATTTCAGAATCGAATTGTCATAGTGCGTGGCAAAGACACTACCGAAGATCATAGTATAAACCCCGGTCATGATTAGGGGGTTCAACAAAGACCAGTAGGCTCCTAAAAATGAACCCCGATAGCGCACCTTAAGATTGCGTCGCACCAACACCCGCAAAAGATCCCCATATCGCTGGGCCTCTGAAAGTGTCCTTTGCCTGGAAAATGAAACGGCCATAAGCTCTGGGAGTAAACCGGAAATGTAACAATTCAACTCAACTGCTTTGCTAATTTAGATTCTCTGGTAATGCTACCGATGTCAACTAGTCCCATCGATTCCCAGCAGAATCGCCCATGCTGAACCAGCAATCTCACCGCCTAAAGGCTAGTGCCTTGGTGAGTGGGTGTCCTCTTTTCACGACGCTGCCATGCGGGCCAAAAGTTCCAGTGGTATTGGCGATCGCGACTGGCCTAGTCATCTCATGGATGGAAGCCAGAATCCGGATTCAGCGTGTAGGGTAAGGAAAAGCAGCATGATTGACAAACTACCACTATGCAAACGCGAGAATTAGGCACTTCTGGCATTCCTATTACGCCCATTATTACGGGCACCTGGCAAGCGGGGAAAGCCATGTGGGTGGGCATTGAAGACGCGGAGACCATTCGGGCGATTCGGGCGGCTTTTGAGGCGGGGATTACTACCGTGGATACGGCTGAGGTGTATGGCAAGGGGCATTCGGAACAGATTGTGGCCCAGGCGCTGCGGGATGTGCGCGATCGCGCGGTTTATCTGACGAAGGTTTTCGCAAATCACTTGCAGTACGACGAGGTGATTGCGGCCTGTGAGCGATCGCTGACGAACCTCCAGACGGATTATATCGACCTGTATCAGATTCATTGGCCAGCGGGGTCGTTTGGCAGTGCGGTGGTGCCCATTGAAGAAACGATGCGGGCATTAATGGCTTTGAAGGAGCAGGGTAAAATCCGGGCGATCGGGGTGTCTAATTTTTCCCGTAGCCAGTTGGAGGAAGCTATGCAGTATGGGCGCATTGATAGCCTTCAGCCTCCCTATTCTCTGTTTTGGCGGTTTGTCGAGCAAGATGCGATGCCTTACTGTATTGAGCACCAAATATCGATTTTGGCTTATTCGCCCCTGGCTCAAGGCTTGCTGACAGGGAAGTTTCAACCGGGGCACCAGTTCGAGGCGGAGGATGTTCGCCGCAAGAATAAGTTGTTTGAGCCAGAAAATTTTGCCCGTGCCCAGCAGGCGTTGGAGCAGTTGCGCCCGATCGCGGCGCGGCATCAAGTGAGTTTGGGCAATCTGGCGATCGCGTGGCTGATAGCCCAACCGCAAACCCAAGCGATCGTGGGGGTTCGCAATGCCGAACAAGCCTGCCAAAATGCCGCTGCTGCAACTATCCAGCTTTCTGACAGCGAATTGGCTGAGATCAGTGCGCTGGGTATGGCGGTCTATGGGCCAATGAATGACGGCAATCCGGTGATGTGGCATTTTGAGTCGCTGTAGCGATCGCCGTTGGGGGCGTGGGAAACTCCGGGTTAATTGCCGTTACGGTGATTGTTGATGTAGCGAATCCTGGCTCCGGCCCACTGTAATTTTTCTTGGAGGGTTTGATAATAGGAGTAGTTTTCCCTCAGGATGATGAAATTGGCTTGATGCTCGGCCATGCGAATGTCAACCCGTTGACCAGGCCAGATCGAGGTGGCCAAAACCCCATCCATCCAGAGTTTGGTAGTCAAATCGCGATCGGCCAGGGGCCAAATACTGACGACGGAACCCGGTGGAATGACGATGGGCCGACTCGATAAACTGAGGGGGCAAATCGGGGTGATGGTTAGGGCTTCCATGCCGGGATGGATGATTGGCCCATTGGCGGCGACGGTGTAGCAGGTTGATCCCGTTGGGGTAGCGACGAGCAACCCATCGCCCTGATATTGATCCACGACTTCGCCATCAATCTCCATTTCCAAAATGGAGGTGATCATGCGATCGGCGGAGGCTGGCTTGACGCACATTTCGTTCAAGGCCAAGAAGCGATCGCTCATGGGTTCGAGATTGGTGCGGTTGCCTTCGTAAACGGTAGCTTGCAGCATCATGCGCCGCTGTACGGCATAGCGATCGTTCAGAAGGCGCTGCCAAACAAACTCAGAAGGGGTGAAGACATCGGCAGGCTCCGTCAAAAAACCCAGATGCCCACCCACATTGACCGCCAAAATCGGGATACTGGCCTCGGCCAAATGCCGTGCTGCCATTAATGCTGCGCCATCCCCACCAAAAATAACGGCCAGGTCAATGGGCTGGGTGGATGAGGCCAAGAAAACAGGATAAGGGTTATCCTTTGGCCCCGTTGGCCCCATTAAGATGTGGCAGCCCAGAGTTTCGAGTTGTTTTGCACATTCGGTGGCGCTCCGTTGGCTAGCGCGATCGCCAGCTTTGTGGGCAATAATGACCTGCTTCAGTTGCACGAGGTTAGTATCCGTCTGAGGGGACAGAGGCTAGTCTACAACTTGAGTCCATATCCACCAATGGGGCAACCGGCCTGCGATCGCGCTTACCACTTCAGCAAATTAAATTGTTCCATGTCCACCGTATCCCGATTTCGGTAGATGGCTAAAACAATAGCCAAGCCAACCGCCGCTTCTGCTGCCGCGATCGCAATCACAAACACGGTAAACACCTGCCCTTTCACCGCCAAAGAATCCAAATAGCTCGAAAACGCCATCAGGTTTAAGTTGACCGCATTGAGCATCAGCTCCACCGACATCAATACTCGGACAGCATTACGGCTGTTAATCAAGCCATAAATACCGATACAAAACAACGCTGCCGCCAAAATCAAAAAGTACTGAAGTTGCATACCGTGTCCCTACCCAAGCATCCAAAATGATTTAAATCGCAATGTTGCCTACCCGTCCGATCGCGGCGTGGATGTACCCGCCAACTCGCGCGGACGCTCTGGTAACGTCAGCACCGATTCCAGGTCCGTCGCGGCCTCGTCTGGCAAAAACTCGCGACGGGCCAAAATTACCGCCCCCACCAAGGCCATGAGCAACAAAATCGAGGCTAGCTCAAAGGGCAGCAAAAAGTCGCTGAAAAAATGCTTACCAATCTCGACGATCGCCCCCTTGGCGCTTGCGGGTTGTGGCGAAAGTGACCACGGTGTCGCAATCACCATCGTTGAGAGGAGGGCAAACAGCCCCACACAGACAACCCCCGTTGAAGCCTTTCGTACCCACGATCGCGGCATGGGAATAAAGTCTTGCTGCTTGTTCACCAACATAATGGCAAACAGAATCAGCACATTCACGGCCCCCACGTAGATTAATACTTGCGCGGTTGCCACAAAGTCACCATTTAGCAGCAAATAAATGCCCGCGACGCTGATAAACGTACCGCCCAATAAAAAGGCAGAATAAACCACGTTGGCGATTAGCACCACGCCTAACGCCGCCCCAATCATCGTTAGGGATAGCAATCCCAACGAGACTAGTTGAACCCCTTCCGCTAAATTCACAATTGTTCTCCTCGGTCAACCCAGCCAACGGGCAAACTTTTAGCCCTAGCTACAACATTTCAACACGCTTCAGTCTTTTCGTTTAATGCGCCATTATTCCGATTTCTCGCTTTGGGCCGCGATCGCCTCTGGCCGCAAACCTGACCGCTGAGCGCCTTTGGGTAAGTCATGCGGATCGGTCACGCCTTTGGGCAAGTAGGCAAATTCCCGGAGCGGAGTCACCATTGGATCGTTGGTTACTTTGTAGGGCAAACGGCCCAGGGCCACGTTGTCGTAGTTCAATTCGTGGCGATCATAGGTCGAAAGCTCATACTCTTCGGTCATCGACAGGCAGTTGGTGGGGCAGAACTCGACGCAGTTCCCACAGAAAATGCAAACTCCGAAGTCGATACTGTAGTGCTTCAGTTGCTTTTTCTTGGTCGTCTTGTTCATTTCCCAGTCAACCACAGGCAAGTTAATTGGGCAAACCCGAACACAAACCTCACAGGCAATACACTTGTCAAACTCGAAGTGAATCCGGCCCCGGAAGCGCTCGGAAGGAATCAGCTTTTCGTAGGGATATTGCACGGTCACAGGCCGCCGCTGCATATGGTCAAAGGTGACCGATAACCCCTGACCAATGTATTTTGCTGCCTGGACGGTTTCCTTGGCGTAATCACCAACTTGCTTAAGAAATTTCAGCATTGCTCGTTACGGTGTTGAAGAGTGTCTTTGCAGGTACAAGCTTAATTCGATGGTCAATTTGGTTTGGGTCTGGCCTTACGACCGGGCTGAAACCGTTGTGCGATCGCGCCCCATCAACCCCCAAAGGCAAAGGGAAAAGCAATTTTGAGGGCTGCCGTCAGCAACAAATTCACCAACGAGATCGGCAACAAGAACTTCCATCCTAAGTCTAATAGCTGGTCAATCCGCACACGGGGCACCGTCCACCGGAGCAAAACCGCGAGAAAGACCAAAAAGTAGGCTTTCAGCAAGGTCATCGTGATGCCTAACGCTCCGCCAATGACCTCTAGCCACGGCGCTGTGGTATCGATGCCTAACCAGTTGGCAATCAAAGCTGTTGGGATGGGGCTTTCCCAGCCACCGAGATACAAAATCGCCACCAAGAGCGCCGAAAGTACCAGGTTCACGTAAGACCCCAGGTAGAACAGCGCAAACTTCATCCCGGAATACTCGGTTTGATACCCAGCGACGAGTTCTTCCTCGGCTTCTGGCAAGTCAAAGGGAATCCGTTCGCACTCAGCCAGCGCGGCGATCCAAAAGATGAGAAAACCAATCGGTTGCCGCCAAACGTTCCAGCCCAGCAGGCCATAGCCCGATTGCTGCTGCACAATGTCGATGGTGCTGAGGGAGTTTGACATCATGACTACGGCTAGAACCGCCAGGGCCAGCGGCAATTCATAGCTAATAGATTGGGCTGCTGCTCGCAGACCACCCAGCAAGGAGTATTTGTTGTTGGAAGCATAGCCCGACATCAGCAGGCCGATGGGGACAATGCTGGAGAGGGAAATCCACAGAAAAATGCCCATCCCGACATCGGTAATGACTAAGTTCTGCCCAAAGGGAACGATCAGGTAGGACAGAAAGACGGGGATGACGACAATCACTGGCCCCAGCGTAAAGAGGAGGGGATCAGCTTTGGCGGGAACGGTGTCTTCTTTGAAGATGAGTTTCAGGCCGTCCGCTACGGGGGCCAAGACTCCCAAGGGGCCAATGTATTCGGGGCCAATTCGCTGTTGAGCAGCGGCAGAAATTTTTCGCTCTAGCCAGACTGTGACCAGCACACCGACTGTTGCCCCAATAATCATGAGGAGCATGGGTAATGGCATCCAGATGGCTTTTGCGGCCCCGGTGGGAATGCCAAATTCAGTCAGCGATCGAATGAATGTTTGCTGTAAATCAATCCCTTGAACCATGTGTTTTCTTCGGCGCTTGCGTCCTTAGTATAGACCTTAGGATACACTGCTGAGAAAATTCGCGGAGATTAGGATTATACAAAGGAGGTATAGATCAAGATCTATTTATAAGGCGACTTGAATAGCTCTGACTATATTAGCATTGCTCATCAGAGTGTTAGTTCGGAAGAATAAGCCGGGGCTTAAGCAATCGCCCCACCACTCCCACCACTTTACTTATCTCCAGTGCCCCAGTAACGCCCCAAAGAGAATCCCCCCGGAATCACTTCCGAGGGGTGGAGTTCCTGAAAATCGTCACTGTGTCAATCCTGACAAGGAAAATTCCTGTAGACAAGAGGGGCGAGACCCATCACTCATTGGTGTGAGCAGAGAAAAATCACCGTTCGGCGATCGCCACATATTCCAGGGAGTGCGTTCCGGTGTAGATTTGCGTGGGACGGAAAATACGGTTTTCGCCCAATTGCTCCTTCCAGTGAGCCAACCAACCCGCCGTCCGAGAGATTGCAAACACCGGCGTAAACAAGTCCGTCGGAATCCCCAGTTTTTTGTAAACCAGGCCAGAGTAGAAATCAACGTTGGGGTAAATCCCTTTATGGCCTAGTTTTTCTTGTACCACCCGCTCCACCTCAACGGCGATGTCATATTGCGTATCTTCACCATATTTCTCAAACAATTGCTCGGCTAACGTCTGCAAAATCGTCGCCCGTGGGTCTTTGACTTTGTAAACCCGGTGGCCAAAACCCATGATTTTTGAGCGCGTTTCAATGCAATGTTCAATGTAAGGGCGCACGTTTTCGGGTGAACCAATTTCCTCTAGCATGGTAATCACCTCTTCGTTGGCTCCACCGTGCAAAGGGCCAGCCAGGGTGCCAACGGCCGACGCAACCACCGCATAAGGGTCAGTCAAGGTCGAAGCCGTGACCATTGCCGAGAAGGTAGAGGCATTGATGGTGTGTTCGGCGTGCAACATCAGACACACATCGAAGACATGGGCGGCAAAGGGGTCTGGTTCTTCTTCCGTCAGCATGTATAGGAAATTGGCCGCATACCCCAGATCGTCGCGGGGTTGCACGGGGTCGTTCCCTTTCCGCATGAGTTGAAACGCGGCCACCATCGTGGGAATTTTGGCCAGCAAGCGCACCACGGCAGCACGAATGTATTCTGGGTCATCCAGCGCCCGCCGCGAGTAGAACAGCCCCAAGGCCGCAGCGCAGGCTTGCAGGGCATCCATCGGGTGCCCCCCTTCGGGAAAGCACTTCATCATGTCACGGATGCGATATTTCAGCCGTCGGTGGTGGCGAACTTCGTGTTCAAAGCTTTCCAGTTCGGCGAGGTTGGGTAACTCGCCCCAAATGAGGAGATAGGCGGTCTCTAAAAAGTGGCTTTTTTGGGCGAGTTCTTCGATGGGAAAACCCCGATATTCGAGCACGCCTCGCTGGCCATCCACGAAGCTGATGCTGGATTGGGTCGCGGGAATGCCCTCTAGACCGGCTCGGTATTCACAAACTGTCATGATGATTTTGGAAATTGCTTGTCGAAGACTGTGAGTGTACGCTAACGCATTCTCTCTGGAGAATCTGTATCCTCCTAACCTTGCCGCGATCGCAGGGGGTGGGTGGGCAGGGGGTGGGTATCTCGATCCCGTCAGGAATGAATGTGTTTCTAATGATGCGGGATCACTCTGCCAAATGGGTGAGATTGCACACTAATGTTTGAAAAAGTTTGCGGACTCAGGGGAATTATGGTTAGTATGATGATCAAAGTTTGCCAAACACAAAGGATTTCTTTTGTTAATTAGAACCTGTTCACAGCTCTCCTAATGGCTTGCATTGTGCAAGGGGGGGCTGTTTGGCTTATTTACCTTTTAGAAAATTTAGGAGTTTTATGACTCAGAAACGCGTTCGTCGGCGATCGCACTCCACACCGCAACTCGATACCGCACCCAGGCAACGGCGGCAGTCTGAGCGGATAGACGGAGAACGGCGACACCCCGCAGGGCGAGACTTCCGGGGGCAAGATTCCTCCCGCACCGCCGCCAATTTTCTCTCTCGTCTGATTGAGCAAAACGCCCCCCTGACCACGCATACGTCCCTCGTGTTGATGTATGGGCCGTTTCAAGCGGAGATGGGGTCAGGCGATCGGCAAGGGGTTGCTTCCTGGCTCCAAGACTGTGTTCGCAAGCACGGTTTGCCTAGTCTAGTCCGGTTTGACCATCGGCAGCGAGCACAAATCTTTCGGCGCGACCAGTTTCAGCCCTTACTGGAACCGCTCCTCCGCCAAAACGCAAGCTAAGGGGTCTGGGCGCGGCAGTCGCGCGGAACCATAGCAATGACAAAGACCACTTGAACTCATGCAACTTGGCAAACTACGAGGCATCGCCTTGAGTGCTGAATTGATCCGGTGAGCACTGTAGAAATCCTGGACAAGCCTTCCAGGCTGCACTCCGCCACCGCAGACTCATTTGCCAATGCAAAACCGACTGAAGATTTGATCCAATACAGATTCTGTCACTTCCTCTCCAAGAATCTGTCCCAGGGTGTGAATAGCGTTACGCAGGTCTATCGTCCAAAAGTCTAACGGCAACTGATTAGCGATGGTATGGCTGACATGTTGCAAGGCGGTTTGGGTGTGTTGCAAGGCGGCAGCTTGGCGCTGATTAATCGCTAAATCGAGGTTGGCGGCGTGGAGCTGTCCGGTATGTACTGTGTCCAGAATGGCCTGTTCTAGCTCGGTAATTCCTTGGTTCAGTAGGGCTGCGGTTTTGACAATGGGGCCGGGAACGGGGCTGGCTGTACCCAGTGACTCTTGTTCCTGCCCTGCGACGGTCAGGGGTGTTCCCAATTGGTCAGTTTTATTCAGTACCAGGATGAGGGGGCGATCGCGTACCTGCTGGTAAATGGCCTGATCGGCGGCAGTCCAACCGCTGGTGGCATCAATGACCAGCAATACCAGGTCAGCCGTTTGGGCGGCACGGCGCGATCGCTCTACGCCAATTTGCTCCACCCGGTCGGTAGTCTCCCGAATACCAGCCGTATCCAAAATTTGTACCGGAATGCCGCCGACTACTAGCTGAGATTCCACCACATCGCGGGTTGTTCCCGGTAAGTCGGTGACAATGGCGCGATCGCTCTGGCTCCAAGCATTGAGCAAGCTGGATTTGCCCACATTCGGGCGACCGACAATTGCCACCTTCAAGCCCGATCGCAGGAGTTCCCCTTGCTCGGCAGTGGCTAATAACTCTTTCACCGTTTGCAACGCTGCTTGTAGACGGTTTTTGATATCCGCCTCATCTAGCGGCGGCAAATCATCCTCAAAATCAATCCGGGCTTCAATTTCCGCCAGGATATCAAGGCAGGTTGTCCGCAGTTGCCGCAGGGGTTGTGCCAGTTTGCCTTGCAAGCCAGCCAGGGCCATTTGTGCCGCCTGGGGCGATCGCGCTCCCACCAGATCGGCGATACTTTCGGCCTGGGTTAAATCCAACCGCCCATTCAAAAAAGCCCGCAGAGTAAACTCCCCCGGTTGCGCCAACCTGGCTCCCTGGGCAAGGCAAAGCTGCAATACCTGCTGCACTGCCATCATGCCCCCGTGACACTGAAACTCCACCACATCTTCACGGGTGTAGGAGCGTGGCGCAAGCATCAACAGCAACAAGGCTTCATCCACCACTTGCTGGGTTTGAGGCTGACGAATCAGGCCATACAAAATCCGGTGACTTTCCCAGGTTTGTCGCCCAGGAGCCTGAAACAAGGTACGGGCGATCGCCACAGCCTCTGGGCCAGACACCCGCACAATGCCCACGCTGCCTTGCTCTGGCACAATCGCCGTCGCGATCGCCGCGATCGTATCTCCCGGTAACGCCATCCCTGCAACCCCAACCCAACGCTTTCCTATGATGACAGGCAACGGCAGCGATCGCCCTCCCCGTATGTTGAGTGATCCGGCGCGATCGCCCAGACGATGCATTCCCCGGCTGTACATTGCACCTAGGGATAGAGTTTTTCACGTTTGGTATCCGATACAAGTTGAGGGGTAATATCCACCCTGCTTCAATTTATGACCGCTACAACCGTCGAAGCGTTTGCGACCCAGACTGCGATCGCCTCCCTCAATTTTTACCGTGCTCATATTTCACCCCGAAAAGGCTTCTCCTGCCCCCATCGGTTGTTATATGGAGGCGAATCTTGCTCAGATTATGTCAAACGCATTCTGACTGATCAAAATTTCAGTGCAGCGATTCAAATGACTCCTCAGCGATTCAAAGCCTGCAAAGCTTCAGCGCAGACCTTAAAGCTACAGAAGGCCCAAGGTGGATGTATCATCATTCCCTGTTGCGTTCCCATTTGAGCTGCGGTATTTCTGGATGGCGCAAGGTTCCTAGAGCCTCGCTCCAGTGATCAGGTTTCTCACGGCAGACACCAAAATTGCGTAAAGTCTTAGTGCCAGCCGATCGCTTCAAGTTCTGAACTGGCGCTCTAACAAGGTGTGGGCTAAAAAATTCAATGCAACAGATCGAGAGCCTTGTTGCTTCCCTACAGTTCGTCTTCTGCGGTTGATTGGAGCCGTTAGCCAATTTTCCAGGGCAGCGCTTGGCCTGCGCCTAAAGGCACTAGCTCAGATTCACCAAAGGGCACTGCCGCCGGAATTTGCCAGGTGGTTTGGGTCAGGGTGATCTGGTCGGCGTTTCGGGGGAGGCGATAAAAATCTGGCCCATAGAAACTGGCAAAAGCTTCTAGTTTTTCGAGGGCACCAACGCTGTCAAAGGCGGCGGCGTATAGCTCCAGGGCGTGCAAGGCTGAAAAGCATCCGGCACAGCCACAAGCATTTTCTTTGCTGTTGCGGGGATGGGGGGCACTGTCGGTACCGAGAAAAAACTTGGGATTGCCGGATGTGGCGGCTTCCAGCAAGGCTTGCCGATGGGGTTCTCGTTTCAAAATGGGGAGGCAATAAAAATGGGGATTGATCCCACCCTGAAAGAGGCTGTTGCGGTTATACAGCAGGTGTTGGGGGGTGATGGTGGCGGCAATCTGGTCAGCCGCTAGGACAAATTGCACTGCGTCGGCGGTGGTGATGTGCTCTAGAACGATGCGGAGGTTAGGAAACCGCTGCTTCAGGGGAATTAAGTGCTGTTCGATGAAGACTTTTTCGCGATCGAAAATGTCGATCGCTGAATCGGTGACTTCGCCGTGGAGGAGCAAGGGCAGATCGACTTGTTGCATGGCGGCAAAGACGCGATCGCACTTGCGAATGTCTGTCACGCCGGATTCTGAGTTGGTGGTGGCTCCGGCGGGGTAATACTTAACGGCTTTGATAAATGGCGTGGCGTGGGCGGCGAAAATGTCTTCTGGGGTGGTGTTATCGGTGAGGTAGAGGGTCATCAGGGGTTCAAACTGTTGACCGGGGGGCAGGGCGGCCAGGATGCGATCGCGATAGGCGGTGGCATCGGCAACGGTGCGGACTGGCGGTTTCAAGTTGGGCATGATGATGGCACGGGCAAACTGGCGCGCAGTGTAGGGGAGTACCGCTTTTAGGGCTGCGCCGTCGCGAAGATGGAGATGCCAATCGTCGGGGCGGGTGATGGTAAGCTGTTGCATCCTCGCATTATAAAGCGGAGCCTGCGATCGCGGCGTTGAATAGGCTGGAGACGGGCGATCGCGAAGGACTCAAGCATGGAGAAACAGGTTTACCGATTGCAAATTGGCGGGTTCTTGTTAGGCTAAGAACAGAATTGTTAAGAAAAACAAACTCTTCTCAGGCTTCATGAATCAGCTCTCTCTCAATTTGGTTGCTGTGGCGGTGTTTGCCATGACGCTCTCGGCTTTGCTGGGGCCATTGTTTCACCTGTCGCCTGCCATTCCGGCGATCGCGACGGTGACGATTTTGGGCTTAGCCACGCTGGACACCTTTAGCTGGCAGGGCAAAGGGGGCACGCTGGTGTTGGATTGGTTGGCGAGTTGGTCGGCGGAACACCGCGATCGCGTCCTCCGGCACGAGGCGGGTCATTTTCTCGTTGCCCATCATCTGCAAATTCCCGTCACTGGCTATACCCTCAACGCCTGGGAAGCCTTGCGCCAAGGCCATCCCGGTGAAGGTGGTGTGCAACTGGATACGCAAGAACTGGACACTGAGCTACAAACGGGCCAACTTTCTGGGCAATTGCTCGATCGCTACTGCGCCATTTGGATGGCTGGGGCAGCGGCAGAGCATTTGGTTTATGGCACGGTGCAAGGGGGCGCGGACGATCGCCAAAAACTCCGGACAATCCTGGCTCAGTTGCCCATTCCCGCTGCCGAACGCCAACAAAAAGAGCGCTGGGCGGCGTTGCGGGCTAAAACTATCCTGCAAGAAAACTGGGATGCTTACGAGGCCCTCGTCACTGCGATGCAACAACGGGCGGCGATCGCCGACTGTACCCAGGCTTTGACCAGCCCACCGCCCACCGCCACCGCCTAAGGCCAGGGTAGAGGCTGGAATCCCTTGGCGGGCCAACGGCGGGAGCAAAATTGCCCGCGATCGCGTCAGAGCGTCAAAGAACCCGTTACACTAGACGGTAAAATCACTGAACCTATAGGGTGAACTGTGGTTTTAAGCCCAGGTTTCTCCCTGACCTGCTGCTGTTCTATGAAGTTGAGGAGCGTGTTTCCAATGTCGCAGATGACCCAAGCCGCCGTTCGCACGATTGCCCGGAGCCTCTTTGGCGCTGTCCTGGGAACTGTCACCCTGCTCGGCGCTCTGCCTCTTAGTGCTCATGCCCAAGCCAGCGATCGCCCCGACCCCCTGGCCGACTTTCAAACCAAAGATGGAGCGGATTTTTTCAACGGGCGTGGCAATGGCAATGGCTCCAGTAGCATCATGAATTTCATTCAAAATGCCATCATCGGTACGCCCAAAGATGCCGGAGAATTCGCGGCGGAACAGCGAGATAACTTGGATTCCGAAACCGCCAAGTTCCGGGCACGGCAAGCCGAACAGTTTCGTAAGCTCCAACCAGCGACCGCCCCCACTGTCGCCCCGTTGGAAGTGATGCCTTTTGAGATGCCTCGCGCTACGCCGTTGAACTAATCCACGGCCCAACCTAACGATAAAATGCTCTGCCCCGAACTTGGCCGATAACCCTGGTCATCTGGGCCTGGACTCTAAGGCGTAGGTTTGGCCGGGGGCAGCGGCTTAAATTGGTATTCGGTGGGCGTAGTATTGGGAATCGGGACGACGGAGACATAGGTAGGAGCGCGACGGCGATCGCCGATCGCCTCAAAGTTGACCGTTCCATTCGCACCGGGCGCAGTAAATCCCGGATTGGTTAAAGCCCGCCGGAGGCCACTCCGACTGGGTTCTGCCCCCAAGGCCGTGATCATAGCCTGCGCTGCATCGTAGGACAGAGCCGTCCGCCAACTCACTTTGCCCGGTTTTTGCCATAGCTGCTGGGCGGTTGTTTTGAAGGGCGCTCCGGTCAAATCGACGGGGACGGCTAAGACCGTTTGGGCGGCCTTGGCTTTGGCAAACTTCAGCAGTTTGGGGTTGTAGAGACTATCCCCCGCCAGGATCGGCAAGCGGCGATCGTTGGTTTCCACCAGGCGAATGGCCCGATCCATCACTTCGCCATCGGGCGCTAACATCAAAACCTCGGCTTTGGCCGCGATCGCCTGCTGCATGGCCCGATCAGGATCAAAATCAGGCCGCGCCAGATCCACTTCCGCCACCACTTCCGCATCGCTCACGCCACTGTAACCCAGCGCACTCTTAAACTCCTCCCGCAAGGACTGACTATAACGACCATTGGCATTGTGAAAAATGGCCACGCGCCGTTTTTTGAGCCGCTGCAACAGGTAGTCTTTCAGCGCGTTGGCGGTTTGTTTATCGCTGGGCATGGTGCGGAAAATGTAGCTGCCAAATTCGGACAACTGCACCGCCGAACTCACCGGAGCCACCATCACCAGTCCTTTGTTTTGGTAGATGGCCGCTGCCGCCAAACTGGTATCGCTGGAGCCATGCCCCACAATGCCTAAAATCTTCGGCTCATTGGCCAAATTCTCGGCAATCTGCCGCGCTAACTCGCGATCGCCCCCATCGTCTGCAATCACCACCTTCAGCGGCACCCCCTGAATGCCCCCCGCCCGGTTCAGTTCATCCTGGGCCTGGGCCACCCCCCGCAGCACCTCCAACGCCGACTCCAGCGCATTACTCCGCAAGGGCACCACCACCGCCACCTGATGAGCCTCACCATTCCCAATCCGCGCATTGTTCAAATAAATCAGTGTCTCTGGATCCGTGGGATCAGCCTGCCGCGCTTGGGTCAATGCCGCCACCGCTTGCTCAAACCGCTTCCCCGCAAAATGGTCAATCCCAGCTTGCTTCTGGGGCAACACATCCCATTGCAACAACGCTTTTTCGCCGCTACTAATATGCTCATTCGTCGCCAGGATGACCGCCGGATTGGTTGGAGTCGTCACCGCAAAGGGGAGTTGGAACCCCGTTTCCGACACACTTCGCACCAACACCGCCACTGCCAGGGTGCCCATGACCGCCAGCCCAATCCGGGCGATCGCCCGCCGCTGGCCCGACCCCCCCGGCAACCGCAGCGCACTCACCGGCTGACCCGGCAACAACGTATCCCCCATTAACCGCGTCGGAGTGCCTGCCGTTCGCTCCGGCCCCGGCGCTGGCTCAGAGTTTTTAACCAACGTTGGCGCAGTTGCAATGACCTCCCGTACCGCTGCCAACGCCTCCTGCGCCGATGCATACCGATCCTTGAAGTGATACCGGGTCATTTGGTTGAGCACCCGCGCCAACTCTTCACTCACCTCGGCCTGATATTGCCAGATCACTTCCGACGACTGGTAATCATGGGGCAATTGAGACGGATGCAACCCCGTCAACGCCTGAATTCCCACCATACCCAAGGAATAAATATCGCTGCTAAACCGGGGCCGCCCCAAGCACTGTTCACTCGCCGCATACCCAGAGGTATACACAGGCATACTGATATTGGTTTCCCCCGTCATCTCGGCGACCGTGTTGCCCAGCATTTTCACGGCCCCAAAATCAATCAGCACCAGTTTGCCATCGTACCGTCGCCGCATCAAGTTCGCGGGCTTAATGTCACGATGCACGACCCCTTCGGCATGGACAAACTCCAACACACTCAGCGCATCTTCTAGCATTGGCACCAGTTCGGCTTCCGAGAGCCGCACCCCGGCTTTCAATTCAACGCTGAGGGGGTCGCCATCGATAAACTCTTGGACTAAAAAAAATTGCTGGTTTTCTTCAAAATAAGCTAGTAGGCGGGGAATTTGGTCGTGTTTGCCCAGCCGCTCCAGGGTTTCGGCTTCGGCTTGGAATAACCGCCGCACTTGCCGCAACACTTCGGGATCATCGCTTTTGAATGTGAGATGCTTCAACACACAATGCGGATTGCCGGGGCGCTGGGTATCCGCAGCGATATAGGTGTGACCAAAGCCCCCAGATCCCAACACATTGATGACTTTGTAGCGCGCACCGACCAGTTCGCCTATCATTGCATCCACGAAATAGGGTAGATTTCTCTACCTGACCAAGTAACATTACTATTGACTCTATCGTGAGGATGAGTATCCTGCCAGTAGGAACCTGTCCAGTTGCCGCTTTGGCTGGTCGGGTCAGCGCAACGAGCGTGGCCACGTTGGGCAAATGGCGATGGGGCCACTGAACCGGGCTGGCGGGCTAGAGTGGTCACAGGCGTGATCCTCACAGTAATATTGTGCGCGACAAGCAGCGAATGTTGAACATAAAATCTTTGCACGGTTGGGATCTCTCGCCGGGGGCGGCGATCGCGCTTCAGCAAACCCTGCGCGACCAAATTACGTTGACCGATCGCACTCCTGATTTCCCAACCGCAATTCAAACCGTGGCTGGGGTTGATGTGGGCTTTGAGGCGGCTGGCAGCATTACCCGTGCGGCTGTTGCGGTGCTGAGTTTTCCGGCTTTGCAAGTGGTCGATCGGGCGATCGCCCGTCGGCCTACAACCTTTCCTTATATTCCGGGGTTGCTGTCCTTTCGCGAAATTCCTGCCGTCCTGGAGGCATTGGTGCAATTGACCATCCTGCCCGATATCTTGCTCTGCGATGGCCAGGGCACGGCCCATCCCCGCCGCTTTGGGATTGCCTGCCACTTGGGCCTGCTCACCGACTTGCCCGCGATTGGGGTCGGAAAATCGCGCCTGGTTGGTCGCCATGCCGAAGTGGGCCACCAACGGGGCGACTGGCAACTCCTCATCCACCAGCAGGAAACCATTGGCGCGGTACTCCGCACCCGACCTGGCACAAAACCGCTGTTTATTTCTCCTGGTCACAACGTTTCGCTCACCACAGCGATCGCGATCGTCCTGCAATGTAGTCCTAAATATCGCCTGCCCGAAACCACCCGCCAAGCCCATAAACTCGCCTCCGGCCCCGCGATCGACCCACCCCCTACCCAAATTTCCCTCTTCGACTGACTGCCATCCCCCTTCTAGCCCCGCACATAGCCAATCTTTGTTGCTAACGCCTGGTTGGAACGGGTCTATTCTTGAGGTCAGCCGAATTGAAAAAGCCCATTGGCGTTGGCCCAATCAAACTGCGTTCCACAACCTCATGGATTACCACGTCAGGTCTTTCTTGCTCGATGAGTTCCACATCCAACACAGTCTGCGCTACAGCCACCGTTTCTCGAAAATTCTCTTTAACCAAATCCTTAAAATGTGTGGCAGCAAAAGAATCACCAAATATCAATACCTTTGGCAATTTTTGGTTTTTAGCATGAGCAATAAGTGCTGTGCCCCGATTAAAAAAAGGTGGATTAGCGTCGGGTAATGCCACTTTTTCACCAACCCTACGCTCTTTCAATATAGAAAAATTTGTAGTCTTAGATGGCGAAACTCGCTCTAATTTAATAGATGTTTGACGATAAAGAGAAGTCTTTAACTTTAAAACTTGTGCTAAATCTCCTCCATTTTCTTTAACTGACCTAATTCGAAAATCTAATAACGTGAGAGGTTTGACCATCGGGAATCGTTTAACAACTTGTTGCATAACTTGCTGATAAGCATAAAATGCACCCAGCTGATTCCAGTGAGTATCTGTTTCTTCATAAAGTGGATAGTCTCGCTTCAAGCTATATATTTGACTGCGAACATCAATAATTTCCACATCAGAATTTTTTTTGAAATAATCAGTCAACTGCTTTAGATTTGAATTTGAATATGAAGAGCGATGTTTAATTGCTTCAGGCAAATACTCAGAATAAATGCTTCCTTTGTTGGGTGCAACAAAAAAAAGATACTGAATGCCCAAAGAGTCAAGCCACTTTTTTCTTTCTTTTAATCTGCGTTTGATTTCTATTAGTTCCTTTTCTTTGAAAGGCTCAGAAAGCTCGTATCCTTCCTCATTAAAAAATAACCAGGGGTGCTTCCCTAATATTACTAATTTTGAAGGAGAGTTACCAAAAGCTTTCACTTGGATAAAGTTATTGACAGTTATTAAACTTTCTCGAAATCCAAAAAAATCATTGTAGTAAGATTCAAAATTGGCTGGAAATTGATCAAAATACTGAAGATTCCATTGAAAGCTGGATAGTTTAGCAGCCAAACGATTTTCTGATATTATGATGCTGCTTTCAGAACTGTTATCCCATTTAAGAACGCTGCCAACTAATGGTAACCCAATTGCAGCTATGAAAAGCCCAATCCAAGCTTTTTGTATGGTTTTGTTCATCGTTGAATTCTTCATATTCTTACATTGATTCGATTTTTTTGCTGCCATTCACTATAAAAATAGAGTATTTGTTAGACTGAGAGAATCCACCAAAAAATAAGATTTTTTGAATTTTCCTGGCGAAGATATTTTTGTAAGATTCTATTTATTAATCTTGAAATTAAATACTAGCTTTAGTTTTATACTTAAAATCTAAAATAGATGAATGGATTATATGTTCCCGAAGCCAGTCTTGCGATGGCGGCAATAAAAAGAAAAGAAAAGTAAGAGCCATTTAGCAGTGCAAAGCCAACAGATGAAAAAGCTACCTTAAACATATTCTGTTTTAGATGTCTCAAATTGAAATAAGACTGTATCTTAGCAATATACGGAAAAATTGGTGTCGAGGCAATAATTCCTATCCCAATCACTAAGCCAACTTCAAGGTTAAAGTACGTCGCAGAATTATAACTAATACCATCTCCTTTTCCTTGTCCAAATAAAGCTCCTATAAAAGTGATCGCCTCGGTGTAATTAGTAGATCTAAAAAAGACCCAGCCAAGCATAACAACTGAAATAGTATAAAGGTGTCTAATTGGAAACCAGACTCTATTTAGCCATTGCATAAAGGATAATCGTTCTACAACAAGGAAAAATCCATGAAAAAGTCCCCAAATCACAAAATTCCAACTTGCCCCATGCCAAAGGCCACAGAGAGTAAACACAATCATTAAATTAAAGTAGTTTCTAATGGGTGAACAACGACTTCCACCCAATGGAATATATAAGTAATCTCTGAGCCAGTTAGATAAGGAAATATGCCAGCGCCGCCAAAATTCACGAATTGATTTCGAGATGTATGGATAATTAAAGTTTTCGATAAAATGGAAGCCAAACATTCGGGCTAAACCGATCGCCATATCAGAGTACCCAGAGAAATCGAAATAAATTTGTAATGTGTAGCCAATTATTCCTAACCATGCAATACCTAAGGTTAGTTGTTCTCCAGGGATTTTAAATATTTCATCAACCGGAGCTGCAAGTGTATTTGCAATCAGCACTTTTTTGGCTAGGCCAAGGATAAAACGTTGAATACCAATAATTAAATCTTCACTAGTAACTTTACGCTGATCAAATTGGCTAGATACGTCATGATATGTGATGATTGGCCCAGCAATTAATTGAGGAAAAAAAGCAATAAATAGTGCAACTTTACTAAAACTTTTTTGTGCTAAAGACGTTCTTCTATATATATCGATTACATAGGATAAAGCCTGAAAAGTATAAAAGGAAATTCCGGCTGGTAAATGAATTTTAGGATTACTAATTGTCTGCCAATTGAAGTAGCTCAATAAGCCATTAACTGTATCGATCGCAAAGCTGGTGTATTTGAATATACCTAAGAGGCCAAGGTTTATAACAATGGCTAGGATGAGTATTATTTTTTCATATCTTGAGTCACGAAATCGCTCGATACCAATCGCAAAGTAATAGTTCATACTGATTGATATGAGCATAAGAAGAGCATAGGCTCTTTCGCCCCAGGCATAAAAAATTAGGCTAGCAATAAGTAACCATAAGTTTTTAGTTCGGAGATTTGGAAGCAAAAAATAGCTAAACAGCAATAAAGGTAGGAACAGATGGATAAAAATGATTGAGCTAAAGACCATATTTGCCAAGCCAAATCAACTGATGGTATGAACTAAGTATGATTGTGCCCTAAAGTGTGAACTTGTATACCACTTATATTTGTTGTGGTGTGTTCATCATTGTTTATTTGGATTGGAGTAGAGAATTTTTTGCAAGTCGTCACCTCACCTCATTAGATCGTATTTGTCACCTTTTTGTTCTTCCTGACTATCCTAAAGTGCCTTTGAGAATGTGCTTGGGGCGTAGATGAGTAAGAGCGAAACCAGCCAAAGTATCCTTTCTTTAAGCATTGAAAGAAATGGGCAATGGCAAAAATACTTTGCTCAGACTTTTGACCCAGAGCCTAGTAACCTCTCAGCCTATAACTTTACTACTTTGGGGGGTGAAGTTGGCTTTGATCTACTATCCGTCTAGGCTGGCTTAGTGGTTTTTTCCTTAAGCGCAATTATCTAATTTTGTTCTAGTGGTAAGCGGTTGGTACGGCTTGATGCGAGATGGGTTTTATCTTCACTGCTAGAAATCTCCTGAATTCATTTATCCCAAAGAGCGTTACTGCCTTAGCGGCGATTCGTTTCACGTAATAACCGTGCCCATACTCTACCCTGTTTCCTTGGACTTGCGTACTGGTACGGTGACGAGGATGGAAAAAGGGGAAAGGCTTACAGCCTAAGGGGTGTGGAGCCGCAGAAAGCTAATGGGCCAAGGCTGTAGTTGGGGTATCGAACAGCGTGCTCTGGTGCTGTGGTCTGAAGGAGCTACAGCTTGGCCTTAAATTTGCTGCTCACCATGATTACGCATCCGGACTGACTTTGCTCTGTCTTGGGTTCATTTCAACATGGCCGCGTTGATCTCATCCCCTGTTCTTTGTTGCTTATACGAGTTATGGGGGGAAGGGCGACTTTCTAAGGTTCTTGCCTGTGCTGCAAGGGGAGTAAGGGGTCTGTGTCAAAAGTGAGACATGCCCCGATGCAGGCTTTACGCTGGCAACAAATTAATGCGTATTTCGCATTTCGGTGATGAAATTTACACATGGCCGGGTGAAAAAAGGTGTTCTACAACACAAAGAGGTTGTCTTAAATTTTCTAACGTAACAAAAGTTTGGTTGATACGCCTGGTGGTGTCGGCACGATGCGCCCTGGGTAACGGGGCAAGACTGGGCGGGTTTAGCCAAATTTCAATGTGTGAGGAGAACATCTGGTATGAAGAAACAGCAATTACAGTCTCAGGGGCTGACCCATGAGGCGAGGTCTGCTGGTATGAGTGGTTTGAAGTTGGCGACGATCGCGCTGTTGGCGGGGTGTGGAACGCTATTATCGGGGACGGTGGCCCTGGCGGAAACATCTGCTGAAAACTCGACGGCGATCGCCGAGGAAATTACTCCCGTTGCCGATCTAGAAAGCATCGGAGCCTATGCGGCTGAGGGATCGGCGGCTCAAGTCACTTCGGTGTCGCAATTGACCGACGTAAAACCGACCGATTGGGCTTTCCAGGCGTTGCAATCTTTGGTCGAACGTTACGGCTGTATCGTGGGTTATCCCAACAAGACCTACCGAGGCAACCGGGCACTGAGTCGCTATGAATTTGCGGCTGGTCTCAATGCTTGCCTGGACAAAATTCAGGAACTGATTGCGGCGGCTACTGCCGACTTTGTGAAAAAAGAAGACCTGGAAGTGGTCAAAAAGCTACAGGAAGAGTTTACGGCAGAATTGTCGGCCTTGCGCGGTCGTGTGGATGCCTTAGACGTGCGTACGGCCACTCTGGAGAAGCAGCAATTTTCGACAACGACTAAGTTGCAGGGCGAAGTTGCGTTTTCTGTGGCTGATGCCTTTGGCGATCGCGGCGAGGATGTGGAAACCGTCTTTACTGATCGCGTTCGTCTGCAACTCGTCACCAGTTTCACCGGCAAAGATCGGCTGTTTACCCGTTTAACTGCGGGCAACTTGGGCAACTCCTTTGCTCCGCAGCTTGGCACCAATGAAGGCCGCTTTGCCTACGATGGCCAGACCGATAATAGCGTCTCGATTGATCGGTTACACTACGTCTTTCCCGTCGGCAAAAGCCTGACTGTCACGGCAATGGCGAGTTTGGGTGGCCACCATTTTTATGCCGACACCTTCAACCCTGGATTGGAAGCGGGCGGCGGTGCCACTGGGGCCATTTCTCGGTTTGGCGAACGGAACCCCATTTATCGGTTTGGCTTGGGTGGCCAGGGGATTGGCTTTAGCTTTAAGCCCAGCCAATTCTTTGCGATCGAAGCGGGGTATCTGGCACGGGGCGGCAACTTAGGAATACGGATTAAATAAGATCCGGTAATTAGGCAAGGGTGATAGGCTGAC